>ERZ1034876.267-NODE-267-length-33318-cov-9.967020_pt1 | contig 33318 bp, 48 predicted proteins | sample MGYA00520698_ERZ1034876 | MGnify/ENA primary metagenome ERZ1034876 (study PRJEB33766, sample SAMN09781723) | gut metagenome | biome: gut microbiome | host: Homo sapiens | place: Madagascar | study: EMG produced TPA metagenomics assembly of the PRJNA485056 data set...
TCACTCGGTATCGGCAACGCCCATATAGAGATGGTAGGTGGCGTTTGCCGTCTGGCAGACCCAGTGATTGTAGAACGAATTGTACGGCTCGGATGTGACGACATCTTCGTCCGCGTAATAAATAGCCGCCTCGCACCACGAGGGACCGTTCTTGCGCGGGATGCAGCGAACATCCATGCACATACCATCGGAAAAGGTAACGGACTCGAACTCAATCTCGTCCTGCTTTTTGCCTCCGTCGGTGTACTGCTTGATTTCGTTCATGCGCTCTTTGCTGATAACAAGGCGCTCGACAAAAACCTTACGAAAATTGGTGAGATTCTCATAGGTTGCGCAGATACGCATGATAGCGCTTGCCAGAGCAGAAGCTGAGCCAATATCGTAGCAGAGCGCTGTTTTGTTGAAGCTGCCAACTCCATGACCGGTCCAGAAACCGCCCTCAAACAAATGGATGGAAGCAGCATAGCAAAGGCAGGCATCTGGTTTGCAAAGCTGGATTTCAAGCGTGCAGCCCTCGTACATACTATCTACCACAACCCGGCAAATGTCAAAGTTTGCTTCTGAAGGAACTTCGCCGCTGCCGTCCCAATAGGTGGGGTTGTAGCGGGAAAGATACATCTCGGCAATCTGCCTTGCATCGCTCTCGGTCATACCGATGGATTGTTTAAACATTCTTTATACCTCTTTTCAGATTGTCAGCGCATTTTAGATGCTGCTGGCATTATGTAGCCGGGTTGGTCCACAGAGTCTTCTCTCCAGCCCGGATGCTTGTAATACAATTGATTGGAAAAACGAAGACATCGAACATATTGGTTCCCTTCTCAACCTGTTTGATGAGGTCGGGATGCTTGCAAACGAATCGCTGAGTGTCTTCCGGTTTTGCAAAGGTGCTGATACGAGTTACGGAAATTCCTTCCCTGTGCAGCACATCCGCATCGCGAATAAGGTGCCTGGGGCAATCCACTTCGAGATGCTCACTCATCTTCTTATCGTCAATATAGTCCATGACGAGAGTGACGACTTTGTAAGGCTCGACCGCTTCCATCATGCTTTTGCACACATTGGTGATGTCCTTAGGGTCGGCACTGTCGTGCTCATAAAATGTAAGGAATAGTTCCGACATCCTATCAATGGCAATCAGCCTGGCCATGTAATAAATTCCGGATGCCGTTCCGTTACTTGCCGTAATGACAGAACTTGTCTCTTCAGCCCAATCCGATGGAGATGCCAAATAGTGAATCACATCGTCATCGTTCAGAGGATACATAGTTCGAATCAGGTTGGAGAACTCATTGCATTGAGTTCCAAAAAGAAAGGCGGAGCAAGCATTGCGGACTGCTTTATCCACTGTATCCTTATCCTGAAACATTGCGGGGTCTGCCGGAATGCTCTTTCGGAACAGCGGAATACGGATACTGTCCAGTTTTTCGAAGACATCCATATCATCGATGAAATCGCTGTTTTGAAGCAACTCTTTTACGGTTTTGGAGGCCATGTAAATAGTTTTGCTATCTACAATAAAGCCGCCAAATTCCCATTTTGCGAATCGTGAAAAGGATGGCTTTTTCCCGTCCGACGAATCTCGGTCTTGAACCATCACATAGAGCGATTCAACTTGATGTTCCTTAACCAAAACTGGACGCTTGAAAAACGAGTAATAGTGGGAGAACACGATGTCATCGCTGCGTTTTGCGCCCTCAAAAAAGGTTATGGTCCGGTTTGAAAGAAAACGAATCAGTTCCTCAATAGTAAAAGTTAACATAGTTCATATTACCTCTCTTTAGATGGTCAGCACAGCAGAATCGAAGATTCCCAAACAGTCGCAACTCAAGAACTGACCTCCACAAATGGGACATTTCTCGATGTCGCAGCCGTAGTGGTGATAGTAGCCAATCTTGGCTCCACAATCGCCACAGCGGATATCTTTTTCTTCCGGAGTGCCAACGAATTTCTCGTACCAGTCGCCGGGGTCGCCGACTTTGATACGGTTAAAAGTTTTCTTGTGTTTGTCTTTGATGACCACGCGCTTATACGAGCAACCGTTAGCTGTCAGCATTTCGCGTCCACAACAGTTACATTTTGCCATTGCTCGTCTCCTCTTTCAGCAGGTTGCGTGCGTGGTCGAGGACTTCCTTTGCGACAGGCTTACCGCCTTCGTTCAGAGCGAGAAATACTTCCAGAACTTCCGCACGGGTCGTATTCTGGTCAAGTTCAGCAACACCAATGGGAGCATCCATGAACCAGTTTTTATCCAGAGCGGAAAGGTCGTTGTAAAATACGCCTTTGTACGGGAATCGGTTCTCGTAAAAAGCAAGCAGGGTCAACATACGCTGCTTGCCATCGACGATTTCGTAGTAGTTGCCATCGTCGTTTGTGCGATTAAAGGGCAACTGCTTGAAGACGAAACGACCAATTTCGCGTCCTGCGAAGATGCTGTCCAGCAGTTTCTCTCTGTCCTCCTCATCCCAAACAGAACCGCGCTGATAATCGGGTTTGAAATCAACGCCGAACAGGTAATGGAAGCTGAGTAGAGAGTACATGCTGCGATTAGAGTAGTGCAGACGGGATAGTGCAGAGTTGCGCTTTGCGAAATGCGTGTCTTTGTCGTCATCCAGCGGTCGAACACTCGTCCAAGCCCAGCAGGAATATTCGACATGGTCCTTGGTGGTGACGCGGATGAGATACATTGCGCCATCATCCATCACTTCTTCGACAACACAGTTAGGAAGATGTCCAACCTGCACCCTGTCTCCCACAGCAAAACGGTATGTGGGTGTGCCAGAGTTCTTTGCTGCGTTGCGGGCTTTCTCGTAAGAGTAGCTATCCGTTCCGCGTTTCTGCGGAGTTTTCTCCGGAATGATTTCTTTGGTGCGCATTTTAGCCATTGTGATACCTCACTTTCTGTCATAGATGGCAAACAGGGCGACGGGGAGCAGTTTATCCGGCGCATAATCCGTGAAGGCAAAGATTTCGGCTTCATCAAAGTCGATGTATCCGCCTTCACAGGATTCCTCGCAGTTCTCATCCATCGCGTCGTTGTCTTCCAGGCCGAGCTTTTTCAGTTCTTTAAAGTATTCCTCGCGCATAGCATCGTGGGCCTTTTGACGGGAATCAAATTCCTGTGGAAGAACCTGCATGTACAGGTCGCCTGTCTTTCGGTCAATTGTAGATTTTGCAACAATAGTCATTTTTCAACACACTCCTTTTTGTTACGCAAAAGGGCGGGCTCCCAAGAAGGAAGTCCGCCCTCAAAGCGAAAATATGAACGGTTGTACGAAAGACAATGCTTTCACTGTGGATGTTATCTATCGTACAGTATTTATTGTACACGACTCGCACAGATATGCAAATGCCTTCGCTTAATCGTCGTAGAAAAAAGTATGCGTAAATTTGGGATGCCCGGCAAACACCTTTTCGACTACCTTGGGCAAATCATGGATGTCATCCAGAACGAGTCGTCCTTGGCTGTCACGATATGGTGCTACTGCTGCGGTTTCCTTTGCAAAATAGGTGTTGAACGCTTCTTCGCTGTCAAATTTCGGCATCATCGAAATTTCCGGGTTCCTGTCTCTCATTAGCCGCGTTTCCCCTCTCCATATTTCCAGTTGAGATGCTTCTTGTTCTCCCACAGAACGCTATCACCGCAAGAGATACGGGTAAGCATCGAAAGAGGAATAAAGCTGCCATCGGAAGTCCCGGATTGCATGAGGAAGTACATCAATGCCTTCTCAATGCCGACATCGGCGTATTCGATAGGCAAAGATTTGTTTCGTACATTAGCTTCCGAAAAGAGCTTGTCAGCCGAGTACGGAACAATAAAGGTTTTTCCGCCAGCTTCCAGTTCAATGTCGATGCTTTCCATGATATGGGGTTTGACAGCGGTAGCAAGTTCTTTGTACCAACGCCAGAAACTGTCAGCGGGCTTGAGTCTACTGAATTCTACTTGTTTTTTGTACAGATATTCGAGAGAAATAAGGATTTTAACAAAGGAATCGGTAAACGCATAGCCTTTTTCTTTCGTCCATGCTTCATCTAAAGAACGGGTATTTGTAGCCGCCCATGTTTCCGGGTTGGCAAGATAGTTTTTGTATCCTGCATCCGTGATGTCATATTTCTCCATAATACCCTGTGCAACGCAGTCAATAGGTTCATCGAAGACGAATTCACGGATTGCAAAATTTGCGGCAAGGTCGATTTGTTTGCTGTTCAGAACCTTGCCGGGATTCGGTTCAACAATAGTGCGCAGATAGTTACCCCAGATGGTAGCAACATGCTCCTTGTCAATTGGGTCAGCATCCATGTCGAAAGCAACTTTCAGCTTATCGCTATCGGAATAGAGCTTTTCTCCATCAACGCAGTAGGCAACAAACTTATAGTCGGACCGTGCGTCAAAATCTGGCTCAGCATCGGTTTCTTCCCCAAGAGAACGCATCATGTAGATGGCATAAACGCTGTGTGCGCCTGTTGCAATTAGAACTTTCAACAGACGGCAATAGCAATCAATGATGCTGCCGTTATAATCCGTAGTTTTGATGATGCCCTCTGCCGTTATAACTTCCGGCTGAGCCAGAAAGCGGTGAAAGACATCGGTTTCTAAGCGGTTCATAGAATCACTCCTAAATTTTTATTATCTATTATCTATTGTCTGCAATTCGCAAGTTTTCGCAACAACAAATAATAAAAATAGCTGCTTTCTTTTTGAGAAAAGCAGCTTTGGGTTATTTGGATTTGTTTGCTGCATCAGCAAGAATGTCAGGCATTTGAGACAGGTCGGTCAGAACGAAAGGCTTTGGTTCATAGTGCCTGCCGTCAACATACTTGTCATAGAGTTTCCTGCACTCTTCATCGGAAAGGTGCAAATCCATGTCATTCTTTTGTTTTGCCATTGATTACACTTCCTTTAGAATGTCGCCCGTATAATACAGGGTATACCGTTCATCCAGAAGTAGATGGTCCAGCAATGGCGTTTGCGGTTGCTCAGAGGTGCTATATGGCTACTGAAGAGGCGGCTCATATTGCCTGTACCTCCCCGTCATCATAATAGTCCTCAATGTAGACGCGACCGGTGGTGTCCTGAACGACAGACGGGAATCGTACCTTGTTGCCTTCACGAGTCAAGAGCATAGCAGCGTAATCGGCGATAGGACCGACAATGCTCATGTTGAACTCCTGCTCATCATTTTCGGTCAAGACCCGGCACATCTTTGTCACAGCAGCGTAGATGTCATCATTGCGCTGAAGCTGTGCATCCGAAAGTTCCACTCCTTTATCGAGCGAAGGACCATCCGGAATGGGCGTAGAATCTTCCGTCCAGCGACCATCGTAGGATTCACCCACATGGTAGCCTTCCTTATCGTATTCCTCTACCCGGACGCGATGGTTGTTCTGCCAGACACGCTCGATGATGCCATCTTCGGAAATAGAAAGCGTCACCTGTTCGCCGTAGCTGTTGATGCCCATATAGGACGTATGAGACTTACCAAACTCCGCAATCAGTTTACGGCGGGATTCGATGCCGTCAAAGTGGGCAGCAAGCTCGTTGAGGCGGTTGTTATCAGACTGTGCTTCTTCATCGGTCAAGTCCATGAGGCAACCGGTTTTGCCACAATGCGGGCAGGCTTCGGTGTTGTTTTCCTCGTTATAGACGATTTCGGACTTGTCAAAGACTGCCATGCAGTCATTGCATCGTACTTTCATGGAAATTACTCCCTTCTCTGTTATCGATTGCTCGTGAAATCAACGCTGTTGCCGTAGCGAAGCCAAAGTTCGTACTGCACGGGGGTCATGCCGAAGATGCTGCGAAGCGTGCGCTTTGCAAAGCTGCCATCAGAATGATACTGAATGACATCGACATCAATACCGCTATAAGGCTGGGCGCTGCGATTGATTTTGTTCTTTTTGGACATGGTGTTTACCTCCTAAATTAGGTCCCCAATAAAAAAAGCGGCGAACTCTCCGAAAAGAGTCTGCCGCCGTTGGGAACAGAAATATGAATTGTGTACGACTGCGAAAAAACAGTTTTATAGAATGTTATCTATCGTACAGTATCTATTGTATTCGTCTCGCACATTCCTGCAAGAGCAAAAAAGAAAAGCCGTCCACCTAAAAGCGGGCGGCTTGATACTATTGGTTAATTCTTGCAAGCTTCGGTGGCGTAGGCTTTTGCTTCGTCTTCAGAAATTGCGTATTGTTCCATGAGCTTTTGGGCAATAGCGTTTTGTTCTGCGCCGAATTCGCGACACACTTTTGCCAACTTTTTAATGCCGTTTACTTGTTCTTCGGCGGTAATTTCAGCGGTGAGTTTCTCGATTTCTTGACACATTTTTTCAAACGCCCTCCCTTTCTTCAAAGTGTTCATTTTGTTTGCCAAAACTTTATTGGAAATTTTGGCAGCATCTGCTTGCTGCATATCGACCATTAACTGACCGAGTGCGGTACTTGTGTCCGTGTTTTCTCCGTTCACGTAGATGATATGTTGCCCATCGTCGAACAGTTCGCCTGTACGGCTGCATGCTGCAGCAAGTAGAATGGTATCTATCGTACATACTTTATTGTACGCGAGTCGCACTTCCTTGCAACAGAAAAAGCCGCCCACCCGAAGGTAGACGGCAAAAATGGTATTAGTCGCGGTTTTTCAGCATGAATACAAGTCGAATCGAGAAAAAATTGAGATTAGCAAGGCAAGGACCTGCCTCACCCTTCTCGTTGACATAGTAGAAAGTGTTCGGGTAATCCTCACAAGTTGTTCCCAACCAATAGGATGCAGGCATGATGTCATTGAAGGTATTGCCTATTCTCCGCATGATTCTGCCGTTGGGAGATGCGCAACAAATCCAACGTTCACTGGGCAATCCAGCTCTTGCAGGACCGAAAAGTTCATTGTATGTAGGAAGACGCAGCCAGTCGTTGTTGTCGAATGGCATCATCTCTTTACGAATTTCTTCGGGGAAGAGGTTGATAACGACGCGGTTTAGATATTCCCGCATATCACTTGCATTGTATCCACCAACATTTGTCTTCTCATGGTTCATGGGAAAATGAACTTCATCAGGGTCGCAGAAAGGGTGGTTCGTACAGAACAGCATAGCACCTTTTTTGCGGCAAACTGCAGTAGCAGAGATATATTTCTGATTTGCAAGCTCAAACGAAAGTTGGTCGTAGAGACTGAACGGAATAAAATCCGTATATAGATTGACGACAGAAATGCCTTTGCTGAGGTTGACTACTGAACGGGAGATGGTGAGATTCACTTTGCCTTCACCTCGGCCTCGTACGCTTCCACAGCGGCGTAATACTCGCTCAGCTTGATTTCTGTGGCGTAATCAGGAATCGTGCCTTTGTCAGAGTAGAATTCGGAGCAATAGTAACCATAGACGTTACCATGCCCGTCATCCCAGAGACAAGTGCGCAGATGCCCAACGCCCGGAAAATCCATCCACCAAAAACGAGAGGCTTCGTATTTTTTGAGGTCAACTTTGGAAATAACCTCCTCGTGCCAGCACTGATTTTCGGTGGATTTTGCTTTGAACATGGAAAAGCCACTGCTGTTCTTGTTTTTAAGAAGCTGGCTGCGGAACTTTTCTTCTGTTTCAGGAGAAAGTTCGACTTCCAAACGCTTGCCAAGCATGATGCTATTGTTTCCTTCGCCGGGAAAATGAGCGTTAAGGAAAGCAGAAGCGAGTTCTGCAAACCGCTTTTTCTCAGCCTTCTGGATGAAATGGTTAGCATACAGCTCCGAGTTGGGGTTTACGGTAAATGCAATTTCCTTCATAGTTTTTACTCCTCAATACCCAAAATCCGACGTTCCTCAGGAGAAAGCTTTTTCAGGATTTTTTGCCGTTTTTCCTCTTCGGTCTCTTCTTCGGTAGAGATGTTTACACAGCTAAAGAAGCGCCCTTTACGAACATAGACGGGACGGTCTTTAAGTACCTCTTTGAAAGCTGCAACAATACCATCGTTGTCCATGTCCCAAGTGTTCGACCCGATATCGAAAGAAATTTCTACGGATTTGCGCTTTGGCGTCAAATCGAGAGCATGCGGGTCAATGGGACGAAAACATAAGGAATAATAGCACCGGTCTGCCAATGCCAGAGCAATCTCATCAATGTAACCCTCATAGATACCGAGCCTACTGACAGACCTGCCTTCGCAGTCGCCTTCCGTAGTAACTTCCCAGAATCCGTAGGCTTTCTTGTAAGATTCAGCAAGCTTTTTTGTCATCGTGAGTAACCTCCTTGTTATTGATTTTCTTGACAAACGGGAGCTTCGTTCCCTCAATGTCATCACAGAAATTCATGATAGTCTCGATGAAGCTCAAGAAGTTCGTCTTGTTCACAAGGCAAGGGCTGCTTTTATAAAGCTGCCATACCTTGTCCTTGATGGCTTCCCAAGGCACACCGTTCTGGAAAATGATACCATCGAAGGTGACGGTTCCGTTCTGCCCAAAGAGCTCCACGGTATCGCCAACCTTCAGAGCGGTGGCATTCTCGTCAAAGTAACCGGTGCGTTCACCGGTAATGGGATGTTTGATGGTCATGTGTTTATTCTCCCTTCCCAAGTTTGTCGGCACATAGCAAGTCGTTTGCCACTTTATCCATTACTTCTTCGACAGCACAGTTAGGAAGATGTCCAACCTTTTTAGCCATTGCTATTAACCCCCTTACGGATAAGGTTGCACACTGCATCAGAGTACGCAATCTCATTGAATTTCTTGCGGACTGCAGAAAGGTTATTTTCAACAGGCTTTTCATCTTCAAAGAATGGGATAAACACGCCGAGTTCCGGACCTTCCGGGTCGGTATGAATTCCCAAAACGACCTCGCAATTCGGGTCAATCTTCTTGAACTCCGTAAGCAAGTCATTAGAGAAAGCCTTGAGATTCAAGGCAAACTGCTCGGTTGCATCTTGTGCCTTCTGGCTTCGTTCGTCAATTTTTAGTACATCTGCAACAAATTGGTACGGATAGAGAGCCAAGAGAAGGATGCCGCTCTTATTACAGATGCTGGCGGCATACTCATTTGTCTCATTGCATTCGCACTCCAGATTGGCATAGATGCTTTGGATGTGAAGAGGCAGTTCATCCTTTTCGTGTAGCACAATGCCAATATCACCGGGGAGATTTACTTCTCCGCAGGCATTGCACCAATAGAACATCACATTTTCACCATCTTTGTAGAGTTTCGACATGTCGATGACATTGCTTTCAGGGAAAAGATACTTCTTATCATTCCCCTCCTTCCCAAGCTCTTCGTCACGAAGCAAGTCGTTTGCCACTGCTACGGTATCACACGTGTGGTAGTGTCCGCAGGTGTATTCGCACTGAGTCAATGTGGCGGAGCAACCGTTGATGCAGCCCATGAAGACATCCTTATTGCCGTTCTCGTCGGTGAAAATGCCGCCGGTCGCGGTGATGCTCTCAACATAGGGCAAGCACGGCTCGTCCGTGTCCTCACTCAAGTTCCAGACAATCTCCCAAAAGCTGATGAAGGTGTCATTGTACAAGAAAGAGGGGCGGTTACCGCTGTCCTTCCGAACCAGTTCTTCAAGGGCATCCCAAGGAACTTCATCTGCAATGAAGATGCCGAATGCGCCACAGGAAAAAACGATTTTTCCAATATGGCCGCAGATACGGACATAGTCACCCACATGAAGTTCATTGTCATTGGCATCGGTGAAACCTGTGTCGAAGCCTTTCTGTGCCATTTCATTTGCGTTAGTCATTTTAATACACTCCTTTTTAGAAATTGGTGTAAACAAAAAGCAGACTCATCCAAAGACGAATCTGCTCATTGCTCACAGAACTATGAATTGTGCGGAAGAAACCTTTTGAGTTTAATGGTATCTATCGTACAACCATCATTTTATTCAGTTCGCAATAATTTGCAATAAAAATTTTAGGGGTAAGTACAACGCCGCAGTATTGTTTCTCACCCCTAATGACTGACTTTATCGTTGTCCGCCAACCAACAGGTTCTTATCCGATTCGCACAGATGTGCAAGGACAGCTTTCCACAAAAGAAAAAGCCGCCACCCACAAAAGGGCAGCGGCAAATATGGTATCAGTAATAGCATCCAATGTCGTCCCAGCAGTCGTCCCAGTCGGGAATGAGCGAATTGCCGCGACCGAGCAGCGTGTGCGCGGTATGGCAGAGCGGGAGGCATTCTCTCACGGCGTGCGGGTCGCCCCAGTCATCGTAATGATAAACCTTTCGAGTGACATCATACTCATTGATGCCAAGCTGCTTCTCGCCACCGAGCGCGTAGGCAATGGTCATCATTTCAACGATTCCACAGTCGGAAAGTTCTTCCTCAGAAGCAAGGCAGTGAACCCGCAGAAACTCCTTGAGGTCTTCGTAAAACATCATCCCTTCGTCTGGATATTCGTAGCCGTAGAAACACTCATCCTGAATGGGATAATAGGCGTATTCTGCCATCTTGTTCTTCGCCTCGCATTCGCGGCGGTAAGTAGAGATGGAAAACGTCTTGGCGGGTGCCTTGTTTTTGCAGTTGCTGTAATGGCTGAGGGCATCGTAGTGGTAAGAACCACCGGAGAAGCCTTTACGCAGCCGAGACGGGGCATTCTTCTTATCACATGTACCCGTAGCTTTGCAGAGCTCATAACGGTGCTTGGCTGCACGAAAGCTGTTTTTGCGCTTATCACGGCGCTGCTTTTTCTGCCTCAGCTTTTTTGCGCGTTCGGCATCAACGCATTCGAGCCTTTTGCCGATGGTGTTGTTGAGTTTCCACATGGCATTGATATTGATAGTGTAATTGTCGTTCATGGTTTTCTCTCCTTCTTGGGTTGGATTTTTGTGTTTTTACTGAAATGCTTTCTGATATTCTGCTTCGGAAATCACTGTGACATCTTTCGGAAAATGCAGCTCATCGCCTTCGTCACCGGAATAGGTCCCATAAAGGTCTCCGCTGGCTGCCACTTGCAAGTTGGCATCCGCATAAAAGGAGTTCGGGAAATCGAATCTCCAAAAAGCATTTGCACGCAGGTTGTCCTCATTGATATGAGCCATAACCTCGTCCTTCCAGAGCTTGTAGGTTTTAGAGTTTTTCTTGAAACGGTAAAACCGGTCGCCGTTGTTGCCTTTAAAGACATACTGGCTATCGCCAAGCGCTCCTTTACAAAGCTGGTGGCTGAGTTCTTTTGCTTTTTCGGATGATAGTGTCATGACAAGAGACGGATAAAGCGTTGTCCAGACTTCGTGCTTGCCATTGCCAAAATGGTTTTTCATGAATTCGGAAATGTGCTTTTTGAGCTTTTTCCGTTCTGTGTTTTCGATAAAGAAGTTTTTGTACATAGCTGATTCCGGTTTAACCTTAAAGTAAGTTACAGGCATAATGCCTTCCTCCCTAACAATAAAAAAGCAGACCTCCCGTGAAAGGAAGTCTGCTTGTCGGATACAGAATTGTGAATTGTAAGACGGAAACCGTTGTGAATGGTATCTATCGTACAGTTCTAATTGTAATCGCTTCGCACGAATGTGCAACCACTTTTAGCCTAACATCGTTACATCGCCGTCAATAAACCAGATATGCTTCTTCCAGTTGGCAGCGTTCACGCCTTCCATTAGGCGAAATGCTGCGGTCGGCGGAATGCGGCAAGGTTCAAACGACATTTCTTCGCACTGGGTAAGCCCGTACTCATGCAGAGCGTAACCCGGCAAGGAATTGTCAATGTTGAACCAACGGCGACGCGGCACATAACCACGAATCTCGCGTTGCTCTTCCATGTATTCCTTGCTGTATGCGTGAATCGCACGGAGCAACTGGCACAGAGGACAGGTGTTCACCATGGCGGTATCTTCATACTGATACACCACGAAGCGGTACATATCGTATCGGCGCGTTGTCAGAACGATGCCAAGGTATTTCTTTGCCATTGCATTCTCCTTTAGTGCCGCTGATAGGCAGTACCACTATCAAGCTCATAGATAAGTTCGAAGGTCTCAGGTGGTACACTGAAAAGGCTGTCTCTTTTACCTTCAACGAGATAGTGGTAGGGATGGAGGCACAGTTCTTGCTGACCAAAGCAGTTACAGATGATGACATTATTGGAGAGAATATTATCGTTGACTCTCCAGCCGAGACGGGGGTTATCTTTCACAAGTGCTTTGATGTTTTCAAGGCTCTGCTTGTCTTCGGGGTCCCACTGGACCGCACAAATGCAATTTCGGGTTTGGTAGATAGCCATTACGATGGCTCCTTTCTTTGTTAGATTTTTTCGAAAAACTTCAACATTTCCAGATTAGCAGCCTCAGAATAGGGCTTGCCGGGGTATCTGGCAGCGAAGCTCTCTTTGGTAAAAGGCGTATGTGTGATATACACCTTACATTTGATTCGTTTATGCACCAATAAGTTGCTGAACCGTTTCGTGTCCTTCTTTTGCGAATCGGAGATACCGGTCACAAGGAAGCACGGTGGAAGCATTTTGGCGTAGGTCTTTGGTGATACATAAGGCGCATAGCTTGTTCTCTGCCAGCCCTTTTCCATGAGATATGGCGTGATAGCAGCTGTTTTTCCGTCAGTGAGCGTGAAGATTCCATTTTGCAGGCACATTGCCCGAAAGGAAAGTTTTGCGCTTTGAGGAATGTTGAACGGTAGCTCGTCATCCAAATGACGCATGGAAACAGGATGCCAAATGAGAGCGTAAGTCAAGCACGCAAGTGCCGCACCTGCACCGTCGCCCACAAGGTACATCTTGGATTTGTCGCCATCATAATTGTCGGCGAGGAGGTCGATAGCCTCAAATGCCTTGAGAATATCTCCGATTTGCCCGAAAATGTTCGTTTCGGGAACAGGAGTGTATTCCGGGATAAAGGTCAAATACCCATGCTCGGCGCACCATGCACCAAAACACTTGTTTTGTTCGCTTCGCCCCGCAACAAACCCGCCACCGTAGATGTCGATGATAACGGGGAACTTTTTCCCTTCTTCTTTGTGTTTTGGCACAAAAACTGAGATAGGAAGATGGTTGTTGTGATAGCCCATAAGGATGTGGTGCGTGATTCGCTTATCATTTCCCATCCCTACGGCTGCCGCATTGAGTGGCGGCAGTTTATTGATGAATTTCTGTATCTCACGCTCCTTTCGAAGCGCATAGTGGTTGATATTCACGAGTTATTCCTCCTCGTCTTCGTTTGGATAATCGTCCACCTCACTGTCGACAAGGTATTCTTCCCAGTCCTTCTCGATGGTGGAGTCATAGGTTTTCTCATACTGTTCTGTGAGTCGCTGCAGAATCGCATTGTGCTGGTCCCACGTCAAAGCAACTTCCAGCTCGAAATCATCGTCATCGGTGGAGTTGTTGCAGTAGGACAGGTACATTTTGACTTTGGTATCGTAGGCATCCTTGTTCGGATACCAGCAAAGGTACAGGTTGACCCAATCCCCATTGTCGGTTTTGCAGACATCAAAGCCAAAAACCTTGTCGACATCGAAGTTGATGGGGATGTAAACTTCAACATGGTCATCCTCAAACATCAGCTCGTTGCCTTTATCGAGCGTGAATGTAAGAAGCTCTGCAAGGTCTTTGACAGTGACTTTGCCTTGGTTCTTCAGATTTTTAATATACTCTTCGCGTATCATAGAGTTTTCCCCCTCTCAGCGTTTGCAACGATAAAAGAAGACCAACATTTCGGTGTTTGCCATTTCGCCCCATGCCGTTTCCGGATGGAGTGCAGCATAAGCGTGGTCGGCTCCCTTGTCGTTGCTAAACACATACCTGTGGGTACGGTTGTCGCTTTCGAGCAGTTCGTTAAACTGCATTGTCTGCTTCTTTAAGAAGTCATCCTTGCCAGAGCAGAGGAAGCACTGAGGCAGCAGCTTGGAGTAGAATTCCGGTTGGATAACGGCGGCGTAGTCTTTTTTGCGCCAGTCTCTCTCCATGTAGCCGTCAGCCAACAGACCAACTTTTCCTTTGTAGATATAGAACATCCCGCTCTGGAACGCCATAGCGCCCACGCGGAGTGTCTGTACCTTATGAGGAATATGTCTGTCAAGGCGGCTGATGACTGGCTGCATCTCTGCGGGATTGTGCATCGCAGCGACTGCCATAGATGCCAAGAAAGCACCGGCACTGTCGGCCACGACGAACAAGTTCCGCACATCGCCACCGAATTCCGAGGCGCGGTCTTCGATGACAGTGAAAGCTTCCAGAACATCCGAAATTTGCCCAAAAATGTTTGTTTCTGGAACGAGGCGATAGTCTGGAGCAAACACCAGATAGCCGTTCTGCGCCATTCGGATGCAAAAGTTGCGGTTCTGCTCTTTCCGCCCCGCAATCAGCCCGCCGCCATGAATGTCGACGAGGACCGGCAGCGGCTCATCGGAAACTGCGGCAGGTGCAAAGACATCCATCGTCAGACCGAGGCTCTTGCGTACGGAGATTGTTTTGATTGTCACATTGTCAGCGTCTTTCAGAACAGGCTGCTCACGGATGATTTGCTCAACATGAACGCGTTCTTTTTTAGACGCATACTGAATAAGATTCATGAGTTTACCCTCCTTCGGTAATGAAACAAAAAATGCAGTTGAAGTTCTTTTCACAGAAACAACAACTGCGGTGGAAAGATGTGCGTGTCAATGCATATCGAAGACATACTCTGTACCGATGACGGTTTTTACAAGAATGTTGCCTCCGACGATGCCGATACGCTGAATCGGTGCGGTTGTTAACTTACATTGAGTTTCAGCATCACCAACAACAAACACCATTGGCTGTCCGTTGCTAATGTGAAGTTTTCCTTTGTGTCCCAGTACATACTGAAGTCGTTTGTCGTTGTTGCTGGTGCTTTTTAATGTGCAGTCTCTTTGGATACGCATAATGCGGTTCCTTTTCGCGGCTTACATTGCGGCATCCGGTGAGCGGTCAAGAACATCGTTGAAGCGATTATCGAGGCAGCGGTCATTTTCGTCACGCTCCGGGTACACGAAATCGCCTTCGTCTTCAGCCGCATCGCCGAGATTGTCCATCATAGTGAGGATACCTTCCATCCAGTTGGCAGCGCGACCAAACATGCCGTTTTCCTGCTCTTTGTTTCGATGCAGGTAATCGGTGATGTTCTGAAGTGCCATCTTTTCCTGATAGAAAGTATCCCAGTCTACAGCGCCGAGAGTTTCGAGGTATGCGTTGTCAGTTGTTTTGTCCATGTTGCTACACTCCTAAAAACATAAAATTTGTACTTTTCAGATGCAACAAAGTGCGGTTTAGATTTCAATTTCAAACAAAAAGCAGACTTGCCTATTACTAGGGAAGTCTGCCAAAAGTTCAGAACTGTGAAAACTAAATAGTGTTTTGCTTGGTATCTGTAGTACACTTACCATAATATGCAGTTCGCACAGATACGCAAGGATTTATTTTAGGTTGTGCTGGATGTTGTTTCTGATTTGGAAGAAGCCGCATCGTCCTCCGTGACCTCAGAAGAGGAATCAGCTGCGGAATCCGCATTTTCACTGTCAGGTGTGGTTTCAGCTACCGAATCGTCATTATTGGATTGTGTTTCTGTATTCGCTGCTGATTCTGATGCAGGTCCCGTTTCAATCACAGAAACTTTTGAAGCAGGAACTTCTGCATATAGACCAATCAAGCGGATAGGAGCATCGCCATAGCCAAGATAGCCCCAGAAGAAGTTATTGGTGCTTTCTTTGACATAGTCAGTGCCGGTAAGAATTGGGAATTCATAGATTTCATTGATGGTGGTGCCGAGAACATCCGGATTACTAAAATCGTCAGAGCAGGCAGCAGCAATTGTACATTTTTCGAAATTCCAGATAAGATAGAAGTGTTTGGCTCCGTTGTCTTTGTCATATTCTGCATCGCGGAATTCTTCAAATGACCCATACTGTATGCCATCTACATTGTCGGCCCAGTACAAACCAGATGGTGTGCCAAATGTAGAGTATAGGAAATTGATTTGGTCTTTTGGTGTTCCCTGTTCCGGATATCCCGCAAATTCGTCCGGCGCTGCGGAGGAGTAATACAAACCATTGTCAAAGGCTTCCCCAAATGTCAGATTGTTTTCAATCGCTAAAGCACCATTGAGAATATCCATCGGGTAGTCGCCGTTATATCCAATCTGGTAGTAGAACGCCTGTCCTCCGTCTGAGCCTTTTGTATGCAGGCAGAAATCTGTAACGCTCGTATCAGAAGAAACATCCGAAGAATTACTTGTAGGAGTAGCAGTATCGTCCAGAACAGATAGTGTCATGTTCATGCGAACATTGACAGGAGTGTCTTTGAGGTCTTCTACAGAAACATCGGAAAGTTGGATGCTTCCCCCACTTGCATTAGAGAGCAGACCGTCAATGTGCTGACCGTCCTCATATGTCAGCGGGTTTTCGCCAAGCGGCAAGCCATCCACCCATGTAATAATAGGTGCAGGAAGTGTTCCAACAGCAAAATCCGGAAGATTATCAAGCAACGACCAACGGTCAATAGGTGCAGCAGTCGGTTTCGGCGTAGGAGCGGGTGTTTCTTTCGGCTGTGTCGTAGATGCTGCGGCAATGGCTGCTTTGCGAGCTTGAATTTCTTGAGATGCACAGCCCGTGAGAAGCACAGAGGCTGCCATCAATAAAGCTGCAAATGAAACAGCTTTTCTATGTGTTTGCACTTTTGCGCTCTCCTCTCAGTTTTTCTTTGTTAAGCGTTTGCGTTCCGCCTTGCCAATAAGAGCAAGCCCAATAGCGCCAACTGCCATCAATGTGAAGCCACATCCAAAGATGCACCCTGCATAATGGAGCATATCTATCCATGTCATAGCTTTCACAACAGTAGCAATAGCGCAAGCAATAAGGCTGATGATACCGGCCAAATAAAGAATAAGTCCTGTGCTGGAAATTTTTTCGAGTAATGTTTCGATGCGCTTCAAGGTGGCTCACATCCTTTCGATAAATTTAATTTTACTCAATTCGCAAGTTTCTGCAACAAAATATTTTGAGGCAAAAAGAAAACGCCGTCTACCAAATGGCAGACGGCGTGAATGGGTTTATTGCGGTGTGTCGGGAGAGTCTTTTTTGCTTCGCTGTTCGATTTCATACCATTCGATGATGGAAGCAGGACCAAATGCCCAAAGAGTATCATCTGGTTCGGATAGCTTTTGCGCCACATCACTTTCAAGAAATTGTGCGCACATATCGGAATATTCGATGTTATACTTTTTAGACAAGTCTTCAATGGTCATGGCAAGAACATTGTCTACGCTAAGGCTCTGTTGATATTGTTTTAAAGTAGACATACTTCGTCACTCCCCAAAAACTTCAGATGAGATATGGCGCTTTCGCTGCGAAATACCCACTGGTCTTCAAACTTGTTTGAAATTAAAAAGTGCAAGCACAGACTGTCTGCTTCTTCAGAACCAATTTCGCCATATTGCCCATTGATATAGGTGAAAATTGTTGGACCTGTACGGTCATCAGCAATTTTGCCAATCATTATATCATATGGCATATACATGGGAATTAGTTCTTGAAATACATCGCGACGTCTATGTGCGACGACACAATGTAGCCATTCTCGATTTGCTTCTGCGAATTCATGTGTTTTTAGCTGTTTCAACAGTGTGACATCAAACTTAAATTTGTTGATATATCCGGTGGTTTTCTTCTCGTCAATGAATTTCTCCATCTTTGCTTTTCTTAAAGATGTTTTAACAAATCGTCGTGCTTGAGCGTAAGAAGATGTGAGGTAAAAGCCTTTACCGAAATCTCGATTGTCACTGCACAATTCAAGATTCGGTTCATTTACTACACAATAACTCGTATGATAGAGAATTACTTTGTTTTCCATTTTGGCTTTTCCCCTTCTATCATTTGGAAGAGGTCCTCAAGGACACCCTCGTCGCCGTAGAGATGAAACGAATCATAGCATTCTTTAATTTTCAAGAACAAATTGTTTTTCTTAAAAATTGCAAGAATTTCTTTTGGTGTTGCATCCCACTTTTCACAGGCGAGGTGGTACAGGCGGACCTGCATATAGATAATTTCGTGGTCGGAATATCTTTGCTCTTTCATTGCACAAGCCCTCCTCTCGGCGCTTGTATTATACCACATTTCGTAAAAATAATCAATTACACAAAAAGCCGCTTGCTCCGAAAAGCAGGCGGTTAGTGACTTTATTGGTTAGGCTTTTTTGTCGGGGATATTCTTGTCAACCTCAACAGCAAAGCTGTAATGAGGCATCTTTGCCACATCTCCCTTCGCGGCAGCCCAGGCATCCTTAAAATCCTTATCGTTCATGGACTGAATAAGGGTATTCAGCTCATCGCAGGTGTGCTTGAGCATCGGACCAATTTTGGGGCAGTACATGGTAGCAGAAACAGGCTGGCAGCCCTGAGCAACCATGCCATCCCAGTGCGTGCGAAGCTCTGCGACAGCCTTCAGGTTTGCGGTAGTCGACATGAAGTCGTGGATGACACAGTGGTCATTGTCCAGATACTCCAGAACATCGATACGCGTACGATTGGCGTATACGGGGAACTGCAGTTCAACCTTGTTGCCGGTGCTGTTCTCAAGATTTTCTGCAAACTTCTTTGCATAGACCTCAAGAGGGCAAGAGGTGTCTTCAACCAGAGATACCTCAGACTTGATAGCGTCGAAGATAGCACGCCAGCCACTATCACTCAAGTCGATGTTGGACTTGTTGGGCAGTGTGTTCAAGAAACCGCGCGGCAGGTCAGAGATATTGATGGCGACGGTGCCAACAAAATGGTTGAAAGAAGGGTGACGGGCACGGTCCCAGATGGTATCCAACTGAGCGGTTGCAATGACGCGATTACCGAGCTGGATATCAACGCCCTGCGTTGCCATGTTGCCCTGATAGTAGTGCTTCAGGCTGTAACCGCCCGTGACAGCGTTCTTCTGGGTGGCAACGATGTCCATCAAACCGACATCAACGGTCAACGGGATAGTGTGACCATCGTAATCGACGTTGATGTAGCGGGTATCTTCCTTTGTCTTGTAACGCGGGAAGATTGGCTTCACAAAGACATCACAAACCTTACCGCTCGCCATCTGATAATTGGGAATCAGAATGCGGGCAGGCGCAACGCCGGAATCATCGGGTGCCAAGTAATTGCGATACTTGACGCCGAAGTGCTCTGCAAGAGAGCGACGAATGACATTGGCGCTGCGAACCAAGCTGGGAGCGCAAGTGCCGGAGGTGGTGAGCATAGTGCTCGCCGTGCTCTTGTCCATCTCAACATAGATGATGGTGGACGGAGCGCCGAGGCTCTTGTAGGCATCACGCATCACGATGTCTTCCAGCGGAATCTCCTTCTGCTCGGTAATCTCCATCGTGGTGGAGAAAGGTCCGTCGATGCGATGGTAGGTCTTTTCGCCCGGTTTACGCGTGGCGATAAACCACGGGTACTTGTTGCGGGTGGCGACCAGCAGGAAGTTGTTCAAACCAACGCCGTGGATGCACAGAGGACCCTCATCAGTGTGGCGGGAACCAAGCTGAACGCTTTCTTCGAGACGCTCGATGGTCATGCCTTTGCCCCAATCAGCAAAAATCAGGGCAAGCATACCCTTTACAGAACCCTCTTCAACAGCAACCAGCGAATTGATGGGGCCTTTGCTGTTGGAGATTGTGTTGTCCACAATCTCGCAGGCAGCACTGCTCATCGGTAGGTTCTGCTTGGAGAGGGCATTGAAATAGTTATCGGTAATACCGACATGAATCTTTGTGGTGGTATTTTTTTTCATAATAAAGCCCCGTTTCGTGGGGCAGACGCGCTACTCTTGAAATCATCTCCATAGCGTGCCCCATAAAACGGAGCGTATGTTGTTATTCTTCTTTTTTCTCTGTCTTGCACTTGGCTTTAACATATCCGGTGACTGTATTTTTTAGCACACCTTTGATGTCAACTGCAGACAGAAAGCTTTCTGCTAATGATTTGATATGCGCATACCTTCCGGCTAAGCGCTTTAGCAGAAAAGCAACGGTCATGAACGCTGCGACAACACATATAGTGAATATCGCATACTTGCTAAGTTTGATTTGCTCGGTCAAGAACGCGAGCAGAACACTTTCTTTACTCAGCAACACCTAAAGAATATCGCGGATAGTTCCACCGATATCGGTTGCAATTGCTTTGGCTTTATCTTCATGGTTGCCGATAAAAGTGTCTACTCGCTAAACTATGGTTTCAAAAAATCTTCTAATCATAAGAGAGTCCCCCTTCGTATTTTTGTATTTTTGTTTGGTGATATATTCTAATGCACTATCGCGGCGGTACGCGGCTGAGGTGTGTATCTAATAAGTACCTTGTTGTGGGCACTAAGTTTCGCATTAACGCAGCGTGTACGTGCCGATTACAGCAGTTGATATCTATTCAAATCACCGTATCGTGGTGTTCAACGTGCGAACCTTATGCCGCAATTTTGCCTTTGTCCAAAAAAGAAAAAGGACAGGCACTCTGAGAGTGTCCGCCCTTTTGGATGGAATGTGAATGGCAAGGATAAGTGGTATCTATTGTTCGTTCTCTATTGTATGCAGTTCGCAAGCGTCTTCAACAACTTTTTTGCAAAAAAAGAAAGCCACCCGCCAAAAGGCGAGCGGCTTAGCAAACCTGACAGTCCCTTCAATTTTGCTTCATACTGCAGCTAGAAGCAACCTTGGATAAGACCATCGGGCTTGGGTGCTTAAAGGGCAATCAAGCCCTAAAATATGTAATGGATACGCACGAAGCGCACCTCCTTTTGAAATAGTATCTATACAAATTGCTCTTACGCGGCGGAACGCGGCGGGAACATCTATGTTTAATGCACTATCGTGGCGACACACGGCTGAGATATGTATTTAATAAGTACCTTGTTGTGGGTACTAAGTTTCGCATTAACGCAGCGTGTACGTCTGCCGAGACAGAAAATCTATTCAAAACACCGTGTCGTGGTGTTAACGTGCCAAAGCAAAACTGCGCTTGCTGTCCTCATATGCCCAGTAAAGATTCAGAAAATCCGTCTTTTTGGGGCATTGGAGCTTTTCGGCAATTTCGTTGACCAGTACATGTCCTTCATCATGCGCAGAAAGATGGAATATAGCTTTTGCGCTTCTTCCGTTGACGCCAAACTCGGCAAAGTGTTGTGCCATAACGCGCTCCTGCACACGGCAAAGGGCGTCATCAATGGTAACAACATCTTTAGAGCGGGATGCAACATACCCACTGTTTACTCAGAGATATTCGTAGAAGTGTTCGAGGGTATTACCGCTCACATCATCTGCGGATACATTCAGGATGGGAATCTCGTTGTGGTCACCAACGTGGTCGAGGGTGACGCAAACATTGCGAGCACCATCAAGGTCAGTGGGTGATTCTTCAACGCGAAATTCGTCGAGGTTCACACGACAATGCTGGATATAAAGGTTCCTTTATAGTATTTTTTCGGAACGCATTTTAACGGATTGGATAAATAGGCAAATCAAGAAGATTACGAAGGTACACATAGTATTCCCATTCAAGCTCTTCGAGCTCCCACATCGCTTCCGTATTTCCTTCATAGATTTCATTCATGATATTCATAACTTCAGCCCTCCTTAAAGGCAATTCTAATGATTTGTTTACGGAACGCATTAACGCAGCGCGTACGTGCAAAACCTTGCAAGGGTGTGACGAATAAGCTATCCCTCCTTCGGTGATAGGTATGCTGAAACGGATTTATATAAACGCAGAAATATCTGCGAAAAGCCTCAAAAAGAAAAAGGGCAGACACTCATACAGAGTGGCCGCCCTAATCAAAGAGAGGAATGTGAAACCAAGGAAAGTAAAAAGTGGTATCTATCGTTCGCTTTCTATTGTATGCCGTTCGCAATCCTCGTCAACACTTTTTCGCAAAAAGAAAAAGCCGCCCACCCGAAGGCAGACGGCTTATCGTCATATAGTCTTAAACTTGCGGCAGCAATTCGTCATGGCGCGGATGCGCACCAAGTCGATTTCGATTGCCAGCGCATTGATGGCTTCATACAAGGCATAAACAGCCATTGCGGGAACCGCAACGAACAGTATGATGGTGGATTTGATAATTTTCATTTGTCTGGACACTTCCTTTTCATGTGTTTAGGCGGCAACGGGATTTGCAGAGCATGCTAGAACAGAATGGATAATAAGTTCTGCAATTTCTTTTGCAAAGTTTGGACCATAAGGGTGAACGGCATGAAATGCTATCTATGTAAAAAGACAACTGAGTTTTGCGTTCAATAGGATTGAGCTACTCTATTAAGGAAATTGCTTTACTCTGCCAGCAGAATCTGCAGACGAGTGTTGAACTCCTTCATGTCGGCGCTTTCCTCGGCTGCAGCGAGTACACGCGGATACATTTCGGGATTCATCGTCTTTAGAGAGTTGATGACGGAGAGCAGGATAGGATTCTTCAAAGCTTTTCTTTATAAGTATTGAACTTAGTAGCTGATGGCGCTTGCGCGATGACCTTTCAGTGTGCCGTTGTTGAACTGGGTCATACGGGCATGTTTCAGAACAAACCCGTCCTCAAACCGAACATCAACAGCATTTGTGCTGATGATACGAACGATGGTTGCTTTCGAGCCATCATTCATTGTTTTCGTCATGAGCCCGTTATATTTGAGCCCAAGGTTGCTGGAGATGAATTTGTGGTGAGCGCAGCAGGGGCAAGTGTGGATGCCGTTGTTGATGCAACGGACAAGAGAATCCACGCGGGTGACATATTCTTCACCGCAATCAGGGCATACAACGACGACCTTCTTGCAGCTGTTGGCGCTTACTTCATGCGGGGAGAAAGCGTTCTTGTCGCTCCACATTTTTGCCACAGCAGGAGAGGTAGTTGCTAAGTCATTGGTTCCGGGAACAACTTTCATGCCACGGCATACAGGGCAAGTGAAGGTCCCGCTTTTGACGCTTTTGACCAAAGAGATGATACTGGTTGTGTACTCTGCATGACAGTCAGGGCACACAACAATCACCTTTTTGGGGCTGTCGCAGCGAACTTCGTCGGGGCGAATTGTGTTTTTGGGACTCCACATAGCAGCAACTTTAGGGTACTTGGTAGCCAAATCGTTGACTCCGAGAACGAGCTTTTTGCGGTGATGCGTTTCAGGTTTGGATGCATCAACATCCTTATGGGCTTTGACTTTTTTGAATCTGCAAGCAGGGCAGGCCGTTTCGCCGCGCTGTGCAAATTTAACGAGGTTTGCTTTTGTGGTTGTGTATTCGCAACCGCAATCAGGGCAAATGGCGATGACTTTTTCGTTCATGTTCGTGTTATTCATGATAGTTTAAGGGTGCTGCTCTTGATGTTATCTCCACAGCGGCGTGTCCGTTTTTGCAAAATAAAAAAGGACAGCCTCGAAAGAGGACTGTCCTTGCAAAAGCAGAATGTTAAAAATGAAAAGTGAAATGGTATCTTTGGTACATCACCTATCATACGCAGTTCGCAAGTTCCGTCAACTACAACTTGCACGGAATGTTGCACGCGTGTAAGTTGCTAAGAGATGTTGTTACACGGCGTGCAAGTTTATTTTGAGATACACAAAATAAGCGATATTGCGTATAAAATATAAATGTGCGCGGGGTAAAACCAGTAGAAAAGCTGCTTGTAGCCTTTTCCTTTTTGCTCGTTGTACATAAGGAAGACGAATACCGTGAAGATGCTGAACCAATGCCAGTAAGATATGTCTGTAAGCATTTGGCTCCATGCGAAAGTTGGGTCAGTGACTGCTGACACCCAACCTCTGAAAAGGACTTGCATGATAAAAGAGGAAATTACGAATGCAACAGCTTGCACTTTTCGGTTTTCTTTGAAAGCGTATAAGACAATGCCTGTTATGATATACGGTAATCCTCCATCTACAAGATAAATCATGTTTGGTAGAAAGGTGTGGTTGAGAAATATAAACAGGTGAGAGGTTGAATTACGCATTGTGAATCCTCTTGCAATGAGTGCGTAGCAAAACGGTGCAAAGCTGAAGAAAAAACCTTTTATGTAATATCCGGCTTTCATCCAGTCTATTCCTTGCCAAACAATACACAAAATGACGAGGTTGAGAAGAATGCCGTTGATGGGATAGAATCCATCACTGCGTACGAAGACACCGTGATAAGACATCCGGTGGTATATGAATCCCATTGCCGCAGCAAGGACATATATGCGTAAGAAGTATTTCGTTCTGGAACGCGTATGTCTGAACCCCTCTATCATACAGAACAAAAATAAGTAGGCGGATAATCGTCCAATTATGAAAAATACTTCCGGGATAGCTCCGGTAAATTCAAAGAAGTAATGAATGTGGTCAATCAGCATGAACAGCAGAGCTAAAAACTTTAACTGTGTGCCGTCCAATGAGAATCGTTTTGTCATGGTGGCCCTCCTGTATTTTTCTCTAATTATCCTTGTTTCGCAATAAAAAGCAAAAAAGCCACTCACCCTGTGGGTGGGGGGTGAACAGCAAATAAGATGAAAACAGTTATTGATATTATATTTTTTGAGTATCTAAAACTTCTTTCAATGTCATACTGCTGATACCAGCAAATTCTACGGCAGAAGCAGCCCAGAAGAAATCGCTGGCGTGGCACTCGTCGTATATTGGGTCAAATTTATTGCATTCGGTTCGGATGATTAAAAATTCTTCTTGGGAGAATTGTTGAAAAGAAATTTTTGTGTGACTTTCTACATAATCTTTAATTCCGTCAATCATGATTACGAATCCGATGCTTAGGGATTCGGAAGGCAAATCGTCTCCATAAGTGTCGAAAGAAAACCCATAATGAGATTCAAAAGTTGCACTTTTTGTACCTGTGTACTCATTTTCAAGAAAATCCTCAACAGACTGATTCAAAGAAATTTTCCCTTGTTCTACTAACGCACCAGAATAATCATATGGGCAGCCGACGTATTGCCACTCGAAATGCGGAGGAATTGGGTCTAATTGACCTGCTATATACTCCAAAAGCTGTTTCTGAATTTCATCCTTTCGAGCAAGAAAAAGAGAGTTTACATATTCCGCAATTTCAGGTTCGTTGTTTTTAATGTAATCAATGCACTTTTGCATATTCTCTGTGATTGGAATGTCGTGATAAATTATTTCAAACACCTTCTTTTTTGAAATCTATTATTTATTGTACGCAATTCGCACATTATATCAACAAAAAAGCCGCCCACCCGTGAAGGGTGGACGGCAAGTAGGTCAGGATTTAATATACAAGGAAGTCCCCTTGAACGGATTCAAGAAGCCGGGCTTATACTTGGTGCGGACATACTCTGCGATTTCAGCGTCCGGCATGGCGTTCAGAACATCAAGCCAGCATTCAGCATTGATTCCCATGAGACCACCCATACCAAGAGCATTTTCACAGCGCTTGATGTCAGAGGCAAATGCGTCGTGAAAATCACAGGACTCCGCAGCCTTCACGATGCGGTCGAAGTCATACATACCACAAGACCTCCTTACTGGCACATTGCTTTGAGGTCATCCTCACTCAGAACGGGCACGCCCAGAGCGTTTGCCTTATCGAGCTTGGAACCGGCAGCTTCACCTGCAACGAGATAGCTCGTCTTCTTGGAGACACTTCCGGAGACTTTGCCGCCATGCGCTTCGATATAAGTCTTAGCTTCATCGCGGCTCATGGAAGGCAACGTACCGGTAATAACGAATGTCTTGCCAGCGAGCGGCGCAGACTCATCATTGGCACCTGCCGGAGCATGATAGTCAAGATTGACACCGGCATCATGCAAGGTATTGACTTCCTGCTTAAACTCCGCGTTGGAAAGCATCGCATCGAGTGCAGTATAGATAGCGTCAGAAAAGCCGGGAATGTTGTACTCCTTGATGGTATCTACATTGAGCATGGACAGTGTCAGAAGGTTGCCGTTCGTGGCTTTGCACTGAGTAAACAGCGCACGAGCAACATGACCACCGATGAGACGGTAGCCAAGACCCTTGAGGACGCGGTCAGCATTCTGCTCCTTGGACTTTTCGATGGCAGCAAGAACCTTCTTGGCAATCTTCGCGCCATACATGTCGGTCAGCTCACTTTCTTCCTCATAGAGCCGGTAAAGGTCAACGGGGCTCTCAACGAACCGGCTGTCAACCAAGTCCTGAATCATCTGAGGACCAAGTCCCTTGATGTCCATGCAGGGCTTCGAGGCGAAGTGAATGACGCGATTCACGGTCTTTGCAGGGCAGGTGTCGTTGGTGCAGTACAGGTCCACAGAGCCGTTGACAGGCGCGATAGGAGCACCGCACACGGGGCAGACCTGCTTTGCCATGTCATAAGGCACAGCGTCTGCAGGACGCTTTTCCAGCTCCACCATCGTGATTTTTGGGATGATGTCACCGGATTTGTGCAGGACGATAGTATCGCCGATGCGGATGTCCAGTGCCTTGATGAAGTTTGCGTTGTTGAGCGTAGCACGCTCCACGCGAGTTCCGGCAAGCTGGACTGGGTCAAAAACCGCAACCGGAGTGACACGACCAGTACGACCAGTCTGCAACTGAATACTGCGCAGAATAGTCCCCTTCTCCTCAGCAGGATACTTGAACGCCACAGCCCATTTCGGGGTCTTGGTGCGCTCTCCCATCTTCTGGCGAATATCCAGTTCGTTGACTTTCACGACTGCGCCGTCAATGGGGTAATCCACATCGTAGCGGGTATCGCCGATATTCTTGATGGCATCAAGCACAGCGTCTGCATTGTCGCAATGGGAAAAACCCGTGGTTTTGAACTGGCAGCCATTGCACAGGTATTCAAGCTGGTCGAAATGGCTGTTGCCAAACTGGGCAGCATCACCATCGTTCACCGACTGAACATTGAAGATGAAGACCTGAAGGTTTCGTTCGCGAGCAATGGCGGGGTCTGCCTGACGCAGAGAACCGGCAGCGCAGTTGCGGGGATTGGCGAAGAGCTTCTTCCCTGCTTCTGCCTGCTTCGCGTTGGTCGCCTCAAAGTTCTTTTCGGACATGTAGCACTCACCGCGCAGCTCAATCTTGTTGATGTCGTCCGGGAGTTCAATGCTGTAAGGCAAGCAACTGAGGGCGGCAACATTCGCCGTCACATCTTCGCCGACATGACCATCACCGCGCGTCGAAGCCTGAATCAGATTCGCGTAGGTACGGGGGGGCTTAGAGCGTTCATAGACCAGAGACAAGCTCAATCCGTCGATTTTACGTTCCACGGAGAAGGTCGCGTCGGGATATTCGGCTTTCACCGAATCCACGAAGCTGCGAACCTCGTCATCGGAGAACACATCGAGCAGCGAAAGCATCGGCACGCGGTGTTCGACCGGGATACCGATAACGCGCTTGCCGCCAACGACCTGCGTAGGACTGTCGGGAGTCACGAAATCGGGATGGCGAGCTTCGATGTCACGAATCTCGTGCATCACGGTATCGTACTCTTCGTCCGTAACTGCCGGGGCATCCTGCTCATAGTAGGCGGCGCTCCAAGCTTTTGCCTTGGCGCAGAGGTCTGCGTAGTGCTTCTTTTCGTCATCAGCAGCCTTCTCGCTGTCAGCCAAGTGGCAGATGTGGTCGCGAATCTTGTCGCGGCTCTCGCCTTGCAGCTTGTCATCGCTCATCGCCTTCTCGTCGAGCAGAGAATCAAAAGCATCGAGGCACTTGTCGACATAGGTGCTGGGGTCATACGGGTCGTCCTGCAGGAAACTGTCGATAGTGTCCTCCAGAGCGTAGTATTCGGTGCCATAGATAGCTGCTGCATCTTCATTCTCAGTGCGGTCTTTCTCATCATCGGAGTCAGCACAAGGGATGACCTTGTTGATAGTAGAGAGGTAATCCTCGAAGACATCGATAATAGAGGCAGCAAATTCCATCGTTTTCATAAAGCAAATTCCTTTCTTTCTTCGAATGTTATTTTAACTTGTTTTTGTGATTTTTACAAGGTAAGTGTTAGCGACATAATTTCAGTCTGAGTAATATCTCGCATACCATCAACATAAGCGTCCATGACGAAGGTCAGACTGATAGGTGTGCCGCGCTTCCACTGGGTATTGGCGCGGAGCTCGTCTGCAAGGTCACGAAGCACACGGCTCTTGAATCTCTCAATTGCGTACTTTTCAGGCGTCATGCTCTTAGACACTTCGTAACGATAGCCACGGTCTTTTGCACTGTAAGGCAGGTCATTGTTTGTGACATCAGCTTTAACAGTTACCGTGTAGTCGCTTTGCGAGACATCATTGAACGGCGTGAGAGAATCATTGAGAATCTGCATGCGAGCGTCGAACTCTTTGATGATGCGAGCCTTCTCTTTCTCATAAATCTCGTTTGCCTGTCGAACCTGCTCTCGATAGCACTTAACACAGTCTTCAACCGTGTAGAAGATGTTTACAGATTCGCCCGTGTATCCCCGATAGCCTGTATTATCCATTGGTGCAATCACTTTGGACATAATATGACCGTTCTTTACAGGCCGGAAATAAATAGGAGAATAATAAATTGTCTTATTCGTCTCCTTGGCATCCATTACCACCACCGGAGTGGGCTCAATTCCACGAATCGCCTTTTTGGTCGGGTCTGCGTTTGCTCGATAGTCGCAAATCCAAACCATCTTCCCCGTAATGTTTTCTAGCCCTTCCGCGTAATCAAAATCCGCAAGAGATTTCGTCTGCTGAGGTCCTAACACGCGGTTATTTCGCCAAAGGGTTACATTGTTATTTTGTAGATATTCTTCGAGTTTCATCAGGGCAATTCCTTTCTTTGAAAAGATATTTTGTATGGTAACAAGACCATCGCAACTATGAAAGCACTGCTCTTTAAGTTACAGAAACAGTTTCTGTAATCGTCACCTTTTTTACAGAACATTTTGCAAATGTATCATGGAACTGATTGGTTGTGTAATTGCTATGTAGCAAAAACTCTTCTGCTTTTTCGGCTGTTTGAAAATGCTCCGCCGATTCGTGATATTTGCCAAAATAAGGGTATCCACCTGTCATCTGGTCGTAAGAGAAAAATTCTCCATTTTCGTTTGCAATGACATAGTACGTTTTTGTGGTGAACATGTGTATTTCTCATCCTTTCTTATTTTATTTCGTGATGTGTATAGGTGTTTCCATCATCACATTCAATCAATACCTGCTTTGGATTGTTTGGATTTATATATGCACCCAATACACACATATGTTCTCCGGTTTCTTTGATTGTTACTTCATCTTCGTTATGAAGATTTTTTGCATTGTTAAATGTCATAGTCTTTGTTTCCTTTCTGTATTGTCTTGTCGATGGGTGCGATAACGGTAGAAAGAACCTTCTTTCCCTTCACCGGCTGAAAGTAGACCGGCGAATAGTAGATGTTCTTTTTGCAGTTGTTCGCGTCCGCAATAATGACTTCCGTAGGTTTGACATTCCGAATTGGTTTCAGAACGCAAAAAGGCGGGCTCCCTAAAGCAGGAAGTCCGCCTTAAAGCGAAATTATGAAAAGTACGAAAGACAAAATGCCTTTGTAGGTTATTGTTATCTATCGTACATCTACAATTTTAGCCACTTCGCACAGATTCGCAAGAGGTTCACAACACAGCGTCCAGAACCGATTCGGCAAAGATTGCGTAATGGTCCAGATAAGAAGTGAGTTTGCTGCGCCCTATATCCCGGTCACGCACTTGTTGTACAACGAGTTTTGCTACATCTGTGGGAAGATTATATTCTGCTGTGACAATGTCCGTGACATCATCGTAGAACTTTTCCCACAGCTTGTGGACTTTGTTTTCGCGGCGAGTGTACTGGCTGCGGATGATTCGATTTTTATTCGCAATCATCTTGTCGACATTCGGGTCATCTCCATAAAGAGGAAGAATCGGGTTCTTCTTTTTGTAGGCATTGAGCTCCTGCATAAGATTGTCTGCCTCTTTATTGTAGGATGCTTCCAACTCTTTGATTTTGCTTTCAACTTCGTATAAATCCATAAATTTATCTCATTCCTTTACAAATTCGGTTGGCAAAGCTTTGGCTTTGTTGGTATTTTTGTTTTGCATTTCGGCGTACCATTTGCGGATAAGTTCATCTGGCAAGACCGCCGCTGCTTTGTCAAGTACATAGCGCAGAAGGTCAAGGTCAGTGACAGCATCAGGCGTATAGCCGAGGACACGGTTCATCTTTTTATAGTCTCTCGTTTTGATGATATGCTCTCTGACCTCATCCCATAAGGATGCTTTGAGAGGCTTGCTGTAGATTCCCTGAATGCAATATACCGTGTGTCCATCGGCATCCTGCTTTTCGCCGGTAACTGCTTTTACGCCTTTGCAATATGTATGGAGGAGACGCATGGCATATTCTTTTGCTTCAAGGCAATTTGCGTATAGGGTTTGGCTGCTTTCATCGAAAGAGAAGTATTTGCTGCTGCCATCATCAGCAAGCTGCATAGAAAGGCTTCTGAAAGTAAAATAGTTGTCCTTCTTTTCAAGCTGCTCTTTGGTTGCTGCAGTAGGAATTTGGATGGCATCGTCTTGCATCCACATGGGGATTACATTGCTGTCGTTCAAGATAATGATATGACGGCTGTCATCGTTTTCATCTCGAATGGTGGTATTTACTTGTGCAATCCATTCTTCTGGCTCGGACCAAGTGTCACCGGCATATACCATTGTTGTAATGTCTGGATGCTCTTTATTGGGGAGCTCGGCATCTACCAAGTTGAAAACCCGGTCAAAGAGCCAGCCGGAAACATTGATGGCAGAGCATTGAGTCTCGAATAAAGGAACTTGTGCGTATACCGATGCGTATACCGTTTTTTCGTTCTTTTCATCAACAGCGAGCGCAAAGTGGTTGAAGTCATCGATGGATAAGCCTAGTTTTTCCGCGACTGTTTTGAGGTCGAATTCGCGAAAGCACTTATTGCCTCTGAATACGATTTTTGCTTGCATTTTTTATTACACTCCTTCTTGGTTTATATGCAAAAAGGCGAACTTCCCGGTTGGGAAGCCCGCCTCAAAGCAGAAATGTGAATGATAGCGCTACATAGGTGTATGGTATCTATCCTTCACATACTATAGTATTCAGTTCGCAACATTCGTCAACTTTTCCCGACGGCAACAATCGCCGCAACCAAGTCTCCGGAAATGAAAAACAGAACGAAAAGTGCCATAGCACCGACTGCTGTTATTGTGAATGCAAGCCGAAAGAATTTCTGCTGGTCATCGTAATAGTAGATTGACGCTTTCTGATAGGCGAGCGCCATTGCAACAATGACCACCAGAAACAGTACCACCACAACGACTAACATGGCTTTATTGGACGCTCTGGTCGTCCTGCATTGGCGGCTGTGGCTGGCTCATGCCGTTGTTATCCTGCGGCTGAACCGGAGCCTGCTGCGGGTATGTAGGCTGTTGCGGAGCTTGCTGGTAACTCTGCTGAGGGTACACCGGCTGTTGATACTGAGGCTGCGCATTGGGATTTTGGTAGCTGACATTCTGGTTCGGCTGATAGTCCTGCGGCGGCTGTGTGTAGACAGTCTGGGTGTTAGCTGTTGTAGCCTTGTGCTCATCGTACTTGTTCTTCAACTGGTCATAGGAATATCCATCTTGCGGTACGCCGAGATACTGATACTGACCAAAGCCCAGAATCATGTTGAAGATAGGATTGACCAGTACAAGACCGATGGTAAAGCCAACGCCTTGACCAAAAGAAACGGCCTTCTTGTACTGTGTGACAACTGTGATGACAAGGTTGGCGAGAATGAGCAGTTGACCGAGAAGCGGTACAAACGCCAGTGCTGTCAACACAATAGGGACGAGGAACAGCCAGCCGTTACCCCAGTAAATCTTGAATTCGATGTACTGTTTGTAGAACGGTACGATGGCCGCCCAGCCGGGTTGCCCGGCTTTGGTGAAGATTTTCCAGTTGGCAATGATGGAGATGACGAAATACGCCACCACCAGCAGCCAACAGGTGCCGAGAATGCCGAAAATAGCATTCAGAGCCGCAGTTTCTGAATACGACATGTGAACTCCTCCTTTTCATGTCTTCGGAAAATATATTCTAAAGCCAATCGGCTTTATTCGTCTTGCGCAGCCGCCTTTTTCTCTTCCAATTTCGCTTTTGCAATGGCTGCTAGGCGTTTGCCGTTCTCAACCATAATTGCGCGGCGCTCTTCCGACATCTTGACGGGAGCGCGGAGCTTTACCCACTTCTTGGGCAATTCTGCTTCCACGCAGTCCTCCATGTCGATTGTCAGCTTAACTTCATCGGGATATTCGGCTGCCAAGTTGCGCAATTCCTGCATGCGTGAGCGATTACGGGTATAGTAGGATGCCTTTTTCTCAGCATCGCAAAAATTGATGACCGTTTCACGCTCATATGCCGCATCAGAACTGATAGGTGTTTCACTGATAGGTTTCATAGATGTCCTCCCTTAATCAAAAAGAACCGCTTTTTTCGGAGCGCCGTCCGGAACTAAGTTACAGGCATATGCCCAGCGCGGTAGCATAACACGACCGCGCACTGTGACAACGGTGAGCTCTCTTGCGGTAGGTTGCTCAAACTCGGAAGGCTCTAAAGCGCTGCGTGTGAGCAGGATAGCGTCGTCATCTATATTCTCAAGCATTCGCTTCAGTTCTTTGACCGTCATTAGTGGTTCCTCCCTTCAAAACAGTATCCAGCGCTTGCAAAAACAGCGTTGATTCCGTATTGCAGATACCACGCCCATTGATGGCAGTGATTTCATAGCGTTCGACAAGGAACAAGCTCTCCTCGCCAATGAATCCCTGCGGCCAAGGAACGGCATAGTATGCAAACGGGCTGTTGTTAGTTGCATATCCGATAATCATATATTTCTGCTCCGGCTGTTCACGAACAGAAAGAACAGTGCCAAGCGGCAAAGCATCTTTCAAAGACGGTTCCGAAGCGGCTTGTTGTGTACGAAGAATTTTCAAACGGGTACACCTCCCCTAACTAAAAGTGTACGCAACTCGCACGAATGTGCAACAAAAAAAGCAGCCACCCTCGAAAGGGTGACTGCAAATCAGATGTTATTCTTGAGCCGCAGCGACTTTGAAATCAAAGAGCGACTTAGAAGTGGAGCAGGAAAGCGTGCAGATTTCCGAGCCGTTCTCGAAAATGTCCGTTTCAGGAGCCGTTTTGCCGTAGTTGCTGTCAACAAACACCACGTGAGGACTCTCGTCACCTTCTTTGCGAGGCGCAAGGCTGGCACCGGCATACCATTCGGTTTCGTCCTCACCCTGCTCATCATAGAGACAGATGAAAGGAGCCGGGACATTGGGCGTCGGCATCATCAGCGAACCAACCTGCATCTCATCGCTTTTGGAGGCCACGCAGATGTCAATAGGCGGGTTTCCATTGCTGTAATCCCACTTGGGGTAAGACTGAGCTTTGATGGT
>ERZ1034876.272-NODE-272-length-32963-cov-8.568889_pt1 | contig 32963 bp, 27 predicted proteins | sample MGYA00520698_ERZ1034876 | MGnify/ENA primary metagenome ERZ1034876 (study PRJEB33766, sample SAMN09781723) | gut metagenome | biome: gut microbiome | host: Homo sapiens | place: Madagascar | study: EMG produced TPA metagenomics assembly of the PRJNA485056 data set...
GGGCAAAGATCTGTTCGCGATATCCTCGCATTCTGCGCATGGGATTGGCAGTGGGCGTCTGGCGGGGGTACGGGCGCTCGCGCATTTTTCCCCAACAACAAGAAGAGCCTCCGAAGAGGCTCTTCTTGCGGGTAGGGCTACCCTTTACGTCGGATGCGACTCATTGGGGAGGTTTGTGACGGCTCGGGGCTTCGCGCCATGCGAGCCGCCACTTTCGTCGCATCGCTTACGGAAGGAGGTTCAGGCTCTTGAGGTCTTCCTCAACGTCGCTCATGCCGTAGTACTCGAGGCAGTCGGCCGTCGGGCAACCAAGTTCGCTGTCCCAACCGAACTTCTCGTAGAGCATCGTGAGGCCCTTCTGGAAGTCTTGCTTCTCCATCTTATCGGTGCCTTCGGTGAAGGGCTGCTTGTCCGGGTCCTTCGTGAACGGCCACTCAGTCATGACATCGTGGATGTTGCGGAAGTCGTTGCAACCCATGTTGCCGTTCTTGTCCTTCATGCCGCGGGCGGTGTTCGCGCGCTGCAGCGTGATGATCTTCGCAGCAGCCTTGTACAGGTCGTCAGTCGTGACGTCCTTGCCAGTGGCTGCCTTGTAGAACTTCGCCTCGAGGTCGAGGTCGCCACGGTAGTTGCGGCTCTTCGACGGGCTCTGAGCCATCGGCCACACCCAGTTGCACAGCGTGAGCGAGTCATGCAGCACGTCGGTGACGATGGACCACCAGCAGAAGTTGATCTTGTGGTCGTTGATGGGCGTGTAGTTCTTCGCCTGGTCAAGCGCATCCTCGCCGCCCCACAGTTCGGCTGCGATTTCCTGCTTGAGCTCATGCGGAAGGCCGCACTGCAGCATGTTCTGGTGCGAGTGAATCATTGGGTCGCGGTTGAAGATCATATTCAGCAGGCCGCCGACCTGGCCGTAAGACTCGATGGCATGGTGAACCGGCCAGCCGCGGTAGTTGATGAGGCAGCTTGCCGTGGTGTCGAACCACTCCATGTCGTTCCAGCGCTTGCACCACACGATCGGGCCATGGCCGAGGTAGGACATCTCGTTGTCGTTCTTGGCGATGTGCGTGAGCAACTCGACCATGATGGTCGGGTCGTTGTTCTCAAACTTCTTCCAGTCGAACATGTTGTACTCATCGGCCGGCAGGTTCTTCTCGAAGATGCCCTTGGCAACGCAGTGCGCGATGTCGCGGTAGATCTGCGCGTAGTTGCACCACATGCCCAGATCGTCCATCGTGCCGCCGACGACCTGGTCCCAGATGAGGCCGTCCTCGGTGCCCGATTTGACCGACGTGTGGTCGCCCAAGATCTTCGTCATATAGATGGAGAACGGGAAGTTCGGCACGCAGGTGTTGCCCGTGATCTCGTAGCCGCCGTTGGCCTTGGAGTTCGGGACGCGCATGTCGGAGTAGCAGTGAATCGGGCAGCTGTGGCAGCCGTTCATCTTGATGGTGTACTTCTCGGCCTCGGGGCCCTCGTCCTTGGTGGTCTTCATGCAGCGGTAGCCCACCGTGTTGATCTCGCCCGGCTTCGGCTCGCCGGTCTCGATTGGCTCGCCCTCGGCGTCTGCCCAGTACAGGCCCTTGCGTGCGGTCCAACGGGTGCCCTTGTCGTAGTATTCAGCCCATTCCTGCTGGGTGGAAGGCACGACGTGGTTGTTGTTGGAGCCGACGATCTCGCGCAGCATGTAGTCGGACAGGTCTGCCAGTGCCTGCGGATCCTTCACGTTCACGGTGCCGCTGCCCTCGACGACGAGTGCCTTGAGCTTCTTGGAGCCCATGACGGTGCCGAGGCCCGCGCCTGCGGAGTGGTTGCGGGAATTCATCATGCAGGCATAGGGGAGCAGGTTCTCGCCTGCAGGGCCGATGGTCGCGACGCAGGCGCTGACGCCCTCGAGGCGGTTCAAGACCTCGGTCGTAGCGCGGGTGCCAAGGCCCCACACCATCGAGCCGTCCTTGATCTCGACCGTATCATTCTTAATGTGAAGGTAAACCGGCTTGTCGGACTTGCCCTCGACGATGATGGCATCGTAGCCAGCCATCTTGATTTTCGCGCCAAGCATGCCGCCGCAGTGGGCGTCGACAACCTGGTAGTCGGTGGTGAAGGTGGAAAGGAAGCAAACCGTGGTACGGCCAGCCAGCGGCACGCCGGTTGCGGTCAGAGGACCGACGGCGTAAACGATCTTCGCGTCCTCGCTCAGAGGATCGGTGCCCGGGGCGACCTCATCGTAGATGATCTTGTTCGCCAGGCCCATGCCGCCGATATAGTCCTCATAGGGTGCGGTCGGCTCGGTGGTGATCGATCCAGTCGTGAGGTTCACGCGCAAGATCTTGCCGGCCCAGCCATATGACTTCGTGTCAGCCATTGTTGCATCTCCAAATCTCTCGCTTATCGTGCGTTGCGTGACACGTCAAGGCGACTTGGGGTTGCAGACGATGCAAACTCGTCGGGCGCAGTGTCTCATCTGGGGGCGATACCCCTGTACCCTCTTTGAGGGTATTTGGGCGAAATTGCAGGTAAACGCAGTTTTGCCCCCGAAAGAGGGTACGAGGGGTTTTCTCGGGAGCACATACTGCTTATCGTTGCGTGACCTATCAAGGCCAAATAGAAGAGGGGGAGCCACCGGGATGCGTACCTCTATATAAAGGTACGCGAGGAAACCGGGGCCGAAGGAAGAGACTCACCGATATGTGAGGGGGAGTACCAAAAATGTCAGATACCAATATCAACGGCAGCGCCCCTGAAGAGAGCCCGACGAACGCCGTCGAGCAAACTGAAGCTGTGGAAGCAAAGCCGAAGCATGCGATGACCCGTCGCCAGGTGCTTGCAATGGCAGGCTGCGGCGTCGCTGGTCTTGTCGTGGGCGGCGTACTGGCGTCGTGGGGCGTCACGAGCCAGTCGATTGCATCGGGCCGCATCGACATCCGCCATACCGCAACTAAGATGATCGTCACCGATCGCGCCCGTTGCTCCGGATGCCAGCGCTGCGAAATGATGTGCACCCTGAAGAACGACGGCCGCGTGTGCCAGAACATCGCGCGCGTCCGCGTTTGGGATAACTATTACTGGGGTACCAGCCCCGACACGGGCGAAGGCTCGTTCGGCGACGGCAACCCGGGCGCATGCGAGTTCACCGTCGAGCACTGCAAGCAGTGCGCCGACGCGTGGTGCATGAAGTACTGCCCGGTCCATGCCATCAAGCCCGACGAGAAGACGGGCGCCCGCACGGTCGACCCGAGGCTGTGCATCGGTTGCGGCATGTGCGCGCAGGCTTGCCCCTGGAACATGCCTCGCATCGATACCGAAACGGGCGTTTCCACGAAGTGCATCTCCTGCGGCCGCTGCGCAGAGCAGTGCCCCAACGGTGCCATCCAGTTCATCGATTGGGAAGATATCGCGCAGAAGTGCATCGACATGGGCGTCGTTCGCACGACCACGCTCGTCTCTGCGTAAGCGTCGGCTTCCCGCTGATGCAAGGTAAGTAAGTCAAACGATCGATTCGGAAAGGAGCGAACAGACGATGTTGGACGACGCAGCGGTGTTCTCGATTCTCTCCAAGTGCTTTGCTCCCGTCGATAAGGCGGAATGGGAGAATCTGTCCGCGCGCGAGGCGTGGGCCGAGTTTCTCGATGGCGCACGTTTCATCCTTCAGAACGGCGGAAGTCTCGGGCTTGACAAGAGCCCCGCGGACTATCGTCGCGGCAACCACGCCCCCCTGCAGGATTTCCTGTCGGAGTGCGAGGTTTGCGCGCTGTTCTGCCCTCCTACCTACGAAGAGAAGCGGCAGTTCGCTGCCCGCCACTTCACGGGAGGCTTGCCCGAATCGGCGCTTCCTATTGAGTCGCTTTACGTGAACACTGCCAAGGCAGGCGATTTGCTTTCGCCCGTCGACGGCAAGGGGATGTATCTGGGCACTTCCGCCCGCTACATGTCCGCGCTCGCGGAGCAGCTGGGGTTCGGCATTCCGTCTGAGTTCTCCGATTGCCCCGACCACCTGGCTCTTGAGCTTGACGTGGTCGCGGTGCTTCTGAGGAGCGGAATGGTGGACGAGGCGCGAACGTTTCTCTCCGAGAGGTTCAATTGGCTTACCGCGTATCGCAGACGCCTTATCAATCTGGGAAGCGAGGCGAACTTCTACGTTTGTCTGTGCGATCTGCTCATCGGCATCGTTGCCGAGCAGGCAGAAGATGCGGCGTGAGCGATAGGACATCAGGGGGAGCGAAGACGATGACGCGAGATGCATATAGAGAGGAATCAGCAATGTCAGAAAACGCTATTACCAGGCGAAGCTTTCTGGCCGGAAGCGCCGGGGTCGCTGCCGTTGCGGCGGGCGCGGGCTTTTTGAGCTTCAACGCTTGGGAGCAGGCGGATGCGCGCGGGACGAGCGATATCGATCATTACACCGCCCACTCGCTGTGCAACTCCTGTTCATCGAAGTGCGGGTTCACGGGATACGTCGTTGACGGCAAGCTTGGCAAGATGATCGGCGATGCGAACCATCCGAACTGCGAAGGCACGCTGTGCGGTCGCGGCTACGGCTTCGCCTCCATCGCCTACAACGAGGATCGCCTGACCGACCCGCTTAAGAAGAACGGCGGCAAGTTCGAGAAGATCACGTGGGACCAGGCCTACAGCGAGATTGCCGAGAAGGTTAAGGCGATCATCGACGAGAAGGGCCCCCAGGCACTCGCTATGGTGCAGGACCCGCGCCCGAGCGGCTCGTATTACACCAAGCGTTTCATGAACGCACTTGGCAGCCCAAACGTCTACACGCACGGCGCTGCTTGCAACATGTCGAAGAACGCTGGGTTTACCCAGGTCATCGGCACGGGTGACTTCACCTCCGACGTGGCGAACTCCAAGATGACGATGTTCATCGGCCGCAGCTACGCCGACGCGATCAAGCCGAGCCAGCTGCATGCCATGCAGAAGGCGCACGAGAACGGCGCCGAGCTTGTGATCGTCGACCCGCGCTTGAACAACTCCATCGCGTTCGCCGATGAGTGGGTGCCGATCAACCCTGGCACTGACCTGGCCTTTATCCTGGCCATGGCTCATGTTGTCGTGCGCAACAAGCTCTACGATGCGAGCTACATCGCCGAGAACACCGTCGGCTTCGAAGAGTGGGCCGATTACCTGAAGGATTGCACGCCCGCATGGGCAGAGGAGATCACCGGCATCTCGAAGGACACGATTGAGCGCTTGGCAACCGACCTTGCTACGGCAGCCCCGGCGGCCTCCATCGAGCCTTCTTGGCGCGGTGCCTACGGCTGCAGCTATGCGAACTCCGGTGAGACTGCTCGCGCGGTGTGCTGCTTCAACACGCTTCTCGGCTGCTGGAACCAGGAAGGCGGTGCCTTCTTCGGGAACTCCGTGAAGGCGGGCGACCTCGACAAGGAGAAGTTCCCGTCCGTCCCCAAGCCGGAAGGCAAGATTGCGGGTGCAGACGAGTACCCGCTGTCCCTTGCGGGCATGGGCGTGAACGTCTACGCTGCCGAGCTCGCCAAGAAGGGCGAGATCAAGGGCATGTTCTTCTACAACTCGAACATGGTTGCGGGTTACTCCAACCCCAAATACCTTGAGGACTGCCTTTCGAACCTCGAGCTTTCCGTCGCCATCGACATCCAGATGACCGAGACCTGCCAGGCTTGCGATTATGTGCTTCCCGATACGACGTATCTGGAGCGCTTGGAAGTCCCCGAGTTCATCGGCGGTAAGATCCCCGCAGTCTCCCTGCGCGACCAGGTGATCGAGAAGATTCACCCGAACACCAAGCCGGTTGACGAGATCTTCACCGAGCTCGCCGAGGCATGCGGTGTGGGCGAGTACTTCCAGTTCACGGTTGAAGAGCTCGCGGACGCGCAGCTTCGCACGGTGGGCCTCACGCTCGACGGCTTGAAGGTCGCCGGCACCGCCCGCTTCCCCGAGAAGACTTTCAAGTTCGGCAAGACGCCGACGTGGAAGACCCCCACGGGCAAGATTCAGTTCTCGAGCGATGCGTGCCACGCGGCTGGCTACCCGAGCGTCCCGCAGTGGACCGAGCCCGTCGCGAGCGTTCCCGAGGGCGATGGCTACTTCCGCCTGATCGGCGGCAAGCAGGCCGTACATACGCACACGCAGACTGCGAACGTGCCGGCGCTCATGAACATTTCCAAGCAGTACAACCTCGATCGCGTTTGGATTAACGCAAGCCGTGCGGCCAAGCTCGGTATCTCCGAAGGCGACGAGGTCGAGATTTCCAACGATGAGGCGAAGGGTACGGCGAAGGTGCACGTAACCGAGCGCATTAACCCCGAGGCCCTCTACATGCCGAGCCACTACGGATGCAGTTCCAAGGACGAGAAGACCGCCTACGGGTTCGGCCTGCGTCAGATGGACTTCGTGCCTTTCCGCATTGAGCCTGGCTACGGTGGCATCTGCTCGCAGGAGGCTATCGTGAGCGTCAGGAAGGTGGGTGCATAAACATGGCCCGTTATGGAATGTTGATCGATACCACGAAGTGCATCGGCTGCTACACCTGCCGTCTTGCATGCCAGCGGCAAAACGGCCTTGAGCCGGACGAGGCGTTCGTCCGCTTCGAGGACCGCGAAACTGGCACGTATCCCCAGGTTGGCGTCGAGCATGTGCCCCTGCAGTGCATGCATTGCGAAGATGCGCCCTGCACGAAGGTGTGCCCGACCGGCGCAGCCCATATCGGCACCGACGGTATCGTCCAAGTTGATCAGGGCCGCTGCATCGGTTGTCTGTACTGCATGGCAGCGTGCCCGTATCAGGTTCGTGTGCGCAACTCCAAGACCGGCGCAGTCGACAAGTGCCGCTTCTGCCACGTGTCGAACTACGAGAACGGTACCGAGATGTGCACCTGCGTGACGGCTTGCCCGACCCATGCTCGTATCTTCGGCGACTTGGATGACCCGGATTGCGAACTGGTCAAGGAAATCAATCGCACGCACGCGGCGCCTATCGCCGGCGATCTGACCAAGTCCAAAGTTTTCTATGTGAGGTGATGAGAGATGACCTTCGAACCTATTTGGAGCGGCATCATCGCCTGCTATCTGTTCCTTGGCGGCTTGGGCGGTGGCGCGTTCGCGACGAGTGCGTTTTTGGCGTGGCGCCATCCTGAAGCGGTGAATATGCGCAAGATCGGTCACATCATCGCGCCGATCGTCGTTATCGTCGGTCTTGTGCTGCTGATGTTCGACGCGAAGGCGGGCCTTTACAACCCGCTGCGCTTCGCTCTGTTGCTGACGAACTTCGGGTCTGTGATGACCTGGGGCGTCGTTATCCTGGCGCTGTTCGTGATCGTGGCTTTGATCGCCATGATTCTCGACCTTACGAAGCGTCGCGTCCCCTGGGGCATCGAGCTTGCTGGCTCGATCCTGGGCATCTGCGTCGCCATCTACACTGGCTGCCTGCTCGGCGTGTGCAACACGTTCCCGCTGTGGAACAACGCGCTGCTGCCGATTCTGTTCCTCGTCTCGGCAATGTCGACTGGCATGGCATCCGTGCTGCTCGCGGGCGTGTTCAAGCACCCTGAGGAGTTCAACCGCGTGGGCGTGTTCAAGAAGTTCCACTTCTGCTTCCCCTGCATCGAGATGCTGCTGGTGGCTTCGCTCATGTTCATCACGGTGACGAACTCCACAGCGGGCTATGAGTCGGTTATGGCGCTGCTCGCTGGCAAGTATGCGGTTGCGTTCTGGGTGCTGTTCGTGATCGTTGGACTCGTCGGCCCGACGATCCTCGAGACCTGGATGCTCTTCTTCTCCCCGAAGGAGTTCGAGGAGAGCCGTAAGGCGCACGCGATTTCCGCGATGTCCGACATCGGCGTGCTCATCGGCGGCTTCATGCTTCGTCTGCTCGTGCTGATTGCGGCTCTGCCGATCACCATGGTGACCCCGTTCGTCCTGTAACCTTCCCTTTGTAAGGGGCGCGGTACGCCGCTGCGCCCCTTCCCTTTCAGCTTTTCTTGGGGGCGCGGTACGCCGCTGTACCCCTTCCCTTCAACTTTTCGAATCGCGGACTCCTTCCCCTGCGGTTTCGAAAACCATTCCTGCCAAAGGCCGGTCCTGAAATCCATCAGGATCGGCCTTTGTGCGTTGTGGGGCGAATCGCTTGCGGGGGAGAGGTGCGCGTGGGATGGCGGGGCGACGTGTGCACGGAGCGCAGGCGCGGCGAGCCGGCGACGCGAGGTGCGGCGGGGCACTGGCGCGCACCAGGGTGTGGAGGCTGGGTGCGGCGCGGCTGTTGTGCGAGCTGATATTGTGTGGTTTTGCGTGGTCGAAAATACCCCATCTTTATGGCATTTTTGTTTCTGAGTGGTCGTCATTTTCTGTAAATGGTTTCGTCGTATTATTCATGAACAATTATGAATATAAACATGACGTGCTAAAACAATTAAACGGTGAATATAATGTGAATAACATTCATATCTCTGGGCAAAAACGATATAGTAACGGCGCGGATACAAGGGATAAAAGAAAAGAAAGAAGGACCCTCCATGACTGAAGCAATGAAGACGCTTGCTCAGCTGAAAAAGGCAAGCAAACTGACCCGCCTCGCATTCCACAAGAACGGCCCGAAGAGCTTCAAGCGCGGCCAGGGCGCGCTGCTCAAGTTTCTGCTTGAGGACGACGGCGCTACCCAGCGCGATCTCGTGAAGAAGCTCGGCGTCGACCGTCGCGAGCTCAAGGGTATCGTGAAGAAGGCCGAGCGCAACGGCTACATCACCATCGAAGAGGCCGAGGGCGAGCGCACGTACGCGGTCAAGCTGACCGATGAGGGCAAAAAGATTGCTGAGAAGCGCGTCGCGGCGAACGAGGAGACTGCCGAGGATATTCTTGGTTGTCTGAGCGACGAGGAAGTCGCCCAGCTCAACGCCATAACCGAGAAGCTTGTCGTCTCTATCAAGGAGAAGGGTGTTAACGGCAAGAAGAAGGGCCGCAAAGCCCATCACTGCCACGGCCATCGCCATCATCGTCGCTAATTGATCGCTGCGCTATTACAGTTTGCCTTGCGATATTTTAAGGGACGCGTTTTGCGTCCCTTTTTTCGCATTTGTCCTGAACTTTGCATTCAATACCTATAAAATAAGAGGGTATTAATCATCGGATGAAGGTGGGCTGGTGCAATGAAAATCTCCACGAAGGGCTTGTATGCGGTGCGTTTTATGCTGAATCTCGCTGAGCACGGGGGAGATAAGCTCGTTTCCTTGAAAGAAGTGTCCGAGGCCGAATCCGTGTCGAAAAAGTATCTCGAGCAAATCGTTCCTAACTTGGTGTCCGCGCAGCTGGTGAAGTCGGTGCGTGGTGCCGCTGGCGGATATCGTTTGGCGCGTCCGGCAAGCGATATCACCGTTCTTGATGTGCTCGCCGTTACCGAGGGAACGCTCGCGCCCGTCTCCTGTCTCGCCTGCGAAGACGATTTTGACTGCTCCCAGCCTAATATATGCATTGAAATCGACGTTTGGAGGGGCCTCGACAAACTGATTAAGGATTATCTTTCCGGAATCACCTTGCAGGATATCCTCGATAAGGCCTCTTCCGTTGCTTCTGACAGCTATTCGATTTAACGAAATCGTCACCCAAAAAGTCGACTAATATTGTAGGATTTACTATATTGCAATATAGTTGAGGGGGCGTTTATGTCGAAAGTCGAGCAACGGCCTGTTATCGGGATTGTGCCAACGCAGGTTCCCGACGAAGATATCGTGCGCGTAAACGATCACTATACCAAGGCGGTCATTGCGTCGGGCGCAGCTCCGCTTGTGCTGCCGATTTCGTCTGACCTGTCTGTCTACGAATCGATTTTCCCGCTGCTCAACGGCTTTATTCTGACTGGTGGGCAGGATATTGACCCTGCACGGTACGGGGGCCCTTCGACTTACGAGAAGCTCTCTGACCTCACGCCGCAGCGTGAGGAGGTCGAGTGCCTCATTTTGAGCTACGCCTATCGCTACGATATTCCCACTCTCGGCATTTGCCGCGGTATGCAGGTGATGAACGTGTTTTTCGGCGGTACGTTGTACTTGGATCTGGCCGATCAGTTCCAGGGTGGGGATGCGGCGCATTTGCAGCAAGGATCGTGTGGGGCCATCTCGTCGAACGGCATCTGCCCCGTCGTTGGGCATTGGCAGAAGGATCACTATGAGCAGCCGACTCACTTCGTGAAAATCGTTCGAGCGTCTAAACTTGGCAGCATCCTCGCCGATGGCGAACTTGCTACTAACTCTATGCATCATCAGGGTGTTCGCGATGTGGCGCCCCTTCTCGACCCCGTGGCATACGGCCCTGATGGGCTCGTGGAGGCAATCGAAGTGCGCGATCGCACGTTCATGATGGGTGTGCAATGGCATCCCGAGTACTTTGCGGGGGAGCGCTCGATGGGCTGTATCTTCAAGACTCTTTCTATGGAAGCGTCAAAGGCGCGCTCCCGAGAGGAGCGCCTTCGCGAGGAGGGCTTGCATATCGAGAGGCAAGACGCTGGCGGGAGATGGCCGAGCATTCACTTTGCCGATTGCATTTAACGTTCTCTTAACACTTGCATTCAAACGTCTTCCCAGTTGGGAAGACGTTTTTTGTTTGTGACAAAAAAAGTTGGCCAATCTTATTGACAAAACCTATAAGCATAGTAGGATAAACGCCATCACATAGGAATCGACGAAAGGCGAGAATCATGACCATCCACAAAAGCGTATCGGAGCTGATTGGCAACACCCCTCTTGTAGAGCTTACGAACTTCGAGAAGAACCATAATCTCGACGCGACCATCCTCGGCAAGGTCGAGTTGTTCAACCCTGCGGGATCGGTGAAGGATCGCATTGCGAAGGCAATGGTCGACGAGGCGGTGAAGGCCGGCAAGGTGAACGACGACACAGTGCTCATCGAGCCCACTTCGGGTAATACGGGTATCGGCCTTGCCGCGATAGCTGCTGCTCGGGGTAACCGCCTCATCATCACGATGCCGGAGACGATGTCAATCGAGCGCCGCAACCTCATAAAGGCCTACGGTGCTGAAGTGGTTCTGACCGACGGTTCGAAGGGCATGAAGGGCGCTATTGCCAAAGCTCAGGAGCTCGCAGGCGAGATTTCCAACTCATTTATTCCGAGTCAGTTCACCAATCCGGCGAACCCGTCAATTCATGAGGCGACGACTGGCCCTGAGATTTGGAGGGACACCGAGGGCAAGGTCGACATTCTTGTCGCGGGCGTTGGCACAGGCGGCACGGTTACCGGCACGGGTCGTTACCTGAAGTCTCAAAACCCCGACGTGAAGGTCGTCGCGGTTGAGCCGGCAGGCTCCCCGGTTCTCTCCGAAGGTCATGCAGGAGCCCACAAGATTCAGGGTATCGGTGCGGGCTTTATTCCCGATACGCTTGACACGTCGGTGTACGACGAGGTCATCTCTGTTGCTGACGAGGATGCGTTCGAAACGGGTCGCGAGCTCGCCGCGAAGGAGGGCCTGCTTGTCGGTATTTCATCAGGTGCTGCCGTGTGGGCTGCAAGCCAGCTCGCGCAGCGCCCCGAGAACAAGGGCAAGACCATCGTGGCAATCCTTCCCGATACCGGTGAGCGCTACTTGTCGACGGCTATGTTCAAGTTCGAGTAGCGAGTTGGCCCAAGGGTCGGCGCTTAGGCGCTTCAAGCTGAGGCGCCGCCCATGGGCATGACGTCTGCGTCTCGCAGGCTGAGGCAAAGGTGCGTGCATAAGCACTCGACCTCCACTCGATACCAGCATCGTGAGATTTGATTGCTGACAACTCTTCTTCAAATACCCAAGGCGGCACGACGGCTTTCTTCCCCTCTCTGTCTAGGCTGTTGATGCCGCAAAGCGAGGCCCCCTCGATGAATGAACTCGGATCGAGGGGGCTTCGCGGCTTTCTGTCAATTGAGCTGAAGGTGAAACGAGGAAAGCGAGTGAAGTCGTTCGGCATGCGAGCAATCTGCTCTATTCGCCTAAAAGCCAGCCAATCAGATTCAGAGCCAAGATTCCTTCTTGAGAGAAATCGACCTCGTCCATGCTCAGAACGAACTTGGGGAAGTTGTTTGGGATCGCCAGAAGGGGGGCGAATTCGCGTGCGCGGGTTCGCTCGTCGGCCATAAGGTACGTGACCTGATAATATTCCGTCTCGCGTCCGTGGCGGGCGATGAAATCAACTTCAGCATCGCCCACTTTCCCCACCGTGACGCTGTAGCCGCGCCGTTTCAGTTCCATGAAGACGATGCCCTCGAGAACTTGATCGATGTTGGCCTGGTTGCTCATCCCCATAGCCTGCCGCAGCCCTTGGTCGACCACGTACCACTTCCCATTGAACGCAAGACGCTGCTTGCCGATTGCGTCTTCGCGTGGGGCTGGGTAAAGCAGAAAGGCCTTCTCCGCGGCGTTCATATAGTTCGTAACCGTATCAGGCGAGGTCTTCCTACGCTCGCTTTTCAGGAAGTCGGAAATACTTTTCATGCTCAGCAGGTGGCCCTCTTCCGCAGCCGCGTAGCGAACCAGGCGCTCCAGTAAATCGACGTCGCGGATATTGTTTCGTCTCACGATATCTTTGAGCAGGATTGTCGAGAGCAGATCGTCCAGGTATTTTATGCTCGCATCAGAATCGAAGCTCAAAGCATCTTGGAAAGGGAAACCGCCTTGCGAGACATATGCCATGAAGGCCGATCGCTCAGTTGCCGAAGGATTCGCGGCCAGATACGCTGGGCGGAACTCGCGAAACGAAAGTGGATAGACATCTATCGTCACATAGCGGCCTGTGATGTAGGTCGCCAAGTCGCTCGAAAGCACATGCGCATTCGAGCCGGTTATGTAGATGTCGGCATCAAGGTCTACCATGAACGAGCGCAGGGCCTTTTCCCATCCGTCCACTTCCTGAATCTCATCGAACAACAGCTTGACGTGCCGGGACGCATCGACGTGGGAAAGGACATAAGCCGTGAGCGCCTCTGCGCTGTTCAACGAGGAGAACTCGCTCGATTCCAATGTGATATGAAGCAGGGAATTTGCAGGGATGCCCTGCTCGAGAAACCGCCGATAGAGCATTTCAAGTAGCGTCGACTTGCCGCATCGTCTTACGCCCACCAATACCTTGATGATGTTCTTCCCGATGAACGGATCTATCTGCTTGAAATAGCTTTCGCGAAGAATCATGGCATGCCTCCTTCTGAATGATTTCGATTATAATCGAAACTTTTTAAGAATCAGCAATAGTTTCGACTATATCTGAAACTATTTCGATTTCGATTATAGTTTCGAGTATGGTCGAAACTATGGGCCCCTGCGAAAGCAGCAGCACGCGAGGTGGCATTCGGACACCCCAGGCAGCTCGCAGGTGCGCGGCAGAGCAGCAACTTACCGCCAATCGGGAGTCGCTACCTATCGACGATAGTGCCGCCGCCGACGACGGTGTCGCCATCGTAGAGGACAAGCGCTTGACCGGGTGCGGCGGCGCGTTGCGGCTCGTCGAACTCCATTACGAGCACGTGGTCCTCGATGCGCGCCCATCCAGGTTGCGCCTTCATGCGGTAATGTGTCTTGGCCGTTACGCGTAAAGGCGTGTCGATGGAAGGAACAGAAATCAGGTTCACGTCGCTTGCTCGCACGGTTGCGGTGCGCGTTTCGGAGTCGGTTCCCATGACAAGTGTGTTGGTCTCAGCGTCTTTGCGGAAAACAAATAATGGCTCACCTGCGGCGACGCCGATTCCCTTGCGCTGGCCGATGGTGTAGCGGTCGATCCCCCTGTGTTCGCCGAGGACTTTGCCATGCATATCGACGATGGGGCCAGGCCCGAAAGTGTGCCCGCAGCGACGCTCGATGAAGCCCGCGTAGTCGCCGTCGGGCACGAAGCAGATGTCCTGGCTCTCGCTCTTTCCCGCATTGTCGAACCCCGCCTCGCGTGCAAGTTCGCGAACCTCAGGCTTCGTCAGTTCCCCAAGCGGGAAAAGCATATGCTCAAGCGTGTCCTGTGTCAGATGGAAAAGGACGTAGCTCTGGTCCTTCTTGGGGTCAAGCCCGCATTTCAGCAGGTAGCGGCCAGTTTTCTCGTCGTAGGTGCGCCTGGCGTAATGTCCGGTCGCCACGTAGTCGAAATCCAGCTGGCGGCGGCGCTTCTGCAGGGCGTCGAACTTCACGTAGCGGTTGCAGTCGATGCAGGGGTTGGGCGTTCGTCCGCAGAGGTACTCCTCGCAGAAGCGGTCGATCACCTCGCGTCCGAAAAGCCCCTGGTAGTTGAAGACGAAGTAGTCCATCCCCAGACTGAAGGCCACTTGGCGCGCATCTTCGATATCGCGGGAGGAGCAGCAAGTGCTCTCGCCCACGATGCCCGAGTCAGGGCCGCCTCCGCCGATTCCGCGTGCCGACCCTTCGAGGTCGTCGTTGCCGAAGAGCTTGCAGGTGGTGCCCGTGGCCTCGTAGCCTTGGCGGCACAGCAAGAGGGCGGCGACGGAGCTGTCGACGCCGCCGCTCATTGCGATAAGAACGCGTTTCCTACTCACTGCGCAACGCCTCCACCGGGTCTTTGCGGCTCGCCGCGCTCGAGGGGATAAGCCCGGACAGGAACGTGAGGAACACGCTGATGACAACCAGGATCACCGCAGCTTGCCAGGGGAGGATGGCGACGTTGGGCACGTCGAACAGCGCATAGACTATCGCGTTTGCGGGGATGCACCCAAGTGCGGTTACCCCGATGCCGATAAGTCCCGCAACCAGGCCGACGATCACCGTTTCCGCATTGAACACGCGTCCGATGTCGCCTTTGCTCGCACCGATTGAGCGTAGGATGCCGATCTCCTTCTTGCGCTCAAGGACGCTGATGTAGGTGATCACGCCGATCATGATCGAGGACACTACAAGCGAGATGGCCACGAAGGCAACGAGCACGTAGCTGATCATGTTCACGATGGTCGTGACCGAGCTCATGAGCGCGCCGACGATATCGGTGTAGGAAACCGCCTTGTCGTCTTCGCCTTCCGCCTTCACCTTGTCGTTGTACCCGTCGAGGATGTCGATGACGCTCTGCTTGCTCTCGAAGTCTTTCGGATAGATGTCGATGCTCGCGGGCTTCGCGTAGTCGGCGTAGCCGAGCTTGTTGAGGTTGCCGTCGAAGGATGTGGTCTCGGAGCTCATGAGTGACATCATGAGCTCGGTGAGCTCCTTCTCGTCCATGTTCATCTGGAATGCGTCGGCGAAGGCGTTCTCGTCCACGTGCATTGCGGTGGCCATGTTGGCGGAAAGCTGCCCCATGACTTGGCTCATCGCCGCTTGCATCTGCGTCTGCATGGCGCTTACCACCTGATTCATGTAGCTGCTCATGGTGGTTTGCAGGTAGGCCTGAATCTTCTGCGCGAGCTCGGCTTGCATCTCGTTCGTGTCGATGATGCCCGGCAGCGCGTCGCCCACGAGCTTCTGCGCTCGTTCGGTTACGAAGTACTCGTTGAAGCTGGGCGCCGGCTTGCCCTGTTGAACCTGCTCGCCGTAGTAGGCGAAGTAGTCCTTCTCGACTGCCGCCATGAGCGCCGCCGCCGCTTCCTTGTTGATGGTCGGCTGACCGCTGACCTGGAACTTCGAGGGATCCATCTCAGGTGCGGCGGGAAGGGCGCTTGCGGCGCCCGACAGGTCGAGCGAGCTCATGTCGACCGAAAGCGCGTCGGGGTCGACATGAAACGCCGCCTGCAGCTTGTTTCCATCGATGGTGAACAGGGAGCTCATGTCGAAGCTCGAGTCCTCGGCGTCCGCTTCTTCCACGAACGACTTGCCGGTGAAGACGTTCGTCGCGCTGTCCGCCAGCTGGTCTTTGACGATCTGCGAATCTGCCGCCTCGTCGATGATGTGGCTCACCATGTCGCTCGTGTAGTAGAAGCCGGTTTGCAGCGAGGTGATCTTCGCGCCCGCCTTGGGCTTCACGATGCCGCAGATGTGCACGTCTTCGCTCGAGTTCACCAGGTCGCGCATATAGTCGGCGTCGTCGCTCTTGTTCTTCCACACGTGGTAGTCGGAGTCGTATTGGTAGTAGTCCGTGGCGGCAACCAGTTTGAACGTCACGTCCATGAGCTGGTCGTACGTAAGCGTCATGTAGTCGTCGGGCGCGGTGACCTCTTCCTCATTTGCGAACGCGCGCACCATGTCATCGAGCTCGCTGTGGTCGCGCAGCCCCATGGCGTAGAGCATGAAGTCGCTCACCTTGCCATTAGGGGTGAGCACCAGCACGATATCGTTGTAGTTTTGCGGCCATGTGCCCGCCATGACATCGTATTGGTCTTGGTAAAGATCGGGGTCGCTCGGCATTTCGTAGAAGATGTTGGTGGACATCATCGAGGACATGATGCCGTTGGTGGAAGTGGCCGATCCGAGCCCGATGGAAGAAAACGATTTGTCGGGATTGACCTGCCGTGCGCCATCTTCGGTGTCGGAGCTGAACAGCTGCGGGGTGATATTGTAGCCGTATTCGATGGAATTCACGTACTGGTCAATGCCCGAATCGCCGGTGTCCAGGTACTCTTTCAGGCTGGCAAGGTCGTTGCTGCCGATGCTGCCGAACATGCCGGTTACCATCTTCGACTCGCTGACGGTGCCGCCTGTCGCATCGCCGCTCGAGCTGCTTTCGGTTTCCCCGCCGCCGTTCGAGCCTCCGTCGCTTGGGGAACCCGAGGAACCACCTTGCCCGCCCATGCTCATGCCCATGGTCATGAGGCTCGTCATGTCGAATCCCTGGTCCTCGATGGAGAGCGGGTACTCGGAGAGCGTTTCCTCCTCGACATTAGCGATGTAGCTGTTCACGCCGTTCGCGAGCGAGAGGATCGCAGCGATGCCAATGATGCCGATCGATCCCGCGAAGGCGGTCATGAGGGTGCGGCCCTTCTTCGTGAGCAGGTTGTTCCAAGAAAGGGACAACGCCGTGAGGAAGCTCATCGACGTGCGGTGAACCTGCTTCTTGCTCGCGCGCATGTCTTCGGATGCGGGATCGAAGGGGTCGGAGTCGCTGCAAATGACACCGTCCGCCAGGTTGACGATGCGCGTTGCGTATTGTTCGGCCAGCTCAGGGTTGTGCGTGACCATGATGACGAGCCGATCGTTTGCGATTTCGGTCAAGAGGTCCATGATCTGCACGCTCGTTTTGGAATCGAGCGCACCGGTGGGCTCGTCGGCCAGGAGAATCTCCGGGTCGTTGATGAGTGCTCGGGCGATTGCGACGCGCTGCATCTGCCCGCCTGAGAGCTGGCTTGGCTTCTTGTCCACATGGTCGCTAAGGCCCACCTTGCGCAACGCGTCGAGCGCGCGGGCGCGGCGCTCTGCTCGCGAGACGCCCGACAAGGTGAGCGCCAGCTCCACGTTCGCCAGGATGGTTTGGTGGGGGATGAGATTGTAGGCTTGGAAGACGAACCCGATGCGGTTATTGCGGAATGTGTCCCAGTCGCGATCCTTGTATTCCTTGGTCGAGATGCCGTCGATGACGAGGTCGCCCGTGTCGTAGTGGTCGAGCCCGCCGATGATGTTGAGCAGCGTTGTCTTCCCCGAACCCGACGGCCCGAGGATCGCCACGAACTCGCTGTCGCGGAAGGAGATGGACACGTCGTCGAGCGCGGTTTGGGTGAAGCTGCCGGTGGTATAGGCTTTGCGAATATTGCGAAGCTGGAGCATCTACGTCGCCTTTCGATACTGGTTGAACTGCTTTATTGTACGTACCCGTCTTGCGCGCGAGCGGTCTGTTGCCGAATCGACATGAAAGGACTTGTAAAAACTAATGAGACGAAATACTATTAATGGGTTAATTTCCTAAACGGTGCCGACCGGCATCGGGAAAGAGAGGGCGGTTATGGATAAGAAGGTATACGAGCTTCTGAACGACCAAATCAACAAGGAGTTTTACTCGGCGTATCTTTATCTTTCGTTCGCCGACTACTACGAGGAGGAGGGGCTTTCCGGCTTCGCGAACTGGTATGAGATCCAGGCACAGGAAGAGCGGGACCATGCGCTCATCTTGCGTAACTACCTGCACGAGAACGGGTGCAAGGTGAAACTCGGCGCAATCGCCCAGCCCGACCTGGAGTTTACGAGCCATCTTGGGCCGCTTGAGGCGGCGCTTGAGCATGAGAAGTACATCACGTCGACCATCAACAACATCTACGACGCCGCCATGGAGGCGAAAGATTGGCGTACGATGAAGTTCCTCGACTGGTTCGTCTCGGAGCAGCAGGAAGAGGAAGACAACGCCGACACCATGGTCACGCGCATGAAACTCTTCGGTAGCGACGCGAAGGCGCTCTACGATCTCGACCAGGAGAATGCGGCGCGCGTTTACGTCGTTCCCTCGCCGCTCGCGAACGCGTAGCGCGAAAGGTCCTGCGAGTTGGGGCTGCTTGGAGTGCGCGTGGGCGGCGTCTCGCGCGGGCGCCTTCGGAGTTGGAGGGGTCGTGCGCGGTAGGGAAGCCCTTGCACGTGGGACGTCCCTGAGAGGAGACTCCCATTCCCATCCCGAGAAAGCGAAGAGCCCGCATGGATGTGCGGGCTCTTCTCGTTTTGCTTGATGGTTCGTGACCCCAACTTGCGATTACTGGTTGTTCTGCGTGGGGTCTTGGGTCGGCTGCTGCTCGTTGAGGGGCTGACCCTGCGTGTCTTGCTGCTGCGCGAAAGGCTGCTGCGGCGCGCCTTGCGCGTACGGCTGCTCGTAGGGTTGGCCGTAGGGCTGCTGCGGCGCACCCTGCGCGTACGGGTTCTGCCCAGGCTGGACGTAGGGCTGCTGGTAGTAGCCGGGCTGCGGCGCCTGGAATGCGCCCTGGTTGGCGTAGGGTTGCGCGCCCGCGTAGCCCATCTGCTGCTGCGCGAAGGTCTCGGGCGGCAGCTTCTTCATCTTGTTCACGTACACCGCCACGATGATGAACAGCACGAGCGTTATGACGCTGCAGGTGAGCACCGAGACGACGATGCCTGCGATCGTCCAACCGAACAGCTTCGAGAACTTGGTCGGATCGGCGCAGCTCTTGATGCCGATGACGCCCGCGATAAGCTGCACGACGACGCATAGCAGGCCCAGCACCAGCAGGAATGCGGAAATCCCAACGGTGGCGTTCAGTATCGCGAGGATGCTGCCGCTGTCCATGCCTCCCAAATAGATGTAGTCGTCGTCGAAGTAGTTGCCGGAGCTGTAGGCGGTGCTGTTGAACTCATTCTGAATTTCGGCGATAACGGTGGGGTCGTTTACTGCAACGCCGAAAATCGCGATGAGCGCAAACCCGGCGATGACGCCGAGGATGCCCAGTGCGGCAAGCACGACGATGGCGATGCTCAGACCGCGTACGGTTTTGGAATCGGAGTTCATTGTCTTCTCCTTTAGGGGGATTGTCGGACGGGTTCAGTATACTATGGGCAAATCGCGAGAGGTCTTTCGCGGAGGTCAAATTACTGTGACAGTTCTAAAACGGAAAGGTAACGTCGCACATCGCAAGCCGTTTTTTGCAGCGTGCGCATTGGGAAAGGATTGTTTCCATGCTTGATTTCGAGTTCATGTCCCCGACGCAGTTCGTCTTCGGCCGGGGCGTCGAGGAGAAGGTGGGCGGCAAGCTCGCCGAGCGCGGCGCGAAGAAGGTGCTTGTGCACTTCGGCGGGCAGAGCGCGGTGCGAAGCGGGCTCATCGACCGCGTCTGCGCATCGCTCGATGCGGCGGGCGTGGCGTGGGTGAAGCTCGGCGGCGTGCGCCCGAACCCCGAGATCGAGCTCGTGCGGGAGGGCGTGGCCCTGTGCAAGAAGGAGGGCATCGACTGGGTGCTCGCCGTTGGCGGCGGGTCGGTCATCGACTCGGCGAAGGCGATCGCGAACGGCGCCTGCATCGAAGAGGACGTGTGGGAGCTCTTCACTACGAAGCGCCCCAATGCGAACGTGCTCCCCATCGCCGTGGTCCTCACCATTCCCGCGGCGGGCAGCGAGGCGTCGAAGAACACCGTGATCAGCAACGACGCGCTCGGCATGAAGACGGGGTACGGAAACGAGCACCAGCGCCCGAAGCTCGCGTTCATGAACCCCGAGCTCACCTTCACGCTGCCCCCGTACCAGACGGCCGCGGGCATCACCGACATGTTCTGCCACCTGCTCGAGCGCTTCTTCGACGACGTGGGCGCGGTTCCCGTGACCGACAACCTGAACCTTTCGCTCATGAGAACCGTGCGCGCCGAGGCGCCGCGCGTGCTCGCGGACCCCGAGGACTACGAGGCCCGCGCGAACATCATGTGGGCAGGGATGCTCTGCCACCAGGGGCTCGCGGGCGTCGGGCGCCACGAGGACTGGGCGACGCACGGCCTCGAGCACGAGCTGTCGGCCTTCGACACCTCCATCACTCACGGCGCCGGGCTCGCGTGCCTGTTCCCCGCATGGATGGAGCACGTGCACGCCGAGAACCCCGCGCGTCTGGCCTACTACGGGCGCGAGGTGTTCGGGCTCGTCCCCACGGGTGACGTGCGCGCCGACGCGCTTTCGGCTGCCGACGAGACGCGCCAGTTCTTCGCGTCGCTCGGCATGCCGACGACCCTGACCGAGCTCGGCATCGGCGAGGATCGGATCGATGAGGCTATCGAGAAGATGATTCCCACGCTGAAGAAGAACAAAGGCGAGGTGTTCGGCAGCTTCAAGAAGCTCACGATGGAAGACGCCGAGGAGATTTATCGCTCGGCGGTGTAGCGGGCGCAGCGGCGCGCTATTTGCTGCGCATGCCTGCAAAGCGGCTCGCATTGCGAGACGAGGCGCATATAGCCGAAGGGCTGGGCGATTCCAGATTATCGGAGTCGCCCAGCCTTTTGCTGCTACTTGTCCCCGATGAGGGAGTTCACCAGAGACGACACGATGCTGATGACGATGGACGCGACAAACGCGCTCCCGAAGGTCGCGATGTGCAGGCCCATGCCGAACAGGCCATCGGTGAGCCATGACGCGATGTAGAGGAGCAACGTGTTCACGATAAGATAGAAGATGCCGAATGTGAGGAACGTGAGCGGCAAGCTCAGCATCTGCAGGATGGGCTTCAGGCCGATGTTCACAAGCGAGAGCACGAGTGCGAACACGGCAATGATGATCCACGCGTTGTCGCCTCCGACGATGTCGATGCCGGGGACGATCCAGGCGGCGGCCGCCACGGCAACGGCGGTGGCGAGCCAGCGGGCGATGAAGTTCATGAGAGGCCTTTCTCGTTGATACGCCTGACGGCGCGATGTTTTCGGTCCATTGTACGACACGTTCGCCTTCGCGCCCGTGCGGGTCGCTCTTTTGAAACTGTCTTGTAGCGAACGCGTTACTTGGAGCGTTGCCCGAAGGGATTTTTGCTCGGTTGCTTTCGGTATGCGCGGGTTTTCTAAGAGATGGGCGTCGCGGCGGCGTTCTTGTGACACAATGGGTGGCATGGCTAATCATGAGAAACGGCGTCAAGAAGACGCGAAGAAAAAAGCAAAATCGAATACGCGCGCAAAGTCGAGCGCAGGCTCGAAGAGCGCGGGGCGCTCTCGCGCCGCTCGACGCGTGGGGGCGAGCGATTCACCTTGCCCGGTCGACGCTCGTTGTGGCGGGTGCAAGAACCTGTGCGTCCCCTACACCAAGCAGCTCATCGACAAACAGCTGCGCATCGAGCGCCTGTTCGCACCGCTCGCGCCCGACGGGACGATATCCCTCATCAAGGGAATGAAGGATCCTTACCACTATCGCAACAAGGTGATTTCGCCCTTTGCGCTGGGTAAGAAGCTGCCCCCGCGCGGGCAGGATCGCAAGGCGATCGACCCCCACAATCGCAAGGCGGCGGATGTCCGCGGTGCGAAGGGCGGCAAGGGCAAGCGCCCCCAGGCTCGCTACGAGATTCTCACCGGCATGTACGCCGCGGGGTCGCACGAGCTGGTGCCTACGGACAAATGCCTGATCGAGAACGAAACGGCGAAGAAAGTCGTGCTCGCGGTGCGCGATATCATGCGCAAGCACGACGTTGCCCCCTATCGCGAGGACACGGGCACGGGGTTCATGCGCCATGTCGTGGTGCGCGTCGGCCACACCTCGGGCGAGGTGCTCGTCACGCTCGTCACGAACAGCGATGATTTCCCCTCGTCGAAGTCGTTCTGCCGCGAGCTCATCCGCCTCTGCCCTGCGGTGACCACGGTCGTGCAGAACGTGAACGAGCGTCAGACGAACGTCATCTTAGGCGACAAGGAACGCGTGCTCTACGGACCCGGGTTTATCCTCGATGAGCTGTGCGGGCTTTCCTTCCGCATATCATCCAAGTCGTTTTACCAGGTGAACGCGACGCAGACGGAAGTGCTCTACCGCGCGGCGATGGATCTTGCGGGCTTCGACGGCACCCAGGTCGCAATCGATGCGTACTGCGGCACGGGAACGATCGGCCTTGTGGCGGCGAAGTCGGGCGCGGCGCGCGTGATTGGCGTCGACTCGGTGGAGTCGGCGATTCGCGATGCGCGGACGAACGCTCGTCACAACGGTGTTGAGAACGCGGAGTTCGTCGCCGGCGACGCTACTGACTTCATGTGCGAGCTTGCGAAGGAGGGCGTGCTCGGTGCGGAATCGCCGGAAGAAGGCGCCCAGGCGGGCGGGCTTGTCGTGCTTATGGACCCGCCGCGCGCGGGCTCGACGGAGGAGTTTTTGCGCGCAGCGGCGGCACTCGCCCCGGAGCGGATTGTCTACATCTCCTGCAACCCCGAGACGCAAGCGCGTGACGTGGAGTTTCTCGACTCGATAGGCTATGCGGTCGTGGCGGTGCAGCCGGTCGACATGTTCCCGCACACCGACCACATCGAGTGCATCGTGGCGCTCGAGCCGGTGGATTCTCTTTCGCCCGAGCGCTGGGGCAAAGAAGGCGGGGAAGAAGATGCCGCTGAGGAGGAAGCCCCCGATGCGGAAGAGGCTTCCGGCGGGGAAACCGACGCCGCCGACCCCGCCGACGTTGCCGCCGCTGAGGAGGTCGAATAGCTATGGACGTGCTTGAGCGCATGCGGGCTGCCATCGCGGCGCATGGGATGGCCGACGCTGATACCCCGGTGCTCCTCATGGTGTCGGGCGGGTCGGACTCAACGGCGCTCGCCTACGCCGCCTGCGAGCTTGCCCAGGCAGGCGAGCTCGGGATGCTCGCGATGCTGCACGTGAATCACCATCTGCGCGGCGAGGATGCCGACGCCGACGCCGTCTTCGTGTCCCAGTTGGCCGACGCCTTGGCAATCCCCCTGTTCATGTGCGATATCGATGTGGCAGGGGAAGTCGCCCGCACGGGCGGCAATGTGGAAGCGGTCGCGCGCAGCGAGCGCTATCTCGCCGCGAACGAGGCGCTCGAGAGCCTGTGCCGCCATGCGGGCGCGCCGCTTTCCAGCGGCCGCATCTTCACGGCGCACACCGCCGACGACCGCGTTGAGAGCTTCTATATGCGCTCAATCGTGGGCACGGGCCCTGGCGGCTTTCGCGCGATGCGCTACGAGAACGGCCCCATCGCGCGTCCGCTTCTTGACGTTGGGCGCGAAGACCTGCGCGATTACCTGCGCGAACGTGAGCAGTCCGGCAAGATGTGCGTATGCGATGCGCAGGGGAACCTCTGGCGAGAGGACGCCACCAACGCGCACACGGACCATTTCCGCGCCTTCGTCCGCCACGAGATCGTGCCGCGCGCGAAGGAGCGCAACCCCCAACTGCTTGAGACGCTCGGCCGCACGATGGACCTTATCGCCGACGAGGACGATTTCATGGAAGGCCTCGCTCGAGAGGCCGCAGGCAAGTACCTCACCTGGGTCTGCCAGGCGGAGGGTCGCGACCCCGATTGGCAGGAGGGTTTCAAACTGTCCCCGTCGTTCGGACAGGTGGCGCTTCCCGTCGCCCGCCGTGCGATTGCGGGCGCGCTCCAACGCGTGCTCGGCGCCGACGCGCGGGTGGAGACGGCAGCCGTTGCGGGTGTGCTCGACGCGTTCGAGGAGGAACGCCCGAAAAGCGGCTATGTGACAAATATCCAGGGCGACCTGGCCGTGAGCGCGAACAAGCGCGGCGTGCTGGTGGAACCCATGGGCGCCTTTCGCGCAAGGAGGAAGAAATAGATGAGCGATAATGCCAACAACCAGGGGAAACCCGCCGAAAAGCCCTTCCGCGTCGTGCTCGCCTCGGCAAGCCCTCGCCGTCGCGAGCTGCTCGAGCAGGCGGGCGTCACCTTCACCGTGCACGCCTCCGAGGTCGACGAGTCGCTCGAGCCCGACCTTCTGGCCAATCCGCCCGAGGCATGCAAGAAGCTCGCCGAGCGCAAGGCGGGCGCGGTCGTGCAGGAAATCCTGGCAGACCCCGCCTTTGAAGGCATGCTCATCGTGATCGGCTCGGACACGATGGTCGTGAAAGACGGCGACATCTTCGGCAAGCCGAAAAGCGCCTCCGACGCCACGCACATGCTGCGCCGCCTGTCGGGCGCGACCCACGAGGTGATCACCGCGGTGTCGGTATGGATGGTGTCCGCCGAGGCGGTCGATCCGGCGCTTGCGGCCGACGACGACTCGGGCAACATCTCGCTCGGCTTCCGCACCTTCTGCGACACTTCGCGCGTCACGTTCCACGAGCTTACCGACGAGCGCATCCGCGAGTACCTGGCGTGCGGCGAGTCCTTCGACAAGGCGGGCGCTTACGCGGTGCAGGGCGAGGGCGCCAAGCTTGTCAGGCACATCGACGGCTACAAGAGCACGGTGATCGGCCTTCCCGTCGAGCGGCTCGTGAAGGAGTTTCCCGACCTGATTTAGTTGTGTGTCGTTACCGTATCGTCGCTTTTGCGGGCTGACGTTGCGTTACACTTATCGGGTTACAGAAGAGAGGGCAGGTGCGCCTGCCGTATCGAATCAAAGGACTGCACGTGCATAAGGACGTTAGCGAGATTCTGTTCACCGAAGAGCAGATTCACGATCGTGTCGCCGAAATCGGCGCTGCCATCACGGAAGACTTCAAGGAAAAAGCCGGCGACGACGGAATCATCCTCATCTCGGTGCTGCGCGGTGCGGCTATCTTCATGGCCGACCTTGCGCGCGAGATCAAGATTCCCTGCGAGATGGACTACATGGCCATCTCCTCTTATGGCAATGGCGTGAAGAGCTCGGGCGTCGTGCGTATTCTGAAGGACCTCTCCTCGCACATCGAGGGACGTCACGTGGTCATCGCCGAGGACATCCTCGACTCCGGCCTCACGTTGACGTATCTGCTGAAGAACCTGGCCTCGCGCAACCCCGCGTCGCTTACCGTGGCCACGCTCCTTCGCAAGAAGACGAAGGTGCAGGCGGACGTCGATTGCGCGTACGTTGGCTTCGAATGCCCCGACCAGTTCATCGTGGGCTACGGCCTCGATTACGCGGAGCGATACCGCAACCTACCCTACATCGGCGTGCTTAAACCGGAAGTTTACGAATAGCATCGAAGCGGCGCCGCAAAAGGCGCCGTTTCGCGATAAACGCAACAGAAAAGGCTCACTCTACATGACGCAACAGAAGAAACCATCGTCTCCTCAGCAACCGAATCCTCGGGTGACCATCATCTCGGTCATACTGTTTCTCGTCGTGGCGTTTTTCGTCGGACAGCAGTTCATGGTCATGTCGAACGCGAGCTCGACGCCCACCGACTCCCTCATCACCTCGGAGTTCACTCAGGCGGTCGAGCAGGATCGCGTGACGAAGGTCGTGTACTCCGCAGGCGATTACAAGGTCACGGGCACGTATTACCCGGCCGTCACCGCAGGCTCGAACGCGGCCGACGCGTTCAACAAGGCCTTCGACGCGATGAATGCCCGCATGGCCACGAAGAAGACCCCGTCCGGTGGCGTTCCCGCAGGCGTGGGCACGACTTCCATCGAGTCGTCCGTGCTCGGCTCCGAGCGCGGCTACACCTCGACGTTTGTGGGGCAAGACGCGCTCGCTGCGCTCTTGAAAGATCATCCGGAAGTGTCTTACCAGGTCACACTGCCTTCTGAGTGGCTCGGCATTCTGAGCACCCTGCTTCCCATCTTGCTTATCGGCGCGCTTCTGTTCTTCTTCTTCAACCAGATGCAGAAGGCGAACAACTCGCAGATGAGCTTTGGCAAGGCGAAGACGAAGAAGAACGCCGAGGAGCGTCCCGACGTGAAGTTCTCCGACGTCGCCGGCGTCGATGAGGCCGTCGAGGAGATGCAGGAAATCAAGGACTTCCTGTCGAACCCCGCGAAGTACCAGTCCATGGGCGCGAAGGTGCCGCGCGGTTGCCTGCTCGTCGGCCCTCCGGGCACGGGCAAGACGCTGCTCGCGCGCGCTGTTGCGGGCGAAGCAGGCGTGCCCTTCTTCAGCATTTCCGGCTCCGACTTCGTCGAGATGTTCGTCGGCGTGGGCGCCTCCCGCGTGCGCGACCTGTTCCAGCAGGCGAAGGACGCGGCCCCTTCCATCATCTTCATTGACGAGATCGATGCTGTTGGTCGCCAGCGCGGCGCCGGCTTGGGCGGCGGTCATGACGAGCGCGAGCAGACACTCAACCAGCTGCTCGTCGAGATGGACGGCTTCGAGTCGAACGAGTCCGTCATCCTGATTGCGGCGACCAACCGCGCCGACATTTTGGATCCAGCGCTCCTTCGCCCCGGTCGTTTCGACCGCCAGATCGTGGTCGACGCCCCCGACGTGCGCGGCCGCGAGCGCATCCTGCAGGTCCACGCGAAGGATAAGCCGATCGGCTCCGACGTTGACCTGAAGAGAATTGCCCAGCTCACGCCTGGTTTCACGGGTGCTGACCTGATGAACCTCATGAACGAGAGCGCGCTTCTGACCGCGCGCCGCGGCAAGAAGATCATCACGATGCGCGAAGTGAACGAGTCGATGGAGCGCGTCATCGCCGGCCCCGAGCGCAAGGGCCGCGTGATGGATGAGGTCACCAAGCACACCATTGCCTACCACGAGAGCGGTCATGCCCTCGTGGGTCACCTGCTTCCGCATGCCGACCCGGTGCACAAGATTTCGATTATCTCCCGTGGTCGCGCGCTCGGCTACACCCTGTCCATCCCTAAGGAGGACAAGGTGTTGAACACCGTGGGCGAGATGCTCGACGAGCTGGCGGTCTTCATGGGCGGCCGTGTGGCGGAGGAAATCTTCTGCGACGACGTGACCACGGGCGCGAGCAACGACCTCGAGCGTGCGACGAAGATGGCACGCGCGATGGTGACGCAGTACGGCATGTCCGCAGCGCTCGGCACGCAGGTGTTTGGTCAGCCCAACCACGAGGTGTTCCTCGGCCGCGACTACGGCAACACGCAGGATTACTCCGAGGAGACGGCGCGCCGCATCGACGACGAGGTTGCGCGCATCATGAAGGAAGCGCACGACCGCGCCTACGAGATCTTGAGTTCGCATCGCGAGCAGATGGGCCTCATGGCGAGCGTGCTTCTCGAGCGCGAAACGGTTGATGGCGCCGCATGCCAGGCGCTTCTCGACAATCGCTGGAGCGAGTATCTCGAGCACGAAGACGAGATTATCGCGAAGAAGGATCGTGAAGAGGCCGAGGCCCGTGCACGTGACGCTAAGCTTGCCGACCCGAACTGGAACGGTAACGCGATGGGCGGCAACGATGCGGACGGTCCCGATGGTGCGCCGACCAACGTGGAAGCCAAGCATACCGACGCGTTCACGCCCCATGGGATCTTGAGCGACCTCGAGGCCGGTTTCCGCGACATCGCCCACGGCGACCACGCCGACAATGGCAAAGACGGCAAGGATAGCAAACACTAAGGAGCGCATACGTGAATTGGCAATGTGCCTCGTATAGCTTCGACGTCAAGATGCCCATCGTGATGGGCATCTTGAATGTCACGCCCGATTCGTTCTCCGACGGGGGAGAGCACAACACGCACGACGCTGCGATTGCGCACGCGAAGAGCATGATTGAGCAGGGTGCGAAGGTTATCGACGTGGGCGGCGAGTCCACGCGTCCCGGCTCCGCCGAGGTGTCGGCCGCAGAAGAACTCTCGCGCACGGTCGAGGTTGTCCGCGAGCTCGCCCAGGCGGGCATCTGCGTGAGCATCGACACGCGCCACGCCGAGGTCGCGCGCGCCTGTGTGGAGGCGGGTGCCGCCATCATCAACGATGTGTCGGGTTTTCGCGACCCAGCGATGGTTGAGGTCGCGCGTTCTTGCGGTGCGGGCCTCGTCGTCATGCACATGAAGGGCGAGCCGCGCACCATGCAAGACGATCCCGTCTATGACGATGTCGTCGTTGAAGTGCGCGATTACCTGGCAAAACGCGCGGCAGAACTGGAAGCGGCGGGCATTGCGCACGACCGCATCTGCCTCGACCCGGGCCCTGGGTTCGGCAAGACCGCCTCGCAGACGATGGAGCTCATGCGCAACTTCCACGAGATCGCGCGTCTGGGCTACCCTTCGATGGTCGCGGTCTCGCGCAAGAGCTACATCGGCAAGGCCTACGGAATCGAGGACCCTCACGATCGCGATCGCGCGTCGGCGGCCGAGGCGCTCATGGCGTGCGAGCTGGGCGCAGGTGTGGTGCGCGCCCATAACGTGGAGGAAACCCTGAAGGCGCTGAAGGATTTGCGCCCGTATTGCTACCTGGGCCTGGGTTGCAACGTGGCGCTCGTGGCGGAGCCTGGCGAGGAGCGCGAGGGCAAGATTGCCCAGATAGAGCACGCGATTGGCCAGCTGTGCATGATTCCCGACTCGCAGATCGTCGACGTGTCGAGCTACTACGAAAGCGAGCCTGCATACTATCTTGATCAGGAGCCGTTCGTGAACGCCGTCGTGCTCATGCGCACGGGCGTGGCGCCGAAGGAGCTGCTGGAGTATCTGCACGCGATCGAGAACAGCCTGGGCCGCGTGCGCGAAATCGAGAACGGCCCGCGTACGTGCGATGTCGACATCTTGGACTACCAGCTCTACGTGGTGGACAACGACGTGCTCACACTGCCGCACCCGCGCATCTGCGAGCGCGACTTCGTGGTGAAGCCTCTGCTCGAGATTTCCCCCAACCACGTTCTCGCTGACGGCACGCCCGTTGCGAGCGTTCCCGAAGAGCAACGCGTCGGCCACGCCGTGAAGCTGTAAGTGCCGCCTGCTTGAGTTTCCTCAATCAGCAATCCCGCCACCGAGCACTTTGATGGCGGGATTGCTTGCATTCTGCGAGCGAGGAAGCAAGCAAATGATGTGGGAAAAGATCGAGGCCGCGGCCGGAAAGCAAAGTCTGCAGCGCTTCGTTTTCCGGCCGCGGCATCTCGAACGCAAACTCAAAACCAGCGTGCGGTACAATGGGTGCGCTATCGAACCCGTCGTTTCCAAAGGGGGACTATGACCGCCGACTGCCTGGACAACTTCGATTACGAGAAAGCCTGCGAGCATGTTTCCGAGTCCTCGCGCAGACATTATTGGGCAGTCGCTATTGGTTTGCAAGACGTCGATGGACTTACGGTTTCTCGCTACCTGCGCGAAGTTGCGGCTTCGTATATCAAGGGGGAGGCGACACTTGCCGAAACCGGCGAGCTCGTGCGGGCGCACCACGCGAATGGCTTAGATGGGGCTAGTGCGGAAGCCGATCTCGTGAGTCAGCGCATTGCAGAGCTGCTCGAACGAGGTGCATTCTGCCTTGTGCCTGATATTCTCCCCAGGATTCATCGACATCTCTTTCAGGATCTCGACCCAAATGTCTACCGTCCTGGGCAATTCAAGACCGAGCGCATGGTGAAGCAGGAAGAGGTTCTCAACGGCGACAGCGTGCTCTACGCCGATCCGATGGCCTACGATATGTCGCTGCACGGCGCTTTCGCGAACGAGTCGGCGAAGGCATATACGACCTTTTCCGGCGATGAGCTAAAGAGCTTCTGCCATTTTGTCGCTTTCGTCTGGCAAATCCACCCGTTCACTGAAGGCAATACGCGCACTGTGGCGGTTTTCTCTGAGCTTTACTTGAACTACCTGGGCTTCAGCGTGACCAATGATCCCTTCGAGAAGCATGCGCGTTTTTATCGCGATGCCCTCGTGCGGGCGATGTACCGTAACGTCACTGCGGGTGTTATGCCTGATGACAGCTTTTTGGTTGCATTCTACGAAAATGCGTTGGGCTTTGCAGAAAACGCTTTGTCGCGCGAAAGTCTCATATGCACGTCGCTTTTCGAGAATCCCGACTTGCTGCGCAACGTCGACCCGAAAGAAGCGCTCAGTAAGCAAAAATCGTCCGCGCGGATTCGATGAACGCTGATTTTTGTTTGGATGTTCGGGTGCAAACCAGCTTGGGAGTGGGCTGGGCATAGCCCGAAACGGAAAAAGCAGCAAGAAGGGAATGCGATGGGGCCGGGCGATCTGCAAGAGCGTCGCGGCTCCCATTCCCTACGGGAGCTCCTTGCTAGCAGCGCGTGGGCAGAAAATGAGGGGGTAACTGCCAGATAATCGGCAGTTTTCATCATCTGGCAGGCAATTTGCCGCCCAATCCAGCCCACCCTATGATGTCTCCTCGCAACGCAGGACCAAAAGACTAGGTCGAATTAGTGCAAGCGCCCGAGATGCCCTTCCCATTACCCACCTCGCCCCTTCCAGATGATGAAAACCACCCGATTTCTGGCAGGTCTCCCCCCTCCGCTTGACAAGTACACTCCCTATCGCGATTTGGGCTTCAAGAGGCTTGCGAACAGCCAAGTCACGCACATGCCGACGGCGATTCCCAGGGCAAATTGGCCCGTTCTCATTGCATAAGCCGATACTTGCGTCCAATCAGACGCCACGGCAAAGCTCATCGTGTAGTACAGCGGGGCGCCGGGAATGAGCGGCACGACGGAGGGAATCACGAACAGCAGCGAGGGAATGCCGCGCCACTGTGCGAGGGCTTCGGAATAGAGCGCGGAAAAGGCGCTCGCGACGAGTGCGGGGAAGAACACGCTGTTCGACGCGCATCCGACGGCCAGATAAATCGCCCAGCTGAGGATGCCACCGATCGATGCGGCAGCGAGGTGCTTGCGGGGCAGGTGAAAGATCATCGCGAAACCCGCTGCGCCGAAGAACGCCGCTATGAGCTGGGCGGTAACACCCATCCAGTTGAGCTCGAACCCAGGGCCGACGTTGTGACTTGCGTCGAACAGGAATATTGCGGTCATGAACCCGCCCGCCAGTGCCACCGCCCACAGCATCGTCTCCACGAAGCGCATGGTGCCGGCCACGGTGTCGCCGACGAGCATGTCGTGGATGGCGTTCGTCATGAAGATGCCGGGGATGAGCAGCATGACCTCGCCGATGAGGATCTTGTCCAGGTGGATGAGCGGGTTGGCGCCCTGAAGCGCGTTCGTGCTGCTGATATCCGCACCGAGAATGCTCGCCGCAATGGCCTCGATGAACGCGACGGTCGCGCACGTTCCCACGCCGGCGAGAAACGAGCACAGCAGGTTGAACATGAGCATGTTGGGGCAGCGCGGCGCGAACTTCTCCTGCAAGAGGCAGATGAGCACGGCGAACACCGCGGCGAAGATGGCGTCGACCGCCGTGCCGCCGAAGAATACAGTGAAGCCTGCTGCGGCAAAGATGCTTCCCAGGTAGAACGTCATGCGATCGGGGGGTTGGTCAATGCAGCGCTTTATGGCCCTGGCGAGCTCATCGACGCTCGGGGTTTTCTTACAACATTGTTTTCCAAGCTTGTGGAAGGCGGCGACGACGCGGTAGTCCGTCGGTCCCGGCGCGATGATGCGTCGCGTTTGCGTGAGCCGCTCGCCGTCGGGAAAGTTCATCGTGACCACAAGCGTCGCCGTGATGGCGAACACGTTCATGGCGCATGCCCCGTAGGCTCGCCCGACGCTGGAAAGCGTGCTTTCCACGCGGCTCACTTCGGCGCCAGCAAGCAGCATAGCCTCGCCCATGTTCAAAAGCTCGTAGAGTATGTCGCTGTGGTTTTCCATGGCTGCCATTATACGCGAGCAAGCTGCGCAGCCCGTCGTTTTCGGGCATAATGCGTGAGGAAGATGACGCGGGAAAGGAAGCGGCACAGTGTTTCGCTTGCAGGTGCTCGAATCGGTGGACTCCACCAACGAGGTGATTAAACGTGCGATTGAGGATGGCGAACCGGAAGGGCTTGCCATCAGGGCATATCGTCAAACTGGCGGCTATGGGCGACAGGGTCGTGCATGGAAGAGCCCCCGTGGCGGCATGTACGAGTCGATTCTTCTGCGCCCCGAGGTCGAGATGCGCGAGCTTCCCACGCTGGCGCTCGTCGTCGCGATCGCGGTGCGCCGCGCGCTGGCGAGCCTTGTTGTGGACGACCAGGCGCGCCGCATCTGCATCAAGTGGCCGAACGACGTCGTGCTGGTTGATGGGACGTTTCCGCAGACAAACGCCCCAAGCATCAAGAATCTCTACTCCAAGCTCGCTGGCATCTCTTCGGAGGTCCATGCGGGTGGGATATGCGTGGGAATCGGCGTGAACGTCGAGCCGCCCGAGGACGCGATGGAGGTTGGCGGAAAAAACGCGCCGGCTTACCTGGCCGACCTTGGCTTCGGGTTCACCTGCGAGCGCGAAGCCGCGATCAACGCCGTGGGCGATGCGGTTCTCCGCGAGTTCGAGCCCCTGTATCGCCGCTGGTGCGACGGCGGTTTTGCGGCGCTTTCGGGCGAGTTTGCCGAGCACTCGATGCTTGAGGGGCGCTTCGTTCGTATGGCCAATCAGCTGGGGGAAGTCGTTTGCGAGGGCACGGTGCGCGGAGTCGATGCGTCCGGGCGGCTGATCCTCCGACTGGGGGACGGCGAGTCGAAGGCTGTCGCTTCGGGCGAGGTGCACCTGCTTTAGCGAGCCCGAGCGCCACAGTGCACGTCGTGTTGTGCGTGGTCGCGGTGCACGTCGCAGCATGCATGGCTCGCGGCGCACGCCCCATCTTGCGTACTCCACGGCGCGCTTCCCGTCTTGCGTGGCCCGCTTCGGGTTCCCCGCCTTTCCATTTCGCCGTAGGTTGAAAAAGTAAGCGCAACCTCGTTGCGTTTACCCAGTCAGTGCGGCG
>ERZ1034876.281-NODE-281-length-32501-cov-9.153424_pt1 | contig 32501 bp, 34 predicted proteins | sample MGYA00520698_ERZ1034876 | MGnify/ENA primary metagenome ERZ1034876 (study PRJEB33766, sample SAMN09781723) | gut metagenome | biome: gut microbiome | host: Homo sapiens | place: Madagascar | study: EMG produced TPA metagenomics assembly of the PRJNA485056 data set...
AACTATGTGAGGCACCACACCGCTTTCGCGCTCAAAATATGTAAGGTACGCCGCCCTCTTGCTGGACGTGCTGATACTCTATATAATTTCACCAGTTGACATAATTAGCATCGGTAATGGAGAGTCTTCGTGGACTACTGAGATGGAAGCGACCAATAACTTATCCAATCGTGGGATTCGGTATAGATGGCTGCTAGGTATTACCTTTGTATTTTTCGCTTGCCATGTTTCCTACACCGTTTTAGCTCTTACGCTTCCGAGTATTCAGCTACTCGGGTCACTTTTGATCGCTGTATCAATACCCGTTAGCGCTCTTTTTGGTTGTGTCCTGCCACTCAGAGGGTTTAACTCTCGATTCTTGATTAAATCTGGGTTCTCTATTTTCGTTGGCATTGTAGCGGCTTACGCCACGGCACAACTAGCTGAGAGTGGCAATTTATCAGTGCGAGCAATGCTCTGCGGGCACCTCGCACTCAATCTGACAATCTACACTTTAATGTGTGGTTTAACGACAATCTATATTCGCCGTCAGCAAACTGGGTGTACTCGACGCCCAGAAACCACTGAGGATCAACAACTAGACGACAATCAATAGTCTACAGGTGCCCAACAACCCTACCCTCTTACTGATCATTTCTCCGACTCAGGTAGGCTTTTCGTTCCTTTGTTCAACGCGTCAGTGAGGTTTTCAATAAACGATTCACTATGATCAATGATTACCGTTGCCCCATCTTTGATCACAACATGCACGGACGTTGTATTCGGGTAGTTGGCGTTTACCTCTGTCAATTTGCCATCATATGTAAACCAACGAAGTGTTATATCGCTACGGGAAATTTTACGTGCAGACTCTGAACAGACCTGATGTGGTACATCAGCTGGTGATGCTGAGTGAGTGTCAACGCATACCTGGCCTTTAGTTTGATAAACGTCAACGGTATTGTTGCCAGAGTCGGCTCTAGCCACCAAATACTTCGCATCGATTTTGGGAGAGGTAACCACGACTCCAGGGATTAGATTGAAATAGAGCGCGATTAAAATTCCGAGGATAGAAAGCGCGCAGGCAGCAATAATGAGTGCTATTTTTCTTATTCTGAGAACAAGAATTCTAGTTTTCACATTGTTGCTGCCTGCGTTCATTGCTTTGCGCTCCTATCCAGCTGCTCCGATTGCCACCAGCCCTCCGACTAGCCCAGCTTCGGGTGCGACGACAACTACAACGGCAGCGAGTGCCACGAGCGCAACAACACCGACTGCTACAGCAACTGCCTCGCCAGAAACCTCGGGTAGTCGCAATTCTACACCTAGCGTTGGATGCAGGGTGACCTCATAGGTGACAGTCACGGACATGGTGGACTTTACTGCGGTGTTTCCGCTTGCAAGGTTATCTGAATCCACTCGAATCCATGCCTGCAATGAAGTGGGATCCACAACTGTGAGTCCATATGAAATATTTCCTGACTTAACAGACCCTGCTATACGTTTGATTTTTGAGGCGAAGTCACCATTGGAACCGAGATCTTTCACATCGAAGGTTGCGCTTGCGGAGTCAATTGAACTTAGAGTCGAGGCTGACAGTTCTCCCGCATTGTTTACCGTGATGTTAGTTGAAAACAATTCATTAGAGGATGTCGTCGCTTGAGTCGCGATATGTGCTGAGACCTTCATGTCGAAAGTTGGCGTATGCACATTGCCAAGCTCAAGTGTCTGGCCGTATTCCCAGCCAACAGAAGAAAAGCTTGGGTAGTAACCCAAGGGCTCAAGTACACGTCGCACGAAAGTTTCTCGTGCGATCTCGAGCAGATTACGTCGGTTATCTTCTCCCAGCTCTTCTGGCGTTTTCGCAGGAACCTTAACAAACGAACTTACACCCTTGTCTCGCCCCGAATACGCATCTTTGTCTAGCGGGAAGCTAGGCGATGACGGGAAAGTAAATTCGTGGAATTGATCAAACGCCCAATTATCAGGGATTGCGTAACCAAGATTACCTGAAAAGCCGGTTGACATATCTCCAACGAAAGAAAACGACGCATAACCGGCTTCACTAACCTTGGCGCATACCAAGCGCGGTCCATAGACGCCTACCTTATAGCGCAGACGATTCTTCGACGAGTTGAACGCTGCCTTGATTTGCCGGAAATACGGAAGAATCATGGAATCGATTTGAAATTCGTAAGCATCAAAATCGACGGCGAAATAAATTGTTACGCCCGATGGAATTCCGATACGTTGAGCGGCACTAATAGCTGTCACAGCATCAATAGTTCCTTGGGAACTGTTAGCGAAGTATTCTTGATAGTACCCACCATCTTGATAGATCGGGAAAACTGCCAAACCAGCATCGGTGATGTTCTTTACCTCGTCTTGTGTCAGTGCTTTCGAGGTATCCTTGCCAACGTATCCGGTCAAATATCGGCCAACATGAGTGTAACCGGCCGCCTTCAAGTCCTTAGCTTGTTGCGCATTCAGTACCGTTGCGCAATCACAGGCTTTGCAGGCTCGGTTTGGGTCGCCTTTTGAGGTCAATAGGCTCATCCAGGTGGTTGGGTCAACTTTCCCAGTAACAGGTAGCGCGTAGTCTGCTTGGAAGGTGCGAACCTGAGCAGCCAATCTTGCATCCCAGGTTCGGGTTACGGAACTGGATTGCCCGTTACATACCAGTCCGGCGCTTGCCAACCATACCCAATCTCCACTACCTGAACTAACTGTCTTCAGGCGGCTACGGGTACCGTTACCGAAGTTGCCGGTCGCCTGCTCGGGAGTGAATCCTTCGAGAGCCTGAAGCACTTGAATCAGACCAGTATTCATTTCACGCCCGTAGATACCATCGGTGGGAAGGATACCGGTGTATGCCTTGTAGTCATGGTTGATCCTTTGCTGGATCGCCCGGATAGAAGCCTTTCCTCCATAGGCTGATAGCAATCTGAACTGTTTCATTGACAGCAAGGCCATCATCAACTCCACGTCAACGGTAGAAGACGTATCTGACAAGCCGATATCAGCTTTCATCTTGCTAATAGATGAAGCCATGTTGTCAGTGAACTTAGTGGTAAGACCGCCGTACTCGGCCGGGTACCCTTTGCACCACAACGCGCCTTGAATAATCCCGTGAACATTACTAGATCCAAGGTTCTTACTGATCCCATTAGGCCAGCGGGAGTTGAATCGAGATTGCGTGCCAGGGCCGAAGTTATTCGCGGTGGCCGTAATTCCCAATTCAATCTGTAAAGCTCGAATCAGACCGTTAATTGTATCCCATCCGGTATGCCCATCCTCTGGGACGGAACCAAAACCAGTCCTGCCCTTATAAGTACGATTGAGCCATTGCTGTGTTTTCAGCACCATTTGATCTGTCATGATTCCTCCTTTAAGAAATCCTTTTGTTAACACGCGGCAGGCAAATGCCTGCCACAGAGGGAGTCCAACACCGGTTTAACTGACCTGGAGTTTTCCAACCTCACCTCTACGTCCCTAAAACACTCAAAATCCGGACGGGTAATGAGAAAAGGAAAACAGATAAAACCCGCTAGAGATTCATCCCTCACTCCTCCAGCCACCAAAACGAGAAGTATCAATACCTTGTTTGATTCGGTCTTTTTGTGTACGGTTGGCCCCGCCCGCTGACCCGTGAACGAGTCGTAGAGATCGAGAGCCCCTACCCCTCGCCAGGCTTTCGACGTTGGCTCGTGTTCGGCAAACACCAGGCGGGTAGGCATCTTTGAGGTTCCAGATGATCGACGCGACAGCGGCCAACGTGGGGGCTCGTCAATACGTGTAAACCCGAGGTTGTTGCCTCCACCTGTCATCATCCAGCGCGGTCTGCCTGGAGTGGCAGGGCTTGCACAGGCTTCGCAGGTTATCAAAGTCGTGGGTGCCGCCGTGTTCAAGCGGGAGAACGTGGTGAACCTCTTGTACTGGCGTGTAGCGTCCGGCCTCTAGGCAGTCTTCGCAGAGCGGATGGGCGGCGACGTAGGCGGCGCGAATCTTACGCCACCGCGCGCCGTAGCGCCGGTTAATCTTCGGATCCCTTTGGTAGCGCCGGTAGCGTGCGTCCTCTGCTTTGGCATGTTGTTCGCAGTAGCGGTCGTGGGTGAGCTCGGGACAACCAGGGTGGGAGCACGGGGAGGCTGGTTTGACCGGCATCGCTGGCTCCTTCCCCCTGGATGCGGTGAAGCCCCAAGTTCCCGTGTGGGTTCTTGGGGCTTCTCCTAGTTTTCAACCACTTACATGTTCTCACACCGATATGCGGTTTTCTATCGCATGTTTCGGATACCCGCTAACGCTAGAGCTGTCCATACAAGGCGGTGGCGAACCTGTCGAGGGCCCGGTTCTTGCGCCGATAGACCGTGTCACGCTCGACGTAGAAATGATCGGCGATCATCGACACCTTCTCATCTTGCGTCCCCTCGCTAAGGAAGAAGCCTTCGAGGATGAAGCGGTCGTCTTCAGCGATGACTTCCCACGCAGGCAAGAACCAGTCCATGTACTGGCGAGCCTGCAGGTAGCGAGCCTTGTACGCATCGATTCGCTCAATGCTCGCCACGATCCGATTCTCCGAAGCGTGGAGGTCGCCTGATGGTGGTGTGCCGTCCATGCGTGGGGATGCTGGGCTTGCCGCGTCAGCATAAGCCGCCTTGATCTGCTCGTCGGTACTCTCGATGATCTGTTCCATCACCGCATAATCCTGCAGAGCGGCGATCGCGGCTTTCCTTGTGTCGAGGTATTTCGTCATCACATGCATGAGCTTGTCCTTTCAGTGGTTGTAATTTCTGCTGCGACCGCGTCAATCAACGCAGCCTGAGTAGCGTCTTTCGCATCAAGAGCTTTGAGAACGGTTTCATCGAGCGTCCCTTCCGCAACAAGATGCGTGATCATCACAGGTTCGGATTGCCCTTGCCGATACAGGCGCGCATTCGTCTGCTGGTAAAGCTCCAGGCTCCACGTGAGCGAAAACCACACCAACAGATGCCCACCCGCTTGGAGGTTCAGTCCATGACCGGCAGATGCGGGGTGAATCAGCCCGAACGTGACTTCTCCGCGATTCCATGCCTCGATATCCGCGCTCGTTTTGAGTTCGCGAGCCTGCGGGAAACGAGCGGTGATTCGTTCGCGGTCGTGAGTGAACCAATACGCCACCAATAACGGGCTGCCGTTGGCAGCCTCGACGAGGTCTTCGAGGACGTCGAGCTTCCGCTCGTGAACCGCCGTCCACTGACCGTCGCTGGTGTAGATCGCGCCCGACGCTAACTGCAGGAGCTTGCCAGAGAGTGCTGCGGCGTTCGCAGCATCAACCGTCGCCCCATCAAGGTCGAGGACGAGGTCAGCTTTGAGCTGCTCGTAGACCTTGCGCTCTTTCGGCTCCAACGTGACGGGCATGGTCGTGACCGTCAAGGGCGGGAGTTGGAGGTGGTCGGTGGTTCTCATCGACAACGTCATGTCACCAATCGCCCCATAGATCTCATCCTCAGCACCCACGCGTGGCTTATAGGTGAACACCTGCATCCCATTACGCTTATCCGGCGTGAACCAGCGCTCGCGATAACGAGTAATGAAACGACCCAAACGATCCCCGCCGTCAAGCAGACGGAATTGCGCCCATACATCCATCAGCCCGTTCGACGCTGGCGTGCCGGTCAGCCCGACCCAGCGCTTCACAAAGGGCCGCATTTTCACCAACGCCGTGAACCGCTTCGCACGATGGTTTTTGAAGCTGGAGAGTTCGTCGATGATAACCATGTCGAACGGCCACGCGCTCCCAAGCTGGCTAATGAGCCATGGGATGTTTTCCCGGTTGATGATGGTCACCATCGCAGACTTGGCTAACGCCGCCAGCCGGTCTTGTTTGGTGCCAACAGCGACCGCGACCGACAGCCCGTCAAGGTGATCCCACTTCGCTATTTCTGCAGGCCAGGTATCGCGGGCTACCCGAAGTGGTGCGATGACGAGGACTCGGTGGATGGTGAAGTAGTCGAGCATGAGCTGCCAGATCGCCGTCAACGCGATCACCGATTTGCCCAAACCCATCCCAAGGAAGATCGCGGCCTCGTCGTGGTCGATGATGAACTGGGTCGCCTGGCGTTGGTAGTTATGCGCCTGATAGTGCATCAAGCACCTCCTGTATGCCGTCCACCGAATCAACAACCAAAGCGGTGAAACCTTGCTGGCGTAGTTGGTTCATCCGATGTTGTTGAATTGGGCGTGGCTGTTTGCCTGGTGCTTTGAGCTCAACGAAGACAGCCCGGTTTCTCATCAGGCATATCCGGTCAGGTACACCCGTGGTTCCAGGGCAGACAAGCTTCCAACACAAGCCGCCAGAGGCTTCAACGGCTTTCTTCAGTTGGTGTTCTATGGTTCGTTCGTTCATGGTCACTCCTTGAATGGTTTCTCAAGAGGTGCAGAGTGGTGCAGGGTATTTCCTAACCTTTTACATAGAGAAAAACACCATGTAATTTCACATGCGTAAGGTAGGAAAACGGGTTGCACCGGTCTGCACCCTCATAACTTTCAGCTGTTGAATTCGCTGGTCAGGGCCAGCCCGTAGACGCGGATACCGGACTTGGTTTTCTTGCGCTCGAATCCTGCTTGTTCGCATGCGGCGTTGAAGTCGACCATCGGGCGCGCCCATCCTGAGGTGTTTTGCGCCCACGCCCGATACGTCTGATAGAGGTCACCAGCCCTCTCCGATAATCCGTCCTCGACGTCGCACGAGTCCTCAAGGAACTGCGAGAACCAGTCGTTATCCTCCTTATATGCTTGCGAGGCTTGAACCACCCGAGGCGGCGGAGTGAGCTTGTATCCCTCACTGTGAATGAGGCGCGCTCCCTCCATGATCCAGGAAAGGATTGCTCCGCCAGCGTGTTCGTAGAGGTGGTCGGCGTAGTTCTTCACATCCGTGTCGCCTTCGATGGTGGCGTTGAACGGGATGACGATCAGACGCCGCCAGATGCCTGCGTCCATGGCTCCCACACGCGGCAAATGGTTCGTGTACAAGACCAGCGTGTGGGAGGGGGTGAAGGCGAAGGGGTCCTTAAACTTTTTCTCTGCCGAGATCTGATCGGTGGAGGCGAGCTGTTTGACCGTCGACGTCGAGAGTCGCACGCCTTCCTCGGACTCGGCCGCGATGATGAGGCGTTTGCCTTTTGCCTCGGCGAGTTCGGGTTTGACGTTCCGGTTCCCACCGATGGTGAGCACGTCGGCGGACATGTTGCCCGCATACGTGCCCAAGACTCTGGCGATCGTGTTCCAGAACGTGGATTTCCCGTTGCGTCCGTCCCCGTAAGCGATCACGAGTGCTTCAACCATCACACGCCCAATCGCTGCCAAGCCGACGATCCGCTGAACATAGGCGATCAATTCGGGGTCGCTTTGGAAGAACACATCCAAGGCGTCCTGCCACACCTTCGCACCATCTTCTGTGGGGTCGAGGGCGGTCTGTTTCGTGAGCAGATCGGCTGGGTCGTGCTCGCGGCGGCTGCCATCCCGCAGATCCCACGTCCCAGATGGCGTGTTGAGCAGGTACGGGTTGGCGTCGAGCTGGTCGGGCGTGGTGAGCAGCATCGGGTGTGCCTCTTTCAAGGCGGCGCTGATGGCTCGTGATTCGCGGCGTTTGAGCGCGAAGGTCTCGTATGCTTTCGCTTCCTCAAACCGCCCGTAGGCCGCTGCCTGCATGGGTGTGAACGTGCGTTGTGCTTTCGCTTTCGACGATGCCGCAGCGAGGACGACGTCTGCGCCGGTGGCGTTCATTTCTTCGCGTGCGCCTTCGATCAGGTCGGCGGCTTCGGCGAGTTGGCGGTCGGTGAGTTCTTGGGCGATGCCTTGCGCACCAGACCCAGACTCGCTCCACACGCCATCCGAATAGACGAGCCAGTCGGTGGCCTCTGTATAGGCCAGGCGCGTGGAGTACTCCGAGGCGAGCATCGCCGCCTGCCCGACATCGGTGAAGTCCTCGGGGCGAAGGCTCGTCAGCTGTGCGTAGGCTTCTGGTGGCAGGTAGTCGGGGTTGGTGGCGACTTTGGTGGCGAACCGGCACGCCGAGTTCCAAATCGTCTGCAGTTCACCATCCGACAAAGGGGGTTCGCACAGGTTGGCTTTGCGGTCGAATAGGTCGCGGGCTTGATCGGTCTCGCCATAGCGGATCAACACTCTGCCTGCGAAGCGTGACAAGGTGGCGTTGCGTGAACCCTCGCCAATCATGAGAGTGCTCTGATCGAAGGTGGCAAACACGTCGATCTCATCAGCCGCATCCAACCAGGCGTCGAGGAGCTGGTCGCCCTCATGCACCGTCACCACAGCGTTCGACGCTCCGTAGATGAAGCGTCCTGCGTCCAGGGCATTACGGTCAAAGAAAGCGAACCGCGACGCTAAACGATGCTTCAATCCTGCGTATTCGTCTGCGTCGCATACTTCGTGGATTGGGAAGTAGACGTGGAAACGCGGTCGGGCTGAGAGCGCGCCCTTCGGCTTCATGTGGTTACGGGAGGTGGCGGTCATGAACTCCACCCCGGACATGAGCTCGCCGAGCTTCTCTGGTGTGATCCAGTCGGTGTGTGTTTCGGTGTGATCGTTGTCGATATCCATGACCACGCAATTCGAGGAGATGAAGGCTGCGCTGGAGCGGCGGTCATTCACATAGGTGGCTGCCACATGATCAAACCCGGCGACCGCCGACAGCGAAGCCGCGTCCGTGATGGTGTGCTTGTTCGGGTAGTGGTTGTTATTCTGTACGCCGGTAACGGTCGCGGCGTACAGGGTGAAGGGCGCGGTCATGGGGTGACCTCCTGAAAATCTTGATCGAAGTACTTAATCGGCAACTCGAGGTCGCGCGCCCACCCGATCTCTAAGCGCATACCAGGGCTCACGCGTCCGACATATGCCCAGAGAGCTTCGCACTTGGCGAGCAGCACACGGTTGAAAAACATCGCCAGCTCCCGCTGATCAGGATCGGCGTCGTCCATAAACTGGGGATAGTGCAGATGCGGGGCGAATGGAATTTTGCCCGCGCTCACTGCGAAGGAGCAGAATTGGCGGGCGAACTCAACGTTCGCTTCCGTGTCGCCTGAGTAGGGCGAGCAGATATAGACCAGCGGACGATATCCGAACTGTTCACGCTGCAGCTTCTTCAAAGCGTGGTAGCTCGTCAGGTCCAGATAGCCCTCGGTGTTCTTCTTCGAAAACCCAATATCGAGTGTCGTGACGGTCATGCTTACACCTGCCCCTCACGCTCAATCACCGGCAGAATGCTGAGCTGGTTCTTGAGAACCTCGTAAATGAACAAGCGGCCTTTCTGCGTCCAGTAGGTGTGAATCCGGGTGCGATTACCGTCGTCAATGACATGAGTTTTGGTGTCGGTGTAACCGTTGCCAGCGTGCTGGGCGTAAAGCAGCCACACGCCCGATTGCTTGTACTGAATACCGAGTTCGTGCAGGAGCTGGTTGAGCTTGCGACCAGAAAGCCCATAATCCTTCGCAATCACCGTTATCGGAAGAGCGTCCTTGGCTTTGAGTACCATGTCGTAGTAGGACAGTTTCGGTTTCGCTTCAGCCAAGGCTTGAGCTTGCGCAAGATTCTGCAAGGTCAGCTCTGCGGTTTTGCGGCGCTCCGCGACGTAGGCATCGAGCACTTTGAGGAGCGCTTCAGGATTAGTGACCAGCTCATCAGTGGCATACAGGCCGTGACGGCGGATCGATGGCAGCACCTCATGGATGACCCAACGTTTGAATGCTCGGGCTTCTGGTTTGCGTGATGCCATGATCAGCCCGTAAAGGCCGGGTTCATTGACGCACCATGTGGCACCGCCGGAGAACCCTAAGTTGAACTTAGCCTTCTCATCATCGTTGAGACGCGAGACAGCAACCGAGGGGTTCGTGAGATCGAGGGCTTGGCAGATGTCGGCGGCGATGAACCATGTCTGATCATCGGCGGCGAAGCTACGTACCTGCCCGAAACGGTCGTTGGTGAAGGTTTGGATGGTGTTGCCCATGACAGGCTCCTGTTCTGAGAGCCAAATAGACGAATGTGCACCGGTTGGTGCGAGAAGCTCTCAGTGGTAGGCCGCAAACTTTCAAGGAGTTAACCCCTGGGCGGGTTTGTGGTCACTGAGCTTTGGGGCTCTCGCACATACGTCCTTGAGCACCACCTAATCCGGACGGGTGCCATGGAAATTGCTTCACGCGAGATGCCGTGTATACCCCGCAGACAAATCGGGGCGGTGCGAGTGAACATGGATGGCATGAGTGAGATTGATAAGGGAACGGTGTGGGCGATGGCGAAAAACATGCGCCTATTCGCCTTCATGGAATATCTGCGCGACCTCGACAACGACCCAGCACCGAACGCTGCGAATCAGCAGATCGCTGCGTGTCTTCGAGAGTTCATGACAACCGATCCAAACGTGCTTCTCGGTGACGAGTAGAAGCGGCGCTGGCTAGTTCCATCATGATTCCTGCACACCAACTCGCTTGGTGATAGAAGTGTTTCTCGTTCGATACGAAACTAGAATTGCGTTATGGGAAGGATCTACGGCTACTACGAGTGGGACGAGACGGTTGGCAACCCTGGACACAGGGACGATGGTTCGCTTCATCAGAACCTCTACAACGAAGATCGAGTATTGTCCGGTCACGCCCGCTTCGTGCCCGATGAAGATCGCTTGAATTCGGCAGACGAATACTCGTATGAGAACACGTTTGTTACCTCTGACTATCGCCGCGAATCTGAAGAATCCAATGAGCTCGCCGAAGCTATCAGTGCACTTCTTGTCGCAGTTACGGTGGCAGGGATAGCCAAGGCGGCTCCTCACGTCAAACAGTGGTGGCAAGAAACAGCGCGACCTGCTGTCAACCGTCAAGTGAAACGAATCCGCAACATCGGACGAAAGAAGAAGTTTGATGAGTCCGAGACACTGGTGCTCGATCCAGCACGCGACGAGCATGCCGCCATTGAACGAGATCAAAGACAGGTGATGTCCCGTCAAGAGGCAATAGCGCGGATTATCGCAGGGCTTGCGGCAAAGGCATATAGCGACGAACAGCTACGCATGGTCAAATCCGCGCGAATTGTCGATGTTGAAGATTACGCAGAAATTGAACAAGCGCTCTCGCAGATTCCTTCTGAGCAGCTACAAGCTCTAATTCTCAAGATGGTTAAGAACCCGGCGCTTCTAGAAGACGGATCACTCGCAAACCTCGCAAGCTTACTCAACCCATCGAACCAGCTCCTCGGGTTGACCCCTGAGCCAATCCATCGCGAAGATCCAAATATTTAGTCCTTGCGATAGTAATTACACTCGTACCCGTCCGCATCCAGCGGCAGGCCTTGTGCCCAGGCCGGGAGCGTGGACATGAGCTTGCACGCGTCAGCAACGGTGAAGCCCGAATCTAGAGGTTCGTCGATAACGATCTCGTCATGAACATGCATCACAATCCGATGCCCAGCATTGACGACTGCGTGCATACCAACCACGAGCAGGTCACGAGCGATCGCTTGCACAATGTTTTCCGTGAGTTTGCCGCCGTAGGTTTCTAACTGTCCCCAGCAGCGCGCGGCGGTTGTGCCGGTGTAGGTGATGGAGGTGCCGCCCCAACGATTCTCACCCAAACGCGGCTGCACATACGCAAGTCGCCTGCCCGAGGGCAGTTCGATGAAGAGAATCCCAGACTCGACGATAAAGCGCAGATTCCGTAGCCGGATTGGCTGGCGAGACGTGATGACGGCGATAGCGGCTTCCTCGACGTCTGCCCAGAGCCGAACGATGTGTGGGTTAGCTTTCCGCCATGCATCCACGATCGGTTTGAGCTCGTGTTCGGCGAGCCCCACACCCAGTGCTCCCATGGCTTTGAGAGCACCGACGGAGCCGCCATAACCACAGGCGAGCACCGCGATCTTCCCTTTTTGTCGAAGCTCGCCGTTAACGCCGTGTTTTTCTACTGGGACGCCGAACATGCGGGAAGCGGTTTCGCAGTACAGGTCTTTACCCTCGCGGAAGGCGTCTAGGGTGGTTGTTTCTCCTGCGAGCCAGGCGATGACGCGCGCTTCGATTGCGGAGAAGTCAGCGACGATGAACCTGTGCCCAGGAGAAGGGATAAACGCAGTGCGGATTAACTGCGAGAGAGTGTCGGGCACCGACTCGTACAGCAACTCCAACGCATCGAGGTTGCCCATTCTGACGAGCGATCGTGCTTGGTCGAGATCCGTCATGTAATTCCTTGGCAGGTTTTGGACTTGGACGAGGCGTCCGGCGAAGCGTCCGGTACGTCCTGCTCCGTAGAACTGGATAAGACCGCGTGCCCGGCCATCGGATCCTGAGACGTTTTGCATCGCCTGGTATTTCTTCACGCTGGATTTCGCCAAGTCGCCGCGAAGTTCGAGGACTTCTTTCACTTCACCGGTCGCGGTGTCGAGGGCGGCATCGACGTCAGCTTTCGCTAGTGATTCGAGTTCGCAGCCGTGACCACGGAGCCATTGTTTGAGCTGGATGGGCGAGTTGGGGTTGTCCAACCCCGTGAGTTTCTGCGCACGAGCGAGTGTGGCGTTGCGGTGGTGCTCGTCAACGGCGACAGCGTTGTCCACGAGCGTGTGGTCGAGAAGAATCCCAGCATCATTAATGCGTTGGTCAAGAGCGTAGGTGTTCCACTCACTCTCTGGCATCGGAAAAAACGCCAGTCTGTCGTGGATGGCGAGCTCGACTTCAACGTCACGCCGGTTGTAATCAATAAACCTCGCCCAGCCGGTCGGGTCAGCTGATGGTGGGTTCCTGCGTTTGCCGCCTTTCAAGACCGAGGGGGTGGCAGGTGTGCAAAACTGCTTAATCAGCTTCTTGCCTACTGTGTCTTTTTGGACGTCGAGGTTGAGGACAGTGGCTACCGCGTCGAGCCTCATCGGCAGGCCGAGGTAGGCGGACCAGATCATAGTGCACCGCCACTGCCTTGGGTCAAGAAACCCATCACCGAGAAGCTCGGGATGATGTGTGCGTAGCCAGGCAGACAGGCAGACTCGTTCGAAGGCGGCGTTATGCGCCCACTTGACCACATCCGGATCCACCAGTGCTGCGAGAACCTCATCGGGCAGGGTCTCGCCGCTGGCAAGATCCACCACCTCCACGGGGCTACCGTCGACCGAATAGCCGAAGAGCAACAGGTCGAAGTCGGGGTGCTCGGCATACGGGTAGACGCCTGTCTTGGCGAGTTGGGCGGGGCTGAAAGATTCGATATCGCAGAAGAGTGTTCGCATGACGAGGTTCCTTTCACATAGAGGAAAAGTGGAGGGAACCAACAATGAACGCTGGTTCCCTCCACGATTGGAGTTGGTTAGTTCAGGAAGTCTTCATCAGCGGCGAAGGCACCGAAGTCGGTCTCAGCCGAGACACGCCCGCCGCCAAGGCTCTCACCGTCACGGGTCTTTTGAATGTTCCCCAGTCCGCAGGCGATGCCACGGTTGCCATTCGTGTTAAACGCATAGAAACTCAAGGAAACGCGGGCGTAGCAGCCTGAGTAGACCTCGGCACGATCAAGAATCGGTGCCACATGCTCGTCGACGATCTGCGGAGCCGTCAGGGAGTTGGCGTTGAGGAAGTAGGCGCCCTTGTAGGCTTCGTCGTCACGCTCAATATCCCCATCACGCAGCGGCAACTTGAGGGCGGCCTTGTTGGGTCGCTTGCCCCCAAACTTGCCAATGCCAGCCTCGATCGCCGCATCCACAGCCTTCTCAATAGCCGCAATCGTGGCGGTGTCGGACTTGGGGATAATGAGGGAGACGGAGTACTTGGGCTTGCCGCCTTGGATCGAGTTCGGCTCCCACACATGCGCATAGCTGAGGCGGACTTCGCCGGTGACAATACGGGTCGGATTCTGAGTAGTCATAATCTTATTCTTCTTTCTGTTCGTTACTTGTTTGTTTGAAAATCGGTGGCCGCACTCACCAGGTCAAGCGCTGGCCGTTTATCGGTTGCAGGTACCAGGGTGGGTTTGCCTGCAGGTTTGGTTACGAGATCGCCGAGGATCTCGTTGAAGGCGGGTTTACCCATCAGCTTTTCCATTGCTGTTAGAGTGATGAGCTTGCGGTCATAGATGTCTCTATAGCCAGCCGCCTCAGCAGCCTTCGCCACGTCGGTTTCGGAAGTGTATTTGCGTACCGACCGACCGGCGACGAGCTTGAACCCGTCAAAAACCACGCCCTGGTTCACGGCTTTCGACAGGGCGTAGGCTTCGACATCCGACGCCCATGTTTTGAGCTGCGGAATCCTCGTGAGCACGTCAGCAATCTCTGCATCACTCAGTTCTGCTGGTGGGGCGAACTCCAACTTGGCAAGTTGAAGATTGGCTTCCGCTCGCGCCCGACACATGGGTGCGATCTTGCAAAACTGACACCACGAGCCTGGACAAAACTCGCCCCCGCCCACCGCTGCCAGCTCAGCTTTAGGTTTCACCTCGGTCTCAGCCCAGTGTTCGAGCTCGGCAACAGAGGTTTCCCAGGTGTCGACGTTCGCCCGGCGCGGCTGATAGATCGTGACCGCTACGCGCTCGATGTCATACAGGCTCCCGAAGGCGTGAAGCGCTCCGAGCGCATACAACATCAACTGCGGATTCTTCGCGGCCTCGACGAGGACGCCTTGCCCGTACTTCAGATCAATAATCTGCAAGGTAGGTTCAGCGATGATAACGCAATCCCCGGTGCCAAAACCTCCGGGCACAATATGGCTAAAATCCAGGCGCTGCTCGATCAGCACCTGCGAATCACCACAGGTCTCCTGGGCGATGGAGATGTGTTCTTGGACGTAAGCGACGTAGTCGTCGGTCAAGGTTTCCATCTCGTCATCAATCCAGGCCGAGACCGGACGCTTCGAGCGCTGCTTGAGTGCTCGGCGGAGTTTGTGCTCAGCGAGCGCATGAGCTGCGGTGCCTTGCTCGGCCGCAGCCGACGTCGACTCCGGCTCATCGGATTCCAGACGAGCGGAGGGGGTGCAGTTGAGCCACCTGTGAGCACCAGAAGCTGAGAGGAGTGCATGATCAGATGGTGCCATCAGCAATCTCCTTCGCCCGCTCAAGAAGCCAGCCGAACTTCGACGGATCCACCGCTGAGAGCTTGTCCGCCCCGGCCGAAACAATCAGCTCACGAACCTTCGCCGTATGCCCTTGCGCTGAAAGCTGCGCAAGGACGCCGCGCACGTCCTCCAACGTCACCGCAGGTTCAGGCTCAGTAACTGGAGATGTGGCTGGTGTTTCTTCGTGCGCCTGGGAACGAGCAGGTTCTGGTGTGCCAACGAGTCGTGCAGCAGGTATCGGGCGGTCACCGATCATGCCCGCATGGCCTTCAACCTGCTCATACCAGTCATCTTCGAGCGCTTGCGCCTGCTCACAGGCATAAATAGCTACCTGGTTCCATGCGCTGATTAGTTGGTTCCGGGTCTGGAAATCCATCATCGCCCCTCACCTCCCGCGCGCCCATCAAGAGCGTTGGCCAAGCCCATGAGGTCGTCGTCAGGTTCGATAATTTCGACGCTGCCAACCTGCCGACCAGGCACGAGGACGGTGACGTGTTGCTTACGGCCGAGGATCCTGGCCAATAGTCGTTCACGCAGGCTGACGGTACGGGCGGAAACCAGCGAGTCATCTGGCGCATCGTCGGTGACATTAATGCGAAGCTTGTGCTTTGCCATAAGTTTTCCCCTTCCTGGAGGATTCGAATCAGTGCTTGCCGCCGTGTGGGGCTTGCACTCATACGTCCTCGGGGCGGGGTGAATCCGGACGGGTCATGCCGAACATCTTGTGGATTCGCTTCTTGGCACGGTTGACGGAGTTACGCACCGCGTCAGCCAGCTTGTTGATCTGTGCCTGGTCAGCGTCGGGGTGCTCTAATCGAGCGATATCTGCGTAGGAGAGATCTTCGCCTAGCGACAAGGTGAGGTACTTGCGTTGTTGATCGGTCAGCGGAAGCAGGATCTCGGCGACCATCTTCTCAGCGTCCTCCGTATCCGTCTGGCGAATCAATTGAAATTTGGGGTCGAACGCCTCGCCCTCCCGCACCATCGCCCGCACGTAGTCACGCCGTAGCCGCTTAGCGTGGAGTTGAGGGTCAAGGAGGTCGTCCTCATTCCCGTACTCGGATTGTTTACCCCTGCTTCGACGCTTGCGGTCGTTCTCACGGTCACGAAAGCGCTGGTAGGCGTCCTCCAACCACAGCTGTTTCCACTCGGGGAGGAAATCCGGGTCAAGGATCTGGTCACGGAACTCGTGATCGTCTGGGAAGTCAATGAGTTCTACCCATGCGTATCCACGCTCGGATGGCAGGTAAATCTGCCAGTGCTCACGTCGTTTGGAGTCGACCTTGCGTCGGGTGGCGTATGGACGAGGTTCTGATTGAAAAGTAGGTGCAGCCACGGTGGGCTCCTTCCGCTAGATGCGGAAAGACCCACAAGAGACGCTGCTACTCGTATGAAGTCGGTGAAATGGTCTGCGTAGGCATGGCTATGGGCGGACACCCGGATGGATGCCCGCCCCAGCGGCTCCTGCAGATCGTTCCGACTTGGGACGAGTAGAAACCTGAGCTCAGTTGTACGGCGTTACCTTCGGTGTGTGATCGTGACCGAAGGGCGAGCACCGTTGGATTTCCCCTGGTGCTCAAGGTCGACGAGGGCTGTGCACAATCCCTAATTGACCTGCTCATCGAGCCTTGCCACCGGCTCGACGAAGCCAACGAAAGATGCGCAAAAGCCAAAATCTGGTTGCGAAAACACAGCCGTGATAGAATTTTGTCCATCTCTCGCGAGCTGATTTCAGGTTAGAAAACGCACCATCGCGGGATTGGATACTTTGGGACAGCCTGGGACAAGTGGGACAAAAACTGGCGTGAAGGCGGTGAGAGATTGCTATTCACTGAGCTAATGCGCGCCGCTTATCCGCACCTTGGAAGCGAGCGCAACACGGCAGCATTCATGCGCGACATGCTCGAAAGACTCTCTGCCGTTCCTGAGGAACGATGGTTCACAACGCGAGGGAAAACACCGGGCGAAGATCACTCGGACGAGACGTTACGCAAGTGGTTCAATCGCGGTCTACCAAAGACATTGGCACGCCGAATGCTCGCGAACCCAACCCGAGACAACTTCATTGACTCGCTGAACTATGTCAACGACATCGAGACTGAATCGGCTGACGAAGTCAAAGCTGCGCTCGCATTGAGTATTGCCTCGTTCACGGATGCAAATGTCGATGAGGATAACGTTGGCGAGATTCTCTTTGACCTGTTTCAGCAATCATTTGAATTCATCGTCAACCCAGATCTTGAAAACGATCGGAAGCTGCAGCAAGCCAGCACTATTTCAACTACTGCCAAGGGTCGTTTCGGGTCGCGATTGCTCGAAGAATGCAAATACACCTGCTCACGAAATGGCTGTGGACAACACCTGCAAGTACCCGCAACTAACAACCGCGCAGAACCGCTGTATGAGATCACAAGAATCACTGGAGATTCGCGTGACTATCCGAATCTGATTGCATTGTGTCCCACCTGTTTTCACGACTACACACTCGGTCACAAGATGGCTGCCGAAACCGAGCTGAAGAAGAACAAGCAGATCCAGACCCGGGTCGCCGAGGCGCGAGAGGTCGCCTCAACGGTCGACATCGAGCGCGGCATCACCAAAGTGATCGAGAAACTCGGTAATGCGAAACTCCAAGATTTCGAACCATTATCATTCGACCCCGTTGCAGTGAAAGCAAAGATCGACGAGAGCATCGACTTCTTTCTCTACGACGAAGTGATGAGACACGTGACCAAGTATTACCGGTTCATCGAAGGGCAAATGCAGGAAGAAGCCCGGCTCAAAACCTTTGACGACAACCTCTTACGAGCACAAATCAAAGCCCTATCCAAGAAGCTGGTCGAGAAGGGATACCCGAAGATGCGTATCCACGCTGACCTAAGCGATCGGTTAAGCCAAATCACGAAACAGGATGTTCGTTACTGCGCTTTCGTCGTTTCCTACTTCGTTCAGTCTTGTGAGGTTTTCGATGTTACTGCCTAACAAACTCTTCTCCTATCAAGCCACAGGGCTACCACTCCTTCCTGAAATCCTCACTCAACTCAGTGAACCCATGTCTCCCAAAGACCTCGCCACGCGATTGCACCCGACAACAGTGGATCCGCTCAAGATCATCGACGCTTTGGACTGTCTGTACGCGCTTGACCGCATTGACCTCAACGAAGAAGGGATGCTTCACAGATGCTCAAAGAAATAAGCTGCGACGCATTCAAAATCGGTGACCAGCCACGCCCACCCGTACGGTTCCACATGGGGCTCAACACGATTCTGGGTTCGGTTACGGGTGCCGCAGGTTCCATCGGTAAGTCCACGATGATGCTCATCATTGACTTCGTATTCGGCGGAAACACGTACACCCAGAGCGACGCCGTCAATGAACTCGACCCCCACACCATCTACTTCTCATTCGAATTTGATAACACTGAATACCGCTTCTCCCGGAACACTGAAGAAGCGGACACCGTCGTTGTAGTCGACGAGAACCGTAATGTACTCGAATCATGGGACATCAAGAAGTACACACAATGGCTAGCCCAGCAATACAACATGAATCTGCCCGGCGCTTCGTTCCGTAACACCATCAGTCGTTTCTTCCGCATCTATGGGAAGAACAACCACAACGAACTCAAACCCCTCCAGACACGGGTCGGGGAAGAACCAAAACGCGACGCAATCAACGTCCTGATTTCACTTTTCCAGTACTACAAATCCATTGAGGACTTCAAGACGCAACTCAACGAAGCTGACGGAAGAATCAGTGCCTTCCGCACGGCACGTCGCTACGAGTTCATCCCTTCCGCTGTTGACGGGTTGAAGAAGTATAAGGCCAACGTCGTAGAAATCGGCGCGCTCGAACTCGAACGTCAAAAGCTCGCTCAAGCCGATGAAGCGTCAGTCGACCCAGCCGCAGTCGAGAACGCTAATGAACGTAACTCGCTCAGACGTCAGCTCAACGACATCCGCCGCACGGTCAAGGCCAAGAAAGATGAACTTCATCTGCTCGATCTGAACCTACAGCACGGTGCATACCCGACCGAAGCAGATTTGAAGGCACTCCACGAGTTCTTTCCCGAAGCCAACCTCGCCAAGCTAGTTGAGGTCGAGAAGTTTCACACCAAGATCCAGACCATTCTGGCTGAAGAGCTACTCGAAGCGAAGCAGCAAGTCGAAAGCCAGATCGCGGAACTCGAGGAGATGGAATCACAACTCTTGTCACGCATGGATTCCATCCCTACATCTAAGGCATTCACTGACGAATTCCTCGACGCTTACACCTCACTCGACCGGCGCATCAACAAGCTCAAGGACGAGAACGAAGCATTCGATATCCGCAACAGACTTGGAATTGAAAAGAAAGATGCCAGCGAGCGCTACCACAACCAAGTAGCCACCGTTCTCGAAGCCATCGAAATCGCTATCAACACCCAAATGGAAGCGATCAACGACGAGGTAACCGGCGGGGAGTACAACGCTCCAAAGCTCACGCTGAGCGCATATAACAGCTACATGTTTGAGACCCCTAAGGACAAGGGCACTGGCACGAATCATCGCAGCATGATTATCTATGACCTTGCTGTTCTTCAGAACACAGTGTTACCCGCACTGGCACATGACTCCGTCATGTTTGACTCTATGCCTCGACCGGATCTCAGTAACCTCATCCGCGTCTACAACGACCAAATCGAAAAACAGATCTTCATCGCCGTTGACAAAACCAGCGAATGTACCCAAGAGGCCCAGCACATTCTGCGAGAGACCACCGTGCTCAAACTCGACAACAACGAGCACGCCCTCTTCGGTGAAAAGTGGAGCCGAAAGGAACGCCCATGAAACTCCAGTACAACAAACTCTGGAAAATACTCATAGACAAAAATATGAACAAAGTCCAGCTACGTGAAGCCGCCGGAATCAGCACAAACTCGTTAGCCAAACTCGGCAAAAACGAACCCGTAAGCATGGCAGTCCTCATGAAAATCGCGACCACACTTGAGTGCAAGGTTGAGGATTTGTTCGAGACTTCAAATTCAGCAGATAAGAAACAAGAGAGTGATGAGGTGCAGTAATGGACAATGTATATAATCTTGAAAATTTCGTAGACGAGGCATTTTCTTCTTTGGATGCCGACGTGGCAATCGATACTGACAACGCGATTGAAGATTTCAAAGAGTACGTCGAGAAGTACAGCAACGCTGAACTTGTTTCTATTTTGACGGTATCAGGGTACATTCCCGACTTGTACGTGGCAGATTCGAGCGAAGAGACGCTGTATACCAAGTTATGCGAAGTCCTAGAGGTAACTTGGGCAGAACGAATGGGATACCAAGCATATGCGGTAACTCAAAAGGCTTCTTACGAGGACGTTGTCATTGAGATTAACGGGAATGCGATAGTTTCAGACACAAAGACTTTTCGTTTGTCGCGCTCGCAAGGGGCGCCCAACGTAAAAGATTTCGTCAAACCAGAGGACTACTCGAAGTGGATAGGTCGGCACAAAGGGAAGAACCTCGGCGGTCTTGTCGTTTATCCGCAGCTTCATGAGTGGAAACAAAGAAGCGATGCCTACATCTACTGTTCAAACAAGGACAACCCCATACTCATGCTTCCCTTCCACTACCTAGCGTTTTTCCTAAAGGCCAAGGGAGATAAGAACCTGAATTTCGATGTTAACGAACTTGCAAATCTCTGGGATTTTGAAAGGATTTTCCCCCAGCGGATTGGCACTCGAACTGAGTACTGGAACGCTATAGACAGCGAAATCATCAAGATCGTTGGATGCTCCAAAAAATACCTAACAGATTTTCTCAGGGAAGCTGATGATCTCCTTCGAGAATATGTTAATGAAGAGAAGGCTTTTCTCATTCAAGCAATTTCAGAGCGATCCGAGGTCGTCAAAAAGGAAGTCGAGTCCCTATCTGACGAGGAGATTAGAGCTGCGTACACGTCATACAAAATCGATCAAGAAACACAACTTCTCCATACGTACATAGATAGGATCAACGAGTTTCGTCTTAAGGGGCAGAAAACTATCTATTCGGACTATATCGCTGCGGCTACGGATCAGAATAGCGCGACCAAATAGCAACAATAGCAAATTGCGAATTGACAGCTAGTCAAATAAAGAAATTTGCGCGAGCCTTTGTTGCGCGATGCCGAAATACTCGGAGTTTACTTCCACCCCAATATAGTGTCTCCCCAAACGCTGAGCAGCTAAGAGCGTTGTTCCACTTCCAGCAAAAGGATCCAACACAACTTGATCTGCCTGGGTAGTAAGCTCAATCAATGCCTCCATCAGCCGGAGGGGCTTCTGCGTAGGATGAAGTCCTCGGTCGGATAAATCGTTCGGAATCTCGATATGATTAGATCCATCTGGCACATATTTCATCCAGGCTTCAAGATCGTACGCACCGACCCCATACTGGAGCATATTGTCAGCAATTGTTCCGCCCTGCTTGTACGGTTTTACAAACCAGAGAATGGGCTCGAAGACAGGACGTAAATTCCCCACGCGCCAACCTTCGAATCTAGCGCTGTTCTTGGTATCGTGGCGCCTTTCATATACCTTGCTGATTCGCTGAGCCTTCAACGTCCCATGAGCTTTATTCCAAGAGATAATGTCGCGCAGATTAAACCCAGCATCTTCAAGTGCCACAATCGCCCGATGGGCATACCTTCGCCCAGCGAAGACAAAGCAGGAAGCACCTGGTTTTAAGAGCCTTAGCCATGTTCCCGCCCAAGTGGAGCACCATTGCTGGTATTCCAAAGGTATCCGCCTATCCGCTTCACTCCAACCATTGATAGGCTTCCCGCGCGACTTAAAACCACCTCTACTCTTTAGCTGAGCCGGACTGATTCCTCCTAGGGCGGAGTTCGTATTTGAATGTAGAACGTCCCAGTCGGCAAAGCTAATCCCGTAAGGTATATCCGAGAGAATGAGATGAACAGATTCGTCGGGAAGTGATTTCAGCTTCTCAACCGAATCTCCTAAAATTAATTGATCAGCCGTATCACGAATCTCCAACTTGGACCTCCTCATCAATAATCCAAGACATTAACACCGGACTCTAATAAACGCTCATACCTCTGAAACGAGATAACTACCGCTATAGGTTTACCATTCTTCAGAACTAATGCAGCATCGTCCTTCTCAGAAATCGAGGTGAAGATTCTCGAAGCCTGCCCGCGCAAGAATGACGTGATGTTATGAAAGCACATCGTCTTTTTCTGCTTCTGCATGTCACCTCCATAAGTCATTACTTATATAATGACTATTGACATCACATACTCTACCTTAGATTCCCTGTGAAGCGTACTGGGTTTTGTTCCGCTTCTTATGTGGGTGCCAGGGTTTTGGCACGTGTGCGATTGTAGGCTGCGAGCACTTCGGCTGTGGTGTGGCATCCAAGTGCCTCGTGGAGCCGGGTGGTGTTCCACCAGTGATCCTAGGAAAGCGTGGCGAACTCGACCTCAGCCAGACCAGCCCATGGCTGCGAATAGATGAGTTCGATTTTATAGAGACTGTTGACGCTCTCAGCCGACGCGTTGTCGCAGGAATCCCCTACACTCCCCGTTGAGAGGGTAATCCCGTGGTCGGCGAGCATTGCCCCATATCTTTTGACGCTCAGCGTTCGGAAAGGAACGTGTGTGCACAACCGCGTCCAGTCACCGTCCAAGCGTGGTACAACAAGGCAAATTTTGGGAGAGCGACTCAGGTAACCGCGAGCGCTGTTCCGCTACTGACCGAGCATTTCCGTGTTACCACGCCATTTCACGCGGCGAGCACACAATCGCGCACATCGTTAGTTTGTATCACTCGCGCTATCCAACGTTTCCCTACGACGTAGTTGTTGATACGTTATGACGCTTGCCCGTGCTGGGTGCGTGCTGGGTGCATTTAGGTTTGGGGCGGGTGCAACACCGTGTGACTAGGGATTTTAGCCGAAGAAGATGGGGTCGCTGAGTTCTCGATGTAGTCCAGCAGGTCGTCAACGAGTGGTGATGGTTCGATGTCGCAGGCGTGGAATTTCAGGTTACGGTTACGCCAGTAAAGGGACCAGAGTTTGGTGGATTTGGTGCAGCGCAGGCAGGCTATCGGGAAACGGGTGTGCTCACCTTGCCCGTCCTAGGGTGGGCGGACTTCAACGATGGCGACGTGACGGTCGGCGACGTCGGCTTCAACCTTGACCTGTTCCCATAGGTGTTTGAAGGCGCGAGCATCGCACCAGCGACAGATGCGGACGAGGTCGAGCTGCGAAATCCCCATAGCCTCAAAGCTACGAGAACCGGCACGCCGATGGATCCCGCACCTCTCTGTCTATCTGATACCTTTCGGCGGCACTCATACTTTTCGGCGCGAGGCACACTTTTTGGCACTACCCCCTTAGAGTGTCATTCGCGACCCGATCGAAGCACTCAAAACCTGCTCGGACACCCGCTTCCACGCCCGATCCGAACCATGCCAGAAGCACAACAAACCCCTCGAATTCCTTGTTTTACCTAGTAAAACTCGGAACCCGAGGGGTTCTGTTCGCACTCACACTTTTGTATCAAAATGAGCGTCCTAGTGGAGCGGGCGACGGGAATCGAACCCGCCTCTGAAGCTTGGGAAGCTTCCATTCTACCGATGAACTACGCCCGCAATTCATCGCCCTTGGCAACAGGTTAAATCATACCAGAGGCCAAACACACTGGTCACCCAAGGCGACAGAACAAGACGACAGACAAAGAGAGGAGGGGCGCTATCCCACAAGGAATCGCGCCCCTCCTCTTGATCAACGCCTGACTAGGCCGACGCCATCAGCCTGGCGCACGCAGATCAGTGTCGTTTGCGGCTCACTGCCAGCGCTCCGGCTCCGGCGAACGCCAAAGCAAGAATGCCAGTAGCGCCACCAGCAAAACCGGTGGATGCAAGGCGCTTCTTCAAGGTCTTCGTCGCACCACTAGCAGTCGGAGCCTTTGCCTTGACGGTGAGGGGCTGTTCCACCGATCCGCTACGACCGCTTGCAATGACAGTGTGTTCACCAGCGAAGTTGTCTGGGACAGTCCACTTGGTGCTTGCCACACCATTCGCATCCGCATCGACAGTCGCGACAGTAATCGGATCCGAGTGAACGGTGAAAGTGACAGCCTCTCCGGCTTTGAAGCCACTGGCGGTGAACGTGACCTGATCACCTTCCACGACGGTTTGACCCGACAGCGCAAGCTTCAATTCGGCAGGCTTTTCTGTCACGTCCACAAGGGCGGTCACGTCCTGCTTAAGGGCGGTGACCGTTCCTGGAACCTGAATTCCCTCGGCAGGGGTATCCCACGTCAGGCCTTCCATGTTCCAGTCGACAGCTTCATCGGTGACGTCACCGTTGCTCCACGTGACCTTGAGGGTATTGGGGAGTTGCGGAGCAGTACCAACAGTCGTCGTAGCCCGCGGTTCTTCCACCTTGACGACCTTTGCCGGCTTCACGGTGACCTTGACGCTCACGGCCTTTGCTCCGTTAAGGACGGTGCCAGCCTGATCGTACGATCCGCCTTCACGAACCGTGTAGCCATTGTTCTCAGCCCACGCGATAGTTTCGCTGGTGCTTTCACCGTTCGACCATGCGACAGTGGCCGTCTCGGGGAGCTTCGGTGCAGTGCCAGATTCGGTTTCCACTTGGGTGGGATCCACGGTGACGAGGCCGATCGTCGCAGGATTCACCTTCACCTGAACGGTGATCGATTCACCAGCAACTGTGCCCTTGACAGTGAATGATCCACCTTCACGAGGCGAATACTGTTCAGGTGTGATCGCATCCCACGCGATGTTCTCCGTGGTCTTCTGACCGTTCGACCATGTCACCTCAGTGGATGCCGGAAGCGTAGGAGCAACGCCCGATTCAGTGGTGACCTCAGAAACAGGAGCAACATTGGTCACCGTCGCCGTAACAACGTTGACCTTTACGGTGACTTTCTGGTTCAGCGCGGTACCGTTCACCATGAAAGTGCCCGCTGAGGCATATTGCGTTTCAGGAATCGTTTCCCAGGTGATTGTTTCCTTTGACTTATCACCATTCGACCAAGTGAAGTCAGCCTGAGACGGTAGGGTCGGAGCCTTCTTCTCAATCGTGGTGACCTCGCCAAGTGGTTCAACCTTCGTGACGGTTGCGGGGGTGACAGTCACGGTCACAGGAAGGGGCTTGTCCCAACCGTCAGCAGTACCGTTCAGAGTGTACTCGCCACCTTCACGCGCCTTGTACTTGTCAGACGCCGGGAACGAAAGCGCGGCCTCGGTCGTGTCACCATTCGACCACGTCAACGTCGCCTTCGTCGGCAAAGTCGGAGCAGTACCGGAAGGAGTCGTCACATGATCCGAACCCTTCACCGCAGCATCAGTGACAGTCGCGGGAGTGACGTTCACGGTAATCGTGACCGGCTTGTTCCAACCTGCAACATGACCCTCAACGGTAAAGGATCCACCGGCACGTGCTTTGTACTTGTCAGCCGGAATAGCGTCCCAAGTAACTGCGACATCCATGGTCTTACCGCTCTCGTATGTTGCCGAAACAGTCTTCGGCAGGGTCGGAGCAGTACCCGATGCGACAGTCACGGCCTCAGGATTCGTCACGGTAGCGATAGCATCGCCGGCGACTGTCACCGGGAAGGTCAGTGAGCGCCCATTAGCGGTGAGTTTGAAGGTCGTGGAACCGGCCTTCACAGCTGTGAAAGCACCGTCCGCGGTAACGGTCGCAATTGCAGGATTGTCCGAGGACCATGTACCTGCTGCCGAGTAGCGCTTCTGGAAGTAGTTGTATTTGACAGTTGGCATGGATCCGGTGTCACCAATAGACCAACTGAACTTATCCGGTGAGTAGCCTTCCTTCACTCGGTCTTCAGTCAAAGTCGTGACAAAACTGTAGGTACCGCTGAGATTGAGCTCATCCTGATTCGCTTGAATCGAAAAATTCGCCTCACCCGCCCACACGGCGCCATAATCAACTTCCGGGTCAACATATCCTGCTATTCCATACGCCTTCAGCTTTGGATCAATGAGGTAGATGTAGTGTCCCGTTACAGAGCCGTTGTTCGTTAAGTAATTCTTCTTCTCACACCGTGTCGGGCTATCTTCGTCCGTACAAGCCCACTGATCTACAGAGGAAGAGACGGTGCGCCGACCCCACGCAAGTACCTCCGCGTGGGTTTCGACTCCGTTGGAATTCAGATCAAACCAATGCGATCCATCAGGACGGTTGTGGCCAAGATCTGAATCGGCAGCTTCAACGGCTCGTTGAAGGGCAATCTTTTCAAGTTCGTATGACCACTTTGGGTCAAGATAATCAGCCTCAGAAATACCCTTTTCCGCTAAGTACTGCCTCATCGTGGTCTGGGAATTATATTTTGGCCATGGAACGTTCGTATCCAGAGCATCTTGACGCCACTTCTTCACTGCAGCAAGCGCTTCCGCTTTGACAGCACCACTGAGCTTCACATCCGTGGTCGCTACATATCCTGAACCGCTATCTAGCTGAAAGTCAGAAGGCAATTCAGCCGCTTGGGCACTGCCCCCCCCCAAGTGTCGGCATCATTGCCACCACAAGACCGCAAGCGCCGAGTAACGCCATCAGTCTGCTTCGTGTCTTCATTTATTGTCCTATCGATGATGGGAAGCTGACAATGAGAGCGTCTCTGATGAGACTGCACACATCCATTGTCCTATAAGCCCGCGAAGGCGAGCAATACATAGTACAGAAATTGAACAGTCTTTCAACGCTACCCATGTCGACGCTCAGCACAATTTTCGACACCTATGTATTATCTTCGTCCCACACACTGCCTACACTGCAGTCATGCCTCGCTTAGTTGTTGCCGCCGCCATCGTCGACTCGCTCGACAACCCAACGCAGTTGCTCTGCGCCGCACGCTCATACCCACCCGAACTGGCAGGAAAATTTGAGCTTCCCGGCGGAAAGATCGATCTCGACGAGGCCCCTCTTCAGGCACTTCACCGCGAGATACGCGAAGAAATGAACACCGTCATCCGCGTGGGCGCTCAGGTAATGACGGAAGAGGGCACGTGGTGGCCGATTCTGCAGGGGCGCACAATGGGAGTCTGGTTAGCTGAACTATCGCCGGACGCGCCCGCCCCCACTTTGAATGGTTCCCATAGTGAGTTCCGCTGGACTCCTTTAGATAAGGTCGACACCCTTGACTGGATTGGCCACGATCTTGAGATTGCACTGGCCGTTGCACACACATGCGGTTTCGAGCCAGCGGACCGCTAAGAGCGTGAATATATGACCAAATACCTAGATAATTTGGCGACACATGGGGTACATCTGTCAGAATAGCCCTATGCCTAAGATCATCGGAGACTCCCTAGAGAACCACCGCGCTCTAACTCGCCACAAGCTTTTCGACGCGCTCGGAGGGCTCCTCGCCGAACAGTCTTTCGACACGATCACCATGTCGCAGATCGCGTCGCGCGCCAACGTCGGACGCACCGCTGTGTACAACCACTTCGAAGACAAAGAAGTTCTGCTCCTTGCCTACATGAACGAGGCAACCGCAAAATTCTCGGCACTTCTTCACGAATCAATCGACGCAGAATCCGACCCGATTGAGCGCCTCCGCATCTACGTGCACGCACACTTGGAGATGACCAGTCGCTACCATCTGGCAAGTCGTGTTCACCTGCGCGATCAGATGTCGACGGAAAAGTCCGAACATCTTCACGAACATGCAGGCGTGATCGGCAACCTCCTTCTCACCATCCTCGTCGATGCAATGAAGAGCGAAGCAATCCCCGTGCAGGACCCGCACATTCTGGTCGCACTGATCCACGCCTGTCTGTCCGGGCAACGCCTGCCCTCGGATCCTGACAAGCGACGCGCACTCTACGCAGCATCGGAAGCGTTCGTCTTGCGCGCAGTCGGAGCCTCGTCGGAGAAAATCCACGCACTCCCCTCGCCGAAAAAGCGCACTGAAGCCGAAGAGCACAATACCCAGGCCTCTTTCATGCGGTGCCCGGTCGCACACTGACGCGCAGATACGAGGCCCCTGAAACAGCCTTACCGTCAAGCGACGCACACCACACCTCTAAAACAATCGCAGGGAATAGATTCACTGCTAACGCCGTTGAACTCTACGAAACGGGAAACCGCAACGAAATAATCAAAGCGATTCCCAGCAATAGACCACGCGAAAACAATCGCACCAAGGGTTCACTCGAACCCCGCACGTAAGGAGACCACATTGGCCACCGTCACGCTTCACAACGACAACTTTGAAACCACCGTCGCCGAAAACGCCATCGTCTTGGTTGACTTCTGGGCAACGTGGTGCGGCCCGTGCCGTCAGTTCGGCCCGGTCTACGAAGAAGCCTCCAACAAGCACACCGACATCGTCTTCGGCAAGGTCGATACCGACGCAGAACAGAACCTTGCTCGCGCAGCTCAGATCTCGTCCATCCCGACGATCATGGCCTTCCGCGATGGCATCGCCGTCTTCCGTCAGTCCGGCGCCCTTCCGGGTGCTGCACTCGACGATCTGATCCAGCAGATCCGCGACCTCGACATGGATCAGGTTCGCGCATCTATTGCCGAATCCCAGAAGTGAGGCACGTTCGCGCCTGCCGTCCGCCGACGAAACTGACATAGCACGGAGGATAGTCAGCGGACTCTCATAGCTTAAGGGTGGTGCCCAACTCCAATTCGGAGTTTGGCACCACCCTTTTAAATAGCAGACTCGAAAGCCTAGGAGGTGGTCAGGCAAGCAGTTCAGCTGCCACCAGTTCGGCGACCTGGATTGCGTTGAGGGCAGCGCCCTTACGCAGGTTATCGCCGGCGACGACCAGAACCAGACCGTAGTTGTCATCGACAGCCTGATCCTGGCGGATACGACCGACCAGAACCTCGTCGCGCCCCGCGGCTTCAAGCGGAGTCGGAACGTTGACGACGCGGACACCGTCAGCGGTTGCCAAGACGGAACGCGCCTCGTCGGGGGTGATCGCGCCGGAGAATTCGGCGTGGATCGAAAGCGTGTGGCCGGTGAAAACGGGGACGCGGACGCAGGTGCCCGACACCTTGAGGTCCGGGATATGCAAGATTCGGCGGGACTCGTTGCGGAGCTTCTGCTCTTCATCGGTCTCTTCCGATCCATCGTCAACGATCGAACCGGCCAGGGCCACAACGTCGAATGCGATCGGGGCGACGTAGACCTGCGGATCGGGCAGAGTGACCGCGCGGCCATCTAGTGCAAGACCGGCAAGATTCTGAGTGACGCCGGCTTCGGTCTGGCGCACGAGTTCTTCGACGCCCTTCACACCAGAACCGGAGACTGCTTGGTAGGACGAGACGAACAGGCGCTTCAGGCCACCCGCCTTGTCAACCAACGGGCGCAGGACCGGCATCGCCGCCATGGTCGTGCAGTTCGGGTTCGCGATAATGCCCTTGGGACGGTTCGCGATGTCCTCGGGATTGACCTCAGACACGACCAGTGGCACGTCCGGGTCCTTGCGCCATGCGGAAGAGTTGTCGACGACAACCGCGCCGGCCGCAGCGAGCTTCGGTGCGTACTCAAGCGAGGCCGAGGCACCCGCAGAGAAAACAGCAATATCGATACCGTCGTAGTTCGCGGTGGCGACGTCTTCGACCGTAATCTCTTCACCCTTGAAAGTCAGGGTCGTGCCCGCCGAGCGAGCAGAAGAGAAGAAGCGAATCGACTTCACGGGGAAGTCGCGCTCTTCGAGCAGAGTGCGCATGACTCGGCCAACCTGTCCGGTTGCTCCGACGACTGCGACGTTCAGTCCGGTCATTGTTTTCTCCTTTGGTGTGGGCGCCCATACGCTGGGGCGACCGAAGGATCCGGCGTGGTTTTCACGCGGAAGTCTGCGATTTTAAACTGACGAGGCCGCCTAGCGTTTCTCTCATATCCCCATAAGGGGCGAAGCGACGAGCGGTGCGCTTTTCAGCGCCCGGTGCCACCATAGACGACTGCCTCAGATTCGGTGGCGTCAAGACCGAATGCCGTGTGGACGGCCTGGACTGCGCGGTCAAGATCGTCGAGGCGGGTGACAACGGAGATACGAATTTCGGAAGTCGAAATCATCTCGATGTTGATGCCGGCATCAGACAGGGCCTCGAACAGCTTGGCGGACACGCCCGGGTTGGTGCGCATGCCCGCTCCGACCAGCGAAAGCTTGCCGATGTTCGGGTTGTAACGCAACTGGTCGAAGCCGATTTCGCCGCGCGCAGCTTCAAGAGCGTTGAGCGTGCGCTGTGCATCTCCTTCGGGAAGCGTGAAGGTCACGTTTGCGCGGGTCGAGTCAGAGACTGGAACGTTCTGAACGATCATGTCGACGTTTGCGCCGACCTCGGCGCAGATGGAGAAGACGCGCGCTGCCATACCGGGGGTGTTCGGCAGGTTGGTGACGGTGATCTTGTCCTGGGAGCGGTCGTGGGCGATACCGGAGATGATTGGCTGTTCCATGGGGTCCTCCTGCGGATCGACAAGTGCGGCTGAGGGAACGAGTCCCTTAAGTTCTGGGTTTGCTGGACCGTCGAAGATCCAGGTGCCGTTCTTTTCTGAGAACGATGAGCGGACGTGAAGCGGCACCTTGTAGCGGCGCGCGAATTCGACGGCGCGCAGGTGCAGAATCTTTGCCCCGTGCGCAGCGAGTTCGAGGGTTTCTTCCTGGGTGACGCGACGCAGACGGTGCGCCTTGGGGACAATACGAGGATCTGCGGAGAACAGGCCGTCGACGTCGGTGTAGATTTCGCAGACGTCAGCGTGCAGGGCTGCCGCGAGCGCGACTGCGGTCGTATCTGATCCGCCACGGCCCAGCGTGGTGACGTCGTCATCTTCGGAGATTCCTTGGAATCCTGCGACGATGGCAATGTGACCGTCTTTGACGGTGCGGGCAATGCGTTCGGTAACCAGACCGACGATCTGGGCACGCCCATAGTGTGAAGTCGTTTTAATGCCGGCCTGAGCGCCGGTGAACGCCTGGGCTTGAACGCCGAGTTCGTTGACTGCCATGGACAGCAGGGACATGGAGATACGCTCGCCGGCGGACAGAAGAATGTCCATCTCGCGTTCGGGAGCATGCTGGGTGATTTGCGCGGCTGTGTCGAGCAGGTCGTCGGTAGTGTCGCCCATTGCGGATACGACGACAACGACTTGGTGTCCTGCCTGGTGAGTTTCGACGACTCGGCGGGCGACTCGTTTCATCGCTTCAACATCTGCGACGGATGAGCCACCATACTTCTGCACGATGAGTGCCACGGTTCCCCATTTCTTCTTTTACTACGCACCTTCGTGCGTCCTTTCATCCTAGAGATGCGCCCTATCTAGCGGGAGTGCGACCGCCATACGGGCAAAGGAAACACAATGGGCGGACAAACGAAACATCAATCGAGGCTCTTCTAGATCACTTGTGCAGACTCAGGGTTGACAATCGCTTGTGTTCAAGTGAGCTTTTATGCTGGTCACAGCACGTGACCCGTTGAGCAAGGAGGCTCTAGTTTCATTACGTGTTGGATACAATGAAACCTTGCTATTGAACTCTGAAACTTTAACATTGTACTCTGAAACCTCATCATTAAACTCTGAAACTATTTATAGGAATCCTGAAACTTTAGTTTGGAGCTCTGAAACCTTTTTAGGCATCAAAAAAATCGGTATTACTACCGTCTTAATTATTTACACATAACGCTTTTAGATTTAGATTTCTATTTCATAGAAACTTGATCCTTGCTAAGCTCTACAAACTGGGATTTGTTGTAGTTATCTCCCATTTTCTTTAATTCCATATGTAATACACAAGCAAATACTATCTCAATAATACATGCCGCAACAGCAACCGTTGTACCGTTTAATACACATCCTAAAATCAAGGAAATCATCGGAATGGAAATTGCAGCAACTGTATATCCCTTTGATTTGTACAGCCATGAATATGGCAGTAAATGTGCGCCAAAGACCATTGCATACACCATAATCATCTTTTCCGGAACCGCACTAAACACCCACATAACGATTAATAAATAAATCATTTGATTTAAGGTGAAAATGAAGCCTAATTGTCCAAGTGGATTTTGTTTTGAAAAGATATCCACCTTTATAAGTTTACCAATGAGCCAAGCCAGCGGTAATAATGGGCATGAACAGCAAAATACCAATAAATTTTTCATATTCATATTGATATCTAAAATTGACACAAGTATTATCAGAAGCCATATGATCACCGATGCCATGATAAATGGCAATCCTTTTTTCTGCTGTATTGCAATTTCTTTTCTTAATTCATCCACCATTTTCTCCTCCAGAAATTCAAATTTGTCTACAAGAGGTGCGGACATTTTTTTAGACAGCCACACCCCCTTCTCTCCATCAATACTCAACTAATCCTATTATACTCAACGTGTAACTCTTTTAGCAACAAAACGGCGTACCTTACATATTTTGAGCGCGAAAGCGGTGTGGTGCCTCACATAGTTTG
>ERZ1034876.298-NODE-298-length-31473-cov-1353.942008_pt1 | contig 31473 bp, 47 predicted proteins | sample MGYA00520698_ERZ1034876 | MGnify/ENA primary metagenome ERZ1034876 (study PRJEB33766, sample SAMN09781723) | gut metagenome | biome: gut microbiome | host: Homo sapiens | place: Madagascar | study: EMG produced TPA metagenomics assembly of the PRJNA485056 data...
GCCCAGGATATGGACTTGCTCAAAACCATATCGCAATATTATAATTTACCAGAAGAAAAACAAAAGACTATTCGCGATCTTGTGGAGCAGATGTCGCGATAACGTCATTGGGACAACGTGGACGAATACCGGGACAACTTGCGGGGACGTGTGAGACAACTTTGGCGAATATCGGGACAACTTGCGGGGACGGTTGGGACAACTTTAAAAAAGGGGGTGTTCGCAAAATGAAAAATCCTAACGGATACGGAACAATAAAGAAATTGAATGGGGCACGCCGGCGCCCTTATGGCGCATACATTACAACGGACTATGATATGCCGGAAGCGTGGCCGGATATTAGTTTTCTGGCGGATGCGCTGCCGCCTGATCTGTTCCGAGACGTGCAGCAGCGCTACGAATCGTATAAGTTGGCAAATATCCAGCCGGCCAAACAAGTCCAGAAGTGCATAGGAACATTTGAAAATAAACGGGATGCAATGCTTGCGCTTGCGGATTACAATCGCACGCCGTACGATCCGGCAAATTCGGAAATCACTTTTTCAGAGATTTATGGGATTCTTTACAATCGGGAATTTAAGGACTTAAAAACATCAATGCGGCAGGTGTATACGACTTCATTTAAGAAATGCGAAATTTTGCATAATATGAAGATGCGGGATATTAAGCTTTCCCACTTGCAGGGCGTGATGGATAAATATTCAGAATTTTCTACTTCTGCACAAACTAATATCAAAATTTTGTTTCACGCAATTTTTAATTACGCAATCGAAAATGATATTATATCCCGCGACTACTCGAAATTTGTAAAAATTTCGCCGACACCGGAAAAGAAGAAAAAACCGTTCTCAAAAAAGGAAATTCAGACCATTCGGGAAAACCTGGAGTGGGCTTCTCCGTCCGGGGCGCATATGATGGATATAGTGCTGGTTATGATCTACACCGGGATGCGCATCGGTGAGGTGCTGTCTGTGAGGTGTGAGGATGTACACATTGCAGGCCGCTGGATTGCCGTGCACGGAACGAAAACGGCGGCAGCGGATAGAATTGTTCCGATTCACCGGGATATTATCCCGGTTATTCAGGAGCGGTTGGATGCAGGCGGGGAGCTGCTGTTTGAACGTGCCGACGGTAAAGAAATTAATTATCAATATTTTATGGCAAATTTTTACAATGATTTTAAAAAATGCTTTGGCATTGACAAGACGCCGCACGCGTGCCGGCACACTTTCATTTCTCTGGCCATGGCTTCCGAAATGAATCAGGTTCTAATTCGAAAGATCGTCGGGCACACCGCCTCAAATGTAACAGAAATGACGTACACCCACGCATACATTGCGGACCTAGTGCGGGAAATAGACAAGCTAAAAATCTAGTTCTTTGTATCTTTCTCGTATCTTATTAATTAAATTTTAAGCCAATTACCTAGGTTTTTAGCTTTGAATTTATCTTTAGAAAAAATTAAATCCCTTGAAATCAAAAGGTTTCAAGGGATTTAATTATTATTTTCTTTTTTTTCGCGTTAAGTTATCCTTATATGATTCTTGTTGTAAAGCGCTTTGAATCAACGGTTTTTTAAAGTTTTTTGTATCTTACTAGTATCTTATTATCTCTATTTTTTGGGTTCTTGTGGTGCTTCTAGTGTATAGTCGTTTTTACCTTCCATCGTGCTTTTTATTGCTTGCTTTATTGCTTCGTTAATCATAGCCAAATCGGGATTGAACCCGGTTTCCGGTATTCTTCCGATTGCTTTATTCAATTCATAGTCGGCCATAATATGCTGAGCGCTTCCCACGCGGTCCCAGAGTGGCGTGTGTAGGTGTGTTAATATTAATTGTATAACACAATGCGGATCACTTCCATGGTCTCCGCCGAAAATATAATAAAGTGACTTTTTATCCCGGGCGGATAGGTTCCGGGATATGGTCTCGTACCCCTTCGCGATTCCTTCATCGTCCAATCCGTCTATTATATCGCGGTCAGGATATGCCAACGCGATAAGGTACGGCACCGGGTTTTCCCCTGCTGTCCGTATCCACGCCATCAGCTGCGACACCGTCGGTTCAGATTCTCCGTTCTCCCAGTGCTGCACCGTCCTCCGTGTTATGTCCATTTCTGCCGCCATGTCCATCTGTGATTTTCCCCCGACTTTCCTTGCCTGCTTTAATGCTTCCGCTGTTGTTGTTAGCCTCATAATATACCCCCTTTCAATATTCACTCTTTAATTTTAGCAGAAATGAAAGGTGAAAAAACTTTCATGTTTTTTATTGAATTTTGAGAACTTTTTTAAGTTGTTTATGCTTCGAAAAATCTTTAAAATTGTAAAACAATTAAATGTGCAGAAAGGAGTCCTATATGATTAATTTTGTCCATCTATGCGGGTTTCTAATTCGTCAAAATTCAAGCTTCTACACGCTCCAATGCCCATCCGGGTTCTTTCCGTGCCGGTTTTCCGGCGTGGATCCCCCCGCGCTTTCTTCCGCCGTTGAAATTTTGGGCCATCTCGAAAATATCGAAACCGCCCGCCCGTTGTCGCTCGTCGTCTGTGTTGATGATTTTAATTTCTTGTAACTAAAAGCCGGGGAAACTTGCCCCGGCTTTCTGTTGTTATTGTTTTGTTATATCGATTGCTAGATTTGTTCCCGTTGCTGCCATTCCACTAATAACAATTGTTAGTGTAGACGATGGCTTTGTGCAATAATTCCGAATGATTCCGGATACTCCAAGGGATACAATATCCCCCGCCGCCTTTATGGTCTGAGATGCCGTCATTCCGGGAATTGCCACGCCGTCCTGATAGGCTGTCAACGTGATCGTTCCGGCTGCGCTACCGCTCAGCGTTGCTCCGGCTGCTATGTCATAGTATCCGGGTCCCGTCAGGGTGATTCCATTGCCCTGCAGTTGATAGTTCTGCCCGTATCTTCGTACAACTGTAGCCGGTGCATATGTTCCGCCATCTGGCAACGATACAACGCTATTATTGATTGCATACAATGCACTTTTACAACTCATTTTCTCCTCCTTGGCTCCTCTGCCTGCATCATTTTGCCAACGCTGTCAAAATGGTTTAAATTGCGGCGCCGCATCCGCATCCACCGAACGGATTGGATCCACTGCAGTAGGTTGTTGCGTTTGGGTATCTCACTACCCCACACATAGCCGCCTGAAGCTGTAACTGGTTAACCTGTGCCTGCAGTGCTTCAATTTTATTCTGGGCGATTGCATCCAGAACTTTCTGCGTCTGCTCCGTGGTGTTGGCGTTAATTGCCGCGGTGTTAATTGCTCCGTTATAGTTAACGCCGTCAATTGCTCTTTGGGTCGTGCAGCAGCAGTCGGAAATCCGGTTCTGTGTCTCGTTGAAGTTCCTTAGGTTCTCATAACCGAGATTACTTAATCCGTTCTGCAATCCCATATAATCCGCCTGAAGGCTGTCGTTCAGTCTTCCCACGCTGTTCTCCAGGCCGTTGAAGTTCATGGCGCTACAAAGTCCGGATTCCGTTACCGGCTCACCTCCGCCGTTCTGGTTTCCTTTATTCCAGTAGCCTCCGCCCATCATTAGCAAGATCAGCAAAGCGAAAATCCACATTCCGCCATTATTCCCACCAAAAGCATTATTGTCGCGGTCGGTCACTGCTGCAATGTCTGCGAGTGTCATTTCTCCCATTTTTCTTTTCTCCTTTCAAAAAATAATTTAAATATGTTTAACTTGCAAGTTTAACCGACGATTATAATTTAAAAATTTGCAATATTTTTTAAATTGCTCAGGAATTCGTCAACGTCAATTCCTCGTTCTCTGCATATTCTCCGAACCATCTGTTCCGGGCTTGCTCCGTTACTGCTTAGCATGTTCAGTACTTGCCTCATCTGTGGCCCGCCTCTCATTGCCTGCCTTGCTTGTTCTATGATTTCCGGATTCAGTCCGGCGCTGTTCTGTTTCGTCTGATTTCTGAATATACTGCTCCCCATATGTCCGCATCTCCTCTCTGAACTGTTCGAACTCTTCCCGGGTTATGTAGTCGGATTCCTCTGCGGGTTCCGGTGTTTTCGCCTGTATTTCTTCAAATTTAAATTTTCGGATTGTTGGGAATCCGGCTCCATCCGTTGTTTTCAGGTAGAAAATATCTTCGTTCCCATCGAATAGGGCGGCGGAACTGTTTTGTGCCATTTGGTAGGCTTTCGCCCCTTCTTCTCCGGTTACTCGTGTTATTGATTCTTGCCTTATAGAATAATTTTGAAATTGATTGAATGGGCTATAATACACGGCTCCACCTCCTATCTCTTTTTTCAAAATCATTGTAAAAAAATAAACGGCAGTCACCCTTTCGGATTACTGCCGTTTTCTTCTTGCTTTATTCTCTTGTTTCTTCCGGATTCCTGCCGTATACGCTCCGCTTCCTTGGTGGTAGTATTGGGTCTAGCCTCTGCACTTCATCATATTTTTTCCGCAATCTGGAAATAATGCGATCAATTCCAGAAATTGAAATATTTAGCTCCATCGCCTGCTTTACTCGGGACCATCCAGCCGCCCGGGTCCGGATAACAATCTCCTCCTCTTCGGTTAGGTTCGCCAGCTGGATAAATCGTTCTAATACCAACTTTGTCCAGATTACTTCGTTCGTCATTACTTCAACCGGATCCGCACGTAAATTTTACGTTTCTCATATGATTTTTTTCTTTTCGGCCCGTAGTTCTTCGCATTAACATCGGAACCGCCTGCCGAATACCACAGCGGATGCCCTTGTTTACTTTTGCCGGCGTAAACCATCGTGTGCGGCTTATTGGCAAAACCGCAAATGTCGCCCTTTTTCAACTTTGCATACCTCCACGACTTCCGGGGGTATGCTATTTTCGTCTTCTTCCGGATGATGGAGCTACCGGACCCGTGAATCTTTGTATCAAGCCAGATATATTTGCCTTTCGGCAGCACGCCGATAGACTGCAAGCCGAACGACACAAAGGTGGCGCAATTCGTCCGTTTGTTCTTCAATGCACTTGATAGACTTTTGCAGGCGTGGTTCGCTGAATAGCGCACGTGAGCCTTAATCATCTTAGCGGCGTTGGTTTTCAGTGACGCCAGCAGCTTATTCGCCTTGGTGCTGGGTGCAACTTTCAGCAGCCGGACATATTTCTGCCCCTTGCTGTCCTTCCAGATGGTCCAGCCTTTCAGCGCTGGGACATAGACGTAATGCCCATTAATCTTGGTCGCGTGGATTACTTTCCCGGGCTCCAGCGTTTTAATTTTTTTGGATTTGTAAGACGGCTTAACCCGCACCGGATCCGCCTTGATTGTCTTGTAATACCTATCAATTTTTCTACTTTTTGCCATTGTAAACCGCCTTTCCTTTTTTGTTAAAAACGGAATAGCCGTTTTTATCGGCGCATTTTTTAGCGTTGGCCAAGTCCTTAAACGCGCCTTTTTGCGTTTCCGGCTTGTTCCACGCCTTCCGAACTCTGTAGATTTCTGCGCCGGATCCGGCCGGCTTTTTGGTTCCGTCGGAAAACTTGACGCCCATATATTTGCATATTCCTTTTGCGATTGCCTTGCCGTACTTGTCCGGGTGGTCTCTTAGTGTGGCCAGATCAGCTTTAATGCTTCCGGTTTCCAGGATGCACGCTGGCATGTCCGTCCCGTTCAACTCGAACAAATCCGTGCGACGCTGCACGCCTCTCGACCTCATTCCAACGCCTTTTTTTACGGCGCTGTTTAACGTTTTGGCCAGCTTCTTCCCGCTTCCGGAAACATAAAGCGGCATGACGCCCTTCGGCGCTCCGGAATAATCACAATGGATGGAAACGTAAAGGGCGGCGCCCACTCTATTGGCCCACCGTACGTCTTCGATCATGTTTTTATTGTTTCCGTGATCGGCGTCGCTGATTACCTTGACGCCGGACGCCCTCAGATACTTCACGGCTGCTTTTGTGATTGGCAGCATTAACGCCGCCTCCGTGTACTGCTTCCCGCCGGACTTGTAGGCGCATCCACTGTCCCACGCTCCGTCCAGGCTCACGCCGTGGCCACACTGTACTGCAATAGTTTTCATTTTTATAATCCGTCTTTCTGGCGAAAGACACCAATAGGGTCATGAAAATCTCCCCTTGCGGTCTTTCGCCTTTTCCTTTCTACTGTTAATCTTATCTTGCAGTGCTGACACACTACAGAACATGTTGAGGTGAGTGGCGGGGCTGTATAGCGGCAAACCCCGCATTTTTATATATGTCGGTCATCTGTTAAGGCATCAATGAATGGCGCATTATCGTAGCCCGAAAACTTATCTCTTTCGAAATCGACTCGATCTTCGCCGGATGACCAGTCCCTGTCAGCCTGCTCTATACTTTCTTTTCAGGAGGAACACCCATGTTCAAGATTATTCGCAGCAAGTGCTGCGGTCTGGATGTTCACAAGACCTGGATCTATGCGTGCATCGGTATCGCCGATTCCAACAGTCGTGTTGAATACAAGCAAGCCCGCTTTTCGTCCTTCTCCAAAGGTCTGAAAGAGCTGTCCGAATGGCTTGCCAAGTACGAATGCACTGAAGTCTGCATGGAATCGTCCGGCAAGTACTGGATCCCTGTCTTCAACGTCCTCGAAACAACCTGCGACGTTACACTCGCTCATCCCAAGTACACTAAGCCCCAAAAGGGCAACAAGACCGATCGCAAAGATGCGATGTGGATCTGTGATCTCTTTATGTGCGGAATGATAAAGCGCAGTTTTATCCCGCCTGCTGATATCCGTGAACTTCGCGAACTTATTAGATACCGCACTAAGCTGACCAACATGATCACCGGCGAGAAAAACCGCGCTCTCAACTGCCTGACGGTCTCCAATCTCAAACTCGATGATGTGTTCTCTGATGTGTTTGGCAAATCTTCATCTTCCATCATCCAGTTTATGCTGGATAACCCTGGAGTCTACTTTAATGTTAAACCATTTATAGACCCAAGATGCAAGACCCCAATTGAAGAAATTCAGGCTGCTGTTGATGGTGCCATGTCCCCTGCTCATGCTGTCAAGCTTCGTGAGTGTATGAGCCACATAGATCAGCTTGAATCTCACAAGCATATGGTAGAACAGGATATTATACGTCTCTCCGCTCCTTATGAGCAGGAGCTTGAGCTTATTCGTACTGTACCGGGATTCGATAAGAATCCTATGACTGCGATCACGATCCTGTCTGAGATAGGCGCGGATATGTCGGTCTTTCCTACCGCCAAGCACCTCGTCTCATGGGCTGGTTGCTGCCCTCGCAACGATCAAAGTGCGAAGAAGATCAAATCGACTCGTATCTCTAAGGCTGGATCCTGTCTTAAGCCTTTGCTTGTTCAAGTCGCCAATGCGCTGATCAAGTCCAAGAATCATCCGGAATTCAAAGAACGTTATCGCCGGCTCAAAGCTCGCCGTGGTCACAAGAAAGCTATTATCGCGATCTGCAGGATGCTCCTGACCGCTATCTGGAACGTCCTTAGCAAGGCAGAACCTTACTCTCCTGCTGGTTATCTCAGCAATCATCAGGTGTCTGAGGTCAGAAGGCTTACTCAAAAGCAAGCTCTCAATCTGCTGAAGTCGCGTGGATACGTTATTACGGACGAAGTGCCCGCTTAAGTATGCTGAGCATATGCTATCTGACAAGGCCACCTTTCGATGGCTTTCTTTTGATGCCCATACTTATTTATTAGTCGCTACGTATTATTTTCAAACTTCGCCTCCTACTCTTCGGCCTGCTGGTCGTCGCTGTCTTCTTCTTCGTCTTCCTCTTCGTTCAGTTCGTGTTCCTGCACCTCGTCGTCCGTCAGCTCAATGTCCGGGCGCACGTTAAGGCCCAGCGCCTGCTTAAATGCCTGATTCAGTCCAACGGCGGCCAAACCGGAAACGGCACCGGAAACAATTCCGGCATAGTTAAATCCGGAAACGATCACACCGGAAACGGCGCCAATAATCAGCAGCGCCAGCGGGATCCATTTGTTATCTGTTGGCAGGAAATTCCGCATCACATAGCCAACGCAAAGGGAAAGTGCCACAATACAAGGCACGAAAAAATCAGAAATAAAGTTAATATCCATAGTTTTATACCTCCTCAATTAAAAAACACCGTCAGCGGGCATTCTGTGCCCTTCTGCGGTGTGTTCTGCCTTATTGTTCTATTAGATGGTTCGTTAAGTCTGTTTTTGCTTTCTTCATGGCGTCGACGTCGTTGCCATCAATGCCATGGGCCAGCAGCGCCAAAAGCGCCCGTTGGGTAATCTTGTTACCTTCTTCCAACCGCTGCATTCCGGTGTCCAGGTCGTTCAGCCTGTTATAATCATTTACGGCTTTCCGTTCCAGCTCCGCAATGCGGTGGTCCTGGGTTTCCCCGGGTTTCCGAAAATGTTTATAAATCCGGATTAACACGCCGGCAGCAGCGGAAATGGACACGATGGCACCGGCCACCCATAGCACCCCCGCCGGGGTGATAATGATTTGCGTATTCACTTAATCACCTCCTTTCATTTTTTCAAATAAAAAACCGCCTTTCGGCGGTCAATTAACTTATTCATCTTCTAACAGCCTTTTTTCTACGGCTTTCCATATGTATTCGCTCATGCTTTCGCCCTTTTCCTTGGCTTTCGCTTTGACGATATCCTTCTTCCCTTTAGCAACCATGATATTGATATGGTCATAATTTTTTCGGTTGTATTCGTTTTGGTATTTTATTTGGTCAAACTTTTTTTCGCTTGTCATTTTTCCCGTTCCTGTTATAATAATTATAGGTTTGGTGGGTGCCAGTGGCAAGCCTGACACCCTGGATATTAGGAGTTCAGCTTTTCAAGCTGGGCTCCTTTTTTTATTCGCCTTTTTTCGCCATGCTTCGAACTTCTTCAATGGCTTTCTTTACTTCTTCCATATCCTTGCAAGACTCGAACTTGTCTGCTACAAGGTTAAGGATTACATTCATCTGATTGTCTGTCATAGGTTCCTTCATGCTGTCTCCTTTCTATGCTTGCCCATTACTCGCTGATTCGTTTCCTTATCAACTGTCTATATTATATATCATATTAAGTAATATGTCAAGCATATTTCAGGACTTTTTTGAGAAAATTTTGAACCCTACCTCCCAAGGATGGAGCCGTCCGTGATGTAGGTGAAAATTCCAATAGCATTATTACCTTTTGCAAGCGCATCACTTCCGCAATTTCGAACTGTGAAACCGCCTTCTTGCGCCATAAAAAGCACGTTTGCATTGTTGCCATAGTAAGACACGGCTCGGAGTCCATACGTTGTGACCGGTCGAGGGATTCCGGTAATGGTTCCGGTGGCAAGATTCTTTCCAGAATTAACCGCTCCGGTTGTCTCGACGCCGAATTCCATTTGAACAAGATTCCCGCACCGCCACCAATTCGGCTGTATGGATACGCTTCCGGTGGTAGCCGTTGCGGTTCCGGTGCCTCTAGTGACTGCCGTCAAACCGACCTTGTGCCCGCCGCCGTCTATGTAGATTATTTCCGAACTAATGCCCATATCGATGTTGTTTCGCAAGTCGATGTTATCTAATTTCATTGTTCCTGATACGTCTTCACAGGTATACATAATTTTTATTTCTGTATAATTTTCCCATTCATAACTTAGCGTTTCTCCGGCGCTTCCATCAGCCCAAATAATCAATTTGTTCCCATTTATTCTATACCCATGTAGCAATGCGTTGTATTCAAGCCTGAGGTCTACCGGCGCAGGCCCGAATGGAGTTGTGCCGCTAAGAATCACAGATATTATAGATGTTGGTTCTTCTTTTAACTCATAATTTTCTGACCACACATTCCCGGCACGAATTACTTCACAAGCCTTCTCGCCCGGAAATGAAAGACTTTCAGAAAACACTTTTTGCCCGCTTCTATCAATGCTTATATCGACTATCGGGAACACCCCGTTGTTGATTTTCACTCCGCTTTTCGATATTTGGATATTGTTCGAATCTCCACCGCCACCAATTCCGCAATTATTTGCCCCAAAAAACGCCGCTGTTTTTTCGGTTGATGCGTCTACAATGTATAGCCCTGTTGATTTAATGTCTGTCCGGAACTTTCCGCCTGCCGAATCCAGCACATGCGCGCCAAGTTTGTCATGGTAAAAATATTTCTTTTGGTCGTCAATATCCCCCTGCGCTGCTTCTGCTGCTGCTTGCGCTGTTGCTGCTGCAATTCCGGCAGCGCGGGCATCAGATGTTGCGGATTCCGCTGCGGTATGTGCCGCCCCGGCCGCTGCTGTTGCTGATTCTGCTTTCTGCTGCGCCAGTGCAGCGGATGATGTGGCTTCCTCTGCCTTCTGCTTTGCTGTTGCGGCATCTGTTGTCGCCGCTTCCGCCTTTTCCCTTGCGGTGTCTGCTGCTGTTTTCGCTTCCGCTGCTGATGCGGTCGCTTCCTCTGCCTTCTGCTGCGCCAGTGCAGCGGATGCCGTAGCCTCTTCCGCCTTCTGCTGGGCAACGTCTGCCGATTCCTGCGCCGTCGTTGCGGTGCCTGCCGCGGATTGGACTGCGCCGTCCATGTAATCCTCGTAGCTGTAGTCGTCGTCTTCATCTTCCGGGTCTTCCGGAACGTCTTCCCCCAGCTCCGTTAATTCCGCGGTGTCTGATTCCTCCACCGCCTCGAACTCCACGGCGATCCAGTTGTAGCTGATAGGGTTCAGAACTTCGGCGCTGCTCATACTGATACAGTTGCCAATGTAGGCAGCGTCTTCCGATTCTTCCAGCGTGAAGCCTGCCGTCCCGTCCGGGCTGTTCGCCCACGCATTGTGTAAATAGAATATTGTATTATTTTCGCGTTCTAATTTTGTTACCATTGAAGCCTCCTTCTATCTGCCGATCGCAATCCAGTGGAATGCAGACGGCCACGCGCCGGTCCGTCGTGCCCGGTATGTGAAGCCCGTTTGCGTCACGGACGAAATGCACCACTCCGTTGAATTCGGCGCATCTGCTGTTGGCGTTGCCACCACGTACGGCGCTATTGTGAACGGCACCGGGAACTGGACCGTTACGGCATAATTTGTATTTGCTTTTTTAATCGGGCAGGACCCTATGCCCGCCTGAATGTTCGGCGCGATTAGATTCCCGGCGGCGTCAACTGTTACGCCGTTCAGCGCATCCGCCACCGCGTTCTGCACCTCCGTCGTCAAGTTTTCCGCATCCAGCGGCGTGCCTTCCTGGTACACTTCACCTTCTGCCGGTGTCATGTCGTACGTGTTCGCCTGCCCGTCCACCGGTGCCAGTGTCACCCGATTCGGGAATTGGCTTGATCTATCAACAAAACCCATTGCTTGCCTCCTATCTCAGATGGTAGCCGGATCCGGTGTAGCCCGTTCCGGCGTGTCTCTGGTATTTTTTATTATTCATCATGATAATTTGCTTTTTGTTCACTTCCTCGCAAACCTGTTCAATATATCTAACTTGTTCGGCGATAATTGAACCGTCCACCGTAGATACGCCGATGATGGCCACGCCCCACATGGCCGCCAACCTGTCTGCCGTGCCGGTGACGGTGTCCCAATCCTCCGCCGTCAGGTAGCTATCCGCCGTCCAGGTTTTTCCCAGGGCGCCGGCAGTGCTTCCGGATAGTGTGGCCAGATTGCCGGCGATCCGGTTGATGTCGTCCACCGTCAGCAGGTCGGATTCCTGCCAGTCTGTTCTGATATTCATTTACACCCCTTTCCGGTACGCAATTTTAGCCTGCGTGCCTCCGGCCTCGTGCGTCAATTCAATATCTGAAATCTGTACAACTTCATAATCTGCCCCGGCGTCGTTTAGATGTTTGTTTTTTTCGGTGTGGTGAAGCCGCACCACGTCCCGGGGCTGCATGCGTGGGTCGCCCTTCCACGTAAATTGGCCTGTGATGTTCGAAATTTCGAACCGCCGGCCGTGCCGCGGATAGATAACAGCAGCGCCCGCCTTGATATTGCCTTTTACCTCCAGCGGCTGCAGTTCTAGTGTGTAGCCCGGGCGGCCTGTTGGCGCCGTGATGGTCGTGGAACCGCCCGACACGCTCAGCTTCTTCCCTTTCGCTATGCATGGATTAACATATACGGTTTTTTTCTTCCGCATGTTCGGTTTTTTCTTTTTGTATGTTTTGTAGCTGCATTTATACAGTTTCCCTTTTTTCTTTTTTCGGTAGTAATAGGCGTATCTTTTGCCGGCTTTTTTCTTCGCCTGGTAGCTTAGGCGCTCCGGCGCCCAGATTAGGTTTTTCGCGTTGCTCACGGTATAGGCCCAATAAGGTCCGCCGGACGGATTAATGTTATACCGCTTCCCGGCCTCTGCCGTTTTTCTTTCGTCCAGTTTTGTCCATGTGTTGGACCTTACGGCAGCACACCCCAGCAGGTAGTCGCTGTTTCCGGACTTGATGGCCGCAAGGTTCCGGTCCACGCTCCGGGTCACTTCCCCGCAGTCCTCTTCATAGATGTCCCATTTCGCCGCCGGCTGCCGCCATGTTAGGCGCGGGATTCCAGCATCCACGAACGCCGGCCAGTATTCACCCGGCACCGTTCCCACGTGGATCAAATCCGCTGCCAGTGTCCGGGCATCTGTATCCGGAATTAGGATGCTGGATTCTGTTCCGGTATTCTTTCCGGTCGGGGCGCCGTCGCTGGATAATGCAGCGCCGCCAATTCCGCCCCGGATAGTATTCTCCAGCAGGCTCCACGCCTTCTGGTATCCGTTCCCGGTTCTGGTGTTGATTACTTGGGCGGAAATCTTTTTTTCGTCTAAGTGCCGGGCGGCGTCTTCTCCTTTGATTGTGATTAAGCCGTCCGCCATCGTCGCCGGCTCCGACAAATAGAAATGGCGGGTCTCCGACATGTCCCCGGGATATCCTGATTGATAATAAATACTTGCGTTGTCGCTGATATTGGAAATAGATGCGCTGATGTCTTGTGTCCAGTAAACCTGTAGTTCAATTTCTGATGTCGGAATTGCTTGTGTGTCCACCGATAAGTCCGCCCTTAGCGCCAGGGACGCCTTCACAATATCCGCCTCCGTAAAGTCCAAACTGATGCCGGGCGCCATATCGTACAGAATTACCCGGGTGGAATCTGAATCGTTTGTTATTGTCACCGTGCCGGACTTTGCCCCGGCAGGAATAACCACGCGGGGCGCAATCGGCATAGTGTAGCCCATCGTGCTGGCCGTAATCGTTCCGGAAGATTCCGGATCAAAAACCAGTGTAATGGATGCAATTTCGATTTGCTTATTTAGCGCCCAATTAATTGTTACGCTCTGATCCGCGCCCACATGTGTCTGTAGTCCCGTTTTTCCGGTGGCATCGCTCACCGGTTCCCCGGATTTTGGCACCGTCTTCCGGCTGCCGTTCAGTGGCACACCGCCGCCGGAAAAGTCTGCCACCATTCGGCGGGGATATTCCGTTGTTATGGTATCGTACACCGCCAGCCCGTCGCCGGACGGCGTGGCCGTCATTGCCACCCTGGTGTCCCTGCCGTTAATTCCGGCCAAAATCTTCATAGGTTCCCGGAATTGTTTTTTGTTTTCGTCGTCAATTTTGCTCATTGTGCCGCTCCAATCATGCGCACGCTGCAGGCTAGGTCCGTGAAGACGGCCGTGCCGTCCGGGCGTGTCACCCTCGTGGGCGTTCCCTTGAATCCGGAAATCAGAATTTCAGCAGTCTGCCGGGTGCCGGTTGCGTCGGTAAATTCCATGGTGGTTTCTTTCCCGACCATTCCGGATAGTTTCCGCACCATTTCATCCGTTAAGTAATCCCACGAAAGCTCCATATCGTCGGAGTATTTCGTCCCGACGATATCGCCGCAAACTTTCCCGGTGCAGGTGGTGTATTCCGCTTGGATGATGGCCGTTTTTTCGACCACCATATCCTTCGGGCGGAAAATGTCCAGTCCTGCAATTTTAATTTTGTTGTATACTTCCATTTTTCGCCCCCTATCCTAACCGGTGCTTATATGTGTCGTATAGGTCCACAATGGTCTCGCCCAGCTTTGGCCCGGACGGGTAAAGATAATTTTGAATCACAATCGGCTGGCCGGAATTACCGCCCTGAATGGCCAGCGCCGTAATAATTCCATTTGTAATATTATCGCCCATCTGATTCATCTTCTGGCCCAGCTGGTCCCATAATGTGGCCAGTGGAACAACTGCTTCCGCTCCGCCGTCTCCGACTCCATGGGTGCCACCTGCCAGCAGTGTCGGGCGGTCAAAAATTCCGCCCTTCCGGTGCCAACTTACGCCCATACTTTTCGGGTAGCTGATACTGCCCAGTTTCTTGTATGTTTTGCTTCCTTCCGAAAGTGAAAAGCTCGGCAGCTTGATATTCTTGAAAATTTTTCCGATGGAGATCGGGAACCAGCTTTTTATTTTGTCCACAATTCCTTTAATCTTGTCCCGGGCCCGCGTGAATGGCCCCGTGATTTTTTCCTTTATGGAGTTCCACGCTGTGGCCGTTCTACTTTTCACACTGTTCCATGTACTAATCATTTTGGACTTGATTGCATTCAAAATTGAAACTACAAGTGACCGGATTAATTTCAGCGGCGCCGTAATGGCCGCCTTTATGCCGGACCATGCGCCCTTCGTAATCCGCTTGATTCCGCTCCACACCGTGCTCCAGTCTCCTCGGATCAGTCCGGAAAATACCTTGATGATTCCCAAAATGATATTTAAGGCCGATTGCACGGCGGTTTTCACAATTCCGAAAGCGGTTATAAATACGGGCGCCAGAATCCCGGCAACTGCCCGCCATACGGTTTTGATCGTGCTGCAAACCGCTTTGAATTCTCCGGCAAATGGTGCCAGCTCCGCCTTCACCGCGTTGACAAACTGCTGCACGGATAGTTTTATCTGACTCCATATCTGATTAATTCTTTCTTTGAATTGTTTGTTATTGTTATACAAATAGACAAACGCCGCAACAACCGCGCCGATTGCCGCAACAACCAAGCCCACCGGGCCGATCATCACGGATAACGCGCCGGAAACCTTCGTGCCGATTCCGGAAGCAATTGTTCCCAGTCCTCCCAGGTCGGTAATTGCCCCGGAAAGTTTCTGGAATCCGTCAATGGATTTTCCAATAGTTCCGGCAATCTTCCCGCCGATTAACAGCGCCGGACCAAGTGCAGCCACGAACACGCCCACGCCCGTGACAGCCTTCTGCGCTGCCGGGCTCATGCCGGAAAACTTGTCCGCCAGACGACCAAGCCATTCGGCGGCCGCTTTAACGTAGGGTGTTAAATTGTCGCCGATCCGGATGGCCAACGTTTCCGCCTTAGATTTCAGCGACGTAACTGCACCGCTCAAATTGTCCTGCATGGTGGCTGCCATCTTTCCGGCGGCTCCGTCTGCGCTGCCTAAAGCGCTTTCAAGTTTTCCGATGTCTTTGTCGCTGGAATTCATAAGCGCTAAAAATCCAGACATGGCATTTTTTCCAACTAAAGTTTTTGCCGCTGAAACCTTTTCGGATTCAGAAAGCCCGGAAAATGCGTCCCGGGTATCCCCCAGGATGTCCTTCAAGCTCCGCATGGACCCGTCTGCGTTGGTTGTCTGAATGCGTACGCTTCCGATGCTCTTCCCGGAAACGGTAAAATCCTTAGACAGCCCCTGCATGATTGTCCGGAGAGATGTTCCGGCCTGTGTGCTCTTAATGCCCTGATTGGCCATTAGTCCAAGAGCCTCCGTGGTGTCTTCCACGGAATACCCCAGGGAACCCGCAACCGGTGCGGCGTATTTGAAAGATTCGCCCAGCATTTGAACGTTGGTGTTGCTGTTTGCGGATGCGGTGGCTAAAACGTCCGCAAAATGGCCGCTATCCTTTGCGGATAATCCGAACGCGGTCAAAGCGTCGGTCACAATGTCGGACGTGGTGGCCAAATCCTCCCCGGATGCCGCCGCCAAATCCATCACGCCTTTAATTCCGGAAAGCATGTCCTCGGTTTTCCAGCCGGCCATGGCCATGTAGTTCATGGCGTCAGCCGATTCGGATGCGGAAAACTTTGTTTTGTTCCCCATCTCAATGGCCTTATTTCTTAGGGCCTCGAAATCCTTCCCGGTGGCGCCGGCCACGGCGGAAACTCTCGACATGCTGCTGTCGAATTGTGCCGTAGTATGTACGGACACGGCACCAACTCCCGCAACTGCTGCGGATACCGGTGCAATTTTCCGGCCCGCTGCCGTCATTTTTTCGCCGGCCTGATTAAACTTCTGCCCAATCTGCTCCAGCTTTGGGGATTTCAGCGCGTTCAGTTCCTTCTGAAACTGCTGCACCTCCTGCTTTGCCTGCTCAATCTTCCGGGAAACTTCCAGATACTCTTTTGACGTCTTGTCCACGCCTTTCGCGTCCAGTTGGTTCTGTACGTCTTTCAGCTGCTCCAACTTCTGCTTTGCTCCGTCTACCCTCTGTCTTAATAGCGTTTGCTTTTGGGTAATCAGATTAATATTAGTCGGGTCCAGCTTTAGCGCTCTGTTGACGTCTCTTAGTGAAGACTGTGTTCCCCTTGTAGCCTTGTTAATTTGCCCCAGGGCCCTGTTTAGGCCCGTGGTGTCTCCATCAAACTTGATTGTGATTCCTTTTACCGTGCCGGCCATTCTGTTCGCCCCTCTCTCACGTTCAAATTTCCATAGGTATAAATACTCGAAAGCCTTATTTCACGCCCCTTATAGGGCATTTAAACGGCTCGTTTTTTTCGGATTATCTGCCAAAAAATGCATCCCAGTCAGCCTGCGTGGCTTCCCTCGCTTTTGGCTCCGTTTTTTCCGTTTCGGCGCTTTTATGCTGTTTGTTGTAGTCTATGCAGAAATCCACCACCTGCCCCAGTGTCATTTTTTCCACTGCTTCAAGGGTTAGGCCTCTGCTTATAGCGCCGATAATGATGCAGTTCGTGTCGATGCTTTCGGCTGGTTCTTCTTTACCAGTTTCCCCAGCCTCTTCCGGTTTTTTTCCGAAACCACTGTATTAATTACGGCGTCAAGTACTTCCGGAACGATTTGATCCAGCGGAAAATTTTCAAACTGGTTCGTCCACTCAAACGGCGCCGGGATAGAATCATCCGCATTTTTCGCCATCGCCCAGATGATATTTAACGCCGTTGTGAATTCTGCTCCGGCGAACGAAATCATAGCACTTGAAACGGTATCGAAATCCAGCAACTTGCGCCATTCCAGTTCCCCGGATTCGTCCATAGCTCCGCCAACTAGTACCAGCCCGGATTCCAGCATCGGCAGCAGGTCCGGCAGAATGTCATGCCCGAACTGTGCCCGATAACGCAAAACCCACCCAAGGCTTGCATTTAATTTGATTTTCTCGTTTTCCGAAATGTTAATTTCTTTTATCATTTTTTTATTCTCCCAATAAAACAAGCGGCGGGGATTTTCCCCGCCTAAAAATTAAACTGTTGCTTTTCCCGTGTTTGCGCTCTGGCTTCCCGGCTTAAGAGTTGGCATTTTCGGCGCCGTGAAAAGTGTGGAATACCCGGTCGCTTCCGGCGGATATTCTACCAGCGTCATGCCGGTGCTGTTGTCACCGGTTACCGTAATATCAACAGAATCGGTCTCAACGTCCACCTTGTCCTCGTTGGTTTTGTGCTCGTGTTTAATTGGTCCCATGGACACATTCAGCAGCAGGCCACGGCTGTTCTGTGCGTCGCCCTTTGCCTCGAACGCAATATAAACCGCTGGTTTATTCATGCCCTTGATGTTCACGATTCCGCCATCAGCAGTTTCGGCGTAGCCCATCAGCGCCAACTTAATCTCTTTGGTAAACATTGCCACCTCAAGGGACCCGCTGAATCCGTTGTCTCCGTTCTGGGCGTAGTATTTTACGTTATCCGCGTAAAACTCAATTTCCAATGTTTCTGGATCGAGAGAAAGCGAAACCGCGCCCGGCAGCGCCATCGGCGTGCCCAGTGTTGCCGCTCCGTCCGTTCCCACTTTATACTCTCCAATGTGTACATTCGAGAGCCCAAAAGTTACTTTATTTCCTGCCATTATTAACCTCCTAGTTTACTTCGTAATAGATAACCCACATGTTATTTTCTTGAATATAATTATCTTCTGACTTCTGGAACCTGTAGCCAGCGTCCAGAAGGATGCGCTCGATGCGCTGTTCCTCTTCTTCGTCTTTATTAACAAAGTAATATTGCAATTCATAGCCGGGCCGCGTGTAGTAGTCCGAATCATCGGCGGAGAAGGATTCCGCCCCTGATCCTCGGTAAACCAAAAAAGGCGGCTCCCAGCCGTCTTCCGCGTTCCCGAATGCAAGCGGGATTTTTAAATCCTTTAAAACCATTTTTTCGTAAAATGTCAAAGTCGTTTCTTCACCTCCTCCACGAATTTGGCGTTTCCTGCCGCTTCCGCCTTGGTGATGTGGCCATCACCTGTCCAATAGCGATAGGTTCCCACGCCGTTCCGGACAACGTGGCCATTGTTCAAAAGATACGTAAGCTGCGGCTTTTTGTCGTTGTATACAATCCGTAGCCCTCCACGGTAGCTTTTCTGCTTCCAGCCGCCGGCGTAATCTCCGGATTTTCTCGGTGATGTCGCTTTGAGCATTCTTACTGTATACGCGGCCGCCTTCTTCGATGCCTCTGCCGTCTTCTCTTTTACTTCCTCCGAATACTCGTCCAGGATTTCGCCTATTACGGCGCTCAATCCTTCCACTTCTACCACGTCACTCATTTTTTTCGCGCTCCGTTAATGTGATTTCAATCGTTTCGCCTTTTACGTACGTCCGGACAACGACATACTCCACGCCGTTAATAACCACATGGGATTGTCCTTCGTAGTCCCGCCGATCGGATAACACTATAACCATAGTTGGCTGCATTCCGGTGGTGGCCGCTTGGTAATACTCCGCCCGGCTCACGCTCTTCACCTCTGCCCATCGTTCTTTTTCTTCCTCGGTGTGGATGATGTTCCCATACTTGTCCCGGCCGGATTCCGTCCGGCGTATCAGCTTGATTCGCGTATCATACACCGGCGCCGCCTCCTTCCTGGTACTTTTGCATGGTTGCCATGTTATCCCGTAGCATTCTGTAGCGCTTCTGATACCAGTCTTTATCGCCGCCAAAATCAAAAGCAGATTTACAAAATAGCTCCACGCAAAACATAACTAGCGGATCCATTTCCGGCTGCTGCCGGATGCCTACCGCTTCCATGTCTGCTTTGGCCGCTGCTATTGTTTGCGTGATTTCTTCATCCGCATCCGTGTGGCTGATTCTTAGGGCCGCCCGGATTCTTTCTGTTTCTGTCATTTTTTCCGCCTCCTAGTTAATCGGCGGGGATTTCTCCCCGCCCAAAAAGATTAAGCAGTGGCAAAAGTAATATAGGCGCCGGCTCCGGCGTCACGCATGCAGCCCTCTGCCCGTGCGTATCCGGAAATAATAATTTTGTGGGTCTTGATGTCCCTATCGTTTTCGATCATGATATCCTGCACCATGTTCAAAACAAATTTTGAAGTATCCACGATAAAGATATCGTCCCCGGCTGCTGCGTCTTCCTTTACATCGTAGCCCAGTGTGCAGCCGTCACGGAATACCGGCTGGCCGGCAGTGTCCACCATTCCCACAATCTGTTCAAATTTCTTTGCTCTGCTTGTATAAACTTTCAGATTCGTGCCACGCTGCACGGATCCGACCGCCTTGCAGAAATCCGCAAAGGTCAGGTTCTTTCCCTTTGCCACGGTAACGGCAGCGGCGCCCAGGTCGGTTTTCATTTTAGCGAAAATTTCAGTTGCCAGCGCCTCACCCATGGAGTTGGCAACCTCGGTCGCCAGGTAATCCTCCAGGGCGCCCTGGCTCATTTTTGCGGCCGCGTAGCTCAGTTCTACTGTCTTCGCGTAGTCCTGGCCCACAAGGGTCACCTTTACGAATTCATTGTCCTCCAAGGTTGCGGCTGCTCCCTCTTCCACCTTTCCGGCTTTTCCGGCTTTTACTTTGGTGTGCTTAGTCACTTCCAGGATCACGCCGGTGCGCTTAATATCGATATCGCCCAGAATAGGGTGGTCGGTGTAGATATTGTCCCAGATTTTGTCGTCCAGTGCCTTAGGGATTGCGATGGCATCGGTTCCGGCGGTGAGAAGGGCGCTTCTCTGCTCTTCGGTTGCCTCGCCTCTCAGATTGGCATAGAATGCGGATCTGTACTCTTCGGATGCAATCATTTCTGCTCTAGTCATGTTCTTGTTGTTTCCTCTCTGCGGGTCGCTATTGTTCTGCGGGCTGAAAATCGGGTTTCCAAATTGTGCCGCATTTCTTAATCTTTCTTTTCTCTCTTCAATTCGGATTTTCGCCAGGATGCCTTTCGCTTCCTCTGCCAGTTCGTTGCTTCTGGCTTCGATTTCTTCGGCGGTCATTCTTTCGCCGTCGTCGCCGCCTTCGCCGTCGTCTCCGTCCAGCTGCTCCAGCAAATTGTCAAGTTCCGTATTGATTTCCTTTAATCTTTTTCTCAGCTCTTCAAGATTCATTAAATTATCTCCTCTCTGATTTCTTCCAGTTTGATTTTTAAAATTTTTCGATGGAGCTCAGCTCTCCTCTGCGCCCTCTCTTCTTTTTTGCGGAACTCCTCCGCCTTCTGGATTACTCCATCCATGTATTTTCTCGCCGCGATTTCGGTGCCATCGTTGGCCGGAATCGAAACGGCGGAAACGTCAAAAACCTTCCGGATGCTGCCCGGGCCCCATTCTATTGTCCGGGTCTCCGTGTTATACGTTGGGCCATCCTTTGGGATGAATCCCCAGCTCATTTTTGTGATTAATCCGGCCCGGATGTCTTCCAGCAGTCCCCGGCTGCCTTCCGTGCTTCCAAGGTCTGCAATCACCTTTAGGCCGTGGTCGTCAATTTCTAAATTCAAAGTGCCATTGGATTGTCTAGCGAACACGCGGCCATTGTGATCGTACTGCATAATAACGTCCGACATGTCGCACCCATCAAAGGCAGCAGCGGAAAAAGATTCATAGACGGGCCCGTCTTCATCTTCAAAAAAAAGATATGGGCCAAAAGTGGCCGCATATCCTTCCACGGTTGTCCCGTCCTGTTCGTCTGCTCTAGTCTGTAGTGGCTGCGCCGTCCTGTACTGTCGTTCCTTCTTCACCGGCATTTCCTTCTCCTCCTTCTTCCGTGTTATCGTCCGTTTTTCCGATTTCTTGCGCTTCCGCGTACTCTTTCCGGATGTATCGTTTGTCGCCGCCTTCTACCGGCGCCATGTTGTAGATTTCTAAGCCCTGATTTGTTGTTATAAACCCCCGGTCGAATAGTTGCGTTACGGTGTTCAATTTTTCCGTTGGGGATAGGTATTCAAGGCGGTTCGATGTGAAAATGATTTGGTTGCCGTACGCCTGCGCCGTGTCGCTGAATGCCATCTGCGTGTGCACAAGTGACGCCTGCAGCGCAAACGGTTCAATTTTTCCCTCGTAGAATGCCGCCCATTGGTCGGACGTAAACCGATTTTGCAAAATGGCCTCGTTGACGCCGAAATAGGAAAACACGTTTTCTTTAATTTGCGCCATCTGTTCGGCGTTCACCGTGAACTGCTGGGATTGCACCTGCTGCATACTCTCATATTTCTGATCGATCATCATGACGCCGCCATTGTTGGCGCTGGATAGGTTCGATTCGGTTAGGCGCCGGCGCTCTTTTTCGATGTCGTCACCGTTCAGCGTCATGGCCAGTTTTGCGATGAATCGAATGAAAGCGCTGTTTTGCACACCTTCCACGATTCCTTGGTTATTAGTGTTAATAAGTTCCATGGTAGGCTGCAGCACCCTGTTGTCCTCGCCAAAAAAATCCGAATTATAAAGGTACTGATTCAGCACGCCAACCTTTTCACGCTCAACGGCTGCCACACCTGCCGGGAACCGGAAACGGAAATATTCCCGCCCTTTGTATTCTATCAATTCCACATTTCGGGGATTGACCGGGTAGAATCCGGTCACCGTCTTCATATCGTCCGCATAAAGCGGAATAATGAAGGCGCTGTTCTCCACCATCAGTGTGGTGGCCAGCTTATACAAATACTGCGACGCTACCATGTGCGGGTTCGGTGCCTGCTGAATTCGGCGGGCAAATGTCTCGTTCCCCTTCCCGGTCACCTCGGGTTTTAACTTGCTGCAATGGGTCGCTATGCAGTGGATCGCCGCCCTTGTTAGCTCCATTTCGTATACCCCACCCTCGAAAGATGTGAAGGCTGGGCGGTATGCGTTCATCAATTCAAAATAATTTTTAACTTGCTTTTCAATTTTCGTTTTCTTCCGGATGTTGTCAAATAATCCCATTTTACACTCCTGAATTTAATCCGATGTATTTGTCGGCCACATTTTGCAGTACCACAAAGCCATCTAACAATGCGGCCGTTCCGTCGATTCTGTTCCGTTGGTCGCTGCCTTTCACCGGCTGGATGTTGCCGTTGATGTCCGTTTTGACCGACGTATTAAGCAGGCACCATTTGTCAATTGGGTTGTTGTTGTAGATAACCCGGTGGGCCTTAAACTCTGCCGCCAGCTGCTTCATTGGTTCCGATAGCGTATAAACGCCCTGTCGCACCGGCATCATGGACCGGGGCCCGAACGTTCCCTTGTACTCCCGAAGGTCGGCGTCACCAATGTGCCACGGGTCGTAGCCGATAAACGGGATGTAAATCCCTTCTTGCTCCCGTAGCTCTTCGAACCATTCCAGAAAAATGCGTTTATCGCATTTATTCCCAGGGCAGGTCCTCATGTAGCCCTTTTCGACCCATAGTTTATAAGGCGCATTATCTCGCTCCCGGCGGCTGCCGTTGTTTTGCTCCAGCACCTCTTCCGGAATCCAGTACATAGAACGCACGTATAACTTCGGATCGTCCGGGCGCTTAAACAGCACTTTGGCCGCGTTTAGGTCTGTTGTATCTGCCGCATCGAATGCGCCAATTCCATATTTAAATTTGATTTCGAAAGTCTCTTCATTGTTCAGTTCCTCATAGGTTAGCCAGCCCGATGCGCTGTTTTGCTTTAAATCGAAATCCTTCACCAGAACGGTCGGTTTAAAAGTTGCGTCCACTTTTGCTTTTTCCACATTTGCTTTTAGCTTTTCAAAACTCTTAATTGTGCCTAATCCCGGATTTGCCTTCATCCACTTTTGTGGATCCGTCCATTCTTTCAGGTCGTCCAGCTCATAAATGAGCGGCAGAAAATTTTCATCATCGATATCGCCAGCCAGCACTCCGGCAGCATATTCATATTGAGCATCAAAAATGCCATTTCGAACAAATCCGTTTGTCGTGATGCAGAATATTAACGGCTGCTCCCGTGCCGTTGTGCCTTGTTTAACTAGGTCATACAAATCACGGTTCTTGATGGCCGCCAGTTCGTCGATGATTGCGCAGTGTACGTCCAGGCCGTCCAGTGTGTTGGTATTGGATGCCAGCGCCCGAATTGTGCCCATATTCGACGGCTGATATATATCACTTGTTCTTTTCCTTGTGTGCTTCCTTAGTAGCGGGCTCATTTCCCGCATCTTTAATGCCGCCGTAAACCCCAGGTTTGCCTGGTCCTTTGCGGTGGCCACGTTGTAGACTTGCGGGGCGCCTTCCCGGTCGTTGCATAGCATCGCCAGCTCGACGGCAGCGCATTCCGTTGTCTTTCCATTTTTTCGCCCCTCAATAATTAGACATTCGTTGTATTTTCTCTTGTCGTTGTCGTCTACAAATCCGAATAGTGCCTGCAGGCGTGCCTTCTGGAATAATTCCAGCTCTAGCGGCATACCCAGCCGACCGGATGGTCGTTTGCAAACGGTTTCAATAAAATCGATGTGGCGGTTGGCCAGTTCCGGATTGAAATGAAACCGCCCGGGCTGTGCGTAGTCCTGAAGAATCTTGTCCGCCGCCTGCTTCAGTTTTTCGCACGCCGGTATTTTATTATCCAGGACCGCCGAAAAATATTTTTCGATTTCAATCACTTTAGCCCCGTCAGCTTTTGGAATTCGTCAAGCTCCGGAACTTCGGCGGATTCCGGAAGAAATCCCGTCAGCTGTTTAATTGCAGCAGTATAATTTTTTATCATTGTGTTATAACTCTTCTGCGCCGGGTTTTCCGTCATTACCTCGAACCCGTTCCCGTTGGTCGTCGTGATCACGGCGCCCTGTTCGTCTACAATGTTTTTCAGTTCCGTCAGCGTGCCGGCCATCCATTCAATTTCCGCCGCCAGTTTCTCCCCGAAAACCCGCTGTTCCTCGGGGATCTCGTTAACAATTTCTTTCAATTGTTTGGCAAAACTGGGCTTCTTTTTAGCTCTTGCCATAATAACCCCCTTTCGTGCGAGAATTCGTCCCGCGTCTAAATTAATGTACCCTCCCCAACGGTCCTCCCGGGGTGTTTTTCACCCCGCCCCCTGGGGGGGCTAACGTTGATACCTTTCAAAAAATTTTTCAGATAGTGCAATTTCGAAGGTCTCGTTCCGCCTCCGCTCTTTCCGGATTCTCTCCCGGCATTCTTCCGGCGTGCTGTTCATCTCGATTAGATCAGCGCCCAGCCGTTCCGCCAGTTCCTGCCGCTTCTTCTTTGCCGGTTCGGCGATGATGATCCAGACGTTCCGGCAGTCGATGTCCTGCCCCTCTGCCTGGTTGTCCTGTTGGTGTGCCTGCTCTTCTATCTGTTCATAGATCCAATCCCGCAACCGTATCGAGAACGCCAGCAGGTTGTTGTCCTTCCGGTTCCCGGTCCATCCGGTTGCATACCGTAGCGCGTCAATGTCCACCACCAAATCAAGCGGATGCCGATGCAGCGCCACATATTCATGCCGGCCGGATCCGGGCGCACCGTTAACGATGTGCCGCGCTTGGTTGTGAAGCTGTCCATCATCGTCCACATAGCACCCGCGCTGAAGTACACGCACCGGCGCATCCTGCTGATGTGCTGCCAGTATCATGGCGCGGTGTACAGCAAAGTGACAGTCCCGGCACAGTAGCTGCAGGTTGTCGTGATTCAGGGTAACTCGTGGATCATTAATAGTTGCCAGCGTGATTGGTTCGATGTGATGCACCTCGTGGCCAATCACAGCGCCGCACCGTTCACACCTTCCGCCGTCTTCCTTAATACGCTTCTGAACGTATGACTCCCGGCAGGCCTGCCATTCCTTGGAATGGTAAAAACTCTTCGCGTACTCTTTCGCCATTAATCAATCCCGCATAGTTTCCGCTCTCGGTCAGATAATTCGATTGTCAAGCCGTCCACGGAATTCCATCCACGGCGCCGGCGCTTCTCTGCCTCTGCCTCTGCCTCTGCCAGCCTATCCGCTGCCTCCGGATTCAGCAAGTACCCACCGCCATAAACGCTTTTGTTTGCCGGCTGGTTGTCCAGTTTGTTAATCCGGTGCAGGTCGTCAAGATTGAAGCTGATGTCAATGCCATAATTGGCCAGATAATTCATTTTGGCCGCCGTCAGAAGTTGCGGTGGATAGTTCCACGCCGTCATGTTCTTAATCTTTTTCACCTTCTGCCGGTTCTCTTCGTTGGCCGCATTGATCGCATTCAGCAGCGCGGGATCCGTTCGGATGCCGGCAGGTTCCAAATTCGTGGCGAAAGATGTCCGGACCGTTGCGCCGTTCTCGTAGGTAATGGCAGCGCCTAGGCAGATGTGCATCTTCTCCCGGTAGTTTGTCCCGATTACCGTGGACATGCCCGGGGTAAACAGAAACCACTTGATCCCGTTCTCATTATAAAAATCCATAATCTTCCGCAAAAACGAAAAAGGTGGATTATCCACAACAACCTTCCCGGTGTAGTCCTCTGCCTGATAATCTCCACCCGGGTAGAATGGCCGGACGAATGTGCCCGGGTCCAGTCCGTACCGTTCCGCAACGTAATCGCGCACAACGCTATAAACATTGTCGGGCGTGTAGCAATCGTCGGTCGTCAATTTTGGTTTTGCCGATTCCACTAATTCTTCATATGTTTTATTAATTGCCATTTTGTTCTCCAAAATTTATATAAAACAAAATACGGCTCAGCCTTTCGGCCTGCCGTACTTCGTCAAAACACATTATTTCATCTGGGGGATGTTCCAATGTTCACGCTATTATTATAGCACAATCTCTCGAATATTTTGTTATATCTTTTCAGAAAATAAATCTAATTGCAATGAAAAAGCCGCCATGGCGGTGATGAGACCACGGCAGCTCTTTCAATCGGTTGAAAAAAATACTTGAAAAGAATTTTAATATGCCCGATTAGTTTTATACCAAATTAGTCCAGCATATTCAATATTAGGGTTGAGTAAGTAAGCAAATTTACTTTTCCGGCAGGTTGTTTCGTTTTGCATATTCTTCCAGCGCCTTCCGCCGGATTTGTCGGACGTAGTCCTTCGCGTACCCCAGGCGGTCGCCGGTCACGTCGTCCCGGTCGCGTCGCATGTAGTAGGCCACCAGCACGTCCCGGTGCGTTGGTTCCAGCTTGTCCAGCTCTGCCAGAATCTCCCGGTTGAGCTGCATCCAGTCCCGGACACGCTCTTCCAGTTTGTCTTTTTCCTCCATCAATTTGATGATTGTGCGATCCATGCGGTCGTGTTCTGCGCTAGTCTGCACACGCTCACCCGTTCCGCTGGTGCCAGCTGCTGTTGCAATCGTTTTTAATTCTTCGATGCGGTTGCACAGAATAGAAATCTGCGTTCTCGCCTCTGCTAGCTGCATCAACCGCTGGTGTGCTGCGTATGCTTCGTCCGTCATCCCTCTGCCTTATCCTTCCCGCTTATCCATCGTCTCAATTATAACTCTGGTGCTATCTTTTCGCCCGTACTGCTTCCGGATTACAGCCCCGGCAATCTGTCCGTCGTCCTTGTACGCCACACCGTTCAGCGCATCCGCCACGCCTTTCATCAGGTTGTCCAGGTCCGGACGGCAGGTCGGGCACATTCCCCGGCGAATCACATCTTCCCGCCGTGCCTTGCTCCAACTTTTCGGCGGGGCGAACGTGAACGTTAGTTCCATCAGCAGCGGCACCCCTTCCGGGAACTGTTCCCCGCCGGCCTTGCTCTTCCTGTACGCCAGAACAACGGATTGCTCGAAGGCCATAGTCTTCCGTGGCGTGTAGGCGTATCCCTTTTTTGTCACCCTTGGGCGTGCCTTTGGCACCGGACGACCCGGAACGTAAAAAACTACTCGCATTCTTTCGCCCCCTCTGCCTGGGTGTTGTTAACGATCTCCCGGTACAATTCTATTTTTCCGTCCCACATCGTCTGCTTTTCCCGGATTCGGTGCTTTTCTCGCTCTTCCCGGTCCTGCCGGTGCAGTTCTTCCAGTTCTTCCAGCACGATCATTCCTTTAAGCACATTCAGCGGCGTGACTTCTAGCCATTCGATGGCAGATTCTTCCAGCGCTCGGCGCATCGTGTCCCACATGTGCGCATAGTTCCAATCTTTGTTCACTCTTCTCCCTCCATTTCTTCCAACTCTTCCAGCATTTCCAGCACTTCCTGGAAGGCATCCACCTGCCCCTGGTGGAAGCACTTCATCCCGTTCCGGTTCCGCTTCCGGTCGTCCTCGTAGTCCTCTGTTGCAAACTGTAGGCGCTGGTTAATCAGATCCCGTATATCGTCGATATTTATCCGCATAGGTCTGCCCGTCCTTTCCGTTTCAGAATTCTGTTTTGTAGCTCTTCCAGCTCTCGCCGGTCCTCTTCTTCTTCCGCCTGCCGGATTGCTTCCAGGTCTCGTTCCTTCCGGTCGGCGTGGTCCTCCGAAATCCAGCCCAGCAGCCACTGATAGTCGTCCATCATGGCCGCGTTTTCCCGACCAACCTTATAGCGGCTCAGCCGGTGAATGTAGCGTTTTATCTGGTTCGGAATTCTGTTTTCCAGCTCTTCCAGTTGCGCCGGTGTTAGTTTCACGTTCTTGTTCGGGCCGCACAAAATCGTGGCAGCCTCTGCCCTGCCGTTCTTTTCCTCAGGCAGAGGGACGCCCCCCGCCTGGGTGGAGTTTTCCACAGCCTCGGGAACGTCTTCGCGCGCGCCCGCGGTGTGTGTGTTTATATTTATATTATTAATATTATTATTATATATATTATTGGGTGTCATTTTTGCACCATCTGGTGTCATTTTTGCACCATCTGGTGTCATTTTTGCACCATCGATGGTGTCATTTTTGCACCATTCCCGGCGGGCATTTTGTACCATCTCCCGGTCCGTCCGATACCGGAAACGATTATATCCAACTTCATTTTTTTCAATGTAGCCGGATTCCGTCAGGTCTTTCAAAATGCTGATTACCTGCCGGCGCTTTACGCCTGCCCATTCTGCCAGGTAGTCGATGGATCCGGAATAGTAGCAGTTACCCGTCTGCGAAAACCCGTAAATGGTGGCGTACACCATCAGGGCCGCACCGGATAATCCCATTTCGGTCCGCATCCATCCCTGAATTAATATATAATTTTCATCACTAATATTTTTCTTGTTCATATCATGCACCTATATATAATAAAATTAGTGTTAATAATAAAATCTACCGGCAGCGTTATGGCGCTAATTTTGCGCCTTAAAACGGCACGTCGTCCATGCAGGACGACGTGAAAGCCTCCGGAAAGTCCGGTTCGCCCTGCGGCTGTCTTGGTTGTCTCTGCTGCTGTCCCTGCTGGTAGCTGTTTCCGGATCCGGCAGAGGCTCCGCCCGTCTTGGATTCGCAGAATTCGTGGCGGGACACTATGCAGTCCGTTGCGTATGCCTTCCGCCCTTCCTTGTCTTTGTATGTGCTGGTGTGCATCTGCCCCTCAACAATGATTTTCATGCCTTTGTGCAGGTACTTCTGGGCAAACTCTGCCTGCCGGCCGAATGCCTTACACCGGAAAAAATCCGTTGTATAATCGCCGTTCTGGCTCTTATAGTCCCGCTGCACTGCCAGCGTATAAGTTGCAACGGCGGTTTGGTCCTGGTTATTCAGGTAGCGCAATTCCGGCGCGGCTGTTAGCCGCCCGGAAAATATAACTTTATTCATCTTCTTCCTCTGCTTTCTGCGTTGCTTCTTCAATCCGTTCCGCGGAATCTTTGGTAGCCTGTTGCAGCTCCCTCCGAATGCCATCTCCAGGGTGATATACTTTCATCCCCTCAATGCACATTTTATGCACTTCGTGCGTCAACAAACTGTTGGCGAATCCTTCGAGCTTTTCAATTTCGGATCCAATAAAATCATAGAACCCTTCCGGAAGCTCCGCGTGCCTGAATGGCATCAAAGTCCTTTTGTTGATCAGATCGCGCCAGTTGCCATCAGTTCCAAGAATCCGGATTGTTATATTGACTCTCAGGTTCATGTCTGATTCATAATTGATTTTTGCTACTGCTCCAAGTTCCAAAATATGCGCCGCGTTGAATAGGCGCCCATTTTCCAGTTCTATGAATTTTGCCATGATTCCCCCTTCGTGGTTTTCGCCACTTCGAACGCGATGTCTAAATTTTTATGCACGTCTTTTTTTTATTAATTCGATCGTGCCGGGAATGCACGCTTTAACGCACATATTAGCGAATGCCTGCGTTACGGCAGTATATTCGTCCGCTAACTGGCTGCAGTTCCCTTTCATGTCAACGTTCACCGAATCAGATTTTTTGTTCTTCTTTGCTTTAATCATTGTTACTCCTCTGCTCTTTTCACCGTGACATTGAAACCGCGGATAATATTCCGCTGCATCAAATCATGGTAGGTATCTTGTAAATCGCTAGCCCATTGCATTGCGTTCTCACGGCTTTCGAATGGCCTTGATACTTTTGACGTTCTGCCATTTCTTAGCGTCACAACTGTTTTTAACTGGTATTTTGCGGCCTTCTGGCTCTCCATTTTGTTCTCCTTCAAATTTATAAAAACGGGGAAAGCAGGAATATACCGATTCTATTTTCTTGTAGCTTTATGAATCTTGTGAATACTGTATTAAAAAAGAGTTTATTAATGGCCAAAATGTCGCCTTCCCCGTTTTTAGCTTGTTTATACGGCCGTCACAATTCCCCAAAGGATTGTAGCGACCATCAGCAGGGTTCCAATCCCGCCGCCGATATACATGCCAGCGCCGTCAATTTGATTGGCCCATCTTTCGTTTTTCTCTTCCTCTTCGATTCCTTCCGGGGTCTCGTTCCGGATGTATTCGAAAGGCTCCAGAATTTTCACCTTTTCCATTATTTTCCTCCCAGATATTCCCGGACTTTTTCCGGGTAAAGTACGTAACAATAGCGTTTGTTTTCTTCTTTGGTTTTGAAGGCTGTCCCGAACGGGAACAAACCGCGCTGCAGTCCGATCCGGATCGTCAACGGGCTAACGCCAATAATTCCAGCTGCTTCCTTAATTGTCATGGATCCGCCCTCCTTGTCTCATCGGCGAACGCCTGCCAGTGCGTTGCCGGCGAAATTGTCCATTCTGCCGGCGTGAAGAATCGGTCGGTGATGCCGCACCGGCGAATGGAGCCGCCGTCGTTGAATGCTAGCGGGCATTCTATGCAGCTTTCTGGATGCGCCCGGCATTCGGACCGAATCACCCGCAAAGCGTGCTCCAGCTCTTGCGGTGTGTGTTCGTGTGTGTTCATTTTCATCCCTCCTGAAATTGTGTTTTCAAAGTTTCTTGTCAGTGAACAACCGCCAGTGATTCTCTGGCGAAATTTTCCATTCTTCCGGCGGTAAGAATTGGTCAGTGATACCGCATTGCTGAATGGGCTCATCGTCGCCGAATGATAACGGGCATTCTGTGCAGAATCTCGGATGCACCCGGCACTCGTCCTGAATCACCTGCAATGCGTGCACAAGTTCTTCCGTTGTGTGCTTGTGTGTGCTCATTTCCATCCCTCCTATTATGTGTTTTCACATATTTTTTATTAAAAATAATAATCTTTGACGTCTTCAAAGGGAATACCCAGCAGAATGCAGCTCTCTTTGATTTCCGGCGCTGTCCAGTCCGTTTTTCCAGCCAGTTTCTGGCTGATTGTTGATTGGTCCTTGCCAAGAGCTTCGGCAAATCGAGCCTGCGTTCCAAACTTCTCTTTAATTTTTCCTTTCAGTTTTGCGTTTTCCATCTTTTCACCTCACAATTTATATATTTATGATAAATCACATATTTGATTATGTCAATACTAATTTATGATTTTTCTAATAATTTATTTTTATATTTCCTATATATTATGTTAAAGCGCAAAATTTAATGATAAAATCAGCAAAAAGGAGAATGCGAAATAATGAATTTTAAAGGGTTGCAGAAGGTTTCCACAATTTCAGAAAGATTACAAATTGCAATGGACAAAAGAAAAATAAAACAAATTGATCTAGCACGTGTGGCTGATGTTAATCAGGGGGCACTTTCGCGATATTTAAAAGGATCTTACGAGCCAAAATCCGCAACAATTTACAAGTTGGCGCTTGCGCTTGATGTGTCTGACATGTGGCTGGAAGGCTATGACGTGCCGATGGAGCGCTCCAGGAAGCAAAAGGAAATAGATTTCAAAAATAACTTGTATAAGAAAATCGCCCAGGATATGGACTTGCTCAAAACCATATCGCAATATTATAATTTACCAGAAG
>ERZ1034876.299-NODE-299-length-31434-cov-8.062749_pt1 | contig 31434 bp, 25 predicted proteins | sample MGYA00520698_ERZ1034876 | MGnify/ENA primary metagenome ERZ1034876 (study PRJEB33766, sample SAMN09781723) | gut metagenome | biome: gut microbiome | host: Homo sapiens | place: Madagascar | study: EMG produced TPA metagenomics assembly of the PRJNA485056 data set...
GCTTGGGGCTTAGCTGCGGGAAGATTTGGGCGTAAGAAAAGGCGCGCCCGATCAAACGAGCGCGCCTTTCCGTTGAAGCCGATGGGTGTCTTTACGAAAGGCCGAGCAGGGTGGCAAGCGAGCTCATGAAGCTCGACATGTTGCGGTAGCACATGAACAGCGTGATCACGATGAACACGACGCCGCAGATGTTCGCGAACGCATGGTTGCGCCACTTGCCGAGAGCCTTGCCATTTGCGACGTACATCACAAAGAACGCCATGATTGGGAGCAGGATGGCGTTCGCTGCCTGCGCGACCAGAATGAGCTGCGTGGGGCTCTTGCCGAGCGTGACGGCCATAACGCAGCCGAGCACGAGCACGATCATCCAGATAACCTTGAACTTGATGTCCTTGAGCGTCTTGCCCCAGCCGAGCACGCCGTTCACCGCGTAAGCAGCGGAAAGCGGTGCCGTGATGGCGGAGGAGAAGCCGGCGGCCAAAAGGCCGACGCCGATCATAAACGTCGCCCAGGAGCCGAGCAGCGGCTCGAGCGCCATAGCCATGTCCTTGCCGTTGGAAACGGTGATGCCGGTGTTGCCGTAGATGTTCGCGGCGGCGCAGACGAGAATCGCCATGGAGATGATGCCGCCAAGGCCGATGGAGAGCACGGTGTCGAAGCGCGCGTCGGCGATTTGCTCGGGATCCTTGAAGCGCTCGGCAGCGCCGGAGGCATGCAGGAACAGGTTGTACGGTACGATTGTGGTGCCGATGAGGCCGACGGCGGTGAGGATGCCCTTGGAAGCTTCCTGGCCGGCCGGCAGCTGCGGCGTGAACAGGCCGACGGCAACCGCGCCCCAGTCGACGGGGGAGAACAGGGCGGTCACGAAGAACACGATGCCCATGAACACGACGATGCCCGTGAGAATCTTCTCGACCAGCTTGTAGGAGCCGACCCACATGCAGGCGAAGGCGAGGATGCCGAGCACGATGACGATGGGGATCATCGGCACGTCGAAGACTGCCTGGATACCCAGGATACCGCCCGTGATATTGCCGGTTTCGTAGGCGGTGTTGCCGATGAAGATCGCGATGATAACAATCACGATTGCAATCCATTTAAGCGCCGGATTCGAAATGCGATCGCGGATGTTCTCACCCAGACCCTCCTGAGTGGCGATGCCGATGCGTGAAGCCATCTCCTGGAAGATGATGGTCGCAACGGTGGCGAACAGGAGACACCACAGCATCGTGTAGCCGTAGCTTGCGCCGGAAACCGTGCACGTGGTAACCGTGCCGGGTCCGACGAAGCCAGCTGCTACAAGCGCGCCAGGGCCGATGTTCTTGAACTTTTCCTTGAGCGAACTAGCCATTTTCCACTCCTTTCATGGGAGTCTCGTCCGTTTGTCGCGACCTGCTTCTTGAGGTGTTGACAAGCGGATATGAAGATTACTCGAATCACTTTAGCAGAATGTAGTGCTTGAGAGTTTTTCAGCTTGGTTAACAAGGTGTGCAAGGCGGAAAATAATGTCCTTTCGGCACGCTTATCGCTCGCTTGCCGGGCGCATCTCGATTCCCGCCTCTGTGAGTGCCCGGCGGATGTCGCGGGCGAACTCGAGCGCATGGGCGTTGTCGCCGTGCACGCAGATGGTGTCGGCAGCGATGTCGATCGTCTTTCCCGTGATGCTCTCGATAGAGCCTTCCCGAATGACGCGAACGACGCGCGCCACGGCGAAGTCCTCGTCGGTGATGGTGGCGTTGTCCTGGGTGCGAGAGACGAGCGTGCCCTCATCGGTGTAGTTGCGGTCGGCGAAGAACTCCTGCGCCACATGGAGCCCTGCGGCCTTCCCGGCGCGTGCGAGTTCGCCGCCGGCGAGCGCTACCAGGGTGATGTCGGGGTTGAAATCGGCCACGGCTTGCGCAATGGCCTGCGCGAACGGCGCATCGACGGCCGCGCGGTTGTACAGCTGCCCATGGGGCTTCACGTGCGCGAGCTTTACGCCTTCAGCGCGGCAGAACGCTGCGAGTGCGCCCACCTGGTACAGCACATACGCGTATCCCTCGTCGGGGGAGAGCGCCATGTTGCGGCGCCCGAACCCCTGCAGGTCGGGGTATCCTGGGTGCGCCCCGACGGCGATTCCCGCTTCTGCGGCGAGCTTCACGGTGCGACGCATGACCATAGGGTCGCCCGCGTGCATGCCGCATGCCACGTTCACGCTTGTCACCAGGGGAATCACCTGCTCGTCAAGCCCTAAGGTGTACCGACCGAAGCTTTCTCCCAAATCGCTGTTCAAGTCTACACGCGCCATGCCGTTCCTTTCCCTTAAGAGATGCGGCCCCGCAGCAAGACGCCTGCGGGGCCGCACGTTTCAGTTGCTTGCCTCGATTATCCTACATGATTCCAGCGTTGATGGAGTTTACGAAAACCTGCGCGGCCTGGCAGCGGGTAAGCTCTCCTTGCGGGTCGAGGGAGTACGTTCCGTCATGGTTGTCGATGCCGTTTATGACGCCTCTGTCAACAGCCCAGATGACGTACGGTACTGCCCAGTCGCTCGTCTGCTCGGTTCCCAGGAGCTTGTCGTACTTCTCCCGGCTCGCGTCCGCTAGATTCGAATAACTGCGGCTGAAAATCACCTTGCACATCTGCTCGCGGGTGATCGTGTCATTGGTCCCGAAGAGGTTCGACCCGTCGCCGTATCCCGTCATGATCCCCTGATCGACGCACCAGTTAACGGCTTTCGTGTACCACTCGTTTTGATCGACGTCGGGCTTGTTGCAGGTGGGTGCGGTAACGTTCGGCGCGTTGTCCTTGTAGATTACCTCGGCAATCATCGCGCGAGTCATGGGCTTGTAGGGGTCGAACATGCCCGTCACGCCGTCGCCGGTCATGGCACCGCGCGCCTTCATGGAGTACGCGGCGTCGAAGAACCAGTCGCCGGGGGACACATCGGGAAATGCGGTTCTGCCGAGCCCCCAGAGGTGATTGACGGCCTTCTCGGCGTCGACGACTCCCTTGCTGCCGCTTGTTTTCGTGCGGTCGTTTTCCAGATCCTGGATGGGGGTTGCTGTGAGGTATATCGCCCTGCAGGCGTCGTCGACCGTGGCGACGGGCTCGGCGGCGAACAGGAGCGCGAAAACACCCGAGACAATCGGCGCCGCCATCGAGGTGCCGCTGGCCTTGGAGTAGCCCCCCGTAGTATCGGTCGTGGTGATCAGCAAACCGGGGGCGCTGATGTTTTTCTTCTTGTTGTAGTCGGACCAGTAACAGTTCGTGTTGTCGGTATTGAGCGCCGTTACCGCTACGCATTCGTCGAAGTCGGCGGGGTAGATGTTGTCGGTTCGCGGCTTGCCGCCTTTGCCGTTGCCGCCAGAGCATACCGTGACGATGCCGGCGTTTTTCGCCGAGACGATGGCTTTGCGAAGAGCCTCGTCTTTCAGGCAATAGCCGCTTGAGGAGGAGGTGTTGTAGGACCCGAAGCTCGTGTTAATCACGCGCAGGTTGGGAACGGTCTTCGATGTTGCGAGGTCAACCACGTATTTGTAGCCGGAAAGAACAGACGCGGTAGTCGCCTCCGGGGCGCCTGTGTCGTTGAAGACCTTCACGGGAAGAATAGTCGCGTTGAATGAGGCGCCTGCCAAGCCGATTCCGTTGTTCGCCCTGGCAGAGATGATTCCCGCAACCATCGTGCCATGCCCGATTCGGTCGCCGTTAGGCACGCTCGCGCTCAGCGGCTTGCTGTTGTACGCATCCCACGCGTAGTCCATAAGCAGGTTGTCCTCCGGATCCGCATGGTCGAAATCTACGCCCGTGTCGAGCGTGGCCACGGTGACGGTGTTGTCCGTATGCACGAGGTTCCACGCTCTTGTGATGCGCGTGGTGTAGAGCCAGTATTGGTTGTAGGGTTCGTTCGGATCGCGGGTGTATACGTAATCGTCGTTCGGCATGCCGAGCGCCTGCGCCGAGATGTCCTCGTCGCCTTCGACCTGCTCGTTGGCGATGCTTGCGGCGCTTTCGTCCAGCGCGCCGGCGGGCACCTCGTCCACCAGCCTGTACACGAAGTTCGGCTGCACGGAGACGACGCCGGGGACTTCCTGGGCGGCGGCAACGGCCTCCGACGCGCGCATGTCGTCCGCCACATCGGCAACGGCGAGCGTCGATCCGTCCGCGGATTCGATCTGATTGGTGACGGCGAGCCCCGCATCGGCAAGCCCTTGCGCGAGCTCGCTTTCCCCGCCGTCTTCGGAGAGAAGGTTGATCTTTGAGTCCTCATCGAGGGTCACGAGAAGGCCTCGGTAGTCCACGCCCTCGACAAGTTCGTCGAAGAGCGCGGGATCGTTGGCTTGCGTCGCGCCCTCGCTGATTGCGGTCGTGTCCACAGCGCTTTCACCAGCCGATTTGTTGGCATCGGCGGCATCGTCGGCAAAGGCGAGCGCAGGTGCGGGGAAGGCGATTCCCACCGCGAGGATTGCGGCGAGCATCATTTTAGGTAATCGGCGTGGACAGCGCATGGGGGCCTCCTATCCCTTGAGGTCGACGTTCTTTGTGTCGGTTATCAGCATGCATCCGGGCGCATGCGTGATGGCGAAGGGAGGCTTGGAGTTCATGACCACGGCCTGGGGCGTCACGCCGCAGGCCCAAAAGACGGGCACCTCGCCCTCGTGGATATCGACGGGGTCGCCGAAGTCGGGCTTCGAGATGTCCTCGATGCCGATGACCGACGGGTCGCCGATGTGCAGCGGAGCGCCGTGCACCTTGGGGATGGCGCCCGAGATCTGCACCGCCTTCACCACCTGGTCGTAGGGGATGGGGCGCATCGACATGACGGTGTTTCCCGACATCGATCCTGCGGGCGTGCACGCGACGTTCGTCAGGTACATCGACACGTTGCGGCCCTGGGTGTTGTGGCGCATCTCGATGCCGGCCTCGATGAGCTCGCTTTCGAATGAGAACGAGCATCCGATGACGAACGACACCAGGTCATCGCGCCAGTACGACGACACGTCCGTGACCTCGTCGACCAGCTTGCCGTACTCGTAGATGCGGTAGCGTGGGAAGTCGGTGGCGATGTCGCAGTCGGTGGCGCAGATGGTGGTCTCGCGCGCGCCGGTCTCGGTCACTTCCAGAAGCGGGCAGGGCTTGGGGTTGCGCTGGGCGAACAACAAGAAGTCATAAGCCTGCTCTTTCGGCAGCACGATGAGGTTCGCCTGCGCGTACCCGGGGCAAAGCCCGCTTGTGGGCGCGGCGAAGCTGCCTTCGCGGATGAGGTGGCGCGCCTCGGTGGGCGTGGCGGAGAGCATCTTTTCCCAAACCGCGGCGTCGACGCCTCCCGGTTTTACGGGTGCCGGCATTTTGATAGTCATGAGTTCCGCCTTTCCTTCATAGTTCAGGGTAGTGCGCTTCGCTTTGATGCGCACTACCCCGACGTCTCAACAATGCTATGCCATGAAGCCTTGAAGGCCCAAGCCCGTGGTTAAACCTCGCCTGCGAGGAAGCGCTCGATGAAGCTCGTGTTCGCCTCACCTGCGCAGAAGGTCTCGTTCTCCAAGATGGAGTATTGGAAATCGAGGTTCGTCTGCACGCCGACGACGACCATCTCCTCAAGTGCCGTGCGCATCTTGGCGATCGCCTCGGTGCGGTTGCGGCCGAGTACGATGACCTTCGCGATCATCGAGTCGTAATACGGCGTGATCTCGAAGCCGTCGTAGGCGGCCGTGTCCACGCGCACGCCGTTCCCGCCTGGCAGGTGGGTTTGGGAAATCGTGCCAGGTGAAGGCATGAAATTCTTCTCTGGCATCTCAGCGTTGATGCGGCACTCGATGGCGTGCCCGTGCAGCTGGATGTCGTCTTGGGAAAACGAGAGCACCTCTCCTGCGGCGACGCGAATCATCTCGCCCACAAGGTCGGTGTGCGTGACCATCTCCGTCACGCAGTGCTCCACCTGGATGCGGGTGTTCATCTCCATGAAGTAGTAGTTGCGGTCGTCGTCGAGGAGGAACTCGATCGTGCCCGCGGAGGTGTAGCCCACGGCACGCGCGGCCTTCACGGCGTCGTCCATCATGCGGGCGCGCAGCTCCTCGTCGAGTGCGGGGGAGGGGCTTTCCTCGATCATCTTCTGGTGGTTGCGCTGCACCGAGCAGTCGCGCTCGCCGAGGGCCACCACATTGCCGTGGTTGTCCGCGATAATCTGCACTTCCACATGGCGCGGATTCTGTACGGCACGCTCAAGATACATCGTGTTGTCGGCGAAGGCATTCACACTCTCGCGCTGCGCGATGTTGAACATGTCGGCGAAGTCCTCTTCGGATTCCGACACGCGCATGCCCTTGCCGCCACCGCCCGACGATGCCTTGATCATGATGGGCCAGCCGATCTTGCGCGCCTGCTCGAGCGCTTCGCCCACGTCGTGGATGCCCTTCTTCGTGCCGGGGACCACGGGTACGCCTGCGTCCATCATGGTGCGGCGCGCCTGGCTTTTGTTGCCCATGCGGTCGATGACCTCGGGCGTAGGGCCGATGAACGCGATGTCGTTGTCGCGGCACATCTTCGCGAACGTGGAGTTCTCGGAGAGAAAGCCGTAGCCCGGGTGGATGGCGTCGGCGCCCGTTCCCTTCGCCGCCGTGATGATAGCGGGGATGTTCAGGTAAGAATCGCGCGCTTGAGCAGGCCCGATGCACACAGCCTCGTCCGCGAGGTACGTGTGGAGCGATTGCCGGTCCGCCGTGGAGTACACGGCGACGGTTTTGATTCCCATGGCGCGGCAGGCGCGGATCACGCGCACGGCGATTTCGCCACGGTTTGCGATGAGAACCTTCTCGAACATGGTTGCCCCTTACGCGCTCGCCTGGGTGGCGATGCGGAAGAGCACCTGGTCGTACTCGACTTGCGAGCCGTTCGCCGCGAGCACCTCGGTCACGATGCCGGGCGCGGGCGCGGTGATCTCGTTCATCATCTTCATGGCCTCCACGATGGCGAGCGTCTGGCCGGTGAGCACTTCCTGGCCCACCTTCACGAACGGCTCCTCATCAGGGGAGGGGGAAACGTAGAACGTGCCCACGAGCGGGCTTTTCACCAGCGTGACCGAGCTGTCGTTGCCGGCGACGGGCACGCTTTGGGCGCCTGCGGTCACGTCGCCGTGCTCGCTTCGGGCGTCGAGCAGCCTGCCCACGCGCTCTGCCATGAGCGGCAGCGCGGTTTGCGAGAACGGGCCGTGGTTGCGCTCGAGCTCGATTTTCACGTTGCCGTCGTCGAATCGCAGCGCCGAGAGGTCGCCCTCTTCCATGAGCGCCATGAGGGCGCGGATGTCGCGGTCCCTCTCCTCGCGCGCGGCGGTCGATTCATCCATGTTGACCTGCTTCTTCTCGTCGTTTGCCTTGCCCATTTTGCTCCTCCTATGCCCGATCGCCGGCGTGTGCGGCGCTATGTCCGTCTTCAAATTCTATCCAAAGCTTGTTTCCAGCGCTTTTCTTGGCTTGCGCCTCCAAAATCGGAGTGAGGCGCCGTGCGGTCCTTCGCGGCGAAACCCCTCCGTAGCAGGGGCGCTTCACCACTTTCGCAAGCGAGTGCATCTCCTGCGCCTCCTTGCGGCACGCGGCTTGCGCCTCTTGCACGCTTATCTCCTCGAAGCGAATTGCTCGCCCTGGCTTGCATTGTACGAGCTTGGGGATATCGACCGAGGCCACGGTGCCGATTTTGGCGTAGCCGCCCGTGGTTTGGCGGTCGGCGAGCATGATGATCGGGCGCCCATGGTTGGGAACCTGCACAGCGCCGAGCGCGATGCCGTCGGAGATGATATCCGACCCGTTGACTGTCTCGATTTCGGGACCTTCGAGGCGAAATCCCATGCGGTCGCATTTCGCGGTGGTGGTGTACGTTTCGCCGTAGAACGTGTTTATGCCCCGCTCGGTGAACATGCCCTCCTGCGGCCCCGGCACCACGCGCAGCACGATTTCGTCCGACGAGAAATCGTAGAAGTCGTCGTCTTTGAGCGCGTGCGAGCCCAGATTGTCCAGGAACTCGACGTTCTTGGTGACGAAGGGCAGGTAGTCGCCCGCCGACAGCGCGCGTCCTTCCCAGCCTCCGATGCCGCACTTCAGGTTGGTCGAGGCGCTGCCCATTACCTTGGGGACCGCGATCGATCCGCCCGCGATGGCGAGGTATCCGTAGACGCCGGTTTTCGGTGCGCCGAACTCGAGCACCGACCCTCGATGCACCATGATCGCGGCGTACATCGGGATGGCGGCGCCATCTACGGTGGGCGAGAAGTTGCCGCCTGTGAGCGCGATGCACGTGTTGGTGGTGAAGCGCAGCGTGGGTCCCGCCAGGCAGAACTCGAGGGCGGGCGCGTTCTCGTCGTTGTCGACGAGCAGGTTCGCGATGCGCGCCGCGCGCTTGTCCATCACGCCCGAGGGCGAGAATCCGCTGCCGAGGTATCCCCGCCGGCCGAGGTCTTGGATGGTGGTGCAGATGCCGGGCTTGTTGACGGTTACACCCATAGCGCGTCCTCGTCTTCCTCTTTTTGATTGGCTTGCGGGACGGCATCGACCTGCGGGGCGGCGGCGCGCTCGCCCGCATTGCGCTCAGAAGCTTCGCAGCCTTCGCTCCATGCGGCCGAGCCCGCCGCCTGGTCGTTGTCGGACTCGGTTTGCGGGACGGCGATCGCGTCGTCGGCGGAACTCCGCTCAGAAGCTTCGCAGCCTTCGCTCCGTCCCGCGGACGTCGCGCTCGCCTGGTCGTTGTTGAGGCCAACCTGCGGGACGACTGGCCCCGCGGTCGAGCTGCGCTCAGAAGCTGCGCAGCCTTCGCTCCGCTCGCCGGCGGTGCCAGCCTGGACAGGGGTCGTCGCTCTTCCCTTGACGATCTCGCATTCGTAGGTTCCTGATTCTACCTGAGTTTCTATCAGGCTGAACTCCTGCGGCGTGATGGGAACGAAGCGCAGGTAGTCGCCTGCGGCGTACAGGATGGGCGACTCGCGGTCGGGGTCGTAGGGGCGCACGGGGGTGCGGCCGATGATGCGCCAGCCGCCAGGTGAGGCGAGCGGGTAGATGCCCGTTTGCGCACCGCCGATTCCCACGGCGCCAGGCTCGATGCGCGTGCGCGGTGTGGCGAGGCGCGGTGTGTGCAGCCGCTCGTCGAGTCCGCCCAGGTAGGCGAAGCCTGGCAGGAAGCCGAGCATGTCGATGAGATAGTCGTGCCCCGAGTGGATGGCGATGACCTCTTCGGCGCTCATCCCTGCGTGCTCGGCAACGTCGGTCAAATCAGGGCCGAAGTCGCCTCCGTAGCAGACGGGAATCTTCACCACGCGGTGGATGCCGCCCGTGGTGGCCACGAGGCCGCGCAGCTTTCCGCGAACTTGGCTGGTGAGTTCATCGTACCCGACGACGCATGGATCGTAGACCACCATGAGCGAGCAGAACGTGGGGACAAACTCGATTACGCCGTTGATCGGGTCCGCTTCGAGCGTTTGCGCGGCGGCGCGGATGAGGCCGTTCGTTTTTTCCGAGATGACGTTGCCGAACTCGAGATTGATGGCCGAGTCGCCGGCCACGGTTATGTTGAAACCTGCCATATTCCCTGCTTTTCTCAGCGTTTGGCGCATAGTTCATATTTGTTAACATCAGGCGTTCGGACAATGCGCTACCCTAAACGACGCCCATGCAGGCCATGAGCGCAATTGCCTTGCCCAACGGAAATGTAGGACATTTCCGTCGCAGGCCCGAGAAGTTTCAAAGGATTTTAACATACATGGAGAAAGTGCTTTTCGCAGCAGCGTTCTTTGTTGCCTATACGATACAAGCGGTCACGGGGTTTGCGGGGAACATCTTCGCGATGCCCGTCGGCACGCACGTGATGGGGCTTTCGAGTTCCGTTGCCGTTCTGAACGCCATGGGCTTCTTCGCGTGTGGCATGCTCGCCGTGCTCAACTTCAAGTACATCAACTGGCGCGAGCTCGTCAAGATGACCTGCGGCATGCTTCCCTTCCTGGCGCTTGGCATCTGGCTTGACACGGTGCTGCCCTTGCCGGTGCTCCTGCGCATCTACGGGGCGATCATCGTGTTCATCGGCATCCGCAACCTGCTGTCCAAAGAGCAGCGGTTCCTGCCGAAATGGCTGCTCGCGATCATCGTCGCGGCGGCTGGTCTCATCCAGGGCATGTTCGTGTCGGGCGGGGCGTTCCTCGTTATCTACGCCGTGCAGAAGATGAAGGACAAGCAGCAGTTCCGCGCCACGCTTTCCGCGTTGTGGGCCATCCTGAACTTCTTGTATGCCCTGCTCGCCTTCACGCAGGGGCATTTCACGGGTGACGTGGTGCTCACCGTGGGCATCTGCATCCCCATCGCCATTGTGGCGAACATCCTGGGCCAGGTCATCCAGAAGCGCATCAGCCAGGAGAAGTTCCTCAAGCTCACCTATGTTCTGCTGCTTTTGGTCGGCCTCGTGCTGCTCATCACGTCCTAGCGGGGAAAATCTCTATTGCAATAGAGATTTTTGCTCAAAAATGACGAAATCTCGGTTGCAATAGAGAATTCGCTTTAATCATGCTAAAATCTCGATTGCAATAGAGAATTTAGTGGAAGATATGAATCATGGAATACGCACCCCGTCCCACTTATGAAAACGAGCTCAGGTTGCTTCGCGATACTGAGGACATCAAGGTTCTCGTAGGTGTTCGTCGTTGCGGCAAGTCGACGTTGCTGCGGTGGCTCCAAGGCGACCTACTCGATAGCGGTGTCGGGGCGGGCAACGTGTTCTATCGGCGCATGGACTTATTCGGCATGCCGACGAACCCGAACGCCGAATGGCTGGTGGGCGAGATATCGGCCGCAATCGAAAAGAGCGACCCCCTCAAGCCGTTCTACGTGCTCCTCGATGAGATTCAGGATGTAGACGGCTGGGAACGCGTTGTTCGCCAGCTGCACACAAGGCCGAATACCGATGTATATATCACGGGGTCAAATGCCTATGTCCTCTCTTCCGATCTTGCAACGCTTATCGGGGGGCGCTATGTGGAGATGAGGGTGCAACCGCTTTCGTTTTCCGAGTATCTTTCTTTCTCTTCCTATTACGACGTGCGTTTTCCGAATGAGGACTCGGCGTTTGCCGAATACTTGCGTTACGGGGGCATGCCGGCCTTGTTTCATCTGAAAGAGCGGGATCAGGATCGTATTGCCCAGCTGCTGCGTACGGTGTATGAAACGATTATTCTCAATGACGTGGTGGAACGCACGAAAATAGGCGATGTGGACCTGCTTTCGAAGCTCGTTCGCTACGTGTTCACAACCTCGGGCTCTCTCTTCTCCGCAAACAAGATTGCCAACACGCTGACAAGCTACGGCCGCAAGACTCGAATCGAAACGGTGGAGGCATATTTACGTGCGTTGGTCGATGCTTTGATTCTTCACGCGTGTGAGCAGGTTGGGCTGTCGGGTAAGGATATTTTGCGTCCGCAGCGTAAGTTCTACCCGGTGGATACGGGATTGAGAAACCTCGCAAGTGGATTTGTCTCGGGAGATATTGGCTTTCAGATTGAGAATGTGGTTTACAACGAACTTCTGCGACGAGGCTGGAGCGTGTCGGTCGGCTCGCTTCGCGCTGGGGAAGTCGACTTCGTTGCCGAGCGGGCGCAGAGACGAATGTATATACAGGTGACGGAATCACTTGTTGAGCAGGGAGTATATGAGCGAGAAATATCCCCTCTCCGTTTGATTGGCGACTCGTGGCCCAAGCTTATCTTGACAGCCGATCGCCTTCGGTGCGGCGCGACTGAAGAGGGAGTCGTCATAGTGAATGTCATCGATTGGCTGCTGGATAGGTAGAGGGTTGGCAAGATGCCGATCTTGGGCGGCTCGCATAGGAAGGGAAGCTCTGGTTGAGCTGGAAGCTGCCTTCCAAATCCCCAGTTGGTATAATGGCCGCAAGAAGAAAGCATCAGTAACCTGGTGCTTTCTCCCATTTTTCGACCGAAAAGAGCGTCGAGCCAGACATGCGCTGTCAAACGGGGATTCCGGCCAAGATAGATAGGGCCAAGGGCGAGATTAACCGCCCTTGGCCCTCGTTGCCTATTGACAACGTCCTGCTCATATTAAAAAGAGGGCGCAGTCCAATGAACCAAACACCCCCTTTGCGTAGCTAACGCCCGGTCTAGTTTTCTTTGTAAACGATAAACGCCTCGTGAATCTGGCCGTTTCTCGTTATCTGATCGAGTTCTTCGGTGGTGCTGAAATGAAGCTCCTCAATCGGCCAGGCGTAGTCGCCGCGGTTCATGGCATAGACGTAACCCCAGCAAATGCCACCCTCCTCGGGTCCTTTATCCTGAGCATTCACCATTTCCTGGGCTGCTTCTTTAATCGGCTTGAGTTTCGGCTTTGCGTAGATTCGGTCGCCTCCGATAGGCCCTTGCATAGTGCTCTCCTTACCCTGAAAAGACATTTACACTCTGAGACGAATGGTAGTGCGTAAACTCGTGCGCGGAGTACCTGAGAAGGGCAACGAAACGGGAATCCACTTCAACAAATGGTAGAGGTATGTTTCATTACTTGTAAAAAGCCAGTTCAACTGGATGATTGTCAGCAATTCCAGCAGCAATTACGACCTCAATGAAAACTTGAGGGCGACATCAACGACTCGCTGATGTTCTAAAGCGAAGGCAACCCCTATCCTTCAATCAGTCCAAACAAAAGTGAATTGGAGGATTGACATGTGCTTCAGACCAGCAGCCGCAACCGCCGGAAAGGTTGCCTGTCCAATGTGCGGATTCGAAAACGATATTAATGCTCCGCGTTGCGCGGAATGCGGATTTACCGTATCAGCTCCCGGCACGCCCTCTGCTCCCGGAGCTCCGATGGCTCCAGGCGCCCCTAAAGCTCCCGGTGCTCCGATGGCCCCCGGTGCCCCTAAGGCTCCCGGTGCCCCTAAGGCTCCGGAAGCATAACGCTGTCGCCATCCCCTCGGCTCTTGCGGTTCTCCTTCCTCCCCGCAAGAGCCGTATCTCCCCGCCTAAGGGTCTCCCTGTTTCCTTGCAGTACCCAAAACGCGAAGAGCGCCTCAAAATGAGGCGCTCTTCGCGTTTTATTGCTTGGTGAGCGAGAATAAATCGCCGTCCGTTTGATTCCGCTCGTAAAAATCGTTTAGCGAATCCACAAAGCTCACGAAGGCAGGCGAATCTAGGTCTTTTTTCAACCCTATGAATCCGATTTCGAGCCGATAGGTATCAATGAAATCGCGCGAAACCACACCCTGTCGGTCGTTTTCGCGAAAGAGTTTTCTGATGGCGGGCATGAAGGCGACAGCGTCCCCTGTTTCGACAAAGCGCATGCGAAAATTGAACTCTGCCGAGGTCATAATCACGTTTTTCTTGCCGAATCGTTCAACGATGGTGTCGTAGAGAATGGTGTTGGTGCTCACGATAGGGTGATTCGCTATATCTTCACTTGTCAAGGGATTTTTCTTTGCCAATTCAGAGTCGGCCGAGACAATGCATTCATCGTAGGTCCGCAAATAGGGTCTATAGGTGTATCCGAGTTCTTCCAGCCGGGGAATATAGGCCATGCTATCCTGTTTATCTATAGCGAAAGAGCAGACGACGCCGATTTGTCGCGATTTCGGTTTGCCACCCGTTTCCGTGATGCTTTGATGCAGCGTGCTGGCGATTTCATCGTTGGTCATTTCCCTATAAACCAACGGGGAATCCAATCGGTCCAAAAGCGAGACTGTTTGCGGTGGGATGAAGCACAGGCCGCAAATAGCTTGGCAGAGAAGGTATATGCGGTTATCCTCATCGGATTCGTCGTTGGACGCTCCCAGCTCGATTGCGTAATCTGCCAATTGGTCATACTGTTCCACGACTTTTTTGGCAACGGGTATCAACGCCTCGCCCTGCTCAGAAATCGCAAGCTTGTTTGAGTAGCGGACTAATAGCTTGCAGTCCAACTCCTTTTCAAGCTCGTTCATCGCGCGGCTCATGCCTTGCGGCGAGATGAAGTTCAAACGTGCCGCATGTGTGATGGATTTCGTCTCTGCCACGTCGAGATAGTAGCGCAGATAATCGATATTCACGATGAACCTTTCCCCCGAATACTGTGCATATGCCCCAAACTTGTGCACTAATAACTCAGGTAGGATAACACCCTGTTTCTTCTCTGGCTAGCGAGTCGCATGCTCCACGAATTCTGGGGCCAGCTCAACTAGTTGCTGATTTTCTCGATGTGCGGTCGTTTTTACACTTAAGCGTAAAGAGGGACGCCTCTGATATGTAAAGGGCAATTAACGATGGAGAAAGTAGGGGGAGTATGAAAACTGCTGATAAAACAGTTGTGCAGAACATGTCGTTGTGTTCTTTCGGCAACGGCGCGAACATCACGGCCATCGACGCGATGGACGGCAGGATAGTTCGCATGCGTCCGGTTCATTTCGATGATTACTACACCAAAGAGGATTTGAATTATTGGACAATCGAGGCCAAGGGGCATACCTTCGAGCCGTTGATGAAGTCTTTGAATTCGCCGTTCTCGTACTTGTATAAGTCGCGCACGTATTCGCCGAACCGTATTCCTTTCCCGCTGAAGCGCGTGGATTGGGACCCCAAGGGCGATCGTCACCCCGAGAATCGCGGCAAGAGCAAGTTTGAGCGCATCAGTTGGGACGAAGCGACCGATATCATCGCGTCTGAAATCGTGCGCATCGATGAAACGTATGGTCGTAATTCCATTTTCGCGCAAGCCGATGGCCATGGTGAAACCGGCTCTTTGCATGGGCCGCATGGCTGCATGGCGAATTTGCTGGACATGACGGGCGGGTTGACCATGCAGGCGCGCCAGCCTGACTCTTGGGAAGGATGGTACTGGGGCGCTAAACATGCATGGGGCCAGGAGCCTTTGGGCCAGAATACCCATCAGCATAACCTCTTCAAGGATATCTCCGAGAACTCCGACGCCGTATTGTTCTGGGGCTGCGATCCTGAAACCACGCCGTGGGGCTGGTCGGGCCAGCAGGCGAGTCGTCTGTGCTTCTGGTTCACCGAGCTGGGTATCAAGCAGATTCATATTTCGCCAGATGTGAACTATGCGAATGCGGTTCACTCGGATATGTGGATTCCCATTCTTCCGAACACCGATGCCGCCATGCAGCTAGCGATTGCATACGTGTGGATGACGGAGAAAACCTACGACGCTGACTACATTGAGACTCACACCACCGGTTTCGATTGGTTTGAGTATTACGTTCTGGGCAATGAGGACGGCATTCCGAAGACGCCTGAGTGGGCGGAAGAAAAGTGTCATGTGCCCGCCTACCGAATCAAGGCATTGGCGCGTTACTGGGCGAAGCACCTCGTTTCCATTGCTCACTGCAACGGCGGGTCTTTCATCCGCTCGGCATACTCGCATGAGCCTGGTCGCCTTGAGGTTTATCTGCTTGCTATGCAGGGCGTTGGCCGTCCTGGTGTTAATCAGGTGAAATTCATCGAATGGGCGCTAATCGGCATGGACTCCTTCAATCCGCTTCCCCCGGGAGAGTTTCTGCCCGAAGTTCGCGCTTGCTATCATGGCGCTGTTCTGGGCGAGCTCCCCGCATCCTTCATCCCGAAGACGAAGGTTCCGGAGTGCATTACCGTGCAACCAGGTGAAACGGTTACCTGGTATGGGCATACGACAAGCCGCCATCATCGCACCGATCAGTTCAAGGAATTCCATTTCCCGCAGGAGGGCGATGCTGGCATTAAGATGATCTGGTCCGATACGCCCTGCTGGTCCACTTGCTGGAACGGCGGCAACAAATTCCAGGATGCTCTGACCAACCCCAATCTGGAGTTCTTCCTGGTTCAGCATCCGTGGTTCGAAAACGATACGCTGTTCGCGGACATCATTTTGCCTGTTTCCACCAAGCTCGAGCTGAACGACTTCGGTGTCGATACTTATTCTGGGCAGTTCAACCAGATTATCTGGGAAGAAGCGGCTATCGATCATGTTGGTGAGTCGCTTTCCGACTATGAGGCTGTTTGGGAGGTTGCGAAGAAGCTCGAAAAATACGGCGGAATCTACGAGGATTGCGCTACGAACTATTCCGGCGGCCTGAGTGAAGAGGAATGGATTCAAATCGGCTACGAGGGTTGCGGCCTTCCCGAGGACCAGCAGAATCTGGAGCTCATCAAAAAGCAGGGTTACCAAACCTTGCCCACTCGCGAGGGCTGGGCAGATGAGCCTGCGGGTATGATCGAGTTCTATGAGGATCCTGAAAACAATCCGCTTGAAACCCCTACGGGCAAGATCGAGTTCTACTCCACGGGTCTGGCAAACTTCTTCCCCGACGACAAGGAGCGGCCAATCGTCGCTCATTGGATTGAAGAATCCGAAAGCCATCACGAGCGCATTTCCTGCGACCGAGCGAAGGAGTATCCGTTCCTTTTGGTTTCCAACCATCCGCGTTGGCGTATTCACGCGAATTACGACGATTGCGTTTGGATGCGCGAAATCGAAACCTGCAAAGTTGTCGGCAAAGATGGCTACGCGTACGAGCCCATTTGGGTCAATCCCGTCGATGCAGCGAAGTACGACATCGAGTCAGGCGATATCATCGCCGTGTACAACGAGCGAGGCACCGTTCTGGGTGGCGCGTACGTGACCGAGCGAATCATGCCTGGTGCCGTGTATCAAGACCATGGCTCCGAAACCGACCCGATTGTAGCCGGTTACGGCGGAATAGATCGCGGCGGCGCCAACAATCTGATTGCCCCGAGCAACACTTCTTCCAAGAATGCTGCGGGCGAGGTGACGGGCGGCTACTTGGTCGGTTTGAAAAAGATCGATATCGACGCTTTGATGGCCGAGTATCCCGAAGCATTCAAAGACGAGCACTACACCGTTGAATCGGGAACCAACGTTTGGGACTCGATTCTCGATGGCGGTAGCCATGAAATCAGCAAGGCGCTTGAGGGGGTTTGCTAATCATGAAGAAGTTTCTGTTTGATGCCAGCCTGTGCAATGGCTGCTATGGCTGCCAGTTCATTTGCAAAGATGAGCATTGTGGCAACGACTGGTCTCCCTATGCTGCCAAGCAGCCTGTTTCCGGTCAGTTCTGGTGCAAGCTCGAGCAGGAGGATCGTGGCAAGGTTCCCGAGGTCAAGATAAACTACAAGCCCGTTATGGGTGCGCAGAACGAGAAGATTCGCGAGTATGCTCCCGAGGTGCTCATGGAGCGCGAAGATGGCCTGATCGTCATTGATACCGAGAAGGCGAAGGGTCGCAAGGATATCGCGGACAAGTTCGAGGGCATCTATTGGAACGAGGAGCTTCAGCTTCCCCAGGGTTGCACGGGTTGCGCACATCTGCTGGACGACGGCTGGAGCGTCCCTCGCTGCGTCGACATCTGCGCTACCGGCGCTCTGCAGTACGTCGATGAAGAGGATCTTCCGGCGAATGCGGAACCCTCCTGCGAAGGCTCGCACATGTACTACGTGAACTACCCCAAGCGTTGGGTGTACGGCTGCTTCGTCGATCGCCAGAAAAACGAAGTGCTCATTGGCGCCGATGCGAAGCTGCTTGACGATTCGGGTACTGAAGTCGCCGCCTTGAAGACGGACGATTTCGGCGAGTTCCGTTTCAAGGAGTTGGAGGACAAGCCCTATAAGGTTGTTCTTTCGGCTGATGGCTACAAGGAGGAGACCTTGATTGCCGATACGTCAGAGGAAGATGTAGTGCTTGGGGATATCTTCGCGACTGTCGCGTAAGGTATTGATAAAGGGGTGGGCTTTGCCGCTTGCGAAAGGCGGCAAAGCCCCAAAGTCATATTCTAGGAGGGATAATGACGTCTGTCGCAAAAGACAATAAAACAATGATGAAGTACATCTGGATTATTGTCGCACTGATAATGGTCATGATTGGCCAGTTCGGTCCCTTGTGGTCTCCGGATTTGAGCCGCGAGGGGCAATCTGCGATTATGGTTTTGCTCGCAGCTGTAGTGATGTGGGCAACCGAGTCGCTTCCGCTCCCCGTTACCTCATTGGTCATGGTCGGTGCATGCGGTTTTTTGGGTATCGCGAAGTACAATGACATTTGGGCTGCGACGTTCAGCGGCGCTCTATGGATGTTCATCGGCATCTTCGGCTTCACTACATTTTTGAGTGCATCGACGTTCCCCAAGCGCATGATTGCCCAGATTATCAGGATAACCAAGGGTAATACGAATCTTATCATCTTGGGCTTCATGCTCGTGTCCGCCGCCATCTCTGTATGCATGTCGAACATCGCCCTGACGGCAATCATGATGGCCTTCGCGATTACTTTGCTCGATGCTCAAGGTGCTGTCCCGGGCGAGTCGAAGTTGGGCCGTTGCATCTCGATGGCGATTCCTTTCGCCGTCATGTTCGGCGGTTGCTTGCTTCCTTCCGGCACCCCCATCAATGTTGTCGTTTTGGGCCTGATGGAATCTACCGTCGGCATGTCCATCACGTTTGCCGAATGGTTTGGATACACCATCATTCCGGTTGCAGTGTCTTTGCTGCTTACCTGGATTGCGCTGATCAAGATTTACAAGCCCGAGCCGCTTTCTCAGGAAGCAATCGATAAGTTTTTGGGCGAAGTCGATGCGATGCCGGCAATGGATTTCAAAGAGAAGTTCAACATCGGCGTTATTCTTGCGGCCATCGTTTTGTGGATTGCAAGTTCGTGGCTGCCTGTCCTCAATACCACGTTTATTGCGCTTCTCGCGCTAGGCTTCTTGTTCCTGCCTGGCACTTCCATGATCACCATAAAAGAGTATCGCGAGGAAAGCCCGTGGGAGATTCTGCTCATGATGGCTTCCATCAATGGTATCGTAAAGGCGATGTCTGTCTCAGGCGCTGTTGCGTGGATTGTTGACATCTTGCTCTCGGCGACTGCCGGCATGAGTTTTATCGTGCTGTTCATCATCATCTCCGTTGCGTTGGCAATTATTCACAACTTCTTCCCCTCAGGTCCTGGTTTGGCTGCACTGGTTTGCGCGCCAGTCTTCGGTCTAGTCGGTGCAGTGGGAGGCAACTACACCGCAACTGCCTTGATGCTTGCTTTATGGTGCGCCCTTTGCTTCCTTGTTCCGTTGGATTCCGTTTTGCTTGTTTCGTACTCGCGCGGATATTTCAAGTTTGGAGAGATGTTCAAAGGTGGTCTGCCGACTACGATAATCACGTTCGTCGTGTTCTCGGTTTGCTTGTTGGCTATTCCGCCGATGATGGGTGCGTTGTAGGGGTTGCCCTTTAGATGATTCGTTTCGCCATTCCCCAACAGGGAGGGTGCATGCCTTTCTTTGTTGGGGAATGCGTCATGCGAAATGTGCTCCATTTCAAATGTAATTGTAGTAACCGGTCGGTAGCATGGGTTGCTTCCTGATCGGCTATGGCTCTCAGGGCGCGAGGGGGATGCCCCTTTGCGTACCCCAAACGACAGTAATAGCTATCCAAAGGGGAGGATACATGTCGGAGCTCATCAAATCAGCTTCGCCCAGGAGGCGAAGCGCTATCGTTGTTACGATTGCTGCGCTTCTGATCGCGTCTGCGGCCCTTTTGCCAGAAACTGCGGGGTTGACATACGAGGGTCGTATGGTTTTGTCAATCCTGGCGGCGGGCGTATTGCTCTGGGTAACCGAAGCGCTTCCATTGGCGGCAACCGCGCTGCTAGTTCTCGTGATGATGCCAATCACAGGTGTTTGCTCGTTCAGCGATGCATATGCGAATTCCATAGGATCGACGGTATTTTTCCTGATGGGGACGTTCGCGTTTACCGTCGCACTCGATGCCACCACCATCCCTACGCGTGTCTGCGGATTGGTTTTGCGTTGGGCAGGAAACGACAGTCGCAAGGTTGTCCTGGGCTTTATGTGCGCATGCGCGTTGCTGTCACTCGTGATGAGCGATGTCGCTGCGTGTGGCGTCTTTATTTCCGTGGGGAAACGCTTATTGGAGCTCAACGGGACTGAGCGCGGCAAATCTCGGCTTGGGACGACAATGATGATTGCTATCCCGTATGCATCGTATGCGGGCGGCATGGCCTGCATGGCGGGCAATGGCTGCAACGTTTTGACGGTGAGCCTGTTCTCCAGCTTGTTCGGCGTGGAGATGAGCTTTGTCCAATGGATGATGATCGGCGTGCCGTTTGCCGTTGTTATGCTTGTTGCGAGTTGGATATTCCTTTGCGCGTGGTTTAAGCCAGAGAAGATTTCCCAACATGCAGTCGACGAGACTATGCGCGAGGTTTCCGATTTGCCGAAGATGCAGGTATGCGAATGGAAGACAGTGGGGGTTATTGCTGCCGCATTGGTGTTCTGGGTCGCAAGTTCGTGGTTGAGCTTCCTGAATACGGCTGAAATCGCCATTGTGGCAATGGTTCTCTTGAGCATTCCAGGCTGGAATCCACTCGACTTCAAGAGCATTCTTAAGCGCATGAACTGGGATATCATCCTGTTGATAATGTGCGTGATTTCGGCAGGTCATTTTGTCGTCGAGACGGGCGCCGGCAATTGGATTGTGGAAACCATCATGGCTGTTACGCCTGATGCTATGAAGGTGCCGTTGGTTTTGATGCTGGTAGCATCGTTTATCGGCGCGGTAATGCACAACGTTGTGCCCGTTGGCCCTGCGGTTGCGGGCATTCTTGCATTTCCCTTGGGCGCTATCGCCATGGACTTCGGTATCCCCATGTACGCCATGCTTATGGTTGTGGCGTGGGAGGCTTCCGTGAGCTATATTCTACCGCTTGACTGTGTGCCGGTTCTCACCTATTCAACGGGGTACTATTCGATGGGGCAATATGCGAAAGCGGGCATCATCCCCACCGTATTCCTGATTGTCTTCACTTCGGTGTGCCTGCCGATTATCTGCACATTGTACGGGTTTATCTAGGGATAGAGCCAATACGCGTAAGACGGCTTCGGGTCATGCCGGATATCTCCCGCCCTTAATGTGGCGTTCAATCTACGATACCGCTCCATCTATGTCCATTGATGCGAGGTGCTGGTGTGATGCCGACGCGTCCTCATTTTCTCAAGGGAGACACGAAGCGCACCTGCACGGGAAGTTCGTAGAAGACGATGCGCTGAAGGGCATGTGCGATAAGCTGGGCGATTGTGGCAAACGGCCATATGCCAAGCGCTGCGAGGACGACCGCCGCAGTTTCGGTTGCCCACGCGCAGCGGATCTTGCCATGCAGCTCATCGTATCGAAGGAGCGTCAGCGCAATGCGCTCGTCGCTTGTCGCGCGCTCGTTTTCGAGGCGACGGCGGCGCGATCGATGCGAAGCGATATCGAGCGCCAGCCCGGCAACCGACATCGCGACAGTAAGCGCCCAAAGGGGCAACGGTACACCGCCCCAAGCAGCTCCAGCAGCGCTTGCGGTTCCTGTCGCTTCCGCAACTACCGCGGCCGCTGAGGCCATCATCGCTTCTGCGGCCGCGCCGACGCCGAGAGCGCAGGCGGCAAGCTCCATAAGGCACTCGTTGCCGCACCACGCGGGCCGAGTCGAGACTTTGTAAGCGCGGGCGATGATCGTCAAAAGTGCAACGGCGACGAGGACGGCGGCGACGTGTCCTGCAAGCGAGATCGTCACGTCGTGCGCAAGTTCGCCGAGCAGCCACAGGGCCAAGCATCCCCAGTACAGCGACACTGCGGCGATCTCGCGGGAAAGCCATGAGCTTCTCAGGCCTCGAAGCGACGTCGGCGCTCGAAGCGGCTTGGCAAGATGGGCAATCGATCCGATCATGCCCGCTGTAGCCAGTCCGATAGCTGCGATTGCGGGCCATAGCCCGTTGTCGATTAGGGAAAACGTTGCCAAACCCACCGAAGCGGGCACGAGCAGCGTGAAAACCACCAACGCGGCCTCGCTTGTCTTCTCTTGGGTGAGGGGAACCGACATGGGTGTCCTTACAGCAGTCTTTTCGCGGCAGACATTCGCTTGGCCGCCTGTTCGCGCACTTCGTTGTGCGCGGATTCGACACGTTCGAGTGTGATGGCGCCTCCGCAGCAGCTCTCGACGCAGGCGGGCTTTCGACCCGCACGGAGTCGATCGATGCACATGTCGCATTTCGTCATAAGCCCGTCGCGGTCGAACTGCGGCGCACCGAATTCGCATGCCCAGGAGCAATATCTGCATCCCAGGCACCGGTCGCGATTGACCAAGACGGCGCCGAATTCGTGGTCGCGATAGATTGCTCGAGCTGGGCACACCGACATGCAGGCAGCGTCTCCGCAGTGCATGCACGCCATCGAGACATACTGGATAGGATTGGGCCCCTTATCGTTTTTTAACTCAATGACCTGGCGAAACCTCGGGCCGCCCACCCCAGGTTTTTCCTGAACATGGGGTCTTAGCCCATGCTCTGATTTGCACGCAACCTCGCACGCAAAGCATTGGGCGCATCTTCTTACGTTGAAATGGAACGCATATTGCATGGCTACCTCACCTTTTCCGCGTCGTCGATCTTGTCGACTCGCCCCGCGCACATCGTGTAGTTCGCCTGGCTCGATATGGGGTCGAGCTCGTCGTCGATTCCCATGACGTTGTAGTTGGCGTCCGCCCAACCTCCGGGCACGTAGAGCCAGCCTGGCTTTATGATGGGCGTGGGCTCGGCCTTGATTCGGATTTTGCCGCGCGGCGAGGACACCTCGACGAGCTCTCCGTTTTGGATTCCCAGCTTACGGGCCCAAACGTTGTTTAGCCAGAGATATGGTTCGGGCTGGATTTCTCGAAGCCAGGGGATGGTGCGGCGCTGCTCGTGGACGTACATGGGGCCGCTGCGGCCAGTGAACAGCACGCATGGGTAGTCTTTCGCGATATCGGGTTTTGCGCGAGACGATTCGGCTGGCTCGATCCAGATCGGAAGCGGGTCGAACCCATTCGCTTCAAGCACCTCGCTCCAAATATTCGCTTTGCCGCCGGGTGCTCTAAACCCGCTCTTCTTGAACTTCTCGTATTCGATTTGACCGAACCAGACGCCGTGAGGGTGCTCGCGTAGCCGGTCGAGCGTGATGCCTGCAGGCGAGAGGTCCTCGTCGATGTAATAGGCGATGTCTTCGGTGGGGAATTCCTCTTCGTATCCCAAAGCACGGCCGAGCTTGATCATGATTTGCGTGTCGGGGAGAGCCTCGCCGACTTCCACGCATTTCTGGCGAAGCGTCAGGATGGGGAGCCAGACGTCGGATTTGAACCATTCGGGCTCGGTGCGCTCAAGGTAGGTGGCGGCGGGTAAGACCAGGTCGGCAAGTTCTGCGGTTTCGTTTAGATACGGGTCGATCACGCAGATGTAGTCCACGTTCGCCATCGCTGCACGAGACGTGTCCGGCGATGGTTGCGTGACCATGATGTTCGCGCCCTGGAATATGGCGACTTTGGTCCTGCCCTCGTGCATGAGGCGATACACGTCCGGCGTCGGCAGAAGCCCCTGGCCGCTGAAGAGCAAGGGCCATGAGCTGTCGGGGTGGTTGTAGGGGGGCACGTGGAACATCTTTGTGGGCCCTTCGGGGACGAAGCTAGGCACCACATGATTCATCATGGTGAAGTTGGGATTTCTGTCAGGGCTTTTCGGGGTGAAGACGTCGCATCCGATGCGGTCGAGATGGCCAGTGATTATGCGCAGGATGCACAGGGCGCGAGTGGTTTGCGAGACGTTGACGCGGCCTTCGAGGCCGTGGCCCGACACGATGCCGGCTCGCTTGGTGGTGGCGTACTCGACGGCAAGGTCGCGGATGTCTGCGGCGGCGACGCCGGAGATTGATTCCGCCCACTCGGGCGTGTACGGGATGCCCTGGCCGTTCTCGCCGCGCACGTGGGCGGAAAGGCGTTTCAAGCCAGGGTCGTTCGTGTAGGCGTCGACGAATTCGCTGTCCCACAGTCCCTGCTCGACGATGGTGAAGATCATGGCGAGCATCAAGGCTAGGTCGGTACCCGGTTCGGGCTGCAGCACCTTGTCGGCGGTGGCTCCAAGATGGAAGTGGAGCGGGTCGATGCAGATGAGGCGTGCGCCTCGGTCGTGCGCATCGTAGATTTTCCGAAGGGATGGCGCGACGCTGAAGGCTGGTTGCTTTCCCCAGAAGATGAGCAGGTCGGCGTTGTCGTAGTCGCAGTGGGACGGCATGCCGCCGTAGGAGATGCCCTCCATCACCGCGCGTGGAACGAAGCATTCCGATGCGCCCATACCCACATCGGTTCCCACGGTGTGGGCGAGTCGCTGTGTGACGTCGTAGGTGAATCCCCACCCGGGCGCTTGGCCGCGAATGAAGCTGATTGACCGCGGGCCGTCGGAGGCGATGGCCCGCTTCATTTTCTCCGCAAGCTCGAAGATGGCTTCGTCCCAGGCAATGCGCTCCCATTTGCCTTCGCCCCTTGCGCCGACGCGGCGGACGGGGTACATCAGACGACGTGGGTCGTGTGCAATCTGCGGGCCGGCTTGGCCTTTCGAGCAGATTGCTCCACCCGTGCGCGGATCGTTGGGCACGCCGCTCACCTGCACGACGCGGTTGTTTTCAACCTGTACGATGATTGGGCAGCAATTATGACAGCCGCCGCAAACGGTTTTCACCTCGGTCATATCCACTCCTCCTCTTCGTCCCCCGACGAAATCTCGTCCAGAACAAGAGTAGCATGCTCAGGGGCAGCTGGGGAGCTTAGCGAAGAACGTGATCTTGCCCTGCGACTTACTAAACCCTGCCGGGCTCAAACAGGCGTCAGCGAATTCGCCGACAGCGGGACCGCTATCGGCGCGGTCGACTCTTCTATCTCGGCGGCGTTCCCCGATATCCTGCGCGCGAGCGGTCTCGCCGCCTCGATTTCCGGCGTGTATTCGCTGCGATAAAACTGGACGCTCTGTCCAGGATGCACCAACCGCAGCTTCCTATGCCGATGTCGAGGCCGAGAACAAGGTAGCTGCTTTCCTTTTCAGAAAAAGTCGTTTTGGGGTTGACCATAGGCTTCCTCCTAAGATCGTCGATATGCAAACAGTGTAGTGTACGAGCTTGTGGGCTTTGGCGCGATTTGCTCAACATTTCTAATGGCCTCGTCAATTCCCAACCCGATTATTTCGCTCGGGAAACTTTTCTGTGATGGGCCCCATTTAGTCGTACAATGGCGTTCTAGATTCAAGGCTCTAACGAAAGGGGACTGCCATGTCTGCCATACACTTGTTCCCGCGCGTGTTCGCTTCGCTTGACGGCGGGTCTACGCAGGAAATCGTCGCGCGTCGTGCCGTTGCGATCGCCGCTGCCAATAACGCCGACCTGCTGTTCGGCCACGTCGTCGACTCCGTTCCGTTCGAAGCGAACGGCGCCGACTTCGACGCGCTGTGCGAGTCGCGCAAGGAGCAGCTCGAGGCCGATCTTGCCGATATCCTGGAAGAGGCGAGGAAGAGCCCCGATATCAAGTCGGTCGATCTTCAGGTGCGCGCCGGCCGCATCACCGACACGCTGACCGAGCAGCTCATCGAGCCTTTCAAGCCCGACCTTGTCATCTGCGGCGAGCGTGGCCTGTCCAATATGCAGTACGCCTTTGTCGGCAGCGTCTCGAAGTATCTCATCCGCACTGTCCGCTGCGACGTTCATGTCGTCAAGGCGTAGTTAGAAAGGCCCTCCATGCTCAACCAACGCGCAACCGAGCTCGGCTCCGCCCCCAACAAGATTCGCGAGCTTTTCGCCTACGGCCTTAAGCGCAAGGCCGAGATCGGCGAGGAGAATGTGTTCGACTTCTCCATCGGCAACCCGAGCGTTCCGGCGCCCGACGCCGTCGCCGAGTCCATCGCCGAGCTCATCAAGGAACCGCCTTGCGCACTCCATGGCTACACGCCATCCCCCGGCGCTGCCGGCCCGCGCCAAGCCGTGGCTGACAACATCAGCCGCCGCTTCGGCATCGATGCTACGGCCGACCAGGTTTACCTTACCGCTGGTGCTGCCGCCGGCCTCGCCATCAGCATCTATGCGATTACCAATCCCGGGGACGAGATCATGGTGATCGCCCCGTACTTCCCCGAGTATGCTGTGTGGGCCGAGACCGCCGGTTGCACGACGATCGAGGTTCCGGCGCACGAGCCCGACTTCCAGATGGATATCGATGCCATCGACGCCGCTTTCACGCCGAAGACTGCGGGCATTATCATCAACTCGCCGAACAACCCGGTGGGCGCTGTCTACACGCGCGAGAACCTCGAGGCGCTCGCTGCGCTGCTCTCCCGCAAGGAAGAGGAGTACGGGCATCCGATTTACCTGATCAGCGACGAGCCGTATCGCGAGATCACCTACGGCGCCGAGGTTCCCTACGTGCCCACGCTCTACAAGCACACCATCGTCTGCTACTCGTATTCCAAGTCGCTGTCGCTTCCGGGTGAGCGCATCGGCTACATCTACGTGTCCGACCTCATGGACAACGCGAAGGAAGTCTACACGGCGGTGAGCGGCGCGGGTCGCGCGCTCGGTTTCATCTGCACGGCAGTGCTGTTCCAGCGCGTGATGGAGAAGTGCGTGAACGAGCCTTCCGACGTCGAGGCGTATCGTGCGAACCGCGAGCTGCTCACGAAGGGTCTTTCCGAATTGGGGTACGAATACGTCGAGCCCGATGGGGCATTCTATCTGTGGGTACGTGCGCTTGAGCCCGATGACGAGGCGTTTTGCGAGAAGGCGAAGGCTCATGAGCTTCTGCTCGTGCCCGCAACGTGCTTCAAGTCCCATGGCTGGGTGCGCATCAGCTACTGCGTGTCCGCCGACGTCATCAAACGCTCCATGCCTGCTTTCAAGACGCTTATGGAGGAATATAAGTAGATCGTCAAGGTTTTCGATCAAGGGCGGTTCGCGGCGTGCCTGTTCACAGTCGCGAGCTGCCCTTTTTGTTGCCTGGTCGCTCGCCTCGGTGCTCTTTCGGTGCCGCCTTCAGATTGCTCGCTGAACGTCGATTCGGGCGTGGTGTCGCAATGTGCCCAAATTGCGGCATCAGCCTGAGACACCAGGTGACAGCAATGGGCGCACTCCAGGCACCGACAGGGGCACAATCCTGGATTGGGCACCGCGACGCATCCGGGATCGGACCTCTGGGTTTGAAACCCTAGGACGTGTACTTCTCCATGTAGTCGAGGATTTCCTGACGCGAGTGCAGGCCGGTTTTCGCGTAGATGCGCTTGATGTGGGCATGCGCGGTTCCAGGGCTGATAAACAATTCTTCGGCCACGCGCTTTTGCGTCCAGCCGAGCGCGTAAAGCGAAAGTACCTCGATTTCTCGCTCGGAAAGCAGGAACTGTTTGCCGACCTCTTCGGCGTTGTGGCGCATAGTGGCCTGCCGCACATCGGCCAGGCTTTCGTGATGCTCGTCGAGGCCCATGATTTTTACGACGGGGCTTGCTTGCGCAGCCTCTTGCTGATGGGCCATCTCTTCTTCGGGTATGGCCTCGAATTTGCGCACGTTCAGGAAGTTAATGAATGCGACCTGGGTCGAAATCACGATCATCGTGAACACGGCGGCGAGCATCAGAAGGTCGTTTTGCGACACTGCCGTCACATTGATGAGCGTGATGCGGGCGACTCCTCGGCATCCGAGCCAAACAATCCATCCGGCGATGGCGTAATAGTAGGGGCAACGCCAGCCGTAGCTCATGAACGCGAGGATGATATACCACGAGAAGCCGACGAGCAGCGCATTGAGGTTGGTCGTGAAGATGGCCCCGATATCGAGCGCATCGGGCCAGGCGGAATAGCATAAAAGCGCGATGCAGGCGAGCGCTTCCATAAGGACGAAAATGCCGACGGTCATGACGCGGTGGTGTCGCCTGCACGCGAACACGATAATCGCGACGCAAAATGCGAGGATAAGTACAAGATCGGCGAATCGCGTTGTCGCCCGAAATGCGATCGGCGATCCATCGGGGTACCCGCGCAAAAAGCCGTCGGCACACGCAAGCACGCCGATGCTCACGGAGATGGTGGCGAGGAAGACCTTCGACGTCATGGTGTTCTTCGTGAAACTGAAGAAGTCGTTCTCGCTGGAAATCGTCTTGATGTCGCAGGCGAGGGGCTTCTTTCGGGCGAGCGTTATGCAGGGAAACTGCAGCAGCACAAGCGCCACTGCGTAGAAGCTGGAGATGCCTTTCGCCATGAATATCGAGGCAAAGATGAGCAGCTCGCTTACAAACAGCGCGCCGAATGCGTATATGACGGCGGTTGTCGCGGTGCAATCGCGTGCGCGGCGCAGCCAGTACGACATGCAAGCGAGGCCGCCCAATGTGCAAAGCGTGCTTGCAAGAAAGTGGTTTGCAGCCGTATTCGTCTCAGCAGGTCCGATTTCCAGCAGACCTGTCATGATGAGGGAAAACGCCTCAAGGAGAATCGACGCAAAGGCGATGCCCCTCACGACGCGATGCGAAAGATGGCATTTTGTGATGGCAATCAGAAGCCACAGCACCGCTAAAATCGCGAGCGCGACGAGCATGACTCCGTCGGAAAAGACGCCCTCGTCGCTGTGACGATAGCTGCCATAACTGCCGATGATGAGCCCCGCGCGGCAAAGGGCAAGACCCAGAATCGACCAAGCGAGCGGTTTGTGCCGGACAATCACAGCACCGATGCTCTCCTTTTTTTCGGCTGGAAAGACTGTGGATTCTTCGGAAGGAGTCTTTTGGTTTTGGGTGCACGAAAGGGAAGGCGACGATTGGTTCGTCTTTCCAGTCATGTTATCCCCTGCTTTCATAGTGGCCTTTGAACAGGCGCGATTGTTTTTTATCCCCAAAGAGGGTATGTCCCCCTGCCAAAAACTGGCATCATAATAGCATCAATTTGTTTCGATTCGGAGTCTTGACATGATTATCCGTAAATCAAGATTTTCGGTTGAGGGAGAGGGAAGCTATGGGGGACGGACGAGACGTGTTTCATGAGCCGGCCGAGCGTGCGCTGATTCGCACTGCCGACGTGTACCAAACGAATCTCGACGAGGGCGTTGCGGGCTATTCCGACACGCTGCTGTCGATCGTCGCGAATTTCACCAACTCTGGCAAGCCGGAGGGCTATAACGCGGAATCCATGGTGGGAAAATCGAAGCGCGGCGAAGTGGCGCTGCGCCTGTTCGCTGTTGTCGGCGAGCCCGAAGACGGCGGCGAGCCTCGCTTCCTGCGCGCAGGGTTCAAGACGCGCGGATGCCTTGCCATGACCGCCTGCGCAAGCGTCATCTGCACGATGATCGAGGGCAAGACGTTCTCGGAAGCGCTTGCAATCACGCCCGACGACGTGAAGGCAGCCGTTGATGGCGTGCCCTACGACAAGGCGCATACCACGGTGTTTGCGGTCGAGGGCGTCCGCGGCCTGGTGGGCGACTGGCATTACCGCAGCGGCATAACGCTTGCCGAGCTCAACGAGAAGCTGCCGTGTGACACGAGCTCGGTCGCGTGCCTTTTGTGCGAGCACTGCTCGCTGCGCGACACGCGCCTCGACATGATGGTCGACGAAGCGCGCGCGAAGGCGGCGGATGCGTAATGGTTGCTGAAGATACGCGGGCTGCGGCGGCGGCTCCCGAAGAGGAGCTCTTGCAGGGGAATTTGACGGAGGCTGCATGCGGCAAGGGTCTCGATGCGGCTTCTTGTGGGGAAGGCGCGGATGCTGAAGCCAGCGCGACTCCCGAAGCTGGTGCGTCCGAGGTTGCTGCGACCGGTACCGCGGGTGCGGTCGGCTCGGCTACTTCGGACGATGTGCCTGGTGAGACAGGAAAAGGTGACGTGCCAGCTGCGGCACCCGAAGCTGACGACTCCTCCGAGGCGCAGCAGGCAGAGCCCACTCCCGAAGAGCGCGAGCTAGCCGAAAACAATGCGCTCGCCGACGTGTTCGACGATGTGCGCCGCCAATCCTCCGACAGCCAGCTCGTTGTGCCGAGCAGGTGGGTTGAGCTGGGGTTAATCCCCGGCCATATGACTTCAGACGAGTTCGAGATGCTCGTGTACGAGTACCTCGAGGACTACCGTCGCGACCACAAGGACGAAATCGCGGCGGAAAAGGCGGAGCGTGCGCGCAAGGCGAACTCTGTCCGGTCGGCCACGCGCGCCGTGGGCGTTCCCCCGAAGATTCCCAATCGTCGATTGAAGCAGATCGAGGAAGACGAGAAGGCGGCCGCGGAGAAGGCTGCGCGCGAGGCGTCCGAGGCCGAGGCGGGGAAGGCAGGTTTGGCATCTGGCTCCGCTGCGGATAAGGCCGCCGCCCCCGTTGCCGAGGTCGCTCCTGACCAGCCCGCCGATGTTGCTACCGCTTCTGAGTCCTCCGCGTCATCCCAGGTCATGGCCGATTCCTCCGTGCGCGCCGACGCAATGGAGGCTCCTGTGCCCCACGTGAGTGAGACGGCTTCTGCCGCACCCGAAGCCTCTGCTGAGCCTTCGACGGACGCTGCTGCAGCCGACGATGGCCCCTTCGCCGGTCTGAAGCTTCCCGAAGGTTACAAGCTCGTGGAACTTGAGGGGGAATATGTGCTGGTGCCCGACGAGGACGCCGCGCCGGTGAAGAAGGAGATTCACTGCGAGCACATCGTCACGTTGGTGGGGCAGCACAGCTACTACCTGTACGACTCCGACCTCATGACGAAGAGTTATGCGCACTGGGCGTTTCTGGCGGCCGAGGACAATCCAATGGCAACGTTTGTCGATTGTGTGCGCGAGGACGGGCGCATTTATCCTCGTCCTTTCGCTGCGGAAGACCTGGCCAACCCTCCCTTCCGCATGAGCGCGAGCAAGGTCGAGGACACGTGGGCCGAGCTCCAGAAGTCGGGCGAGTACCCCGACATCGAACGCTGCGAAGCCTCCAACGGCGACGTCTACTTCTTCTCGACGCTCTATATGGATCGCACGCTTGCCGAATCCCTCGCGGAATATCGGTCGGTGGAGCGCCTCTCGAACGTGTAGCAACTGCGTGGCAGCTGCTCGCTGCTCACGTCAGCCCGCCGCCCGCGCACGCCAGTCGTCCGTGCGGCCGCGAGCTGCCCAGCCGACCGGTGCCGGGGTTGTAGCTCCCTGGCGGCTCAAGCTCCCCGGCGGCTCCTGTGGTTAAAGCTCGCCGCGCTTCTCCAGGGCGTGAACCACCTTCACGTCGGCGGGGAGCCACTCGACGCTTTCGATGTGCGCGAGGTCGAGCCACTTCGCGGCATGGTGCTCGAGCAGTTGAAATGACGCGTCCTTAAGCGTGCAGAGGTAGCATTTCATGCTCAGATGGAACGTTGGGTAGTCGTGCTCGACCTGCACGAGGAAATCCCCGACCGCGATGTCGGCGTTGAGCTCCTCCTTGATTTCGCGGACGATTGCCTGTTCAGGGGTTTCTTCTGCTTCGACTTTGCCGCCCGGGAACTCCCAACCGCCTTCGAACTCCCCATAACCTCGCTGGGTCGCGAGGATTCTGCCATCTTTCTCGATGACGGCTGCTACAACGTCGATGGTCTTCATTTCCGTGCCTCTCAAATGCTTGCGTGGTCTTAACTTCGATCGTAGCGGGAAAGGGAGGGT
>ERZ1034876.303-NODE-303-length-31207-cov-13.922958_pt1 | contig 31207 bp, 32 predicted proteins | sample MGYA00520698_ERZ1034876 | MGnify/ENA primary metagenome ERZ1034876 (study PRJEB33766, sample SAMN09781723) | gut metagenome | biome: gut microbiome | host: Homo sapiens | place: Madagascar | study: EMG produced TPA metagenomics assembly of the PRJNA485056 data...
CCGAAGATAGTTGGCTGGAAACGGCCTGTGAAAATAGGTAGATGCCGGCTTCTCCTTTAATTGATAAACGCCTTATCCCTAGATTTTGGGATAAGGCGTTTTATTTTGGATCTTGAGTTATGAGAATGTGCGGCCTAATAGGTTATGTATCTGAAGCCACAATGAAATCGGTTAATGGGCCAATGCCAGATCCGCTATCACAAGATTGCCAGGCAACAACACGGCTGGTTTTGGGTGATACATAAATTAACTGTCCCAGCATGCCGTTGGCCATGAACGCGGCAGTGTCAGCCCTTACCCAAAATCCTAACCCGTAGCTATCCCGACCGATTCGGTCTGTGCTGACCCGTTTTTTTGTAACTTCGCCAATCCATTCCGGTGATACGATTTGTTGTACTTGGTATGTTCCATGTTGCAGTAGCATAATGCCGATCTTCAGCATATCCTCCACAGTAAGGAACAACCCGGTCGCGCCAATGGCATAGCCGTCTGGGCAAACCGACCACGCGGCACCGACAATACAAAGAGGCTTGAAAATCTCACGCTGTGCCCAATCCTGCAGCGTTTTCCCGGTGCGCTCAGCGATACAGCGGGAAAGCAAGTAATAATTTGCATCGCAATAGACCATTTCACTGCCGGGTACATACACCAAGGGGCATTGCAACACGCGGCCCAGGTAATCAGTGGGATCCCATTGCGAAGCATCGTTGTTATCAATATCCAGGCAGTCGTGGTCGAATCCAGTTGTGTGTGTCAGCAGGTGGTAGAGTTTTACCTTGCCCCACGCCGTGCGCAGTGTAGGCGGGATTTCTTCGCCCAGACAATCTTCCACGGTATCGCGAAACGGGTCAATCAAACGCCGCTCCTGTAAAAGTCCCACCACAAGGGCTGTAACGCTTTTGGTAACGGAGTAAACGTTGTTCCGCCAGTGGGTGTTTTCTTTGTGCCAGGTGGAGATTTGCCCATTATCGTAAATGCTTAGGGCAAGCATATTGACATGGAGGCTTTCCGCTTTGTGCAGTATAAAATCGGTTTCCATAGGTGCTACCCCGCTACTGGTCGTTCTGCTTTGCTAAAAGCGCCGCACCGATCATGCCAGCCTGGTAACCCAGTGTGCAGGCGACGATCTTCGTGTGCTTTTTGGCAAAACTGTTCCCGAAAACCATGCTGTCAACCTCTTTGCGCAAAGGCTCCAACAGCGCTTTGCCCTGATTCGCTACGCCGCCAGACAGGCCGATGACCTCAGGAAAGAAAATGTTAATAAGATTGGCAATGCCAACGGCCAGGTAATGGATGTATTCTCGGACGACTTCGTGGGCAACCGGGTCACTGGTCTTTTCTGCGTCAAACACGGTTTTGCCGGTAATGCGCTTTTGTGCGACGGCGAAAGCGGCAAAGGCACTGTCCGGATGCTTGGCAACGGCCTCTTTTGTCATGCGAATCAAGCCTGTGGCACTGGCGTATGCCTCCAGACATCCTCGCCGTCCACAGGTACACAGGGGTGCGTTTTCGTCAGCGCAAATCACCATGTGCCCCGGCTCAGATGCTGCCCCGGTATACCCCACCAGCAGTTTCCCATTTAAAACTACACCGCCGCCCACGCCGGTGCCAAGGGTGACAACCACGGCGCTCTCGGCACCTTTTGCACATCCGGCAAGAGCTTCGCCCAATGCGGCAACATTGGCATCATTGGCAATGGATACAGGCAGATGTACCTGTTCATGCAGGTAACTGCCCATGTCAAAATCATGCCAGTCAAGGTTATTGGAGTAAAGCACGATATTGTGGTCGATTGTGCCGGGGCATCCGACACCCACACCTCCTACGGGACCATCGGCTTCGCGGCAAAGTTCATTGCAAAGTGCGGCGATGTCATCACAAACTTTTTCGGCAGGGCGGGGGAGTGCGGTGGGAACAGAACGTTCCTTTAGAATCGTCCCACTGCAATTGACGAGGGCAACTTTAATATTGGTTCCGCCAAGGTCTACGCCGATATAGAGATTTTCTGCCATTACAATCACCTGCTTTATTTCTCAAAAAGCTTCTCGTCCTTGAGCTTGATCAAAAGGGAAGCGAACAGCGTATTCGCCCATGCAAACCACGGGCGGGTAAAGTTGTCAGGGGTGTTGGGGTCAAAGGACTCGTGCATAAAGAATGTACCTGCATGGGTTGTGGTCAATAGATGCAGGCAATCAAGGATTTCAGTGGACTCCGTAGAAGTCAACGCCTGCATACAAAGCGCGATAGGCCAGATGTACCCCTTTGGTGTATGGGGACTGCCAACGCCCTGGGCGGTCGTTCCTTTATAATAGTACGGGTTCGCATCGGACAGCACAAACTTCCGTGTGCTTATATACAGCGAATCGTCCGCGTTGCAATACCCTAAATATGGCAGGGACAGCAGACTGGGTACGTTCGCGTCATCCATCAGGTTATAATGTCCCAGGCCGTCCGTCTCATAGGCGTACATCTTACCGTAAAGTGGATGCTCTACAATGCCATAGGCTTGAATGCCCTCCTCAATCTGCGCGGCCAAAGCGCGGCAAGAGGAGGCTTTTTCTTTGGCAGAAAAAACACTTTCATACATCTCAGCGACTTTTTCTAATGCAACTGCCGCCATCATATTGGCGGGGACAAGATACCCATACTCGCAGCGGTCATCCGAGGGCCGGAAGCCGGACCAGGTCATGCCGGTAAATCCAACGGGTGCGCCTTTGCCATCACGGGCCAGCGTATCGGATTCCGGCGCGTTAAAGCGCTGGAATGTATATGGCGAATTCTCGTGGTGTTGTTCCCGCTGAAAGACATCGTAAATGGCATCCAGCGCCAGTTCAAAAACATCGGTAAAAATGGCCGTGTCTTTGGTCGCTTTCCAATAGGAATACGCCAGATAAATCGGTGCACAGAGAGAGTCCACCTCGTACTTGCGCTCCCACACATGCGGGCTCAGCTCGGTTTCATCCTGGAAACCTGCGCCGTTCGCTTCGGCGTTAAAGGCGTTGGCATATGGGTCAAGGCAAACATCTTTAACCTGCGTGGCAATCGTCCCACGCAGAATATCCCGTACATGGGCATCCCGCGCGGCATAGGGGATATAGTTCACGACCTGCACCGAGGAATCCCGCAGCCACATAGCCGGGATGTCGCCGGTAATCACAAAGGTAGTACCATCGGGGCGCTCCTGCACGGTCGTTTCTATCGTGTTCAAAAAGCACTGCCGGGCAAAAGACGCTGCCGCGGGGAAATGTACCTGATAGTACTGTTCAAGTTCACGGGCGGCCTGTAAAAGAATGGCAGGAATGTTTTCCATAACGTACCTCGCTTTATTGTTTCGGCGCAGCGGTCGAATGATTTACGACCAGTTCGGGGGTAAGGACAACGCAATGGCAATCCTCGGCGGCGCTTCCAGTAAGAGCTCCGTGCAGGATGGAAGCGGCACGTTTGCCCATCTCCAGCGAACCCTGGTCGATGTAGGTGAAGAAATCATCCGCGCCGTGCCGATAAAAATTGGGATTATCGAAACAGATGATCGAAAGGTCCGCGGGAACCTTGATGCCATGATTGTTGCAGATATCAAAAAGTCGCAGCGCTACATGGCTGTTGGAGGCAATCACGGCGGTGATGCGTCCCTCTTTTACATCGGAGAGAAACCGTTCTTTTTCTTCAGGATAGGCGGGTACACGCTTAGAAAAGTTCTCGTAAGAGTACACAGGCAATCCGTGTTCAGCCATCATACGCAAGTAACGGTTATAGCGTTTCGAGGTAATTTGTTCTTTATAAGTAGAGTCCGCTAAAAATGCTATTTGAGTGTGGCCCAAGGAAATTAGATGCTCGACTGCTAAGGAAGTACCTGTTTCATTGTTGCAGGTTACACTGCTGCAGGCAATTCCAGGAAACGAGCGGTCAAGTAAAACAAGTGGAAATTTGTTGAGGTGCATTTGCAAGATAGTATCGCTGTACACTTCACAGTCAGTCGGAAACAGAATCACACCACAAAATCCTTGATCGAGGAAATAGTTAAGAGCGTTTTCTTCAATGCCATCCTGACGGCTCAACACAAGATCTACAAAATATTCCGGGTACTTTAAGGTGTCCAAGATACCCGTGATGATGTTGCCTGAATGATAATCGTAAAATTCAGGGATCACCACGCCAACACGCCGGGGACCAACCTGCGGTTTCTGGTCGGGAAAATTGCCCTTGTGAATCCACTTCTCCGGAGGTGTTACAAAGGATCCTTTGCCGCGTACTCGGTAGATGTAACCGTTCAAGCTAAGCTCTGTCAGCGCTTTGGACGCAGTAATTCGGCTCACATTATAAAGTTCCTTGATTTCCGTCTCACTGGGGATGCGGTCATTGGGCTTATAGGTGCCATCCTGGATCTTTTCCATCAGTTCATTCTGGATGATTTCGTATCTCGCCATCGATTCTTTGCCTGAAGTTGACATAGCAATCACCTCAAACTGTTGTTATGGTTAAAGTGTACATTATATTTCACAAAAAGTAAATACTTATATGCAAATGTTGCACACTTTTGCAATAATTAACCATTTAGAGGCTGTCAATCTGCACAATTTCTTCTGCAAAATGATGTAATAAGCGACGAAACGCTAAGTTGATATGCTATTGCTATATTGACGTATGGCAATATTGCCATTATAATCGAATTGACTAAAGGGGCAAGGCAAGAACCTTTACAATTAAAATTAGGGAGGATAGCGGAAGCCTATGAAAACACAAACACCGACCAAGGAATCATCCGTGAAGTCCGCTCCCGGAAAAATCAAAACATGGCTGCACCGTGAGACCAAGGATTGGAAGAGATCACTCAAGCGGAACTACGATCTTTACCTGATGCTGATCCCGGTCATTGCCTACTATGCTATCTTCTGCTATGGTCCTATGTACGGTCTGCAGATTGCATTTAAAGATTATTCCCCGGCACTGGGCATTCTGAAAAGCCCATGGGCAGGGTTGAAGCATCTTACGCGCTTCTTTAACTCGTTCTATTTTGAGCGGGTCATTACCAATACGCTGCGGCTCTCCATCATTACGTTGCTGGTTAAAATCCCCGCGCCACTGATTCTGGCGCTGTTGTTGGAGGAAATCCGCAACCGCAAGCTGCGAGTAACGGCGCAAACTCTAGCATGTGCGCCGAACTTCATCTCTACCGTGGTTCTTTGCAGCATGATCGTCATGTTCCTGACCCCCGGTACCGGCTTTATTGACAGCATCCTGCGGTTCTTCGGTTACAGCACCAGTACCAGTATCCTGTCCGACCCAGTAGCCTTTACACCAATCTACGTCATATCGGCTATTTGGGAAACCATCGGCTGGGACTCCATCATCTATACAGCCGCCATTGCAGGTGTGCCGCAGGAACTGTATGAGGTCGCCAAGCTGGATGGTGCCAGCAAATGGAAACAGATCTGGCACGTCACGCTGCCCGGTATCCTGCCGACTATTGTCATCCTTTCCATCATGGCTATCGGCAACGTGCTGAATATCGGCTACGAAAAGGTCTATCTTCTGCAAAATACCGCAAACCTGTCGGCTTCGGAAGTCATCTCTACCTACGTGTACAAATCCGGCCTGCAGCAATCCCAGTATAGCTTCGCATCGATGGTTGGCCTTTTCAATAACGTTGTCAATTTCATTATTTTGATTGCAGCCAACAAGCTTTCCAAGTGGTTGACCGAAACCTCTCTGTGGTGAAAGGAACAGCCCAATGAAAAATACACACACTGCGATACGCGAGACACGCAGCGACAAAATTTATGGCGTGTTCTCGCACATCATCATCCTGCTTGTGATGGTGATTTTGGTTTACCCCATCTGGGCGGTCGTGGTCGCCTCTTTCAGCGATCCTACCGAACTGTACAAAAGCTCGTTCCATTTCTGGCCAGAGACCGTGACCCTGGACAGCTACAAACTGGTTTTCCGGGATGACAGTTTCCTGACCGGTATCTGGAACTCAGTAAAATACACGGCAGTTGGTACTTTTATCAATGTGATCTTGAACATCTGTGCCGCGTACCCGCTATCCAAGCGCAACTTTAAGGGACAAAGTCTGCTGATGAAGCTGTTTACCTTTACGATGTTTTTCAGCGGCGGCATTGTTCCCACCTATATCCTGATCAATAAGATGCACTTGATCGACAGCTTCTGGGTCATGATTCTGCCAAGCGCCATCGGGACCTTCAACGTTATCCTGATGCGCACCTACTTCCAGACGAACATTCCCCAGGAGTTGGAGGATGCCGCCAGCGTAGATGGCTGCACCAACTTCAAGTTCCTGATCCGCATCGCACTGCCGCTGTCCATCCCTATCATCGTGGTTGTGGCGCTCTACTACGGTGTAGACCACTGGAATGATTACTTCACCGCGATGATGTACCTGACTAAACGGCAGCTGTATCCGTTGCAGCTGGTTCTGCGTGAAATTTTGCTAGAAAACGAAGCAGGCAAGATGCTGAATGTGGCCACCGATGCTGCCTATGCTGAGCGCATGATGAGCCGCATGGGTCTGAAATATGCAGTCATCGTTATTTCCACTATCCCCATCCTTGTGATTTATCCCTTCGTGCAAAAGTTCTTTTCCAAGGGTGTTATGGTGGGTGCCGTCAAAGGCTGATGTATGGATTTAGTACCTACAGACAGGTACATGAAATAGCACACATTTGAAAGGAGAAAACAATGAAAAAGGCACTTTCTATCCTGATGGCTACCGCACTAGCCGCAACATCACTGGCAGGATGCGGACAGGCTGCTTCCAGCGCTGCCGACAGCGCCCCGGTAGCAGACACCAGCACGTCTTCCTCTACCGAAGAAACCAGCGATGGTAAAAAAGAATTTACCATCGTCTGCCAGGCTGCCGGTGACACGAACCCTTCGGTCACTGACTGGTGGATCTGGAAAAAATACGAGGAAATGACCGGTATCCATATCAACTGGATCGAAGTCCCCGAATCCTCGATGAGCGAGCGCAAGAACCTCATCATGAACTCTGACGATGTGCCCGATGCGTTCTGGCAGGTTACCTGGACCACAGAGGAACTGACCCGCTACGGCAGCGAGGGTGCATTCGTGAACATCGCTCCCTACATGGACACCTGCACCCCGAACCTGAAAAAGCTGCTGACCGAGGAAGTCAAGGGCGGCTTAGCGGCTGTTACCATGACCGACGGCGGTATCTACTCCATGCCATGGGTCATGACCGACCGCCCGCAGATGAACGCCCGCTTCTACCTGAATAAGAACTGGCTGGAGAATGCCGGCCTCGAAACGCCCACCACCATTGACGAACTGACCAACGTGTTCAAGACCTTCAAAGAGCAGGATGTCAACGGCAACGGCGATCCCAACGATGAATGGCCCATCTACATGCAGCCCAGCGGCATCAGTATGCTGAACGAGATGCTGTGCGGTGCTTACGGCATCGGCAACAACGGCTTTAAGCCCATCTCCGAGGATTACTACATTGATAAGGACGGCAACGTCCAGTTCCTGTACACCTCTGACGGCATGAAGCAGATGTGGCAGCAGATGAACGAATGGTGGGATGCTGGTTACTTCTATCCCGAAACCTTCGGCAGCTACGAATATGAGAACTGGGTCACCGACGGTAAGGTGAACGATGTTGTCGGTATGTACGGCTGGGGCGATGCGGCCTTCCTGTACTCTGACGCTTCCAAGGATTATGTCGGCATTGCTGCGCTGAAAGGCCCCAACGGCGATCAGGTCCAGTCCTGGTGCGACTTCCCGGTCCGCAGCGCTTCCGCTTTCACCATCACCAGCGCCTGTGACGATGTCGAGACCCTGCTGAAATGGGCAGACTTCTTCTACGGCGAAGAGGGCACGACCTTTGCCGCTTATGGCACCGAGGGCGAGACCTACACGAAAGATTCTGACGGCAACATCCGTTATTGCGATGACATTCTGAACTATGACGGCGGCGCACAGCTTGGCGCATGGCAGTATGGTTTCTTCGTATACGGCGGCAACTTCCCCTGGAGATCCTACGACAGCGAGACCATGGAACTGGCCCGCAAGCAGGACGACCCGAGCTTTGTCGGAGAGAAATTCTCTGACTACACAGCCGATTCTGAAAAGTACGCGGCTGATCTGATGCCCGCGCTGACCCCGACCACCGAGGAAGCCGACCAGATCTCCGCCATCAAGCCCGACGTGGATACCTACGTGACCGAGGCCCGCATGAACTTCGTGACCGGCACCTGGAACTTTGATTCCGATTGGGATGCTTACGTAGAGCAGCTTAAGAAGATGGGCATTGATGACTATGTGGCCATCAAGCAGACCCAGTACGACCGCTACAAGGCAGCTTGAGTACCTTTGCAGCAGTTAGCAAACAGTAAATAACCGATAGGCAAGGGGACAGAAATGCCGCCTTGCTTTTACAAGGGAGGTCAGGCATGATTAACTTGACTGAAAAATTTGTAAAGTTGAAAACTTCCATCGGCGGCAACCGTGAGAAGATGGGCTTTGAGGATACCTTCGGCATGCCCAAGGAAGAACAGGCCCACATTACCAGACCCAGCCGTGCCAATACCCGCATCATCGGCGAGTTGGAATTTGCCATCAAACTGTCTGAAGAACTGGGCGGCAAATATGATAATATCTTGAATAATGCGTTGGATTACCTGCTGGAGCAGCAGCGGACGGATGGCGTGCTGACCAACAGCGTCTGCGAAAAGGCTGAAGCTATGCTGGCCCCCATGGAACCAGATGCTAAAGCCTACACGGTCATCCTGGTAGGCCATGCGCACATCGATATGAACTGGATGTGGAGTTTTAACGAGACGGTGGCCATTGTGCTGGCGACTTTCCGCTCCATCCTCAATATCATGGACCAGTACCCTGAATTCCACTTTTCTCAATCGCAGGCTGCTGTCTATACAATTGTCGAGGATTACGACCCTGACCTGATGGAAAAGATCAAGGCCCGCATTGCTGAGGGTCGCTGGGAAGTGACAGCATCCTCCTGGGTGGAAAACGACAAGAACATGCCCGGCACCGAGGCCATGCTGCGCCATATCCAGTGCACCCGCGACTACTTAAAAGAGGTATGGGATGTCAAGGATTTTGACATCGACTTCTCGCCGGATACCTTTGGCCATAGCGGCAACATGCCGGAACTGGATACCTTCGGCGGCATCCGTTACTTCTACCATTGCCGCGGTCTGGCCGATGATATTGTGCTGTACCGCTACAAGGGCCTGTCCGGCAAGGAACTGCTGGCCTACAAGGAACCCTACTGGTACAATGGTGCCATTACGCCGCATATTGGCTCTGGTTTAATTGAGATTTCCCGCAAATGCGCCGGGCTGAAAACCGGCCTCATCGTCTACGGCGTAGGCGACCATGGCGGCGGTCCGACCCGCCGCGATATTGAGCGTGGTCTGGAAATGATGACATGGAAGATCTACCCGACCGTCAAATTTGGCACGATGCGGGAGTTCTTCCACGCGGCAGAATCCGTCCGAGATATGCTGCAAGTCATTGACCACGAGGTTAACTACTTTGCCCCCGGCTGCTACACCACCCAAAGCCGCCTGAAGCGCGGCAACAAGCGCACCGAAGCGGCACTGAACGATGCCGAGGCCATGTCTGTACTAGCTGGCAAGTATGCAAAATTCCCTTACGCCAAAGCCAAGATGGACAAGGCATGGCAGAATGTGCTGTTTACCCATTTCCATGACATTCTGACCGGCTCCTGTGTGCAGGATAGTCGCGAGCATGCCATGGGCCTGTTCCAGACCTCTATCGCAACGGCCAACACCCAGATCCAGAACGCCATGCGCGTGATTGCGGAAAATATTGATACATCTTCGATTCTTGTAGACATTGATGCCTACAACACGCAGTCCGAGGGCGCTGGTGCCGGTTATGGCATCGAGAACTTTGTTGGCGTACCCAGCACCGAGCGCGGCTCCGGTCGCACCCGCATCTTCCACATCTTTAATTCGCTGGCCTTTGCGCGCAAAGAGGTGGTGGAACTTACCATCTGGGACTGGACCGGCGATATGCGGGAGATCTGCGTCAAGGACTATAGGGGCAATCCGCTTGCGTTCCAGCTGGTGGACACGGCTTTGCAGCAATATTGGGACCACAAGTATTTCCGCATCCTGGTGGATGCGACCGTGCCTGCGTTCGGCTATACCACGGTCGTGCTTTCCCAGAAAGCGCCCACCACCTACCTGGCTTACCGGCAGCTGAACGAACGCGTGTCGAAATTCTACGATGATATTGTGCTTCAGAATGACAAGATTCGAGTTGTCATCTCTGCCAAGTCTGGGCGTGTTACGTCAATTTCCAAGGCGGACGGTGGCGTTAACCTTATCAAAGGCAACGCCTCGGCGGGGCTGGTGCTTTTGGAAACCGAGACCAAAACCTCTAACGCCTGGCAGATCGGCCGTACTATCAAGGAAATCCCGGTGGACGAATGCCTCGAACTGAAACTTGTCTGCAATGATGAACTGCGCCAGAGTGTGACCGCCTGTTATAAGATCGAGGACTCCACGGCGGAAGTTACCTATACGCTGGATAAGCACTCGGCCGCCTTGCAGACCAGCATGAAAATCGACTGGCACGGCATTGGCCAAGAGATCATCCCGGTTCTGGCGTACAAAGTGCCGGTATCCTATGCAACGCAGGAGTATGTCTACGACATCCCTGGTGGAACCATCTCCCGGCCGGAACTGCACAACGATGTGCCCGCCATCCGCTATGGCCTGGCTAAGAACCCAGCAGGGGAGAGCATCCTGCTTTCCAGCGATTGCAAGTACGGCTACCGCGGTGAAGACGATTCCCTCACCATCACCCTCATCAACAGCGCTACCAGCCCTGACCCGTACCCGGAGCGCGGCATCCAGACCGTGAACCTCTGGACAGCGGTCGCCACTGCGGACGCAAAACAAAATGCCGCCCAGGCCGATTGCTGGAACCACAAACTGTTCTACCAGCCGTCCAACTCCCATCATGGCACTCTGCCGATGGAAGCATGCCTACTCACATTTGAATCGGATAACGCTGTCCTCTGCGCGGCCACGCCCAACGCCAGCAGTGCCATCAGCCTATTGGTATCGGAAGCCAACGGTACACCCGGCACTCTGAAACTGAACTTCAACAGCAGAATCACCCAGGCCACCGTCACTAACTGGATCGATGACACGATGTCCATCCCCATCACCGTAGACGGCACAACAGCGGTCTGCGCCATTGAGCCTTATCAGATGCTCAAAATCAATATTGCTTTTTGACGACAATTATTACTTTACGATAAGGAGGTTATCGTATGAGTTTGACTCATCAAGTGCGCACTAAAGTGCTTTCTATTTTTATTGCTTTTGCGATGATGCTGGCGATTATTATGATGCCAGTTAGAGCTTATGCATACACTGAAAGCGCTGCCGATGAGGCAATTACAGCGTTCCAGGAGTATTGTTATAATCCAGAAACAAAACTGTATTGGAATAATACAGATCATGGCGGTGTCGCTGCAATTTGGACACATGCCATTTATTGGAATATGGTTCTCGATGCTTATGAGAGAACAAATGATCCAGCGTACCTCCAGCTGAGTAATGATATCTATCAAGGTGGATATGATTATTATGCTCAATATGATTGGGACAATAAAGAGGTGTGGTTCGTATTTGATGACCTGATGTGGTGGATTATCTCTATGGGACGTGCCTATCAGCTTTCTGGGAATGAAGATTGCTTAGCAACGTCTATCAAGGGCTTTGAAAATGTCTATGAACGTGCATACGATTCAAAAGAAGGTGGCGTGTTCTGGGGATTTGGCACTGATGGATACGGCAAGGGGCACAAAAATTCTTGTATTAACTATCCTACAGTAATTGCTGCAATCCAGCTATACCAGATTACAGGAGAATCACGTTATTTAGATATCGCTAAAGATGTCTATGCTTGGGCAAGAGAGCATCTGTTTGATGCTTCTACTGGCAGTGTGCCTGATCTTATCTCTGACGAAGGTGAAGTGGACTGGACAAACTATACTTATAATCAGGGGACAATGATTGGTGCTGCTTCTCTGTTATACAAGGAGACTGGAAATCAGAGTTATCTTAATGATGCGAATCTTGCAGCACAGTATACAAAAGATGTCATGTGCAATTCGGATGGAATTCTTCCTGCGGAAGGTGACTGGAACGAGCAAGGTTGTATGAAAGCCATCTTTGCTCATTACATGGGGATTCTGGTATACGACTGCAACCAGACTCAATGGCTTCCCTGGATGTATGCTAATGCGAATGCAGCATGGAATAATCGAGATCATGAGAGAAATCTAATGTATCGCGACTATACTGTAAAGTGTTCGAATGGTATGATTCAAAGCTATGAAGCCAGTAGTGGAGTTGCTTTCTTGCAGGTTTTTAATCCTGACGAAGAAGAACATCCTGCAAAAGTTGATACACCTGTCGTAACAGTCTATCAAGATGATCTCTATAATGGCGATAGTTTTGAACTTAAACCCGGTAGATATACGGCAGAAGCATTGTCTGTGGCTGGTGTACCAACTAACTGGATGACCTCCTGCAAAGTGCCGGAAAATTGTACGCTTCAGGTATTTTCCGAAGATAATTTTGGCGGTACCATGTGGGAACACAACGCTGATTGTTCGAATGTTGGCGTAGAAGAGAACGACAAGATGAAGTCTTGTATTGTGTATTGCAAAGACGGTGTTACTTTCTATGCAGACGATATGTATCGAGGAGACTGTGTAACGCTTGCAAAGGGAAGTTATACAAAAGCAGACCTCGAAGCATATGGAGTTCCGGATAATTGGATGACTTCGCTGGCGGTTCCAGACGGTTGGAACGTGCGCGTTTTCTCCGAGGATAATTTTACTGGAGATTCTTGGTCCTTCAGCCGCGGCACCCATAATGTTGGCGCTGAAGTCAATGATCAGATGACATCGGTTAAAATATTCTAATAAGCAAAAGGCAGGAGCTGCAACGAAACAGTTCCTGCCTTTTCTGTTAATGCGGAATATCAATCGGTCAGAAGATCTATAGCCCTTTGAGCAACTACTTTCTCAATTAGTTTAAGGCGCTCGTTTGGCAAATTGTAACGGGGATGCTTTTTGAAATGAAAGGTTAGCAATTGCCGCAGCCCACTTTGTGCTTTGTTGTTAATACTTGCTTAGCTGTACCCACATAGTCATCGTATACGCAGGGGAATAGTGTATCTGCATAGGATTTAAGAGCTTCTGCGGAAGATAAGTCATCTGATCCTGCATAGTTAAACAGAGAATTGCCGTGATCGAAGAGATGTGCTGGTGCAACAATGCGGTTTGTCTTGTTGTCAACGAGAAATCCGAAGTTACCGAAATGACGATCCGTGTTAGAAATCAAGGAATCCAAAACAAGCATATCATCGAGAGCCTGTTCAAATTCAACTCCGAGGCCCCGATAATAATCCCGGACCGCTTTCATGCCACCGGACGAGACAATATGCCCAATCGGTAAGAAGGAGTAATCTTTGCTGGTAAAAAGATCACATGTGGAGCAAAGAATGCCTTCCCATTTGGATAAGCCGTATTGGATTGCCTTATATTGTCGAATTTTATAATTCATGCAGATGGCCTCCTTGCTGCTTGTTGCGTAATGGTTCATACTATTATCTGTATTTTATCATAAATTTGTTACTTGCAAAACTTAATGCAAGATTCTATCGTTAGGTGATTTTTGCAATGGTAAACGCAATCTTTGGGGCAAATAAACAAGTGCGTTTCATGTTATACAACGGAAAAATAGACATTGCAAAGCGTTTTTTGTATAGCAAACAGGGAAAGCTGCGCTATTTTGCAAGACTTAACGCAAATTTTCCTCGTTTCAGAAATATTACATTAAGTCCTACAATTGCGGCGGGGTGCAACATTTTTACATTAAAAGGTACTGCTAAGTTTCTCTTGGCAATACCATCCAGTTTGGTACTTCAGCTATTACAGCAGCTTTTGCTTCGGGGCTGAAAACCTGTATTATTTCAGCAGTGTGGGGCGCAGCTGAATATCCATAGCTGGGATTTTCTTCAGATTAAATTTGGTAAGCAACTGCGCCCAATAAGGAATTCAGCAACTACAATGGGTGATTTGTCATGCAAACGCGCTCTAGGATAGCTGTTAATATGACTCATCATCAGGTCAACGGCATCCTGTGTCAACCAGTCAAACGAGGTACTTTTGGGTAAAATTTGGCGAATAAACTCGTGGTCCTTTTCTACGCTGCCTTTTTGCCAAGAACAATAGGGGTCACAGAATAACACCTGAGTGCGTGCTTTTCCGTTATCCGCGTGTTCAATTCCGTAGACATTGCGAAATTCCGTGCCTCGGTCAGTAAGAATCACGCCAAACAGCTTGCGAAAGGCAGCGGCACCCATCGTTACATACAATGTATTCAGCGCATCAATCACGCAATCCTGCGTATCGCGTTCCAGTAAAATAGCAAGCATCAAATTCAGCTGCGAAAAATGAGCGTCAGCAATGCTTTGCCTCCCGGACGACCAATAACAGTGTCCATTTCACAAACAGAAACATCCGGATTGCTTTCCATAAAAGCTTTGAAATCTTCGTATGTACGTCCCTTTGAAAACTCCACATCATTTGCGCCGCGAGCTTTGTGCTTGTAGCGAGTCTTAAAACGAACCTTGCGCGGCATATCCAGATTGCGGGCTGTCAGCAGGCATTTGTCAACATAGTTGTACAGCGTCCGTTCACAGCAGGGAAGTTTGTCCTTGCTGGTAGCAAACACAACATGAACAGATTGGCGGTTCAGCAGTTGTGGGGAAACGAGGTCATCCAGATATTGCAGTTCTTACGGTTGCAAGGACACACCCCTGCGAGATTCGCTCAGCAGGTCATCTGCAACGACCTGCGCGCGTTTAGCATCGTAACGGAATTTGATATCCCGATAGGTCTTAGCAGCCCACTGTGGGCAGCCGTTGCAGCAGTGTGGAGCTTTGGTAAGGCGTGTGCAATAGCGTGGCTGGTAGTCCGGGCAGCGTGGCGAGTGACAGACCTCGACGCAATCAGCGCTGCAAAGGTTTGCCATTGTGCAGACATTTACACGGGCACAGAGCGCGGTGTGGTTGGCGCTGGTTTTAACTTGATAACGGTTGCGGATGATTTCGCGGGAGATTGTAGAATCGCTCTTATGCAGACGCTGGGCAATCTTGTGGAGAAATGTACTGTTTTCCAACTCCTGCTGGATGATAAGACGGTCTTCATAGGCTAAATGCTTGTGTTTCATAATGGCTACCTCTATATAAAAGCAGCCGCATTGTAGGAAACAATGATACATTATTAAAAAACGCATTTACACCTATTTGCAAAACTAAAAGCAACATCTTGCATTAAGTCCTGCAAATTTGCGTTAAAAAATGCAAGTGACAAATTGAACGAAATGGCAACAAAAGTAAGGCGTAATTGCTACCTGTATTTCGCTAAAGTTTGATTTAGCGAAATACGGTGATTAGAGAAAACCCACTTCCCTGATTGTTGCGTTGGTGTGTAATTTATTGTATAATAGGATTAATCTAGTCGTGTGAGGAGGTTTGAATTATGAATGCGGTCCTAATGCACAAAGAAATTTCGGTTGTCGATATTGAAGTTGACGAAGAATCGGGTGTTATTCTCGGCATCAATACCGTTCATAACAGCGAACATCTTCCAATTGGAATACCTGAACAAAACGGTGTAATAGACCGTGCGGAGTTCAATCATTGGTGGACGGAGCGATCTATACCTGCAAGCCGGTCTGGCATTAAAGATGCTCTTGAAGAGCTGGGCATTGCCAGCACGAGAGCGCTTCTACTTCGTTGCTACGGACTCAGCTTGTCTGATCAATACTGGGTTAAACCAAAAGATACTAATCTCACATGGCAAGAAATCAATTTCTTTGACAATCCGTTCTCTGATGATGTTGGCGATATTCTGTTTGGCGCAAACAAGCACAAGGATGTTTTGGATCTGAGTTCTCCAGATAATACATCTGTTGGTGATTTGAAGAAACGCTGGAAGATTATTGATGGAAAGCGCTGCCTTGTTAAGGGTGGTAGCAATCCGTTCCGGCAGCAGCCGTTCAATGAGGTTATCGCTGCGAAAATCATGGAACTTCTCGATATACCGCATGTGGCTTATTCTGTGGCGTGGGATCAGGGCGTTCCCTACTCTGTCTGTGAGGATTTTGTAACGAGGGATACTGAACTTGTGCCTGCATGGCGAATTCTGAAAGTCCTTAAGAAAAGCAATACAGACTCACAATATCAGCGCCTATTGAAGTGTTGCGCTGCTCTTGATATTCAAAATCTTGTTGAATTTCTCGATAGAATGATTGTTTTGGATTATATCATTGCTAACGAGGATCGCCATCTGAATAATTTTGGTGCAATCAGAGATGCCAATACCCTTGAGTGGATCGGAATGGCTCCGATATATGATAGTGGTTCTTCGTTAGGTTTCGATAAGTTGCCCCAGCAGATGAAATCTGAGAAAGATGTTGACTGCAAGCCGTTTAAAAAGCGTCATATTGAGCAGCTTGGGTTTGTAACAGATTTTAGCTGGATTGATTTTGATAAGCTTGCTGGTGTAGGAGATATTATCGACAAGGTTTTTTCTGATAACCGCGCTTCTGAATTTATTGATTCAGCTCGCGTTATGGCTATTAAGGATAGCGTAGAACGGCGTATTGGCGTTCTGAAGGTTTGGGCTTCAGCAAAATAAGTTTTAATAGTATAAGCCGTTCTCTTTAGAGAGCGGCTTTTATTATTGCAAATAAATTGATAATGTTTACTATTATTGACAAAACTCCATGTTGCGTCAATAATAGTAAACATTAAAGTAGACGTGTATTCCGAAATCACAGGCGAAGCTTTACAAAAACGACTGTACAAGTATATGTTAGATACAGGTATTCGCCTTTCAGATATGGAGCCTTACTTCCCCTATTATCCGGACAAGTTGTATAGGAATTTGGTGGAAACAAAAGTGATTTATTACGATATACAGAAATATTTGAAATGACAATACCCGCTTGACTACTTCCCTATTTGGAAGCGTCAAGCGGGTATTGTTGTTATTTGGAATCGGGCATAAGATTTTCTTGTTCGAAAAGAATTTGGAGATTACTATGCCGCTGTAGAGAGTTTACATCACTTCTGATATAGTCCCATGTTTGGGTATAGGTGCCAGGGACAGCGATTTCTGTAGACTTAATGAAAGACAAGAAGGCTGCAGGATTGTGCTCATATTTTTCTGCAAATTTATCTGCGAGTTCTTCTTTTTGATCATCAGTTAAGTCCGAAGAGATATTGTGTAGGGCATGTTCCATGTTCCTTGAAAAGTAGTATATGGAATAAGGTATACGGCCTTTCATTTTACCAGTGGAACATAGCGAAGAAACAACGGCGCTTTTTTGCTGGTTTCTACGAATAATAGAGTCTACAGTGCTTGTTTCAATGCAATCCAAATAATATGCAGTTCCCTTTTCAGTGCGCTGCTTTACCTTTTCTGGCGGAATGAATGCACCGTCTGTATCGATAAGATGAACTATCTGAAGGATATCACCATCACGGTAAGCGTACCGTTTCATTTCAGCAGAAATTCTCTTGGCAACATAGCTTTTGGCGTTACTGCCAGAAATGCCATCCTCGGTTGTTATGTCTCCATGGATAACATGAAAGTGTACTTCGGACGAAGAAAAGATGGGCTTCAGTATAGGGCTAAGTGCATCTTCGTCAGTCGGTCCTTCGACGATAACAAAAATAACTTTTTTAGTTTTCGCCACGAGAATCCACCGCCTTCCCAGCACGACGGAACGCACGGCCGATAGCTACGCTATCAGTTGCGTCATACATCTCCTCTTTTTGACCTCCGATGGTAAGGCAACGCAAATACAGGTCTCGAATGTTATTGTTTGCCTGTACATTCTGAAGACGAATATAGCGATTGTGGGGATTAGTCGTAGAGAACATAACACTCTTCTTATCGAGCATTTCCAGAGCCCTTAAATTGTGAGAAGTGAAAATCAGCTGGCCCTTTCCCCCATTGGAAAAGATAGCAAGCAACTCACCAAGTAAGAACTCAAAAACGCCAGAGTCAAGCTCATCAATAGCAAGGCACATAGAAGGATTGTTATATACGCAGATTAGGACATCAAGGAACGAAACGATTTTAATAATGCCTTCTGATTCATATTTAAGAGGGATCAGAATATCATTCCGATGGGATAACAGTTCGATTTTATATCCAACTTCTCCGTTTTCGAGTAACTGCTCTCCAAAATTATGAATTTCAATTTGCATGCCAGGAATAACGTTCTTCAGAACGATGTTCATGTTATCGATGATAGATTGAGCGATGGAGAGCATTCTCTTAGTGATAACAGAAGGAGCATCGATTCGGATAGGCAAATCACCAGTAGTAATTTGCTTTCCGTCAGAAAGGTAAAATGCAACAGGCAGCAACAGGTTCATCGAGATAGGCCCAGAATGCTCATTGCTAATAACAAACAGATTTACAAAGGCATACTTCTGGAGAATGGAAAAGATTTGGCCAAACTCACCCATCACATCTTTTTTGCATTGGGAAAAGATAGAAAATCCCTCTTTCCCAAAAATAAACGATTGATGAGACTTGATAGAGATTGCCTGAGCGACCTTCAAGTCGATTCGTATCTTCTTGTTATTTGCAACGAGCTTTTTGAATCGATAATCCGGAGTAAATACTGTATCTCCATTATCAAAATGATAATCAATTAAGACAGACTCAGCAGCGCGCCCAGAATCCTTGCGCGGAGTAATAGCAAGACGCTCATGAGAAATGAGAAATGTATCATCTTGCCGCTGGAAGGCGACATGATAGGACGCAATTTCGTTCTGTTCATCTTCCGAAATGGAGAATTGGATATCAATTTCGCACTCGGATTCGTCTTTGGAAATATAATCCTTTGTGTCAGCAGGAAGTTCTTCACCACTTATGAGCAACTGCGCAAAACGAATAGCTTCGATAATGGAGGTTTTGCCTGAACCGTTTTGCCCGTAGATTCCCAAAATGTCAGCACGTCTGGAAAATACATCTTTATTACTGGTCGAAGGCATATCTACAGTGCCGTTTTTCACATTTTTGAAATTCACCAAGGTGATTTTGTTGATGCGAACAATGTTTTGGCTCATAGTAATCCCCCTGTTCTTCTTATTCTTATTATAGCATATCCAAGAAAGATGTCAATAAAACACTCGAAAATAAACAATTTTATCAAAAATATGCGTTTTATTTTACAATAAGGGAATGAAAGAAAATACCCGTTCTCTTCCCAAACAAGGAACAGAATGAGTATAGCCCCATTTTATGATTTTGCGGCGATGATTGCAACGAATTTTCCCATGTTCCCACGCACAAACTGGCCATTCTCGACTATAGGAATACAATTGTGGTTCATGTCTTTAAGAACATCAGCCTTAATATCTTTACGATTGTTTCCGAGATTGGACAGTGCCTTGAGGTCGATGATGTAGTATGCATTGACGATATTTGTCCAGTTTTCATCATCACATTCAAATACGATGCCTCCATCATAGCAATCGGAATCAACAGAATCTTTCATGATAGCGCTCCATTTGGCTGGATCGATGACAAATGGCTTGAAACGTTGTTTCAGTGTGCCAGTGGCACTAGGCACAAGGCCGTCAGCGATGACAACGCGGACGTAAACCTTGTTGCGTTCTTCTTTGCCTACAAATACTGCTACTCGGCCTATAGAATAGTTATCAGATGTGCTTTTCAACCCGTACGCTTTAAGAGATTCGTTGATAATACTGCATCCCTCTATGATTTTTTGCTTGCGATATTCGTATTGACTAATCTTTGCCATCGAAACGTGATCCTTTCTCGATAAAAGAATGATACAACTATCCGCCCGGGCATCCTGAGAACGCCGAGCGGATAGTTGCTGTTATGGGGGATCATGCTAGGTCGACTAGCATAAGGGGTTGACCAGTGAGCCGCAGGATATACTGCGAAGAGAACTTGCCAGAATATTGAGTGACTTTGCACATCTCATAGGCAAGCTTACTCTTGTCACTAGCATCGGGATTGGAAATACCAAAATTGCCATTCCAACCCATGTGCGACTGTGCAGGAATCAATGCATTCCGGGCAATAAGAGCTGGGCCACCAGACCACCGACATTCCTGATAGGCATGGACTTTATCCTCGTCAGCATCAACAGGAATGTCAAGCTGCTCAAAGATTGGAAAGAACTGACCCAGCATCAGTCGACTGTAAGTATCGAGGATGTCCGTCAAATGACAAAGATCTTCCTTGTTACAGTCGATAGCGCGGACAAAGTGCTCTTTGTTCCCTGCTTCAGGAGGTTCTAAGTCTACTTCTTTGGCCCAGAGCGTCTTGTACAGGAATTTAGAGATAAAGTCCTGCTTAGCCATTACAGGTGCTACAACACCCATATCCTTTAGCTGAGCAAGGGCATCTTTTGCTTGGCGGATCTCAGTCGGCGCGGCGCCATATTCAGTGCCTACAGCATCACATACCGCGTCGAAATCGACACGGTAAAAAGGTCCCATAGCATTCAGAATTTCAAGCAGCAGCTTATACTGCCGCGAAGTTACATATGCAGTCATTTCTATTCTATTTCACTTATTTACGTTTTATTTTGGATTATACATAATGCGAGATTGCTTTTGCTACTACCAAACAACCCTTGGAGAATTCGCCATCGGATTCTTTCGGCAGCTTACCAATACGAAGTTCGCTGGTCTCTGCCTGCAGAACGTCGCGGAATTGCTCGATGAAGACATCTCGAATCACACCAGCAATCAGCTGAGTGTTCATACCGTGGGCAACACGAGAAAGAACCATACCGATCTCGTGGTCGTACTCGTTCTTATCCGTAACAGAAATGAGATCAACAGGATCCCATTCCACGATGCGTTCAGTTAAGCGTGTCTTCAGATCCTTCATTTTGCCTGGGCCTCCGCACGCTTTGCAGCGGACTTAGCGGCAAGTGCTCGACCGCGCTCTACAAGTTTCTGCCGTTCTTCTTCCGTCATCTTACGAGGAGGACGAACCTTGATCCAAGACTTCGGCAAGGTGGCCTCTACCATATCCTCACGTTGTGCGATGATCTTCACATCATTAGGGTATTCCTTGGCGAGCTCCAGAAGCATCTGGCGCTTGCCATAGTTGAGGGTATAGTAGGATGCGGTCTTCTCGGCGTTATTGAAGTTGATAATGGTTTCGCGCTCAAAGGCAGAACCACGGAAAGTATCATCGCTTCCCTGCTCTTCTACTTCGGTAGCTTCTTCGCTATCCATGACATCGTCAAGTGCTTCTGCAGATTTGATTTCTTCAGACATTTTTATCCTCCGTTTTACAAGCTTTTGTAGTCGCCGTAAGCAGTAGCCTCGCGTTCCAGATGCATAGGTAGGGCGGGTGCGCCCTCGGTAAAGATATCCCCTTCAGCCACAAGTGCTTCTGATACCCCAGCACAGCGAAGAATATCCAGGAGGTCATGAGGTCCAGTACCAGCGAAACTGACAGACAAGCCATGAATATTGATGGCGAACTCATGCAGGTGCGGAGCAAGACCGGCAATGAAGTGGATGCTTGTCTTCACAATACAATTGTCGTTTGGTTTGCTGACCGTGATAAGGTGGATATTGTGAGAGCCAAAACTCTCGATGAGTTTCTTGGTAGCGGCGGCAGCTTCGATAGTGCTTTCGCTTACAATATCGTTTGTAGTTGATTCCATGGTTGTCACCTCTTAAAATAAAAATGTGTGATAATACGTAAAAATGGTGGGCCATGAGGGATTTGAACCCCCACTGAACCGCTTATGAGCCGGTGGCTTTGACCGTTAAGCTAATGGCCCCTACAAATTTGGCGGGGATTACTCCCCGCCTATGGCGACCCGGATCGGGCTCGAACCGACGACCTCTAGCGTGACAGGCTAGCGTTCTAACCGACTGAACTACCGGGCCATGATATGGTGGTTGTAACCGTATACTTCCCCACCGACTTTTCGCAAAGAGCAAAAAGCAAGTTTTCCATCTGACAGCCATAAGTTATATGTTGTTTCAGAAGGCAATAACCTAACCATAACCTTCGATGAATAACAAAATAACCGGTGACACTGACGATGCTATGTAGATGACAGGCTCCAATCTTGCATTCTTTTGAAGAATACGGAAGCTGTCAGATGTGGAATGAGGTTTAGAGTTCTACCTCGAACTCGATGGACATATTGGCTTTGTCCAGCGCAAGCTGCAGCTTGGTCAGCTCGTCAGCAGTTTTCTGGTACTCCGCTTCAGCGTCAGCTGCGTCGAAGTTGCGCTTTGTCAGTTCTGCATCGTTGTGGTAACCACCGCTGCGACGGGAAAGCTCGCGAATTGCTTTCATGCGGGACAGGCGCTGCTTTTTCTCTGACAGCATAGCCATGCGAACCAAAGCTTCGTCAATGGTATAACCCAGATCATCCAGCATGGTAGTGGTATTGAAGACATTGACTGCGTGGCGGAACTTAGCAATCTTATCGTTCAGAGAATCGATCTTGGCCTGCATTGCGAGGAAGTCGTAGTCAGACTCGATGGGTGTCTCGTTGACACCGTAGGTGGTTGTGCAGGTCTCACGCTCCAGATTGTCAAGTGCAGACAACTCTTCGCGATAACCTTTGATCAGTTTGTTTGCGTATGCAGATGTAGTCTTCATGTGTCTCCTCCATATTACAGATCGACTTTGGTGGATTTACCATCGCCGTCTACGACATAGACAGCAGCTTCAGCGGCGTTCACATAGGCGCTCTTTCCGCCTTCGACAGTCTTGACGGCTTTCTGGATGTCCTCGACTTTGACCTGTCTTTTGTCTGCGCCGACTTCGATGTAAATAATTGCAGTTTTGCGTGGTGTTGCCATTTTCTTCTTCCTTCCATTTCTATTTGGGGCTTGATGGCAGATTCGAACTGCCCGCCTGCACATTACGAGTGTGCCGCTCTGCCTAATGAGCTAACCAAGCACGGTAGGGTGTTTTATGCTGGTTATCACCCCTCAGCGAGGAAGCCAACCTCGCGTCCAGCACCATCCGGTAGCAACCCCGGAGGATTCTGCGCCGTATCCTCTCCGATGTTTTTCAGCACCATTCGCGACTGATGCCGAGACTTTCGGATACCTTCAGGTGCAGCACCTGTCTGCCTATTGTTCTTTTGAACTGCCCATAGGCATTCGGCAGTGGACCAGTTGAACCATGCTCGCTAGTATTTAACGTCGTGGCGTACTTTGACTTCGACGTGGAGCGGATGATGGGAGTTGAACCCACGTCCTCAGCTTGGAAGGCTGATGTACTAGCCGTTGTACGACATCCGCAGATGGTCCGGGTAGCGCGGCTTGAACGCACGACTTCTTGCTCCCAAAGCAAGCGCCCTACCAACTGGGCTATACCAGGATATAAAAAGTGGGAGAACCCTCTTAGCCCCACCGTGATGCCCCTTGAGGAGGTGGTCAGCCCAGAGCATCATCTTTTGCATTGCAAGCCTACTCTGAAACTCCAGTCCGATAACCAACGGGGCGTTTACAATAGGCCTCGAACAATACAAGGCGTTCTTCTTTAGAGCCCCGCCGCTGATGGCCGGCCAATTTCTGGTGCGGTATATAAACATGGGGCTGGGAAAAGTAACATTAGCCATGATGCAAGCTTACTTGCAACATGTTGCCCATCACCCGCCACGAGGAGGCTGTTAATATGGGCGACAAGGAGAACCGCTTGCGGGGCCGGTTCTCCCTTGGTGAGCGCTACCCACCGTGACGTTTTAAGCCGGAAGCTATCCGGCATCAGGTGTGCATCAATACATCGGTCTAACCCTTTCACATAGTGATGTAATGGCGGTCACATACTTAGTGCATCGGAGTTCTCCTTTAGTAAAGATGTTGACGTTCGAACGCACAATTACTGCATCGGATTGTCCTCCCTGTTAAGTTTAGCCACACGAATGCGTTTGGAGCTGGATATGGGCTACGATCCCACGACCTCCGGATTACAAAGTCGGTGCTCTACCAACTGAGCTAATCCAGCAGATCAAGACAATTTGCCAGCCTTTCGACTGTTGCCCGCTACTCACCGCGCGGAGGTTGTCTTATGAGTGGCATCAAGACCCCACTTGGAATTGCACCAAGGCCTCTATGGGAAACATCTGTGAGCCACTACCTCGCTGAAGTTCAACCATAGGAGTATCGTGGATGTGACGCGGCTTAGCTAGCCGCCGCTCTACTGCTGAGCTATGGGGGCATGACAGCGGTGTGATTCTCCGCTGTGTTGTTGATTTCGGCTTCACAGTTCCTGGACAAACTCAATATCGGTATCGCTATTGGGATTATCTTTGAGCCTGTAAATTGAAACATGGACATTGCCTTTTGCGAAATCTCTTCGAATTCGGTCGATGGGAATGAGAAGACCGTGTCTTCGTATCTCTTGACCGTTCCACCAGTAGATTTCACAACCGGAACGGAATGAGACAGCATTTCTGTCTACCCAGTTCCGAAACGATTTTAAAGGAACAATGCAAAGAAGTGAACCATTCAGAAAGAACAGAAAATCAGCTTGTGAGCTGTACAGACAGCCGCTTCGTTGGACAAGTGCTCTCCCATCGGTATTCGCAGGAAGCTTAGAAACGAATGTCTCAACAAAGACATTTTCGGATTTATGCTGTCCCACAATCACCTTAGAAGAACCGATTCGTTGTTTTGCGCCAAAGGAAAAGTCGATGTCGCAACCACGCTTCGTAGACTTTTTCACCTTGACGTCATCAAGCTTCAGAAGAAATTTGCTTATAACGGCTAACCCTTCGCTATGAGCTTTTACCATTTCGGCGTATTTCATATCATTGATACGCCGCCGCAAAAGACATGGAATGGATCAGCGGCCGCAGCTCCTTCCCTCTTGATTTGTCTTAATTATACAGCCAAACTTTAATTCTGTCCATTTTTGAGACAAGAAACTTTACAGTTCATGTAAAAGTGATTCTGTTGCTTTGAATGTGTCTTAAGTATACAACCAAAAGGCAGCAATGTCCAATTTTCGTAGGGACAAATTTTAAATTTCTACTTACTTAAGTGGACAAGTGGCTTCTAATTGACGTTTCTACGCTGGAACATACCTATTACGCGCCCTTTGAGTTCGGGTGTGGAGTATTGATTCTCTGGGTGGCGTAGAGGATAACCTTGCCACTGGTGGATGCATGGTAGATGGCATTATCTTCGGTAAAGCCGAGATATTTTGCGATTTCTTCAGCCAAAGGCTTGGAATAGATAAAAGCGTTCGTGACATCCGGATGGTCGCCTTTGCTCATGGTCTTATGGAGGTTGAGGCAGTTGTCTGTCGGGTCTTTGCTGAACAGGAATCCAACAGATACGTTCCCCTGCTCGTCTTCTTTGTGCAAAGGCGTGCAGTACGGAAAAAAGAAAATCTCCGGGATAAGATTGCAGGCGGCCATGTTAAACCCTACTCTCCCTACCTTCTGGTTGATGGAAATATAGGGTGTCCGAGTGACTTTTTTAGTAAGTTGGATTGCTTTCCATGTGGAAATGTCAGAGGTGTTGCTCATAGTTGATTCTCCTTTCATGCGTGTGCGGTCACCGGTTCGGCGTCCGTAATGATTTCAACAACAGGCTCTTCTACAGGTTCGACATGTGGATTCAGCGAAACCTGACGGTAGCTGGCGACAATATCCTTCATCGGAGGATAAGAATCGAGGATGTTCACCTCAGTTTTGCTGCGGGAAGCACCTTTCATACGGATGTATGCGCGGTTCAAATCGAAAAGCAGGATATCGTAGCCATTGTACTTGATGGCAGGAACGACATAGGTCTTTCCCTTTTCCCACTCCAGTTGATTCCGCAGACTCTGAATCAAGATGCGGTTGTTAACAGACAGGGGCATCTTGTTCGTCAGCTTCCCGTTTTCGTCAAGGGTGCAGAACGGGACGGAATACTCGTTCTTTGCCGATGCTTTGACAACGATTTGTGTGTTGTCATCGCTCAGCAAAAAGCACACATCCGGAGGATAGCCCATCTCTGCGAGAGTTACCTTATTAAATACCAGCTTACTCGGGGTAATCCTGAGTTCCGCACAACTTGTGTGGAAGCTGCTGGTTGGAGGCAAAACCATTTTGAATTTACTGATAAGCATCAGGTTGATGTCATCTTTACTTACCGCCAATAGAAGCACTTCCTTTTCTAATGTATTTGTGGTGGGAATTGAAGATATCTCATTTCAAGACTATCATCCCCGAAGAGCGTCACATATTCTTCGGACAGATAATCTTTCAAATTTCCATTTCCCAGAATGAGTTGAGCCTTAAGCCAGACATCATATGGGATAAGTGGCGATGCGTAGTTCTTCCGAAAGAACTGTCTTTCCTGTCCGGTGTTCTTGACGGACCGGTGCAAAAACATATCTACTCGGACAGTTTTTTGCATCAGCACATTGCCAACGTACTTCTCATTTGATAAAATATAGACGAGAGAGCTCTTGCTCCACCATTCCTTTCCAGAGGGAGACCGGATATGGTGGGTATGGAGCCTTTTCTGGATAGCAGAGAGGGTCATGCCTTTTGAAAAGGCGTAATAGATCCATCGTACTACATGTGGTTCGATACTTCGGGTAAGGTCAAAGGAAAAGTTGTTGTGTACGCGAGTCAGGCCATAAGTGTCTACGATTCTTGGAATGCCATGAGCAAAACGAGAACGAATGGCCCACTTCATTGAAAGTGACTTGTTGAGAGATTCTGACTCGGCAAAAGAGGCCAGCAGCGAAAGCTGAGCATCTGCGCCGGGAGCCAGAGTGTTAATATGTTCCGTTTCAAAGTAGACAGCAACAGGTCGGTGTAGATTCCGCAGCATACGAATAGTAGAGATTGCATCGACAACATTTCTCGCAAAACGGGAGACCGACTTGGTCACAATCATAGAGATCTTCCCCTTTTTGCAGTCCTCGATCATCCTCAAAAAGTTTTTCCGCTGCTTCATAGATGTGGCAGAAATACCTTCATCAGGGTAAATATCGATAAGATTCCAGTTTGGATGCCGCTCAACCATCTCCTCGTAGTACGCCTTCTGCAGCTCGTACGATTCCACCTGCTGTTCTGACATTGTTGACACACGGCAATAAGCAGCAACATCTTCAATTGTGTCGACATCCTCACCCTGAATATCCTTAGTAGAAGGGATAACAATAACATCGTTTTCCCCATTCAGAGACTCTACGAACGACTTACTTTTTTGGGCACGAGTACTGTGTGGATTACTGCGTATTGGCACTGTAGTGCTCACCTCCCGAACTGTGCCTATATTATATGGCACTACAGTGCTAATATCAATGCGCAAAATGACTAAATTTAGCACTACAGTGCTAACATATTGCATAAATAACATCCAAAGGAGTATTTTATGGATAAGTTGAGCTATATCAATGAAATACTGCAATTACGTTCCATACCTCGAACTGAGCTTGCAAAGCAAATAGGCATTTCGTATAGCGCTACTCAAAAAATTCTGAAAGGAAACCGTGATCTTGATGCGGTATCCTTCGCGACGATGATTAAGATGTGTGATGCATTAGGCATAAACATTGATACACTTGCCCATATTGACTCTGACAATCAGGAAGACAATAATGAAGCCAGTACAGACGAAGTGATGATTGTCAGTCAGCGTGAGGAAGCTGTACTGCGCCGATACCGCGCAAATGAAGAAGCACAAAAAGCAGTTGACAAAATCCTTGGACTCAAAAAATAGTAAATGCTCCAGCTACCACATAAGTGGAAACTGGAGCATTCTTCTTGGGCTATGGAAAAAAGAAATTTCTTCAGCTCGTGAGGCGCGGGGACAGACATGACTAATTGGCGATGAGTTTTCTCGAAGTTACGATACATAACTATTCATTGTGACAGCCATCAAGTTATAATGTGTACATTAAAACTTAAGAAGGAGAATCACTATGAAAAAGATGGCCGCACTAATCTCTAATGCGCTTGTGGCTACAGGAATGCTGGCTGGATGCGGAGCAAAGCAGGAAGCTGCGCTGATTGTGCCGAGGTCTGTCACTCGCCACACTGCCCGGACTACCAGCCGAGCAAATGCACACGGCTTATTAAAGCTCCGCACTGCTGCAACGGCTGCCCACAGTGGGCTGCTAAGACCTGTCGGGATGTCAAATTCCGTTACGATGCTAAACGCGCGCAGGTCGTTGCAGATGACCTGTGGATCGAATCATGCAAAGTGTATTCTTTACAATACTTTACAATAACTGAAGTACCACACGGGATGGTATTTCCAGAAAAAACTTAGCAATCCTTTTTATGTAAATAGGATCATACATTAGGTTTTGCAAGTAACATTCTTTACAAAAAGCAGCCCTTCCCCTGCCATAAGGCAAGGGAGGGGCTGCTGCATTGAGTCAGTGCGCTGTCAGGCGTAGCTTTGCATCAGCGCTTTTTCTTGATAAGAAAGGCAAACAGTAACACGACAACCAGTAATACCATAGCAATGCCGACCACAGGCAGCATCGGGAAACTGTTTGTTTCCTGCGTAATTTCGGGAACCTCTGTCGGGTTTGGGTTCTGTGTGGCTGCGGGTGTTCCGGCAGGTGTCGGGGTCGGAGTGGAGCTGTTGTCCGGCTTTGGGCTTTCTACGGGGGGCTGCCTTTTTGGGCACACTCACAGTTGGGGCCTTGGTGGGTACGGCCGTGCCTTTGGGGAAAGTTACAGCCGCGCTGCCCGCGTTATTGGCAGGGGAACTCGGCGCAGGTGTGCTCGGTGCGGCGGTAGGCGCGGGCTGTGCCTTGGCAAGCCAGCTGATACCGAACGGTGATAGCGAATGTACTGTCACAACCAGCTTACCGTCACGCAGGATCGGGGTCAACAGTTCAACGATGCCCGCATCGGTAAGGTGGCTGACCAGGTAGGTATAGTCGTTCGTGTTTTCGGCGACGATGCCACTAGGCAGATCAAAGACCACTTCCAGACCCTGTTTGGGGAAGTTTTCCTTTGTGGTGGGAGCTCAGGTTTTGACGTTATCGGTGCTGACCATCAGCTCCACGCTGTACCATTCGGTGTTTTGCGCAGACATCACGCGCTCAGTTTCCTGCTTGAGCTTTTCGGTAACTTTCTCAGGTGTGTTGTAGCCTTTGTCCTTCAGTTCCTGCGGTATGGAATCTGCCGCCAGCGGCTGACGAACAACGTTGGTCTGCGCGGGCGTTGCGGTAAGCGTGGGCGTTGCGTAAGGTGCAGGACTTGCAGTCGGCTTCGGGGCAGTCTTTTTGGTTCCGGACACCAAAATAAAGCTGACCTGCACGGTAGAGTTTGTCTTTTCGTTCGCTGCCACCTCAACATGCAAGGTGCCGTTTTCATCGGCCTTCAGTTCGGCAAAAATCAGGGTATCAGGCTTGCCGGTGCAGCTTGCATTGTAGTTATACGCAGATTGCAGTGTTCGCCCGTTAATTTTAATGTCTGCTAAACGGGTCTTTCCATTTTCGACCCAGGCCGTGGGGTTGAACATGCCCACATAGACGGTTCAGTCGGTATCAGCCAGGCCGTCAAAGCGGTAGCTGATGCTGTCCGTACCTGCGGCATAGAGCATGCTTTCGTAATGGCCGTACTGGATGCCTTCATAGAAGAAGCCGATGGCCGGCTGGAACATGTACATTGTGCGGCGGGAACCCACAAAGGCCGTGGGGAAGCTGTCCAGCAGCGCCAACGGGCTTTGATAACCGCCGATGGTGCCTGCGCCGTACTCGGTGGTCTTATTCTCCTGCAACTCGGAGTAGCCGAAGGTTGCGCAGCCCTCGCTGTACCAGACTTCCTTGTCGTCCACGTCGGCCATGCGGATGTAATCCTCGGTGGCGCTGGTGCGGTAGTGGAAACCGATGGCATCCACGGCGTCGTACTCACCACGGTCACGACGCATCAGGGGCTACGATGTTCAAACCCTTGTTTTCGTCAGAAGCCACAAAGCTTGATATTATGGTAGGCGTCGATGGCGTCCTGCGTAAAGCAAGCGGGAAAATCCTTTTCGTTGGCAATGGCGTTGGCAAGATATTTGATGATCTCGCCGTCGGGATTGCCTGTCTCGTTTTTATCGGGGTCTATGTAATCGACAACGTAGCCGTATTTTTCGTAGGCGTCAAAGATAGTTTCCTTGTACCATTTATAAATGGCAGCATATCATTGGGCGGTGTCGGGCTTGTTTTTGATCCAGTTGGGGTACTCCCAGCGCAGGATGGATACCTTGACGGCAGGGTTGATTTTTTGGCGTCGGTGGCCATGACAAAGCCAGGCGAACGGGAGGCATCGGCCTCCTCGTCCTCATAGCGCATAGTGCAGGCCTCGGCACCGGTGGAGTTGTTGCCGTCGTTGCCCATCTCCATCTTGATGTTACTGAACAGCGGGTATTCGCCGCCGAACAGATACTGCATCATGGCGTTGTAGGCAGCGGGGTTTTCGGCCTTATAGTCCAACAGCAGATTGCTGGTGGAATTACCGTTGAGCATGCCCAGCCCCTTGTAGGTCCATCCGTTGACATTCTGGGCTGCGGTTTCGACCTCTGCGCCGGTCACATCGACCACACCGTCCACCTGCACGGCTGCGGCGAAGGCCTGTTTGCGGGCGGCAGTCTCAGCCTTGGCGGCATAGGCATCAGCGGTGTCGGTTACGACCAGGCCGTCATACAGGCCGGTGCGCATAAAGCCGGTGCCGACGGTGGCACCGAACGCCGCGACAATGCCGCTTTTTTCACTGAGCTTGAAGCCCACGGCGGTGGCGGGCAGAACCTGCTCACCGTTAATATAGACGGCAACGGTGCATTCGGTCTCGTTTTCGGCATAGACAAGGGCCAGGGCGTTCCATTCATCCGCTTGCAGGACTTGGGACAGCGGGTACTCGGCGGTTTCGTTGACCTTGAGCACGGCGGTGCCGTCTGCTTTGCGGGGAATGATTTTGACAGCGGGGGCAGCTGTTTCGTCCGGCTGAGCCTCATCAGAGAGGAGGTTCTCATCCTCGGCAGATCTATCCGCAGAATCGGCGGGTTTATCCTCGTCAGCAGCTGACTTGTCCTCACCCTTGGCAGGTTTTCCTCGTTTGCGGCAGGGGGTCTCGGTGGATGCGGG
>ERZ1034876.306-NODE-306-length-31150-cov-469.091237_pt1 | contig 31150 bp, 48 predicted proteins | sample MGYA00520698_ERZ1034876 | MGnify/ENA primary metagenome ERZ1034876 (study PRJEB33766, sample SAMN09781723) | gut metagenome | biome: gut microbiome | host: Homo sapiens | place: Madagascar | study: EMG produced TPA metagenomics assembly of the PRJNA485056 data...
TCGCTGCTTTGTCCTAGACCCGCCCGAAAGCAGCGATTTTCGCTTCTGCGCGTCGCCGCGTGGCGCGCAGACGCGAGGATCGCCAGGCAATTTTGACAAATCTGCGGTTTTGCGGGGCAGGTGCGCTCCAGACATACTCTTTTCCTCTTCTTCTGGGGTGGGCGGCTCGTCCGCCCGTCCCGCAAAGCCGCAGAGGAATGCTTCGGGCTGGTCAGCCGAATACCTGCGCTGGATGCGCGGGGTATTGACGTAGGCTGGCTGGCCCGAGGCAAACGCGGTGTCCAAGACGGACACAGAAAGGAGCAGCTGGTATGGCGAATGAAAAGCGGCCGGCATACGAACGCCGGCGGGAATACCGGGATCTGCGGCAGTCCATGCTGGATAATTTGGCTGCCCGAAGTCTGAACGAAGACGTGTACCGGGACAAGGTGCAGGAGTATATGGACTTCTGGGTGAGGCGGCAGGAGCTGCGGGACGACATTGTCCGGCGCGGCCTGACCGTCACGGACGACCGGGGGCGGCTGATGGAGAACCGCAGCGTGTCGCTGGAGATCCAGGTGTCCCGGCAGATGCTGGCGATTTTCTCCACGCTGGGCTTCAAAGAGGATGCGTTGGCTTCCGGCCAGCGGGACGATGACGATGAACTGTGACATTCCGGCTGAGGTGCTGCGGTATATCGAGCTGGTGGAGGCGGACACGCCTCGTGCCTGCCCGGAGCAGCACGCACTGGCAGCGCTGATCCGCCGCGTGTTTGCCGAGGAAGATCTCCGGGTGGACACGGACCAGCTGCGCCGGTATCTGAGTCTGTTGAAGTATTTCCCTTACGACCGGCTTTTCCCTTGGGAGGAGTTCCTGCTGGCATTGTGGGATTGCACGTATCGGGCCGACGGCCAGCCCAGGTGGAAGAAGCTGCTGTGTATGGTGGGCCGCGGCGCGGGCAAGGACGGCTTCATCGCGTTTGACGCTGCGTGTGCGCTGTCGCCCTATAACCCGGTAAAAAAGTACAACGTGGACGTGTGCGCCAACAACGAGGAGCAGGCGGTGACGCCGGTAAAGGATCTCTCGGACGTGCTGGAGTCTCCAAGATGGGAGGCGAAGCTCGGCAAGCACTACTACCACACCAAGGAGATGGTGCGGGGCCTGAAGAACAAAGGCATAATGAAGGGCCGCACCAACAACCCCAAGGGCCGGGACGGCATGCGCTCCGGCAAGGTGATCTTCAACGAGGTCCATGCCTATGAGAACTACAACAACTACAAGGTTTTTGTCACCGGCCTGGGAAAGGTGGCCCAGCCCCGCATCGGGATGTTCACCTCAAACGGTGACGTGTCGGACGGGCCGCTGGACGACTTCCTGGCGCAGGGCCGGAGGATCTTGTTTGAGGGTGAGGATGACGGCGGCTTCCTGCCGTTCATCTGCTGCCTGGAAAGCCGGGAGCAGGTGCATGACCCGGAAAACTGGTACATGGCTAACCCATCCCTGGCGTACTCGCCGCACCTCCAGCAGGAAGTGGCGGACGAGTACAAGGATTGGTTGGAGCACCCAGAGCGGAACGGAGACTTTCTGACGAAGCGGATGGGCATCCGCGCCGGGCAGCTGGAGATCAGCGTGACGGACTACGCCAAGGTTAAGGCCACCAACCGGCCGCTGCCGGAGCTACGGGGCAAGTCCTGCGTGGCGGGTATTGACTACGCAGAGATCAGCGACTGGGCCAGCGTAAACCTGCACTTCCGCATCGGAGCGCAGCGCTTCGACATCAATCATTCCTGGGTGTGTCTGCAAAGCAGGACGCTGCACCGGGTGGTCGCGCCCTGGCGGGCGTGGGCGGACGCCGGGCAGCTGACGGTGGTGGATGACGTGAGCATCGATCCCAAGCTCCTGGCGGACTATCTTCTGGAAATGGGCCGGCGCTACAACATCGTGAAGCTGGCGATGGATCACTTCCGCTGGACGCTGGTGGGCGACGCCATGCGCGCCATCGGCTTTGACGCCAAGGACAAGACGCGGGTAAAACTGGTACGGCCCAGCGACATCATGCAGGTAGATCCCGTGATCCAGGAATGCTTTGACCGGGATCTGTTCACCTGGGGCGACAACCCGCCTCTGCGCTGGGCGGTGAACAACACAAAGAGAGTTCGCAGCGGCCGCAAGGCCGGTACGGATACAGGCAATTTTTACTACGCCAAAATTGAACCGAAGAGCCGGAAGACGGACCCGTTCATGGCTCTGGCGGCATCTATGACCGAAGAGCCGGTGCTGGGCACGGGTGAACCGGTAAAGCTCCCGCCTATCGGCGCGATCAGGCTATAAGGAGGTGTGCATGGGTATCAAATTTTGGGATTGGCTTGCCGGCGGAAAGGCCCGCTCCCCCACCACGGTGGAGGTATCGTGCCGGGAGCTGCTGGCAACGGCGCAGGAGTTCCAGCTGCGGGACATGAGCTTCTGGCTTTGCGCGAACATGATCGCCAATGCCGTGGGGCGGTGCGAGTTCCGTACCTTCCGGGATGGCAAAGAAATTCGGGAGCGCGAACATTACCTGTGGAATGTCGAGCCGAATGCCAATCAGAACTCTACGGCATTTTTGCACAAGCTGGTGTCCAAGCTGCTGGTGGACAATGAGGCCCTGGTGATCAGTACCCGGCAGCGGGAGGGCTACGATGCCCTGGTGGTAGCGGATGCCTGGCTTCAGAACGGAGACTATCCCAGCCGACAGAACGAGTACATCAACGTCCAGGTGGGCGACGTCAGCTATGAGAAAACGTTCCGGGAGCGGGAGGTGCTGCACCTCAAGCTGAACCACATCAATGTGAAGCCGGTGCTGGACGGTCTGTACGGCGCATACTGGCGGCTCATCAGCGCGGCTATGAAGCGCTACGAGTGGGACAAGGGGCAGCACTGGAAAGTTCATGTGGGCCAGCTGGCCTCCGGTGCGGAGGATTTTACGGAGAACTTTTCCCGCATGATCGAGCAGCAGGTGAAAACGTTCCTGGACTCCAACGGCGCGATCCTGCCGGAGTTCGACGGCTACGCCTATACCAATGAGGGTGGCAAAGCCAACGTGGACTTGGCAGACATCCAAGCTCAGATGAAGGACGTACTGGGTTTTACTGCCAAGGCGCTGCAGATCCCCGCTGTGCTGGTGGACGGCAGTATCCAGGGCACAGAGGATGCTCAGGGGCGCTTCCTGACCGGCTGCATCGACCCCATCTGTGATCAGCTGCAGGAGGAGATCAACCGCAAGCGCTACGGCTATGACCGAATGCGGGCGGGCGACTATCTCCGAGTCGATACCAGTTCTATCCGGCACTTTGATATGTTCGCCAACGCGGCAAATGTGGAAAAGCTGGTGGGTTCTGGCGCATTTACGATCAACGACGTGCTGCGCTCGGCAGGGCTGCCGACGATCCCCGAGCCCTGGGCGGACGAGCACTACATGACCAAAAACATTGCCGCGCTGGGCGCGGAGACCACCGCCCTGGGCGGCGCGGAAGGAGGCAACGGATGAAAGACAGGCTTTGGGAACTGAAGCAGGCCGCCAGCGGCGACGGGCTGGAGCTCTACATCTACGGCGACGTAGAGAGCATGACGCTGGACATGGAGAACTGGCGTTACGTCCAAAGCGAAAACAGTGCCCAGCATTTCCGGGAGGAGCTGGCCAAGTACCCCGACGCGAAGCGCATCGACATCTACATCAACAGCTATGGCGGCGACGTGTTTGAAGGCACGGCCATCTACAACCAGCTGAAGCGCCACCAGGCGCAAAAGGTAGTGCACGTGGACGGCTTTGCCTGCTCCATCGCATCGGTGATTGCCATGGCCGGCGACGAGGTGATCATGCCTCGCAACACGCTGATGATGATCCACAATATGCGGGTGTGCGCCTGCGGAAACGCCGCGGAGCTGCGGAAGGCGGCGGACGACCTGGATGTAATCAACACGGCAGGCCGCCAGGCCTATCTGCAGAAGGCAGGCGACAAGCTGCCGGAAGACCAGCTGGCGGAGATGATGGACGCGGAGACCTGGCTGACGGCCGAGCGGTGCGTTGAGCTGGGCCTTGCAGACCGGCTGGCGGACGAGGACGCCGACATGAGCGGCGCGGCGGCCATCCTGCAGAAGGTCAACGCCAGCATGGAGCAGCGTCTGCAGTACCAGAAGGTTTTGGCCGCACAGCTGCGCGATCTGGCGAATGTGCCTGCGCCCGGCGCGACCCCCGAAGCGAATCCGCAGGGTGGCGGAAACCCTGATAAAAACAAAGTCCTCAGCCTGTTTGCCTGAGGCGCGAAAGGAGAACGATGATGAACAACAACGACATTCGCAGCCGCGAGGAACTGCGGCAGATGCTCCAGCAGTCCGCAGCTTCCGGCGACACCCAGGCTTTCCTGGCCGCCTGGGACGAGATGAACCAGCGCATCGGCCTGGATTTGCGCGAGGAGTATGAACAGCGCATCCAGTCCCTTCAGCAGGAGCTGGACTCCCGCATTCTGGCCCAGCGTGGCGTGCATCAGCTGACCGCCGAGGAGCGCACCTACTACCAGCGGCTGGGCGAGGCCATGAGGGCTACTAACCCTCAGCAGGCTGTGACCGGCCTGGATGTGGCACTGCCCAAGACGGTGATCGACTCCGTGTTCGAGGAGCTGCAGACGGCACACCCGCTGCTGAGCCGCATCAACTTCCGGGCCACCGGCGGCGCGGTGGAGATCATGGTGAACACAAACGGCTACGAGGAGGCTGCCTGGGGCGACCTGTGCGACGACATCGTCAAGGAGCTGACCGCGGGTATCAAGAAGATCCCCGCCACGCTGCTGAAGCTGTCCGCGTTCCTGCCAGTGTGCAAGGCTATGCTGGAGCTTGGTCCTGAGTGGCTGGATAACTTCGTGCGGCAGACCCTGTACGAGGCACTGAGCAACGGCCTGGAGGCCGGTATCGTCACCGGCGACGGCAACAAGAAGCCCATCGGCATGAACCGCCAGGTAGGCGACAACGTGGTCGTGACCGGCGGCGCGTACCCGGAGAAAGCGGCTATCAAGGTCACTGACCTGTCCCCGGCCACCGTGGGCAATCTGCTGTCCATTATGGCGGCTGACCCTAACGGCAAGCCTCGCCGTGTGCGGGACGTGATCTTCCTGGTCAATCCTCAGGACTACCTGCAGAAGGTCATGCCCGCCACCACGCTGATGTCTCCTGACGGTACGTATCGCAACGACGTGATGCCCTACCCCATGGACGTGATCCAGACGGCTGCGCTGCCCCGCGGCAAGGCCATCATGGGCATCGCTTATCGCTACCTGGCGATGGCGGGCACGTCTCCTGAGGGCCGCATCGAGTACAGCGACCACTACCGCTTCCTGGAGGACGAGCGCGTCTACCTGATCAAGGCCTATGCCAACGGCATGCCTCTGGACAACAACGCCTTCCAGGTGCTGGACATCTCCGGCATCCAGCCCGCCACCTACAAGGTGACGCAGGTGACCGCACCTACCCCGTCCAATGACGCCACGCTGAGCGCGCTGTCTATTGGCTCTTTGGCTCTGACGCCCGCCTTTGCCAAGGGCACCGTCAGCTACACCGCGACCACCACCAACGCCACCAACACCATCACCGCTGTGCCCTCCGACGCGGCCGCGGCCCTCAAGGTAACCGTGAACGACGTGGAGATCGACAACGGTACGGCGGCGACCTGGCAGACCGGCAGCAACACCGTGAAGGTGATGGTGACTGCCCCCGACGGCGAAGCCACTAAGACCTACACGGTCACCGTCACCAAGTCCTGACGTGGCGGGCGCGGTGAGCGCCGCGCTTTTGAAGGCCGTCAAGCTCTGGTGCAATATTACCTGGAGCGATGAGGCTACGGACACCAAGGTGTCCGACCTCATCGCCTCCGGGGAGGCCTACATTGACGGCAAGCTGGGCGCGGCGGGAGACTACGACGCTCCCGGAGAGCCGCTGACGCTGCTGAAGGAATATGTCCGGTACGGTCTGAGCGACGCGCTGGACGTGTTCGAGACGAACTACCTTAACCGGCTGCTGGCTATGCAGCACGAGAGGCAGGTGGCGCAGTATGCGGCAGATACCGTTTAGGCCGGACGACCGGCGGATCACGCAATCCTATCGGGACGGCGTGGTGCGGATCTACACCGTGACCGACGCGGCGCAGCCGGGTTATCAGCCGAAGCCTGCGGTGACGCTGGCGGAGACGCTGTTTTACCAGGAGCGCCGGGTGGGGCTACAGCGCTACTATTCCGGCAAGCAGGCGCAGGTACAGGTGGAGCGAGTGATCCGAACGCAGCTCCGCCCCGGCGTCAGTCCCCAGTGCGTGGCCATCACGGAGGACGGCGTGCAGTACGGTATCGACCTGGTACAGCAGGTGACGGACGCGTATCCTGCGTCCATGGATCTGACGCTGACCAAGATCGAGCAGAAATACGAGGTGTCTGATGGGTAGCAAGAGAGCGGTGTCCAATTCGGACACCGGTACAACGCCGCTGTGGGCGCAGCGGGTCATCGCGGCGCATCTTGCTGTGACGGATGCCGTGAGCCACGGCGGACGGCTGCAGTCCGACCGCTACCTGGTGTGGCAGGAGGATGGTGCAAACGACTTCGAGGCGGGCGGCGTTCACGCGGAGAAGGCTGTCACCGGCTCTACGGACCTGTTTACGAAGCAGGAATTCGACCCCTGGCGGGATGAGCTGGAAGCGGCCTTTGACGCCGCAGGGCTCGTCTGGGCGCTGAATAGCTGCCAGTTCGAGGAAGAGACCGGCTTCTGGCACTACGAGTGGGACTGGGAGGTGTTTGCCTGATGGCTACGTTCCAGTTTGGCGGCATCGACACCTACATCAAACAGCTGAACAAGTTGCAGGTTGCCACCAAGGACGACGTGATCGGCAAGACGGTCTACGCCGGTGCGGCAGTAGTTGCCGACGCAGTCAAGGACGCTATCCGGGCGCTGCCGGTGGGCAGCGGCCATGCGGCGCAGGGCGAGCTGGTGGACACGGTGACGCTGCCGCAGAAGGAGGGTCTGCTGGACGGCTTCGGCATTAGCCGGATGAAGGACGACGATGGCTTTGTCAACGTCAAGCTGGGCTTCGCCGGGTACAACGCGACCCGGACGGACAAGTATCCCCAGGGCCAGCCTAACGCCCTGATCGCCCGTGCCGTCAACAGCGGCACGACCTTCCGCAAAAAGACACGGTTTGTGGACAAGGCGGTGAGCACCAGCAAGAAGGCCGCTGAAGCGGCTATGGACGCGGCGTGCAACCGCGAGATCGAAAAGATCATGAAATAGGAGGTACTGCTATGAGTGCAGCAGGAAAGGTCTGTACGGGCTTCAGTATGCCCTACGTGGCTAAATATTCCAATGTCGGCAACGTGGTCACTTACAGCGGCGTAATGCAGCTGGCCCGAGGCGTCAGCGTGTCGCTGTCCCTGGACACCACGGACGACAATGTTTTCCACGCGGACAACGTGTCCGCAGAGACCGCAGCGGCCATCTTTACCGGCGGCACTGCCACGCTGACGGTGGACGGCCTTCTGGCCGCAGCGGAGAAGTTTATTCTGGGTTTGCCGGAGACCACCAAGGTCATGTCCGGCGGAGAGCAGGTAGATGTCTCCCACTACGGCGACGGCATGGAGATCCCCTACGTGGGCATCGGGTTTGTGGTGCGCTATCAGAGCGCCGGTGTGGTCACCTACGCGCCGGTGGTGCTGGCCAAGGCCCGCTTCCAGCAGCCCGGCCTGGACGCCGCCACGCAGGAGGAGAGCATCGATTGGCAGACGCAGGAGCTAACCGCCACGCTGATGCGGGACGACACCGCCAGCCACGACTGGAAACTGGTGGGCGCGGACCAATCCACCGAGGAGGCTGCCGTGGAGGTCCTGAAGGCTATCCTGGGCGGCGCTGCGTAAGGAGGCCGCCATGCAGGTACACGGTAGAGAAGTAGGCTTCCGCTACACGGTGGGCGCCTCCGCTAAGATCTCCGACCTTTGCCCGGACGGCGATATCGCCCGTCTGGGGGAGGTGCTGGAGGGGGGCTACGGTAAGGTGGTGCGGGACACAGCCGCAATTATCGTCGCCATGAGCGAAGGCTATGCGGCGGCCCTTGCATTTGAAACCTTCGGCAGAGCGGACATCGGCGGAGACTGGAGCCCTCCCCGGCCTCTGACGGTGGACGAGGTTTTGTCTCTGCGAGAAAGCGAGTTCATCCAGTTGCAGCAAGCGGCGCTGGCGGCCTGGTCGGAAGACAGTAAGCCCACGGTGGAGGTCGAGCCCGAAAAAAAAGAGGGCGGCAAGGCGCGGAAGTCCAGCTAAACCTTGCCTGGCTACTGTTTTACGGGCGGAAGCTGAATATGAGGAGGCAGGAGATCATGTGCACACGATACGGTGAAATGCTGGACATGATCGCCTGCCTTGCCATATACAACGGCGCAAAAGCTAAAAAGAAACAGAAACACTGGACATTCGACGCGGCCATGAAGGTGAGGTGAGGAGATGGCTGTTAATATCGGGCCGAGGATCGGCGTAGACGGTGAAGCTGAGTATAGATCTCAGATGCGGCAAATCATTCAGCAGACTAAGACGCTGGAAAGCCAGATGAAGCTGGTGGCATCGCAGTTCACGGCCACCACGTCGGCGGAGGAGAAAAATACTAAAACGGCGGCCGTGCTGACGGAGAAGATCAAAGCACAGCGGGATATGATCAAGCTCCTGGCTGAACAGACCGGTAAGGCTGCCGCCAAGTATGGCCCACTTAATGAGTATACGCTCAAGTATCAGGAGAGCCTAAATAAAGCCACAGCGCGTCTTAACGAGATGCAGAACGAGCTGCGGGACACCACGTCTGAAATGCGGGACATGGATGACGCGATGGACGACGGCGCGAAGAAGGCACTGTCCTTCGGTGACGTGCTGAAGGCCAACCTGGTATCTGACGCCATCGTCTCCGGTGTTAAGGCTATGGCCTCCGCCATTAAAGAGGCCGGGGCGGCACTCATTGACCTGGGCAAGCAGTCCATCCAGGGCTTTGCTGAGCAGGAGCAGCTTATCGGAGGCGTGGACACCCTGTTCAAGAAGTCCTCCGCGCAAGTGCAGCGGTACGCCAATGAAGCCTATAAAACAGCCGGCTTGAGCGCCAACCAGTACATGGAAACTGTCACCAGCTTTTCGGCGTCGCTGCTGCAGTCACTGGGTGGAGACACTAAGGCGGCGGCCGAAAAGGCTGACCAGGCCATCACAGATATGTCCGACAACGCCAATAAGATGGGCACGGATATGCAGAGCATCCAAAATGCCTATCAGGGCTTTGCCAAGGCAAACTATACCATGCTGGACAACCTGAAGCTGGGCTATGGCGGTACGAAGGAGGAAATGCAGCGTCTGCTGACCGATGCGGAGAAGCTCTCCGGCATCAAATACGACCTTTCCAGCTATGCCGACATTGTAGATGCTATCCATGTGGTGCAGACAGAGATGGGGATCACCGGTACGACGGCGGCGGAGGCAGCAACAACTATTGAGGGCAGCGCCAACGCCATGAAGTCGGCGTGGAGCAACCTCCTGACCGGCATGAGCAATGAAAATCTTGATCTGGACAAGCTGGTGCAGAATGTGATTGACAGCGTCAAGACTTTCGCCAATAATCTGATACCGCGTCTGCAGATCATGCTGCCGCGCTTTGTTCAGGGGCTCACACAGTTGATCTCCAGCATGATCCCCTATGTAGCGCCAGCGCTGGAGCTTCTCCTTCCGCCGCTTGTAGAAGGGCTTGGCGGGCTGGTGTCCGGTATTGTGCAGGCTCTGCCGGCGGCGGTGGAAGCGATCTCCGCCGTGATACCTATGCTGGTGCAGCAGCTGACCATACTGCTGCCGCAGATCGTGAGTGCCGGCGTCAGCATCATCGCTTCGCTGGCGGAGGGAATTGGAGACAATCTTCCGGCGCTGATCCCTGCGGCGGTGGATGCCATTATCGAGGTCGCCAGCGGGCTGGTGGCCAATGTGGACAAGATTATCATCGCAGCCGGGCAGCTGATCGGCGGTCTGACGCAGGGCCTGATTGAGGCCATACCTCATCTGGTGTACCGGCTGCCGGAGATCATCCTGGCGATCACTTCGGGTCTGCTGAAGGGCATGGCTTCTATCGGTATGGTAGGTCAGCAGTTGGTGGAGGGCTTGTTTAACGGCATCGCCAACGCAGCCTCCTGGCTCTACGAGAAGATCAAGGGGTGGGCAGGAGACGTGCTGGATTGGATCAAGGGATTTTTTGGAATTCATTCCCCCTCCAAGGTCTTCGCCGACGAAGTCGGCAAGTTCATCCCGCCCGGCATCACGCTGGGTGTGGAGCAAGCCATGCCCAGGGCTATGCGGGACATGGGCGCACAGTTGAGTGCGCTGTCCGCCATCCCCATGCCCGGCAGCACCACGACCAATCTGGGCGGTGTCAATATCGTAGTGTACGGTGCACAGGGGCAGGACGTGAGCGAGCTGGCCGACATCGTTATGGCCAGGATGCAGAGCGCGGTGGAGCGCAGAGAGGCGGTGTTCGCATGATCTACTGGGCCGGAAGATCTTCCGATGATGTCCACGTGATCGTGGAGCGCTACCCCTCCGTGACGCTGGCCGGGCGGAAGCTGAACACGCAGGCCGTGCCCGGCCGGAACGGCGACCTGCTTTTTGAACAGAACGCCTATCAGAACTACATCCAGGCCTACGAGGTATACATGAGCGCTGAGCGCATCCGGCTGCCCCGCGCGATGCGGGCGGTGGCCAACTGGCTGTGCGGGCCATCGGGCTATCAGAAGCTGGAGGACGATTACGACGTAGAGACGTACCGGCGGGCGTATTTTGCTGGGCCGCTGGACGTGGAGAGCATCATGCACCGGTTCGGCAGGGCGACCATTGAGTTCAGCTGCCAGCCGCAGCGTTTTCTGCGCGCCGGCGATCAGACGGTGGAGCTGTCGCAGGGCAAAACGTTGCTGAACCCCACAGCATTCACGGCGCTACCGCTGATCACCGTTGCCGGCACGGGCGCAGGTACGCTGACGGTGGGAAATGTGACCGTGACCATCAACAGTATGCCGAGGGGCATCGTTGTGCTCGACTCGGACACGCAGAACGCTTACTATGGCGCGTTTAACCTGAACAGCACTATTTCCGCGCCGAAGTTTCCCGCGCTGCCGGCCGGGGAAAGCCCCGTCCGATGGACGGGCGGTATCACGAGTGTAAAGATCAAACCAAGGTGGTGGACGCTATGAAACCTATTTTGTATGACGCGGGCCGTACCAGTTTTAATGACAACGGCCTGGGCATCCTGGCGGATGCCATCTCCTGCAAGGTGACGCAGGAGCTGAACGGGCAGTTTGAACTGGAGATGCGCTACCCTGTGGAAGGCGTCCACTACGGCGAGATCGCGCTGCGATCTATCCTGCGGGCATCGGCGAGCCCTGATGCCGTCCTGCAGCCCTTCCGGATTTACCGGATCACGCCTGCCATGGGCGGCGTGGCCACGATTTACGCCCGACATGTGGCCTACGACTTGGGGGGGTATGTGGTCGCTCCCTTTACTGCGGCGGACGCACCGGCCGCAATGGCGGGCATCAAAAGCCATGCGCTGCCGGCAGGTATGCCCTTTACGCTGGCCACGGACAAGACTACCGTGGCCACCATGAGCGTGACAGTGCCCAGCAGCGCCTGGGCGCTGCTGGGTGGTCAGCAGGGCAGCCTGTTAGACGTCTACGGTGGCGAGTACGAGTTTGACGGCTGGACGGTGCGCCTGCTGGCGCGCCGCGGTGCAGACCGAGGCGTGTCCGTGCGGTATGGCAAGAACCTGACGGATTTGACCCAGGATGCCAACTGTGCAAGCTGCTACACCGGCGTCGTGCCGTACTGGCGAGGGGGTGACGTCACCGTGACGGCGGCCCCTGTGTACGCTGAAGGAAATTACGGCTACACGAAGCTCATGCCGTTGGATCTCTCTTCCAGCTTTGAGGGCCAGCCTACGGATGCACAGCTGCGCGCTGAAGGTGCGGCCTACATCCAGCGAAACCGGATTGGCATCCCTGCGGTGAGTTGGGACGTAAAGCTGGCCCTGCTGTCCCAGGCGTCCGGCTACGAGGACGTGGTATTCCTGGAGCAAATCTATCTGGGCGATACTGTGGGTGTCTATTTCCAGCGCCTGGGCGTGGACGCCAAGGCGCGAGTGAACAAGATCGTGTGGGACTGCCTGCTTGAGCGCTACGATAGTGTGGCGCTTGGCAATGTCAAGGCCAATATTGCAACCACTATCGCAGGACAGCAGCAACAAATCGATGCCAAGCCCTCCGTCTCTATGGTGGAGAAGATTTCCGCCAACTTGGCGGCGGCAATCATGGGCGCAAAGGGCGGCTCAGTTCGCCTCCTGGATACGGACAACGACGGAGTGCCGGATGAGCTGTATGTCGCAGACGATCCAGATCCGACCAAGGCCAAGAAGGTGTGGCGGATGAATTACATGGGGCTGGCCGCCAGCCAGAGCGGCTACAACGGGCCGTTTGTCCTGGGCGCTACTATTGCCGGCGAGATCCAGGCGTGGATGATCACGGCGGCTCACCTGGTGGCCGGGACTATTTCCAGCGAGCAGGGCAACTTCTTCATCAATCTGGACGGCGGCACGATAGACACCTCCGCTCAGGGCGCGACATATGCCACCAGCGACTACACGCAGGCGGATCAGGCGCGAGTGAATGCAATCATTCTTGGGACGGTCGAGCCTACGCTGGCGGACTACGAGAAGCTGGACATCAATGGTGACGGCCATATTGGGCCGACGGATCAGGTGCAGATCGCGCAGATCCTGGCCGGCACGAGAACGGTCAACTTCACCACAAACTGGCGGCTGCGTATCGATCCCGCGGATGGAGACAATCTGCTGAAGATCTACCGTGTGTACCACAACAACCTCACCGGCGTCGACACCGAAAACATCGTCCTCTCTGTCGGTTTTGCCAACGTGAAGGCGAACTCCGTGGAGACGGCCAATGTCACTGCCACCGGCACGGTGAAGGGCGGCAGCGGCGATTTTGGAGCGCTGACGGTAAACGGGCAGGCCGTGACGCCTTTCGAGGAAAAGATCATCGGATACGTGGTCTATGCGGCTGGCAACAGCGGTGCAAAGGCAAGCTGCTTCATCCCTGCCGGCTATGCGGGAACGTACCAGTGTTCCTCTGACGACTGGTACTGTACGTTTGAATTTGACGGAGCTGGAACGGCAACAAAGACGGGCGGCGGCGGGAGCATCACCGACACCGTGCCTGTTTACAACAGTTAAGGAGGTATTGGCGTGAATGTAAATCAAAATGTTTCCCTCAACCTGACGGCGGACGGAATTCCGCCTCGTCTGCACATGGTCCAGGGAGACAGTAATACCCGCACCATCGTAGCCTCTCTCTGGGACGACATCCAACCCTACAACGTGCCAGCTTCTGCAGTGGTCATGATGCGCTTCCGAAAGCCTGACGGAACGGGTGGATTATACGATGTCACCGAGGGCGGCGCGAAGATCTCCGTATCCGAGAATGTCGTCACCATCCCTGTGGCGACCCAGTTGCTCACTGTCGCCGGCGTCGTGTTCGCGCAGGTGGACGTCTTCGGCGCAGCGACTGGAGTTGCAGCTGAAAAACTGGCCACGTTCCGACTGGCAATCGAGGTCGCACCCAGCGTATACCCGGACGCAAATATCATCTCCAGTGATTACTACAACATTCTGACGGCTAAGGTCGCGGAGGCGGTCGCGGCTGCCGATCAGGCAGAACAGTCGCAGAGTGCTGCTGCAGCATCGGCGGCAGCGGCAGCAACAAGTGCCGCCAACGCAGCGGCATCTGCAGCGGGTGCTGTCAAATACAACACCCCCCAGTCTCTCACCGCCGAGCAGCAGGCACAGGCACGGGAGAATATCAACGCCCCGGCACCCTACGAAGCGGGAGACAACATCTCCATCGCCGGCAGTATCATCACCACCAAGGCGTTCCCGTGCAACCCAAATCTGCTGGATAACTGGTACTTCGGCAATCCGGTCAATCAGAGAGCACAGACGGAATGGCTGTCATCTGCGAGCGTTATTGTTCCGTGCGTAGACAGGTGGAATTGGTGGGGGCAGTATGTAGCTGGTTCAACCCTGAAGCTGTTGAGCGACGGACTGCAACTCATAGGACCAACCGGAGCAACAGGGCTTTATCAGAATATCTCACAGAAAATTGAAAAGGATAGGGTGCCTGTCGGAGCAACCGTTACACTATCTGCTCTTGTCAAGGCGGAGGTTGATGCGTCAATTATTCTTAGCATAGGCGGACAAAACTATATAACTGTAGCGGTTCAGGCGAATGTCTGGGAGTTAATCACTTACACGCTCAATGCTCCAAGTGTCGAGCAGGCTTATGACATAAGCATCCAGCGAAATACAGCTGGAGCAACTTTTACTGTTAAAGCCGTCAAGCTGGAGCTTGGCTCCCAGCAGACGCTGGCCCATCAGGAGAACGGCAAGTGGGTGCTGAACGAAATCCCGAAGTTCGGCGATCAGCTGGCGGAGTGTCAGCGGTACTATCAGGTTTATACAACGGCGGCGGCGCGTCCCGCCAAGGCGTTGGACTGCCGCCCCGTTATGCGGACAGACCCGGTGCAGAGTACGGTGAGCGCGGGCGGTGCGACGTTGTACGCCAACAGCGCGGAGCTGTAAGGAAGAAAAATGGAATTCAAAATGCCAAAGAGCAGAGTTTACATTCTGCTGGACGAGCGTAGCCGCGTTCTCCGTTGCGAGGGCGGGTACACCATGAGCAACATCGACGATGTGACAAAGTGGACGTACATCGACGAGGGGACTGGGGATAGGTACAATCTGGCACAGAGCCACTACCTCGACGGCGATCTGTACACCATGCAGGGCATCCCCCGGTATAAGTACGAGGGCGGGGTGTGTGCTGCGGAGCGAGGCGGAGCTGGCCGCTGACCGCGATGCACTGCCCAAGCCCCAGCCCAGTCAGCTGGACAGGGTAGAGGCACAGGCGACGTACACGGCCATGATGACCGATACCATGATGGAGGGCTAACATGAAAGAGAAAATCAAGAAGTGGTATGAACAGGGCTTGTGGACGGCGGAGATGGTACGGAACGCCGTGGTCAAGGGCAAGCTGACGGAGGATGAGTACCTGGAGATTGTGGGGAAGGCATGACCCATGACCATCATCTACATCATCCTCGGCGCGTGCATCGGCTTCTGCGCCGCGGCGCTGCTGCAAAGCGGAAAATAAACGGAAAGGGCTAGGCCCGGAAAGGACGAACAACTATGAAAGACACCATCAATCCCATCATCGCCGTGCTGGCCGCCGCGCTGGGCGTGGCATCCAGCTACCTGGTGCAGCTGATCGTGCCGCTGATCGTGCTGGTGATCGCCATGCTGGCGGATTACGGCACGGGCATGGCCAAGGCGTGGAACGCCGGGACGCTGTGCAGCCGCACGGGCATCCGGGGCATCCTGAAGAAGGTAGGCTATCTGGTCATCGTGGCGGTGGCGATGGGCACGGACTACCTGCTGCGCTACGGCCTGGATCAGGTGGGTGTGCACATTAACATCGAGTTCCTCATCGCGGCTATTGTCATTGTGTGGCTTATTATCAACGAGCTGATCTCCATCCTGGAGAACGTGGCGGCCATCGGCGCACCCGTGCCGGAATTTCTGCTGAAGCTGATCCGCAAGCTGAAAACCGTGACGGAAAAGCAGGCGGAAACTGTGCCGGTGGAGACGGAGAGCCAGCCGGAGGAGGCGAAGTAATGGCCGCCCCGAAAGTCTACCTGTCCCCGGCTATGCACAGGGCAAACCCCTGTGTATATCCCCGCCCGGACGGGAAACAGTGCTATGAGGCACTGGAGAACAACGAGTACATCGACATCCTTGAGCCAATCCTGAACCGCTGCGGCATCGAGACGAAGCGTGGCTATCGGCGTACACCCATGAACGGCGACAACGGCAACGCTATCATAAAGCAGAACGTGCGGGAGAGCGATGCTTGGGGTGCGGACGTGCATTACGTCAGCCACACCAACGGCAGCGCAGACGGCAAGGGGAACTCCCGCGGTTGCTATCCCATGTACTACACCTACTCCAAGAACGGAAAGAAGCTGGGCGAGATTATGGTGAAGTACAGGAAGCAGATTTACCCGCGCACGGTGAAGCTGGTGGCCAGTTCTAAGTGGTATGAGCTTTACAAGCCCAAGGCGGTGAGCTACTACGAGGAGCACGTGTTTCACGACAACATGGAGGACGCCACATGGTTCCACACCCACATGAAGGAGATCGCTGAGAGCGCCGCCAAGGGGCTGTGTGAGTGGTTTGGCATTCCGTATGTGCCTGGTGCGGACAAGCCCGCAGAGAGCGCCGCAGGCGGCTTTACGGCGGTGTTTCCCCAGCTCAGCAAGGGTGATAAGGGCGACAAGGTGCGCGTGCTCCAGGAGCTGCTGCTGGGAAGAGGGTACTACCTGGGCATATACGGTGCGGACGGTGACTTTGGCGCAGCGACATGGACGGCGGTGGCGCAGTTCCAGGCCGCCAACGGGCTGACGGCAGACGGCATCGTGGGGGAGAAAACGTGGCGGAAGCTGCTGCGGGAGTAAAAAAAGAAACGCTCCAGGAAAGGTGCATTTCTTTCGCGCAATGGTGCGTTTCCGTTGTCATTTCGTTGACACTTGGCATCCTTTGGAGGCCTAAAACCGTCCAAAAGTGCGCACAAAATTTACAGTAAAGCGGAATGTGAAAATGCCGAAAACCCGTATGAATACTAAAAAAATCGCGCAACCTACACGGTTGCGCGACTTTCTGCTTTGGTGGAGCTGAGGGGAGTCGAACCCGTGGGCAAAATAACTACAAACCGCATGGTTACGTACTTTCTTGATTTTCCGTTGTCATTTTGTTGACAAAATATGCGTTGATGTTCTTACTAATCTCGGCCATTTGATCTGACATGGCGTAGGCGTAGACCTGCTTATACATCCGATCGGAGGCCCAGCCATTTCGCTCCTGGGCATATTTTGAGTCCACGCCCAGGCGCACCATGACGGCGGCGTTAATGTGCCGGAGGTCGTGGAAGCGGCAGCGGGGGATGCCTGCCCGATCCAGCGTGCGGACGAACCGCTTATAAATAGCTGCCCCGGAGAAAGTCACCAGCGGCCCGCTGTCGCGCCCAGTGGCCGCGATGAGCTGGGCAATGTAGCCGGGGACGCTGACCCACCTGTCTCCAGCATAGGTCTTGGCGCTGTCTTTCTCCGCGGGCTGGTTGTTTTCGTCCAGGACGACCGCCCGGCAGATGTGCAGTTTTCCGCCGTCAATATCCTCGTGCCGTGCGCCGAGGATCTCCGACATCCGCATACCCATCCAGAGGGCCATGAGTACCGGCAGCTCGATAGGGCTGCCGCGGAAGGCGGCCAGGATCGCTCCAATTTCTTTATCGTCCGGCTGGCGTAGGTTCGGCTTCCGCTTCGGCGGGAGGTGCAGACTAAACTGCTTCTCCGGCATGGCCTGCTTAAGGACGGAGGACAGCAGGCCCTCTGCGTTGGCGATGTATTTCGGGCTTTTTTTGCTCTTCGTCATGGCGGAGATCTCCCGCTGAATGTGCTCGGAGGTGATGGATGAGAGCTGCATCGGCATGAGTCGCTGAAAGGTGTTGCGCTGGAGGCGTTTATACCCGGCCACGGTGGAGGGAGACAGAACGCCATCGCGGGACTCGATATAGGCTTTGTAGGCAGCCTCCAGCGTCATGGTGACGCGGGGCGTGTCCGGAGCTTTGAGGCCGTGCTTGACGGCCATAGCTTCGGCCTGCGCTTCGGCTTTGGTGGGGCGGGTGACGGAAATGTCCTGCCCACCAACGCGAACGCGGCAGGTCCATGCCCCGGAAGGCAGCTGCCGAGCAGCGGGCGCGGCGTCCTTCGTCTTTTTCTCCCGTACCTGGCGTGTGCCGCACCACTTACAATAGACGCTGTCGGCATCGATCTCGCGGCCGCAGCCTTTATTTTTACAGAGCATACGATACCCCCTTGTGCAAATCGGTGTCCAAGTTGGACACCGATTTGGGCACAATGATTAACCAACCTTTTCCATGCGGATAGTCATGGTTGTGCCCAGAGCAGAGGCTTCGTAGCTCAGCTGACCGTCGGCATAGGTGAACGTCTTGGTGTCGTCGCCGCTGGCCAGAAGCGCGAGGGAAGTCTGCTCCTTGTCGTTCTGAGAATCCCAGGAATATGGTTCGTCCGTCGTGGTGGGGGCAACGAATGTGCCCGCCCAGTACAGGCTTTTAACGTCCCCTCCATCAGTAACCCAGTTGATCGTAATAGTATCCCCGGTAATTGTAGCGGCCTGCCATGCGTCGTCGGAATTGCTGTTGATCTGCTTCCATTCGCCTGTCAGGTCCGGCGGCGCTGAGGGTTCATCGACAGCTGGTGCATTACCTCCGCCCGCACCGCAAGCGCACATTGAGAGCGCCAATACGACCGCCAAGATGGTTGCAATAATCTTCTTCATGTTTTGCCCCTTTCTGTGTTCTCTTCTGTGTATTTTGTTGACAATCTCAGCAGGAGGCCGCCCATGACGACCGCTGCTGCGACGACCAAAAGGATGAACAGCCACGCTCCGCCGCTAAGGCCAGTGGACCGTATAAATCCCGCATACGGTATGCGGGCGTCGATAACTATGTACGTAATCAGGCCAATCGCCAGCAAGGCGCAGAGCACCATGGTGACATACAGGTACGACCTGAGCCGCTTGAGCTGCAATGTAAGCATCTTGTTGACCGCCTCCAGCACCCGGACATCACCTTCTTTGTCGGAGAGCTTCAGCTCCATTTCATGGGTGTTTGCCGCAGCGGGGCGCGTGTCCGGCAGGACGATCAGCGCGTCCAGCGATACGCCCAGGGTGGCGCAGATGGCAGATGCTTGCGGCAGGGTAATATTCTGCAGGCCAGATTGCACCTTGCACACTGTGGAGTACGGAACGCCCGAGCGCTCAGCCAACTGTTCGTTGCTCATGCCGGCCTTGGCTCGGGCGACGCGAATGGCATTGGGGTACGCAGAAATCTCATCGGATAGCTCATCAAGTGCGGACATGGTACGCCTCCTCATAAATCCAGTTTATGTCAAAATTGTCGGAATACGACAATCTTTTCACTTTCCGACAGCACTTTTCGCGTGGGATGCTGGACATTTTTGCCCTATCTGTTAGGCTTTAAGTATAAACAGAAAGGGGAAGAGTGATGGATGAAGAGCGAAGGGGCGAGATACTGGAGTTATTTGACGGCCTGGACAGCGACGGGCAAAGGGCTGCGCTGGAGGCCGCACGGAAAATCAAAAATGGAGAGGTGGCATAAAGCGGTGTCCAATTCGGACACCGCTTATCACAAGAAATACTTGAGAGCACTGTAGCGCAGAATATTCGCGTAGTGAGGGTTAGTTGGATAGCGCATAGCGTCACGCAGCATCTTGTAATAGCGGCGCATACCCGCAGTCACGAGAGCATCTTTCCCCTTGAGGGCGTTGTGCTCTCGCCGTTCAACGGTGGGCAGCTCCGGAGCTATCATAGAGTCATCTTCAATGACGACAGCCTTGGTGTAATCCAAACCGCAGCGATCGTATGTAATGAACGCATACTTGTGGGGAATATGATGCCGAAACGGGATCGCGAAGCGGTAGCCCTCAACTTCTACGGCAAGGCAGGCGTATGGTCGACCATCCTTCTGCAAAATCTCCGGATGGTGGCCGTACATAGCGTAAAATTTATCTGACAGGTAAATCAGTCGCAGCATAAGACACCTCAAAAAATGCCCCCTGCGCGTGCAGCACAGGGGGCTTGTCATCCATCGAGCTTTCTTTTGATTATGCTGTTCGCGCTCTACGAACAGATCATCCATCGAGCTTTCTTTTTCCGGCGGCTGTCGCGCTCTACGACAGCATCATCGCAGGTCCTTCCTGCACCCCTATTATATACACTTGGATATGAAATTGTCAAGGTAAATTTTCACCGGCGGTGTCCAATTCGGACACGGCTTTACTTTTCCCGTTCGCGCTTTTGGCGGAGCATGAAGGCAAAGAGTTCGTTCTGCTGTTCGGCGGTCATGCCATCCAGCAAGCGGGCAAATTCCTCCCGCACGGGATCTGGCGGCGCAGGATCTTCGCCCAGCAGGTCGCTGACGGTGCAGTCAAGATACTGCGCCAGCATCTGCGCCTTCGCCACGGACGGCGTTTGGCCCCTATTTATGTCTGTGATAAAACTTGTCCCTACACCAGCCTCGCGGCAAGCCACTGTGGGCTTCACCCCTTTTGCGCGGCAACGATCTTTGATATTCTGCACAAAAAGTTCTCTGTCCATGGTGACCTCATACTATATGTGAATTATGCAAAACTACGAAAAATAGGTAATTACCTAAAATTGCTTGACAATGAGTAATTACTCATTTATGATAAAGCTACACCAGCCGAGAGGCTGCGTGGTGCTCGTCTTACCCTCGGCGAGTATCCCTCCCGAAAAGTATCATCGGACGAGGAAACGGGTGGTGTGTTTGGTTGCTGACATGACTATCATACCACCCGTTTTCGCCGGGGGAGTGATGAAACTTCATCGACTGAATGGGAGGTGAGAAGATGGGTGTTATCAAATGGGTCATCGCGATGGTAGTCTTCGCGGCGCTGACGCTGCTGCTGGGTTACCTGGCATGGAAGGCGGAACAGCGTTGCGAGAGTTGCTTTGCCTGTTATGCGTTCGGCCTTGGGGCGGGATTTACGGGCGTCCTCGCGCTGGTCTCCGGCTTCCTTTTTCTTCATGCGCTTTAAGGCAAAAATGTCCGCACCAGAGCAAGCACCGAAATGAACGTGGTGAGTGCCCAACGGATAAGCTCTCCGCGGTTGTGCTTCAGCTCTCGCAGCCGGGCGTAGCCCTGTGGACGCAGCATCAGGCGGGAGCGGTACACGGGATCCAGGGAGACGTAGTCCTGCCGCAGCATGGCGCGCAGCAGTTCCTCGTCCTTCTTTCCGAAGATGTCGTCTTTCGTGGCGGTGTTGCCGGCCGCGGCAATCTTCTCCAGGGTGCGACGTTCTTTGCAGGTGTTCAATTCGGACACCTTCCTATCGGTTGATGGCGGGGTTGTCTGTACGGCCCAGCAGGTAGTCCACGGAGCAGTCCAGCTCATCAGCGATGCGCGCAAGGCTGTCGCTGGCGAGTGCCCGACCGTGCAGCATGCTGGAAATGGTGTTTGAGCCAAGCTCACAACTGACAAGAACGTCTTTCAGCGAGCGTTTCAACTGTTTTGCGCGAGCTTTAATGCGGCCTGCTATACCGGGCGAATTGTACAACGGCAGGTCTTGCATATTGTTCAAACCTCCAAAATCGCAAAAAAATGCGATTTTCATATTGACAATCGCTAAATATTGCGATAACATGCAACCATAGCGAGGCCGACACCGAAAGGTGAGCCTTGCAAAAGGGTGCGTATGTAGTTTTGACACAGCTATCATACCACCCTTTCCCCTGCCGTGCAAGGTGAAAATTCAAAAAAACTTACAGAAAGGACGTGAAATGATGGCCTTGAAGGAAATGCGGGAGCGTCAGGGACTGACCCAGACGCAGATCGCCGACCGGTTGGAGGTGGACAAGTCCACGGTGAGCAAGTGGGAGAGTGGCGATAGCACGCCGCTGCGGAAGTACCGGCGGAAGCTGTGCGAGCTGCTGGGCTGTACCGAGGCGGAGCTGCTGGCCAACGCTGCCAGCTAAATTATACGAGAGAAGGGAGGGTGTTGTCCATGCCGAGGGACAACGGAAATATCTATCAGGCCGCCCGAAAAGCTGCCGGACTGACGCAGGAAGCGGCAGCGGAGCGCCTGGCGGTAAGCGTGGAGAGCATGAGGGCCTACGAGACGGGCCTGCGGCTGCCGGGCGACGATGTGGTCACGCGGATGATGGCGGTCTATGACGCGCAGTATCTGGGGGCGCAGCATTTACAGTGCAAGCCCTGGCTGCTGCCTGAGTGCGTGATGATGGCGAAGCCTGAGCCGCTGCCGATGGCGGTGATCAAGTTAGTGCGGCGGGTTATGGCCTTTGCCGAGGCCCACCGCAGCGACCAGCTGATGGAGATCGCCGAGGACGGCGTCATCAGCGAGGGCGAGCGGGATCTATTTGACGAGATCACCACGGAGCTGGGAGACATCGTACAGGCGGCGCTGGCGCTGGAATACGCGAAGGAGGTGTGACCATGCCGAGGACGAAGCTGAGCGCGAAAACGGACGCGGCCAAGGACATGGCCATCCGCATCAAATCGCAGGCCTATGCCATCCACGGCGGCCTGGACGGGGCGGCAAGGGCCGCGGGCATGAGTCGGAGTACAATCTATGCGCGGATCAAGGACCTGCCCAGCTGCTCCGGCAAGGAGATCGCGGCGCTGGCGAGGGTGACGCGCATCCCGGTGGACGAGCTGTTCGCCCTGTGGGCGAAGGCCTGCTGAGGGGAGGTGAAGTCATGGAGCTATGGACTATGGTCGTGCAGTACGCCTGTGCGGCAGCCGGCGCGGCGGCGGTTGTCCGGCTGGTGGACGGCTGCGGAAAAGGAGCAAAAAAAGAACGCCCCCGAGGTGGAGCTCGGAAGCGTTCAGCTGGTACAAGGCACAATGCCCTGTGAGAACAATACCAGTATAACAGATATTTTGACGTTCGCAAGGGGGCGAGAGAAATTTGGCAAAAAAAATTGAGCAACCGGCCTACTGGGCCGTGATCCCCGCCGACGTGCGCTACGATGACAAGCTGCCGCCCAACGCCAAACTGCTGTACGGCGAGATCAGCGCCTTGTGCAACCGGGAGGGCTTCTGTTGGGCCGGCAACGAGTACTTCGCGGAGCTTTTCGGCTGGTCGGCAAAATCCGTGACACGGCTGGTGTCCGCGCTCCGGGACGGAGGTTACATAGACACGGACATGGTGGCCTCCGGGACAGGCGCGACGCGGCGCATCTACGCCGGTGTGTATCCGGGGGGTCTCCGCAATTTTGCGGAGGGGGGGTCTCCGCAAAATTGTCCGGGGGTCTCCGCAAAATTGTCTACACCCCCACAATATAACAAGAATAATAAAATTAATAATACCCCCCTTACCCCCCAGGGGGAAAAAGTGTGCAAAAAACGTGTGCACAAGGACGCACCAGACTGGAAGCCGGAGCGCTTCGCGGGTCTGTGGAGCTACTACCCCGCGAAGGGGCGGAAGAACAAGCAGCGGGCCATCCAGGCGTGGGACAAGCTGCAGCCGGACGACGCGCTGATCGACATTATGGCGCGGGCGCTGACGAAGCTGAAGGCCACGGAGGAGTGGCGGCTCGACATCGGCATCCCCCACGTGGCCACGTGGCTGAACGGAGAGCGCTGGCACGATGCCGACGAGCTGGACGGGCCGGATGATCCGGGCGGCGGGGGAGAGGCGGTGTACGGATGGCAGTAGAGGCTGAGAACGGTCTGGCGGGCCGCCTGACCGCGGAGAACGCCGTCATCGGCGCGATGCTCATTGACGAGACTACCGTGTCGCCCATCCTGGCGGCGGTGAACGCCTCGGACATCTGCAACCCGGACAATCGGAGGATATTCCAGGCGGCGCGGGCGCTGATGCTGGACGGTCTGCCGGTAGACCCGGTCACGATCCGGGACAAGCTGGGTCAGGGCATTGAGGAGCGGCTGATCCAGTTGATGGAGATCACCCCCACCAGCGCCAACTGGCGGGAGTACGCGGAGATCATGCGTCAGCAGGCAGCGCTGGAGCGCATTCGGGACATCGCATCGGAGCTGGTCGGCGCTGTGAACGTGGACGACTGCCGAGAGCGCATCGCGGCCTTGGGTGAGCTGATGGCCACCGGGCAGGGCGTGGATGCCTGGAGCATGAAGGACGCCTACCAGTACTTCATGGCGGCCCAGGGCAGCGACGAGAAGCGGGAGTACATCGGCTATGGCATCCGGGAGCTGGATGAGGGTACGTACACCGAGCCGGGGGACGTGGTGGTCATCGGCGGTGAGCCCTCCAGCGGCAAGACGGCTTTTGCGTTGGCGCTGGCTTATCACATGGCTAAGACGCACAATGTGGGGTTCTTCTCCCTGGAGACGGGGCAGAAGAAACTGACGGAGCGCCTGGTATCCACGGTGCTGGGGCTGGACTTTAACACCATCAAGCGGCAGCAGCTGACGGAGGACGACTGGCAGATCGTAGCCGAGGGTGGCCAGGAGTTTACGGCGCGCCGACTCACGCTGCTGCGGGGCAGCGGCATGACCGCCACGCAGATCCAGGCGGTGAGCAAGGCCTACGGGTTCGACGTGATCTTCGTGGACTACGTCCAGCTGGTGAGACCGGAGACTGACCCGCGGGCCGGATCGGTGCAGGCGGTGGCGGCGATCTCCATGTCGCTGCACACTTTCGCCCAGTCCAGCGGGACGCTGGTGGTGGAGCTGGCGCAGCTGGCTCGTCCGCAGAAGCAGGGCGGCTGGAAAGAGCCGACCATGCATGACCTGAAGGAGACGGGACAGCTGGAGCAGGACGCGGATATGGTCATGCTGCTCTACAAGCCCGGCCCGAAGGATCGCGTGCCGTGGCTGGATGAGCCGCTCGATCCGGCAAAGTCGAGAATGCTGAAGATCGGCAAGCAAAAAGAGGGCCGCCTGGGCCGCTGGCCCATGTTCTTCGACGGTGCGCACCAGCGGTTCAGCGTGATGACCGGGCCGGACGGGCAGTCTGTCTTGCGGCACTTTACATCTGCCGGAAAAGCTCAAAAGACGAAGGCACGGGCGCAGTCGCCGGGGCAGATCGGGCTGCGTGAGATCAGTCCGCACGACCCGGAGTGTCCGTTCCCAGAGAAGGAGGAATGATGTGCAAATAGGCGACAAGGTGATGTTCATCCCCTTTGTCCTGCGGTACGCGAAGGATACGGAGCTGAAAGCGCCCAGCGTGCCGGGGATCGTGGTGTGGATACATCCAGAAGGACGGTTTGCCGTCGTGGAACGGCGGACGGGATTTTACACGTACCGGGAGACCATCCCGTGCGGAAGAGTGAAGAGAAAAGAGGTACAAAACAGTGAGAACGATAGCAATCATGAACCTGAAGGGCGGTGTGGGAAAAACCGTAACCGCCCTCACTTTGGCCGACGCGCTGCGCCGTGCAGGGAAGACTTCCGTGATCGTTGACTGCGACGGGCAAATGAGCCTGACGCGGTTCTACTTCCCGGATCTGGATCCGGACAACACCGCCACGGTGGCCGACGTGCTGCTGGGCGATAGCGAGTCAGTGTGGAGCGACAGCACCATTCCGGTGGACGGCAAGGGTAAGGTGCAGCTGCTGCCGGGCAGCAGCTCCCTGTATGCCCTGGACGTAAAGGCGCTTAGGAGCAGCATTCACAGCATCCACTCGCTGCGGGATTTCCGGGACGCGGCGGCCCAGGACGGCGTGGAGTATATGATCTTCGACTGCCCGCCGGGCTTTACGGCGGCCAGCTGTGCCGCTCTGATGGCCGCGGACGAGGTGGTGATCCCCATGGTGGTGGACGGGTTCTCTATGTGGGGCGTCAGCGATATGGCGGCGCAGATCCACGGCATGAAGGCCGCCAACCATGGCATCAAGGTGGCCGGCGTGCTGATCTGCCAGTGGCACAACAGTGAGGTGGTACGGCAGGGCGAGGCGCTGCTGCGCGGATTGAGCTTGCCTGTGTTCACCACGGTGATACGCCGGACGGAAAAGATGCCTGAAAGCACCTTCCAGCGGCGGCCGGTGATAGATTACAGCCCGCGGAGCGCGGCGTCGCTGGACTATCGGGCGTGGGTGTGGGAGTACCTGCGGGAAGGAGTCGTGAACGATGGCGAAAAAGTTTGAAATGGGCGACTACCTCAAGACACTGGCACAGCCGGTGTCCAATTCGGACACCGGGCGAGAGCAGATCGAGTACATAGACGTGGATCTGCTGGACAAAGACCAGAACAATTTCTACCAGCTCAGTGATCTGGACGCGCTGGCGGATAATATCGCCACCGTCGGCCTGCAGCAGCCTATTCGGGTGATGGATGGCGAGAACGGCCATGTGGTGATCGTCTCCGGCCATCGGCGCACGGCGGCCATCCGCAAGCTGGTGGAGGAAGGGCGGACGGATCTGCGGGATGTGCCCTGCATCCGGGAACGGGGCGAGGCGTCCCCGGCGCTGCAGGAGCTGCGGCTGATCTACGCCAATAGTGCCACCAGGCAACTGAGTTCTGCGGAGATTGCCCAACAGGCCGAGAAGGTGCGGGAGCTGCTCTACCAGCTGAAGGATGAGGGCTTTGAGTTTCCGGGTCGAATGCGGGATCATGTGGCTGAAGCCTGCAGCATCAGCAAGAGCAAGCTGGCGCGGCTGGAGAAGATCGAGAAAGGGCTGGCCTCGTGCTACCGGGACGCATGGAAGGCCGGAACGCTGCCGGAGGACACGGCGGACGCGCTGTCCAGCCTCCCGGAGTATGTGCAGGAGCGTATCAAGAGAGTTTGCCCGAAGACTACACCGAGTGCCGGTCGTATACGTGACGCCGTTAAGCGCGGAGAATACCTTGCAGTTTCTTTCAAGTGCCCGGGCGGGTCGACTTGCACCCATATGGACAAGTTTTTTAGGCACGATCTCAAGGCGCAAAGTTGGGAAGCCTGCGGCGGTGAGAAATGTTGCCTAAAGTGCCGCGCCGGCGGAGCGCATGATCCGGCAGACTACTGCGGGGGTGCTTGTGCGGAAATGTGCAGCAAGGCGCGGGAAAAGTACGAGAAGGCGAAGGAAAGAAAGAAGGCGTCCGATGCCGCAGCTGAAATGAAGGTACAGAGTGAAGTTGCCCGCAGGGTTCAGGCCGAAACTCAGCGCGTTGTGCGGGCAGCAGATGCTGCGGGGCTGGGCGATGAGGTAAAACTGTATTATGACTATGGCGGCAGTTTAACCGTTGGGCTCTTGAGGTCACTTAGTGATGGGACGGCACTCGACAGCGCAGTCAAATGCTACCCCAGGGGTATTCTGCCATGGCGAGCTGATGATGTCGCGAAGAACGCCAAGACGCTGCACTGCTCCGTGGACTATCTGCTGGGGCTGACGGATGATATCAATCCCACGGCCGCCGTTTCCGGACAAGTCGCGCTTGCCGCGTGGATGCCGGGCGGGACGACGCCAGCAGCCCCCTGCGATGCGGTGGCAGACTTTAAGTTGGGCAACGATGACGGCCGGGTTATTCGGATGACTTGTCGCTGGGACGGTAAGGCATTTCTGTTCAAAAAAGGGAAAGAACCCATAAACTCAGACGTGGTGCGGTGGCTGGCGCTGCCGGAGGTGGAGGAGGTAAGCGATGATTAAGTGCGAGAGGAATGATGGGACGACCACCATTGAGGCGCGAGGCAGCGCGATGACTCTGGCGGCGGACTGCTGTGAGATCATCTCAGCGATATATGTCACTGTGCCTTCCAACCTTCGGCAAGCGTTTAAAGCAAGTGTCCTTCTGGCTGTCAACCACAAGGACTCTCCGATGTGGTCAACGGAACGGAAGTTCGACGGCGTAGGTGGCTGTGTAGACATCGGAGAGCTGAAACGGCAGTTTAATGCGTCTGATGAGGGGGGGCAGCAGCATGACGAGAGTTGACCTGACAAGGGCGCAATGCGCCGAGCTGGCGAACTACCTGCGAGGCGTCCTGAACAACGGCATGGGCGCGGGCAGCTTTGACAAGATCGAGATGCTGGTGCTGGCCCGCCGCGCCTTGGCGGCTGCGGAGGAGCTGCCGGAGGTATCTGTTCCTCCGATACCCGCCCCTGAGCCTGCAAACCCCGCCGCGCCGTCCACCATTCCTCGGAGCGGTGCGGCGGAAGCGGCGGAGCTCAAACGCCAGACGCTGGCGAGGTTAGAGGCTTATCGCCGGACAGATGGCCTTACCAGCTTTACGCCTCTGGCGGAGCTGTGTGACGAAGTAGACGGCAAAGCTATCACCCCGGAGATGCTGGGCAGAATGCTCAGCCGGGAGAGGTTTTCAGTGACGGTCTGGCGGGCGGTAGCCGCTGCGTTGGACAAGATGGAGCGGAAGAAAGGAGTGAATGAGGATGGTAAAAACGACTGATCTGGTGACGGCGATGCGGTGCTCGTTTCAGGCGCCTACGTCTGCCCCACTCTGCACAATGTGCGCCTATCGTGTGGTCGAGTCGCTTGATGGAGAGGAATACACGAGCTGCGACTGTGATCGAATGTGGATGGACGCCGCCGACAAGATCGAGGAGCTGGTGGCTCGCTGCGCCCGGTATGCCGAGGAGATCGCGGTGCTGCGGGAGGAGGCGAAGTTGTGACCAGGAAGAGATACGTTAAGCTGCTGATGGCTTGCGGAATGGGGCGTAACTTAAGTAAGCGGGCTGCTATCTACGCAAACGTAAATAGCGGATCATATCTCAGAGATATGTACTCCTGGCTACGGATTTTTGAGAACTCTACCCGAACCGGCGAGTCCAATAACTTTTGCAGCAGAATGCGAAAAGCTACTCGCATTCTGCGGCAAGCGTTGGGGGTGGAGTGATGGTTAAAGTGTTCTGTGATATGTGCGGGCGCGAGATCGACTACGAAGTCGATGGTGTGAACCTGGATTTCAACCACTATGGCGTTGTGAATTTTAAGTCACCGTTTTCTGCGGAGAAACAACTGTGCCTCTCGTGCGCGGCCAAAGTCTGCAACTTTGTGGAGAACGGCGCAAAGATGGACGGAGGTTTTGATGATGCGAGCAAGGAAGTGTGACCGCTGCGGCAAGTTCTACGACCATTATGACGGGAGCCGGCAGTTCAAGAACGGGGAGAGGGCGAATGCTTTGTCCCTGATTGATCACGATCTGGATGGGAAATATTGGTCGAGGATGACCTACGATTTATGTCCTGCATGTATGGGGGAATTTGAGACATTCATTCGCGGCGGCGCTGTTTTTGCTGCTGAAAAGGAGGGGCTGGAGTGATGAGTGACCGCGAGCTGATCGCCGCGCTGCGGCGGCTGAAGGTAGAGACTGGGAGCATTGCTTGTCTCGGCTGTGGTTGTGAGCATAATTGCTCCATTCACGGCTGCCGCATCATGCGCCTGGCTGCCGAGCGGCTGGAGCAGCTTACCGGCCCGGTTGGTCGGCGAGAAGTGATGGTGTGCCGGGATGGCGGCTAAGGCGAACCCTCGCCGCGTCCCGCGCACCCAGCAGGACGTGGACGCGGCCTATGACGCGGGTATCACGGCGGGTCTGAACCGGGGCATTGAGCTGATGCTCTACGTCCTCATCGACAAGAACGCCGCGCCCATGGACGATGTGCAGCAGCTGGCCGCGGAGCTGAACCATGCTGCCGAGTGCGTGGCGGAGGGATATGTCACCTGGCCGGACATTCGACAGATGCTGAAGGAATACGACATAGAGGTGGAATTGTTATGATACTAAAACCTGAGGATCAACCCGCTGCGGTTTTGCGGAAATTCTTGGACACGTCCGGGGCAAGTATCCCGCCTGATGTGTACCGAGCAATATCGCTCAGCATCACATTGCTGGAGGAAAGTGAACTGTTGGCGGAGGAGTCTGCATGATAGAGGGCAGCGGACGCTGGCTCTGCGTCCGTCAGAGAGCAGGGCCTCTTGTAAAAGAGCAGCGTGCTGTCCGGCCGCGGCTCAGTCAGTACGACAGCCCGTATGAGCGGGCGGAGAAAAATAAAATCCTCCGCCCGCCGCGGGACTCCGGCGTCTGCCGGACGCGGATGGACAGGCTGGAGCTGCTGCTGGCGCTGTTCGGCTTCGACGGATGGAGTTATACGCTGACTTTTGATGATGAGCATCTTCCGGACAGTTTTGGCGAGGTGCGCCTGCGATGGCGGCGGCTGCTTTATCAGCTGAAGAAGCACCACGGCGGCGTGACGCCTGACTACGTGTACCTGATCGAGGGCCGGCACGGCTATCATCGGTATCATCTGCACCTAACGGCACGGTACAGTGATTTCCCACCGCTGGTTATGGAGGATCTTTGGACGCAGGGGTACATCACGAGGTCGCAGCCGCTTTTGCTGGGCGGTTTCGACTCGTATCGGCGCACGGCGAGGTATTACTGCAAGGAACGTAGCGACGGTATCATTATCCCGATCGATGCGCGGACGTGGGTCGCTTCCAGGAGCTTGTCCCAGCAGCTCCCGCAGCCGGAATACTTCCGGTCGGATACGGGTCGGATTGACATCCCCGAAAATTGCCGTAGCTGCGGGCGCTATACCGTGGACAATGGTTTTGGTCATTATCAGTATGGCTGGTATATCGAGCAGGATCCGCTGCATCCTACGGTGGTCGAAGGATATAGAATGCCGTCCCGCGGCGGGCTCGGTCAGTACTAAATAGTAAATGTAACTTGTGATATAGTTGAACAAATCACCAAAGGAGGAAAAAGTATTGCGAACAAGTGCAGAACATGATACACTACCCGTAGGGACACACGGGTGGGTGACCTGCCCGAGGTGTCGACGCAATCATAGGCTGCTGCGAGTCGATGATGACACAGCGGCCGACCGGCTGCCGGTGTATTGCCGGACGTGCAAAACGGAGATCATCCTGCATATCGAACGAGGCCAGAGCGTTAAACGCCAGAGCCCATGAACGAGTACCACACGTTGGTGCTGTGTCATGGACTCTGGCGTTTTTGTTTTGCCGTGAGGTGATAGCCACGAGCCGGAGCGCCAGGTCCTGGCATGGAGGGTGTATGGGCATTTCTGACGGGCGCTTGGCTGCGCTCAGGGCGCTGCTGGACGGCGGCAACGGGCATGAGTTTTATTCCTGGCCTGAGTGGCGCGCACTACGACGCGACGTTCTGAAGCTGGACAACCAAGAGTGCCAGGAGTGCAAACGGCGCGGCCGGTACGCGAAGGCGGTGATCGTCCATCACGTGCAGCATCTGCGCGACAGGCCTGATCTGGCCCTGTCCGTCTACGAAGGAGATCGGCGGCAGCTGGAGTCTGTGTGCAAGAGCTGCCACGAGGCGCTGCACCCGGAGAGCCAGCGGCAATATGCGCCTGGCGCACCGCCGTTGACGGCCGAGCGGTGGGATTGATACCCCCCCCTCAGAAAACGGCCTGCGGCCTCTGCTCGCTACTCGGGCGGGTCTAGGACAAAGC
>ERZ1034876.308-NODE-308-length-31054-cov-8.835962_pt1 | contig 31054 bp, 31 predicted proteins | sample MGYA00520698_ERZ1034876 | MGnify/ENA primary metagenome ERZ1034876 (study PRJEB33766, sample SAMN09781723) | gut metagenome | biome: gut microbiome | host: Homo sapiens | place: Madagascar | study: EMG produced TPA metagenomics assembly of the PRJNA485056 data set...
GCCCGATTGGACAGCCGGCCTTTTCTCGCTTTGTCTGCGAGGTTTATTCCTCGACAACCTCGGGGATAGCGCCCATCGGGCACTCCTCGACGCAATCGCCGCATGCGATGCAGTTGTCCTCGTTCACGGGAGCCGCAACGCCGTTGACGACCTCGAGAACCTCCTGCGGGCAGGCGTCAACGCAAATGCCGCAGCCGATGCACTCATCTGCATCAATAACCGGGTGAGCCATGTCAAACTCCTTCTCGTCTCATTCAGATGAAAGCGAATCCCGACGCCCTCTCGCGGCTGACCACCGCACGCTCGGGAAACTACTGCCCGAAAAGATACCATTGCAGCCGTTAAATGCAAGAGAAATCGAGCGTTTTTCAGGGTACGGCGCGAATTGATGCCAAGACGTCAAAATGTCCCGAGCAAAGTCGGACACGCCTCGCGGCGCGTCCGATGATTATTCCCCATTATGGGGCGAACTGCTCCATCCCGCTTGAGGATCGCCGGAAGGCGGGCTCGCGGCAGGGGCCCTCGCTCGCAAGGGCGCCGAACAGAGGCTCACTAGCTGAGGTCCGCCAGCAGGGAGCCCGCCAGCAAGGGCCTACTAGCAGATGCGCGGGAGCTGCTCGCCCACCAGCATGTCGAGAATGCGCTTGCCGCCGAAAGCCGTGCGCAGGTACACCTTCGGCCCGCGCTCGGGCTGCATCTCGCCCACTTCACCGATGATGGCCGCATCGACGCCGTACTTGTTCGCTCGCATGGCGCCAAGCGCGGCATCCGCCTCGTCAGCGGGGACTACGCAAACCATCTTGCCCTCGTTCGCCACTTGGAGCACATCGTAGCCGAGCATCTCGCAGGCGCCGCGCACCGCGTCCTTCACAGGCACGGAGTCCTCTTCAATGGTGATATCGACCTGCGCCTGATCAGCGAACTCGTTGAGCGTCGACGCCAAACCGCCGCGCGTCGGGTCGCGGAAGCAGCGCGTGTTCGGCGCAGCAGCAAGAACACCGGAGATCAGGTGATTCAGCGGAGCCGCATCGCTTTGCAGGTCGGCCGAGAAGCTTAAGCCCTCTCGACAGCTCATGATGGTGATGCCGTGGTCGCCCAAAGTGCCGCTGACGAGCACCTTGTCGCCCGGCTTGCACTGCTCGCCGCCCAGGTTCACCCCTTCGGGCACTGCACCAACGCCCGCGGTGTTGATGAACACGCCATCACCGTGGCCGCGGTTCACAACCTTCGTATCGCCCGTGACCAAGCGCACGCCCGCCTCGCGCGCCGTTTCCGCCATCGTGGAGCAAATGCGCTTCAAGTCAGCCATGGGATAGCCCTCTTCAAGGATAAAACCGCAGCTCAGATAAAGCGGGCGGGCGCCTGAAGTGGCCACATCGTTCACCGTGCCGCAAATCGCGAGCCGCCCGATATCGCCGCCGGGGAAGAATTGGGGGGTCACGACGAAGCTGTCGGTGGAGAAGGCCAGCCGCTCGCCGGGCTTAGGCGCAGGCAGAACCGCAGCGTCGTTGCCCTGCAGAAGCTCGTCGTTGCCATACGCCTCGTAGAATACCTCGTCGATGATGCGCTTCATCATCGATCCGCCACTGCCGTGCCCGAGCATCACTTTCTCGTCCATGAGGACTCTCCCTTGCCTTCGTCGCCCGCCTTGCGCTTATCGCGCACGAGGAAATCGTTCGTTTGCCCCATCATACGCCAGAACGCACGACAGGGCACGGCCCACCGACGGGTTGGCAGGCAAACAGCAGATGCAAGGGCGCGGGGGCAGGGCGTGTCGGCCCGCGATCGTCAGCAGCGAACCCGCAGCTATCGGGCCGCGCACAAATCGCGCGCCGCACAGAAATCGTGCCGTGTATGCGGGCAGCTGCGCGCCGACCGCCCCGATGGCAGAAGGCCGACGGGCACTAGGCCTTCTGACATGGTTTTCATCGCCTTGGGGACAAAAAGTGGCGTTTTAGGGGGATGGGCGCCCCCGCCCGCGCTTCGACCGTCGGCTTGGAGGCGTAGTTACTCCCCATATTTGAAGTCAGTGGGGAGTAACGCCCTGCCAAGTTTGGAAAGAAGGCGGGGCGCCCCCCTAAAACGGCTTATTTTGTCCAGAAGCGCAAGGTTCCGGCGTCGACTCGCGCTCGCTAGCAGCAACCACCGCCGCAGCAGTCGCCGCCGTCAACCGAGGGGGCGTTGCCGCAGCCCTCATAGGAGCCAAAGTGGATAGAGCGATCGCCGAAGATCTCGAAGTACTTACCGAAACGGGTATCCTGCACGTAGCTACAGGAGTTGCCGCGCACATCGAGACGTTCATTCTTGAAGAAGCGGTGATGGTCGTCCAGGTCGAAGTAATTCTCGCAGCCCTCGATGCCTCCGCGGCAGATCTCCGCCTGGCCATATTGCTCGCAAATGTCCTCCAGCGTATCGAGCAGCTTGAACGCGCGGACCGTGCGCGAGCTGAACTGGATGTTACCCACGAACGCCTCGACCTCGGGGTTGTCGATACTGGCCGCCGACGAGCTCATGTAGCGGAAGTCGACCCAGCCCACGCGCGCCATCATACGACGGAAGTCCTCGATGTACATCGCGCCACCCAAGCACTCGCCCAGAAGAAGCGGGTTCTCGTTGATTTCCTTCGGAATGCGGCGATCGGCGAAGATGCCGGCGAAATACAGCTCCCCGCCAATCTTGAGCACGCGCCAAATCTCCTTGAAGACCTGCTCCTTCATAGGCGAGAGGTTGATGGCTCAATTGGAGATGAGCACATCGACCGATCCGTCGGGAATTGCGGAGAGATCTTCGATGTAGCTTTCGATGAGCTCGACGTTGTCGTAGAACTTCGCGGCCATCTCAGCCTGATGGCTCTTGGCGAACGCAAGCTGGTCGGGGTTCATGTCAACGCCGACGACCCGGCCCTCGGGGCCGATGAGCTTACTCGCCAGATACACATCACGACCGGTACCGCAGCCCAGGTCGAGCACGGTGCAATCTTCGAGCGGCTGCGGAAGCGGGCTTCCGCAGCCATAGAAGCGCAAGGTGATTTCCTCGGGGATTTCGGCTAAGACATCCTTGATGTACTGGGGCAAGCTGTCAGCTCCGCAACTGCAGGTACGAGTTGCCATCTCGCCGTCGTTGTCGATGAACATCTTGTGTAGTATTCCTTGACCTGCTCGCGAATGTCGCTCATATTCCAACCTTTTCAATTGCCTTATAGCCACCATTCAGCCGAAACAGATTTATCCCGATTGTTTGAGTATGTTTAACAAGGTAAGTAATTCCGAGTTAATTGCTAGAGTCTTCCCAGCTCATCTACTATCAGTTCAAGAAAAAATAGCGACACTTCAGGATATTGTTATGTATCCAATATTGGATTGTGTGCTATATGTGTACTACGTCTTTATAGGGGACATTCCACCAAGCCAAGGAGGAAACCGAATGGCTCAAATCAATAACGAACTCTCTCGCCGCACCTTCGTCAAGGGCGCGGCAGCCGCGGGCGCACTCGCCGGCATCGCCGCCCTCGGCGGTTGCGCAAGCGAGCAGAAAACCGAAGACAAGTCCGAGGCGAAAACCGACGCCCCCGAAAGCAAGTACGACAACACGCTTTCGGCCGACACCGAAGACCTCAACATCGTGCTTTTGGGCAAGGACTCGAAGATCGCCGCCATCATCTTGGCCCTCAAGAAGGGCTACTACGAAGAGGAGAAGCTCAACGTCGCCACGCAGACCGTGTCGGGCGGCTTCCCCGAGGCAATGCCTGCGCTCTCCAACGGCACCGCCGACGTGCTCCCCTTCGGCTCCATCCCTTCCTGCACCTACATCGGACAAGGCGATGACCTGGTCATCTTCGGTGGCACCGTCGCCGACGGCTCCGAGTGCGTCACGCTTATCGAGAACAAGGACTCCTACAAGAAGCCGGAAGACTTCAAGGGGAAGAAGATCGGCTGCTTCCGCATGGAGACCGGCCACATGATCACCAAGAGCTGGCTGCGCCAAAACGGCATCGAGGACGGCAAGGACGTGGAGTTCATCCTGCTGGAAAGCTCGGCCGCCGAAGTTGCCGCAGTTGAAAACGGCGAGATCGACATGTGCTTCGTGAACAGCGGCTACGGTTACGTCGCCACGCAGGGCGGCAAATGCGCTGTGGCGTTTCGCCCCAACGAGCTGACGGGCAAGGAGTTCCCCTGCTGCCGCCAGACCACGAACCGCAAGGCGTTCGAGGAGAAGCGCTCGGCGCTCATCAAGTTCGAGATCGCCAACCTGCGCGCCCTCTACGACATCGAAAGCGACCACGCGGGAACCATCGCGACCATCGTCGAGTACTCCGGCCAGCCTGAGGAGTACATCGAGAACATCACGTACGGCAAGGGCGACTACGTTGCCGCGATGAAGTTCGAAATGGACCCCTACACCGACGACGTGAAGGCGTTCTACGGCGACATGGTCGACAACGGCGACATCGACGACACCAACAAGGAGCTCATCGTTGAGCACATGGACTCCACAATCTACAAGGCGGCTCTCGATGCGCTCATCGAACGTGGCGAGCACAAGGACTTCTACGAGAAGCTCGCCGCCGAGTACGAGAAGCACAACACACTCGGCATCTAACCGCCTTCCCCCAGCGCGCGCCCGCGGCCTGGCTTGCGGGCGCGCGTCTTTCCCATCCGGTATCGCGAGGATCCCATGCCTGCTATCTCATTCAAAAACGTGAGCTACTCCTACGTCGACGGCAACGAGTCGTATTTGGCGCTCGAGAATGTCGACCTGGAAATCGCCGACGGCGAGTTCGTGTGCCTCATCGGCCATTCGGGATGCGGTAAATCGACGCTGTTGTCCCTGCTCGCAGGCTTGGCGATACCGACTTCAGGGGAAATCCTCATCGACGGCATCCCCGTTTCGGGACCCGGCCCCGACCGCTCGATCGTGTTCCAAAGCTACTCTTTGTTCCCCTGGCAGACCGCCCTTAAGAATGTCACGTTCTCGATCCGCCAGACGAACAAGGGCATCTCCAAGGAGCAGGCGAAGGTGCGCGCGCTCGAATTGCTTGCCCAGGTAGGCATGGAAGACGCCGCGGACCGTTATCCCTTCCAGCTCTCGGGCGGCATGCGTCAGCGGGTGGCAATCGCACGCGCGCTGGGCATCGATGCGCCCACGATGCTGCTCGACGAGCCCTTCGGGGCGCTCGACCCGCTCATCCGCGGCAAACTGCAAGAGCTGTTGCTGCGCCTGTGGAACGAGGGAGAGGGCTGCTGCAAGACAGCGGTCTTCGTGACGCACGACATCGACGAGGCCCTCATCCTCGCCGACCGCCTCGTCTTCATGGAGCCCCGCCGCATCACGCGCGAATTCATCCTGCCGAAAGACCGTGCTCGCAGTGCCGATGCCATCGTGGAAGATGCGCTGGTGCGCGACGTCAAACGCGAGGTCATGGAGCTGTTCGACGCCACCGCAACGGGAAAGGAGGACCGCTGATGTCGATCGAAAAGAAGTCCATCGCGGACTATTCCCGCCTCGCCGAAAGCGAGGTCGCAGGCGTCGCGACGCTTTCGGTCGCACGCACCACAACACCTGCGCCCGCCCAGACGAAAAGCTTTGCGCGTCAGGTGCTCACCGTGTCGTTTGTCCTGGCAAACGTGTTGTTCCTAGCGCTTCTCGCAGCAATCGCGATTCCCGGCAAGGTCCACCCGAAGACGAGCGTTCCCTTCTACGTCGCCGCGGCGATCATCGAGGCGCTGTTCTTGTGGCGCTATTTTGCGGGCGGGCGGAAGCGCTCGACGTGCCACATCGTGATCGTCGTGTTTTTGCTGCTCATCGTTTGGGAAACCGTCTCGACCGACTTAAAGCTCACGCACCCGGTGCTCATCCCCAACCCCGAGAACGTGTTCGCTGTGTTCCCCGCGCGATGGGAGGAGCTCCTCAAGAACGTGACGTCATCGATGATCCTGCTCGCGGAGGGATTCATCACCTCGCTTATCGCCGGCAACATCATCGGGCTGTTCGTGGGCTGGATGCCCAAGGTGCGCGAAGCGGTCTACCCCATCGCGCACGTGCTCGCGCCCGTGCCGGCCATCGTGTTCGCGCCATATCTCGTGATGCTTCTGCCCTCGTTCAAAGCCGCGGCCGTCGCCGTTATCTTCCTCGGCATCTTCTGGCCGACGCTTTTGAACACCATCCTGCGCGTAGAGTCCCTCGACAAGCACATCCTCGACTCGGCGCGCATGATGGGGCTGTCCACGCCCACGATGATCTTCCAGGTTCTTCTGCCGTATCTGTACCCCACGGTTGCGACCGGGCTGAAAACGCAGCTGCCAACCGCCATGTTGATGCTGGTCATGGCCGAGATGTACGGCGCCACGAGCGGGCTAGGGTACTTCGTCATCAACTACACGAACTACGCGAACTACACGAACGTCGTCGCGGGCATTATCATGGTCGGGATCGTTGTCACCATTTTGGACTTCCTGGTGGGGCTTCTCGTTCGCAAGACGGTGAAGTGGAGCTAGCCTGGTAAAGGCAAGAGAGAGGGAATATATGTCAGCAGGAAAGGGAATCTGCCTGGTATGCGGGGAGCCGCTTGCCTACTTCGAGGAGGCGCAAGACGTCACCTGCCAGATCTGCGGCAAGAAGGAGACGGGGCATTCCGTCTGCGTCGAGGGCCACTACGTGTGCGACGCATGTCATCGCGCGGGCGGGGTCGAGCACATCATGGCCGTATGCCGCGAAACCGACTCGAAGAACCCCATCCGCATCGCGCAGAAGATCATGAGCGACAAGTCGATCTACCCGAACGGGCCCGAGCACCACACCCTCATCGGGGCTTCGCTCATGGCCGCCTACAAGAACGCGGGTGGCGACATCGACCTGGACAAGGCGCTTGCCGAACTGCAGAAGCGCTCGCTTCTCGTGCCGGGCGGCACCTGCGGGTTCTGGGGTACGTGCGGCGCCGCGACGAGCGCCGGGCAGTGGTGGTCGATCGTTTCCGGGTCGACGCCCATGACGCGCGACCCCTGGGCGCAAACGCAGCGCTTGACCTCGCGCATCTTGGGAAAGCTCGCTGATTTGGGAGGCCCGCGCTGTTGCAAGCGCACGGGCTTCACAGCGATTCTCGAGGGCGTCGCCTACGCCAAGGAGATGCACGGCGTGGAAATGGAGACTCCTGAAAAGGTGACCTGCGCGTTCTACACGAGAAACGCCGAGTGCCTCAAAGAAGGCTGCCCGTACTTCCCGAGCAAGGAGTAGCGCGAACGAGACGAAGCGCCCAGGCTGCGACCGAACAGGCCGCCTACCTGGGCGCTTCGCGCGTCTTTTCCTTTATGGGAGATCCTTGCGGGAACCCTCTGCAAAGTCCCCGACGAAGCTCTTTGAGAGAACCCTTTGCGGTGCCCTTCGCGGAAACTTCGTAGGAACCCTCCGCAGGACCCTTCGCGAAAGCCCCTTTACAATCCTTCGCCCGCGGTGGTGAGGACCAGTCGCCCGTTCTTCACGCCCTTCGTGCCAAGAATCAGGTTCGCGATGGTCTGCACGAGCCCGGTCTCGCCGCGCAGGATCACCACTTCCAAGCAATGATGCTGGTCGAGATGCACATGGAGCGTGGACACGATGTTGCCGAAATAGTCGTGCTGAATGTTGTGCAGCTTCTCCTGCACATCCGACGCATGATGGTCGAACACGATTGTCAGCGTGCCCATCACCTCCACGCCAGGAGTCGCGCACTCGTCCTCGACGAGCGCATCGCGCACCAGGTCGCGCACCACTTCGCTGCGGTTCTTCGCCAAACCACGGCGAGCGACCAGCTGGTCGAAGCGCATCAAAAGCTCCTCGGGCATCGCCACCGAGAAGCGCATGAGGTCATTGCTCATGATGCGCGCCGCTTACACGAGGTTGACGGTGACACCAGGAGCGTTTTCCGCGTCGTCCTCGAGCGCGTCTTTCGCCTCGTCGAGCATGGCGCGCACGTCGTCGAGCAGCGCCTGCACGTTGTGGAGCTTCTCGTTCGTCTGCGCAAAGCCGGCATCGCCCGCCTGGTGGGCAAGCGTATGGGCCCAGCGGCGCTCCAGCTTGATGTGATCGTCGATTTGGTCGATCATCTGGGAGAATTGACCCGTGTTAATACCGTTCGTGCACATAAAACAGCCTCCTTCATCGCGTCGGGCGAATAGGCGCACCTCGCGCATAATCGCAAACCCGGCACTTTGTTTCTTGCTATCATGGGTTCAGGTATACCCCTTCAAGCCACCCAATGGGGGACTGATGTGAAAGAATCCACAAGAAGTAACATTTATGAGGCGAACGGCAGCCTCGTTTGGGACCTGTACGCCGACTACGTGTCGGGATCGCGCACGACGCTCGCTTGCGCAATCGGCTCACGCAAGGCAAGCGAGGCGGCACGGCATGCCCTCGAAAGCTCGATGGCCGCCCTCGGCTACGGCGGCGCGCTGGCCTTCGTGACCCTCGCCGTCGACGATATCCCGCTCGGTGATGTCGACCTGTTCACCCTTGTGGAAGGAATCGACCCGCTTGCGATCGTGGCGACGGATGCCGCCGCAGCGGCCCGGCTCGCGCGCGCTTATCGGCAAAACGTCCCTGTCGACGAGGCCTGTCGCATCTTCTGCCGCGACGCCGTAGCGTTTCGAGATTTGGAGAGTATGCTTGAGACCCCCGAGGGAAAACAGCGCGCCTGGGCGCTGTTCAAGAAGCTTCCCCGCCTGGGGAAATAGAGGAAGGTCAATCGGCGCGCGAGGCTGCGCGCCTGCTTGCCTCGTACATCCCCCACCCGCCTGCCACCGCGCGCATCCCGCGTCCGCGGGCATTCCAGCCCTCGCGACTTGTCTGTCACTCGCACCCTCACCGCGCACGTGCGCAAATCATCCCCAGAAACGAGAAAAGGCCGCGGGGGAAGCGGCCTTGTTCTCGGACGAGTGGAGTGAGGAGAAATCTTTGGAACAATTAGAAGAATAGCCCTTCGATTATTTCACGTCAAGGATATATTTATCCTCGATAAGATATAGAACACATCGGTCCGAAGCGTTCCGCAATTTGCGAGACGCTTCGGACCTCGAAGCCCGTTAACTTTACAGAGCGGTCGATGCGAATCCCGAAGGTACCTTACGAGAAGAACGTGGCGTTCAACCACGGGCCGTATTCGCCCGTCCACATGGAACCGAGCTGATCGAAGACGACCGCCCAGTCGATGGTCTGCCCGAAGAACAGCTCCAGGTAGTTATGACTGTCGATCACGCGCTCGGGCGCTGCGGACAGGTTCTCCTGCGCGATGGTGTACGTGCAGGTGGGGCACATGGTGACAAGCGTGTTCGCGCCCGTCGAATGAGCTTCGTCCACCACGCGCATGACACGGCGCTTCGTGATGTCGGGGTCGTAGCCTGCAACGGCACCACCCGCCCCGCAGCACAGCGTCTGCTTGCGGCGCTCGTCCATCTCACGAATCTCGACCTGCGGCATATAGCGACGCAGCACGCCGCGAATCGCCCGGCCATGGCGCCCGTCATGGCGGTCGTGGCATGAGTCGAACACGGTGACGGAAGGCACGTTCGAAGGGGAAAGGCCCGCTGCACGAACCGCCGCGTCAACGTCTTCCGGCATGCCATCGGCGCGCAGTGCGACCCCTGCCGTGCGCTCCATTTCGCGACCGCGCTCCAAGATGAGCTCGGGCAGCGGGATGATATCGATATCGTCGGCCATAAGCTCGGCGAATTCCTCACCGCAACCAGGGCAAACAGTTACCATGCGCGTGATGCCCGCGGCCTTTATCTGCTCGAAGATCTTCTCGCGGTGCGCCGCAGCGCGGTCGAAAAGCCCCGCGCTCATGAGCGGGCTTCCGCAGCAATCGTCGGACATGCACCATTTGAATCCCGCGGCGGTAAGCCATTCGCCCACGCGGCGAGTCAGATCGGGCGCGTAGCTCACCAGCGAGCATCCGGGGAAGAACACCGTGTCGAACGTTCCCGGCTCGTACGCCGCCGCGTCGCGCAGTGCGACGATTTCGGGATATCCGATGCCGAAGATGGCGCGGTAGGCGCTGAAGATGTGCCATTCGTTGTCGACCATCGTGAGCTTTTCGGGCTGGTAGAGCCCCGATTGCATGAACAGCTCGCGCCAGTCACGCATACGGTCGGGGGCGAGCATGTGAACCGCGCAGTCCGCCGTGCAGTAACCGCAGAAACAGCAGCGGCGAAGCGCGTGGTACATGTCGTAGTTCGCCTGCATGAGCTCGGCCACCGCGGCGGGGCGCTCGTCAGCGGGAAGGGACATGACGCGGTCGTACGCTTCCTGAACCGTGCCCACATCAAGGCCAGGTTCCTTGAGCACCTCGCAGCGAAGCGTGCAGCGTTTGCAATGCGCGCACTGCATCTTCTTGTTTGCCCAGCGCGAAAGCATGCTGAGCGCAGGAGAATCCGCCTGGTCGATCTCGGCCAGCTCGTCTGCGGTCAATTTCCGCACCCTCGTTTGTTTGAATTGCCCCGTTTTCATGAGGAACAGTGTAGCGCACAAGAAACCCGAAGCATGCGAAGAAACGTCGCGAGAGCAGAGCAATCTCGCGAAAGGATAGGAAGCGAACCCGAACGCGACTCCAGAAGCGAATGCGAGCGCCTTTTTATCGCGCACGATTGCGCGTAGAGAAATCACGCGGCGGTAAGGGGCACGAGAGTTTGATACCATGCAGCCATGGATAGACTCATGAACAAGGCAATCGTTCTCGCATGCTGCCTGGCGGTTGCAAGCGGTGAGCTTTCGGGAGAATGCAAAGATGCTGCCGAGATCGCAAGAGGAACCCACGAGCTGGCGCTTTCCCTCGCCGTCGAGCATCGCAAGGAGCGCGCATAGCATGAACAAAGCAGGCGTCATCCAAGACGCGATTCCGCAAGAAGACTTCCTCGAAACGAGCGGCCCCAACGAGGCGGGCATGGTCGCACAGCACTTCTTCGCGTTCAACACCGCGATCACGCTGCAGGCGTTCGCGCCCGAGCAAGCCTGCCTTTCGGCGTTCGGGCGCGTGCGCAAGGAGGCCCGCAGGCTCGAGCGGCTCTTCTCAAGAACGCTTCCTCATTCCGATATTTCGCGCCTGAACAGGTCGGAAGGTATCCCTGTCGAGATTTCGCGAGACACGGCCGACCTTTTGGAGTGCGCGCTTTCCTACTGCACCGACAGCGACGGGTGCTTCGATATCACGATGGGCGCAGCCGTGCAGCTATGGGACTTACGCCGCGCGATCATTCCCTCGCAGGATGCACTTCGCGAAGCTGTCGCCCATGTCGACTGGCGCGGCGTCCGCGTACGGGAAGAGAGCGGGCACTATTTCGTCCAACTTGCCGACCCGCAAGCGGCAGTCGACGTCGGAGGAATCGCCAAGGGGTGGATCGCCGACAAATTCACGAACGCCCTTGTCGAAGAGGGCCTGGAGAACTTCCTCATCAACTTGGGGGGCAACGTGGTAGCGCACGGGGAAAAGCCCGGCGGCGCAGCGTGGAACATCGGAATCCGCGACCCCCGCAACGAGGGTTCCATCGTGGGAGCGGTGCCGCTTCGCAACGCATCCGCGGTGACGAGCGGTATTTACGAGCGCTGCTGCGAGGTCAACGGGAAGTTCTACCACCATATCCTCTCGCCCGAAACGGGAATGCCCGCGCAGACCGACGTCGCAGGAGCAACCGTTATCGCCGACCGGTCGATCGATGCCGAGGGGTATTCCACCACCTTGCTCGCACTTGGCACCGCGCGGGGGCTCGCCTTCGCGCGAGAACATCCCGCCATCCGCAAGGCGATTTTCGTCACGCGCAACGGGGACGTGCTTGAATCGTAGCGAAGCCCAGAGCCCGCTGCCGCTGAATTCCGCCCTCCTCGTTCCGCTCGAGGGAAACGCATCTGAATCGTGGCGAGAGCGGAAAAGCCAGAAATACAAAAGACCCCGCCGAAGCGGGGCCTTGAGTTTATGGTGGTCAGAGGGGGACTTGAACCCTCGGCACGCGGATTTTCAGTCCGCTGCTCTACCAACTGAGCTACCTGACCATATGTGCTTGCCTTTCGCGGAGAATCCGTTCGAGCAAACGCAAGATAGTATTTTATGGCAAATGGCAAAGCGCGTCAATAGCTTTTTTCAAAGTAGTGAAGCTATCACGACGCCCACGAGAATCGCCGGGGCAAACGGGAACGTCCGGGAGCCGATTCCCTTCCCGCCTTCGCGAAAACGCGAGACCACCTGCATCACGAGGACGACGAGACACGCCGCGAACAGGCACCACAGCCCCCGTTCCCAGCCCAGGAACAGTCCGACCACCGCAAGCAACTTGATGTCCCCGCCTCCCATGGAAGGGCGCTGGGCTAAGCCCTCGAACGCGATCGAGACCGCAAGCGAGCCACCCCCGAGCACAAGCGCCCCCACAAGCCCGTCGCCAAGCGTCAGGCCGAAGGGGGATACTCTCATCGCCGCGACGGACGCAGCTGACGCCGCATTCCCCATTTGCGCGTCCACGCCGAAGGCGCCGGCAGAGCAGGCGGCCACCATCACAGCAAGCAGAACGCGCACGGCAAGCCAAAGCGCCGCCATCGCTATCACTAGCTTGTTGGGAATCCGCCTCTCGCGCAGGTCGATCACGCTCGCCCAGGTTAGCAGCACCAAAAAGAGCGCGAACGACGCCCCACCCGCATACGCGGGGGCGTTGCCAAGGACGACTGATACGCTCATCGGGCTCTCTTTCTGTAGGAGTACTGCGACTTGGTGGACAACTGGAAGAGCTATGCGACGTTTTTCGAACCTTGTTTACCGCGATTCGTGCCAAACAAAAGTAAAACCCCAGGAAAAGGCAAACGCCGACGCGCTTTTCCTGAGGTTCCGCCTCGCAAACCAGTGCACAACTCGCTCAGTTGACCACCAACTACCGGTTATGCTCCACGCGGCCGTTCAAATCGACGCTAGCAGCCGAACAGAAGCTCCTTCTCCTCGCCCGGAAGCGCCGCGCGCGCCTGATCGCGCAGGTTGTTCACGCCGATGAAGAACTGGCGCATCATGACCACCATGAGATAGCGACCCTTCGGCGTCAGCGTGATTTCCTCGTCGTTGTTGGTGGCAAACGCCCCCGCCGCAGTCATGAACGCCATCTCAGCGGGAAGGCCGGCCTCGATCGAGCAGCCGAAATCCTTCTTGAACTGCTTCTTGTCCAGACGAAGCCCGAACAGCTGCATCATGAAGCGGTAGCGCATGCGGTCGTGCTTGGAGAAGTGCGTTTTGCCCATGATGGACATGCGACCGCTTTCGATCTTCTCGTTGTACTGGCTGACGGAGAAGGTGTTCACATACATGTTCTCGCCGAGATACGTGATGCCGCCCGAACCGATTGCCGGGTACTCCTCGTAGTCGACCACGTACTCGTCGATCATCGCGTCCTCGCCCGCGGCACCCGTGCCCAGGCGGTTGAACGTCCATGCGCTGCCGTTCTCGAACAGCGGCTTGTCGCCGCCGATCAAAAGCTCGCAGATGATCTCGTAGAAACGCTGCTCGCGCTTGTAGTCAACCTTGCCCACCGTGCGCGCAAGCGAGCGCTGTACGCTCGGCGACGCCATGAGCGGGTAAAACGTCGTTTGGCTCGCTCCGCTTTCGATTACGCGCTCGATGTCGTTAATCAGGATGTCCTCGGTTTGCGCCGGGAAGTTGAAGATCATGTCGGCGTTCATGGACACGAAATACGGGCTCGCCTCTTGGATGCGTTCCATGATCTCCTGGCCGCAGCCGTACTTTTCATAGCGATCCATCTGCTTGAGCAGCCCGTCGTCGAAGCTCTGCACGCCGACGGAAAGGCGATCGACGCGGCCTTTCAGCTTCTCGAGATAGCTCGGGATAAGATGGTTCGGGTTGGTTTCGGACGACACTTCCTTAATGGAGAAGTTCTCGCGTGCCATATCGATCGTCTCGCACAGCTCGTCGATCATGATGGTGGGCGTGCCCCCACCGATGTAGACGCTCTCGAAATCGTAGCCCAAATCCTTGAGCATCATCATCTCTTTGCGCATGTTGGCGAAATAGGGTTTCGCGCGCTCTTCCTTGAAGGGGAAGCGGTTGAACGAGCAGTACGGGCACAGGCGCTCGCAGAACGGAACGTGCATATAGAGCATGTAACGCTGCCCAGGCTTTGGCGGAGCGACCTTCGCATCGTCGGTCGGCGTGAGCTTCAGACATTGGTTCGAGCACGCGCGAACCACCGTGCTCAGCATTCGTTCAGAAAGCATATTCTAACTTCTTCCCTGCTATTTCGCCTTCGTAACGTCTTTATTCCCAGGCGGAACGGCCGCGCGCAGCCTTCGCGCCGATATCGGTGCGGAACTGCTTGCCCTCGAAGCTGATGAGGTCACAGGCGGCATAGGCGCGCTCGCGGGCCTGCTCGAAGGTCTTGCCGAGCGCCACCACGTTGAGCACGCGCCCGCCTGCCGTGACGAGCTCGCCGTCGGCGTTGTGGCTGGTGCCCGCATGGAAGACCGACACGCCATCGAGCGCCTCGGCCTCGTCGATTCCCAGGATGACCTTGCCCTTCTCGTAGGCGCCCGGATACCCGGCGCTCGCGAGGACGACGCACACCGCCCACTCGTCGGCCCATTCGAGCGATAGGTCGTCAACGCGGCCCTCGGCCACGGCGCACATCACATCGACCAGGTCGGTCTTCAGACGAGGAAGGATCACCTGCGTCTCGGGGTCGCCGAAGCGCACGTTGAACTCCACGATCTTCGGTCCCGCAGGGGTCAACATGAAGCCGCCGTAGAGCACGCCGCGGTAATCGCGCGCGCCGTCGGTTGCCGCCGTGGCAGCTGCGGCCTTGTCCATGATGGCCACCATGGAGGCCATCTCCTCGTCGGTCACGATGGGCACGGGCGAGTAGACGCCCATGCCGCCCGTGTTCGGGCCCTCATCGCCGTCGAACGCGCGCTTGTGGTCCTGAGCAGGGGCCATGGGAAACGCCTTGCCGTTTGCCACGAAGGCGAGCAGCGAGCATTCCGGCCCCGTCATGCATTCTTCGATAAGGACGGTCTTGCCGGCATCGCCGAACTTGCCCTCGAAGCACTCGCGAACAGCCTCTTCGGCCTCTTCGACGGTCGCAGCGACGACGACGCCCTTGCCAGCCGCCAGGCCGTCGGCCTTCACCACGATGGGCGCGCCCTGCTCGCGAATGTAGGCGATCGCCGGATCGCACGCATCGAAGGTGGCGTACGCCGCCGTGGGGATGTCGTTCTTTTCCATGAACGCCTTGCTGTGCGCCTTGCTTCCCTCGAGCAGCGCTCCTGCGGCATCGGGGCCGAAGACCGAGATACCCGCGTCGCGCAGCTCATCGGCAACGCCCGCAACGAGCGGGGCCTCAGGGCCTATGACCACAAGGTCGACACCGTGCTCGCGCACGAAGGAAAGCACGGACGAGCCGCTCATCATATCGACGTCGTCGACGTTGGTCGCAACCACAGCCGTGCCGCCGTTACCAGGGGCAACGAACAGCTCATCGCACTGAGGCGACTTGGAAAGCGCCCAAGCGATCGCATGCTCGCGACCGCCACTGCCAAGCACCAAAATGTTCACAACAAACCCTTTCTCTCAGGTTCGCCAAATACAAGCAAGGAAAGCTCGCGAGCCGAACCACGAAGCTCGCAGGTCAAGCAAAAAGTCAGCGAGCGCGGCTCTGGCGAGTGCGGATTCCCCGAGAGCTTGAGGATGCGTACTGCAAGTACGCGCCGAAAGCTTGCAGGGAGCAGCTGCGCCGCCAGAGCCGCGCGCAGCGTCGGCTCGTTGCGCGTGCCGCAAGGGCCGCGCAAGCCAAAACCTACCAACCGCGCATGATGGTCTGGTCGCGATCGGGACCGACGGCCACGATCGAAATCTTCACACCCGTGATCTCCTCGAGATGCTCGACGTATTTCTGTGCATTCTCGGGCAGCTCGTCAAAGGACTTGCACGCCGTGATGTCCTCGCCCTTCCAGCCGGGAAGCTCCTCGTAGATGGGCTTCGCGTGGAACAGCACGCTTTGCTGCATGGGGAAGTAGTCGTAGCGCTTGCCGTTGCATTCGTAGGCCACGCACACTTTGATGGTGTCGAAGGCGGAAAGCACATCGAGCTTGGTCAGCGCCACATCGGTGAGGCCGTTGACCTCCGCGGCGTAGCGCGCGATGACCGCGTCGAACCATCCGCAGCGGCGCTTGCGGCCGGTGGTCACACCGAACTCGTGGCCCACGGAGCACAGAAGCTCGCCGGTTTCTGCCTCTTCGCCCACGCCGCCGTCCTCGGGAAAGCGCTGCTCAGTCGGGAACGGGCCGCCGCCGACGCGCGTCACGTAAGCCTTCTCGATGCCGAGCACGCGGTCGATGTTCACAGGGCCCACGCCCGAACCCGTCGCCGCGCCGCCCGCGCAGCAAGAAGAGGAGGTCACATAGGGGTAGGTGCCGTGATCGATGTCGAGCAAGGTGCCCTGCGCGCCCTCGAACAGTACCGACTTGCCCTCGCGCAGCGCGCTGTTGAGCATGTGCGCGGTCTCGGCCATGTAGGGCTTCAGGATGCGCGCGTAAGGCAGGTACTCCTCACAGATTTCCTCGACCGTGTAGGTATGGAGGCCGTAAATCTTGCTCAGGACGGGATTCTTCTGCTTGAGCGCGGTCTCGACCTTCAGGCGGAAGATCTTCTCGTCGAACAGATCTTGGATGCGGATGCCCTTGCGAGCAGCTTTGTCCTGGTAGCACGGGCCGATGCCGCGCTTGGTGGTGCCGATCTTGTGCTCGCCGAGGCTCTTCTCGTCGGCACCGTCGAGGTCTTTGTGCCACGGCATGATGACATGCGCGTCGCAGCTGATCTTCAGGTTCTTGCACGAAATGCCCTCAGCCTGGAGCATCGCCATTTCCTTCACGAGCACGCCCGGGTCGACGACAACGCCGTTTCCGATGACGGGAATGGCGTTCTCGTACATGACGCCCGAAGGCATCAGGTGCAGCGCCAGTTTCTTGTCACCGTGGATGACGGTGTGTCCTGCGTTGTTTCCACCCTGGTAGCGCACGACGTAGTCGTACTTGCTCGCAATGAGGTCGGTGATTTTACCCTTGCCTTCGTCGCCCCATTGGGCACCGACGAGAACTGTACTGGGCATGAGCGTTCATCCTTTCGTCGCCCCGCGCGAGCGAGGCCGATTGGCATTCTTCCTGCAACCCTTGCATTATAAGGTATGGGTTACACGGCGAGTTCGATGACGTTGGTAGCGTCACTAACTTCGCGTAGAACGGAAACAACCTCTTCGTGGCAGGTAAACATGATGACTTGGCGCGTCTTCGCGAGCTCGGCCAAGGCACGCGCGGCCCCGCGGCGGCGGCGGGAGTCGAAGTTCACGAGAATATCGTCGGCGAGGATGGGGATCGCGCGGCCCACGTTGTCGGCGGCGAGCAGAAGCGCGATGCGCAAGCTGAGATAGAGCTGCTGGCACGTGCCGAGCGAGAGATGGACCGGATCGCGCTCGGTATGAACGGAGTCGACGACGCGCAGATGGCCGTCGGCGGTCATGTACACGCGCACCCAGCGACCCTCAGTCATAAGCGACATGAGTTCGCTCGCCTGCGCATACACCTCGGGCTGGCTTTTGCTCTCCCAAGAGGATATCGCCATCTCGAGCATGCGACGAGCGAGAAGAAGCCTCGCGAAGGTTTGCAGCGACTCGTTGTAGCGCGTGCGAATCTGCTGGTAGGTCATGCGGACCTCGTCGAGCGCATGCTCGCCGCGCGCCGTTCCAAGCTCTTGTTTGAGCTCGCCGTACGCTCGGTTCGTACTCTCGAAGGCCTCCATGAGGTTGGTGCGCTGCGAAACCTTGCGCGCGATCTTCGCGTCGAGCGCCGCAAGCGTCGCGTTCTCGCTCGGCAGATGCGCCTGCGTGTAGGCGCTCGCAAGCGCATCGGCGTTGCGCGCGATCTTCTCTTCGAGCGAGGTCAGGCGCGCAGTGAGTGCCTGAGATCGTTGCTGAAGCAAGGCCATGTCACCGCGGGCGTCCTTCGCCTCGTCGAGAATCGTCCGCGCGCGACGCAGGTTCGACGACGCCTCGCCCAGCCCGCGGCTTTCAAGAAACGCGCGGATTTCCCCCGAAAGCGCCTCCTGCTCGGCAAGGCACGACTCGTATTTCTTCTTGTCCTGCAGCATGACCCATTGCGCGCTTTGGAGCTCGGCCTTTCGCGCCTCCTGCTCCTTGCTCGGGCGGAACAGCATCACGAGCGCTCCCGCGGCGAGAAAGACCGCCATGGCGACCAAGCCCAAACCGAGCGCCGTGAACGACAGGCTCGAAATTTCGCGTCCATGTACCACAAGGGGGACACCTGATCCGACGAACACGAGCGGCAACGCGATGGAGAGCACCACCTGCGCCGTGCGCTGATGGCGGGCACGCAGCTCCATCTCGCGCGTATCGGGGGCCTCGAGGCGCACCTCATAGGCCGCCTTCGACGCAGCGTAATTCGATTTCGCCAGCTCAACGCTGTGCAAACACTTCGACTCCCTGTCGGAGAAGACGTCGATGCGGTCGCGCAGCTCGCGATCCTCGGCAGCCGTCATGTCCATAAGCTCGCGGGAGACCGCATGTCTCCCGCGCCGTCTTGCGAGCGCCGCTTGCGTTTGCTCCTCAACAAGGCGCGCGTGCTCCTCGGTAATTTCCTCGCGCTCCGCCGCGAGCTTCTCGATGCGCGCGCGACACGCGGTAAGCTCCTCGATGCGCGCGTTCAGTTTCGACAGGCGCGCGCTGAGGGAGTCACGCTCGGGCTCCATCTCGTGGAATTCCTTGTCCTTGCGACGCAAGCTCTCGGCTACCTCAGCGGCGCGAGCCATCTCCTCTTTCGCGTTCGCAAGCTGCGAGGCCAAGTTCACAAGCGATTCCTCGGCGCTTGCGGCGCGCGAGGTGCAGGCAGCAAGGCGTCCTTGCACCACGGAGAGCGCGTGCGCGGGGGACGTCCCCGTGCCCGACCCCGCTGTGAGCAGGCGCGCCGTGACATCGGTGGTGTTGCGCAGGCGGCGCAGCTCGTCGCTGGTGAGCGAGAACATGGTAGAGAACGTCTCGCGATCGATATCGTGGACGAGGGAGGCGTCGCCCTTGAGGCCTTCTGCATTGCGGTTTCGGGAAAGCTCGATCTCGCCGCCTTCGCCATCGTCGAAGAACAGCGAGCCCGCGCGGTCTGCTGCCTGCGGCTTGTAGGTGTTGCGCACCCCGCGCGCCTCTTCCCAGCCGAAGAGCACTCCGCGGACAAACGACGCGGTCGTCGTCTTGCCCGCCTCGTTCGGGCCGAAGACCACGTTCAAATGGGGCACGAAGGGACCGACGACTTTACCGGAAAACGCGCCGAAGCTTTCCATCTTGATGTGCTTCAAGAAGGGCCTCATTGGTCGTCACCTCCACACAAAAGGTCGATGACCAGGTCTTGCGCCTCTTCGGCAAGCGTCGGGATACTCTGCACGAGGGCGCTCGGCAGCGCGACGTTGCTTTTCAGGAACTCGTCCTGGAGAAACGCCGCCTCGCCGGCCTCGTCTTCGCGCATCGATTCGGCAACGCCGAGGAACACCGCAGGGAACATCCCCTCGCGGCGCGCCGCTTCGTGGTCAAAGGGCCGACGCGTCTTGTCGATGAGCGCGTCGCAGAAGAACTCTGGGTGGGAATCGTTGATCTGGTTGCGCAAATCGTCGACCAGCCCGGGGCGCTTGAGCACCTCATGCAGGGGCGTCGTGCCGCAAAGCACGATGCGCGTGCACATCTCCCCGCAGTGCGCCTTGCCGTTCACGCGGAAAAGCTCGCGTGTGACCAGGTCTGATACATCGGGAACCGTGACGCACTCCGAGATGTCCACCTTCATGCGCTGCCAAACGACGCTTGCGGTGGGGATGAACTCGACCACGTTGCGGCGCCCCTCCTCGAGCGTGACCAGGTTCACGCCGCGCGGCCCCGTCTCCTTGATGTCGCGCCCCTGGATACAGCCGGAAAACGCGAGGCACGGATTCTCATCGGTGTAGAGCAGGCGCTTATGAACGTGTCCGAGCGCCCAGTAGTCGAGCCCCGCGCGCAAAAGCTTCGCGGGCGACACGGGTGCTTTGTTCGGATCGAGATCGAGCCCGGTATGAATCACACCGACGCCGAAAGGTGCCAAGGCGGCGTCTTTCCCAAGGGCCTCGTTTGCGGCAGCGCGCGTAACGCCCTCGGCGATGCAGGCATCCCCAGGCCACGTTTGGTTGTAGTAGCCGCGCCCTCCAAGCACGCACACAGGCTTGCCGTCCCGACGGTAAAGCGCAAAGCTCGGCTTGTCGGCAGAGAACATGGTCACGTTGCCCGGCAGGTTGAACAGGTCGCGCTGCCAGGTGGTATAGGGGTCGTGGTTTCCTGTGCACATGTACACCGGAATGCCCTCGGCGTCGAGGCGCGAAAGGCCGTCGAAGAACGTGAGGTAGTCGGCATAGGAGGGCCGCGCCGTATCGAAGATGTCACCGGCAATCACCACGAAGTCGACGCGGTTGTCGATGGCGGCGGAAATCACGCGTTCGTACGCTTCGGGAATTGCCTCGACGAGACGGCTCGCCCAACGCTCGGATAAGGCCCGAAGGCCGCGAAAGGGCGCCCCGATATGAAGGTCGGCAGCATGGATGAATGTCAGGCGCTCCGCCATCGGAAGCCGCCCTTATGCGTATCCGCCGACGCGCGAGTCGTCGATGAGGTCCATGAAGCGCGTGTACTCGGCGTTGAAGGCAAGCGGGATATCGCGCGTCGGGCCGTTGCGGTGCTTGGCGACGATCAGCTCCGCCGTGCCCCAATCGGGACGGTCGTCGCTTTCGCCCTCTTCCTCATTCATGCTTCGGTCGATGAACATGACGATGTCGGCGTCCTGCTCGATGGAGCCCGATTCGCGCAGGTCGGAAAGCATGGGACGCTTCTTTCCTCGCATCTCGACGGCACGGGAGAGCTGCGAGAGGGCGATAACGGGCATGCCCATCTCCTTCGCGAGGATCTTAAGGCCACGGGAAATCTCGCCGACCTCAACGGCGCGGTTGCCGTCGCGGCGCGTTTGCGGGGGCTGCATGAGCTGCAGGTAGTCAACGATGATGAGCCCGTTTCCCTGCGCATGGCGCAATTCGCGGCGTGCCTTCGCGCGAGCTTCCAGGATCGACAGGCCCGGCGAGTCGTCGATGTACATATCGAGTTTCGAGAGCGCGTTCGACGCATCGGCGATGGCGCCCCAATCCCCTTCGGCGATGAAGCCGCCGCGGATCTTCGAGAGGCTCACGCGCGCCTCGGCGCACAGGATACGCTGCATAAGCTGGCTTGCAGACATTTCCAAGGAGAAGAAGGCAACCGAAGTGCCCGCCTTCGCCGCGTTCACGGCAAGGTTCAGCGCGAACGACGTCTTGCCGACGCCGGGCCTTGCAGCGAGGATGACCAGGTCGCCCGCGCGCAGGCCGTGGAAGAGGTCGTCTGCGTCCTTGAAGCCCGTCGGGACGCCCGCCATGTGGCTTTTCTGCTCCGCGAGCTTCGTGATTTCCTCGAACGCCTCGGTGAGCAGGGTGTCAACGCGCGCGAACGTCGAGGACACGCGCTTCTCCGTGACGTTGAAGAGTGTTTTCTCGGCGGTCTCCACGACCTCGTTCAGGTCATCAGGGGCATCATAGGCAAGCGCGTTGATCTGCGCAGACGCGAAGATGAGCTCGCGCAGGATGGCCGTGCGCTTCACGATGTCGGCATGGTTTTGCCAGTTGGTAAGCGCGAACGTGTTGTCCGCAAGGTCAACGAGGTACGCTTTGCCGCCGACCGCCTCGAGCTGCCCCGACGCATTGAGCGTGTCGGCAAGCGAGATCTGGTCGATGGGGATGCGGCGGATGTTCAGGTCGCATATCGCCTCGAAGATGATGCGATGGGCAGGACGGAAGAAGTTCTCGGGCTTCAGCTTCAGCACCAGCTCCTCGACAGCCTCGGCGTCGAGCATGCATGCCGCCAGAACGGATTGCTCCGCTTCGATGTTCTGGGGCAATGGTCTGTTCTGCGGCGTTGACTGCGGCGCAAAATCTGAGTTGCGCGGAGTGTTGGAGCGGTTGTCGGGCATATGCGATGGCTTCCTTCTGGGTGCGTTGGTGAGCGTCTTCGAGAATTCGTTTAACCGTTGTATCTTACCCCACTGCGAGCGCTCTTAGCGAGAGGTACCCCAAACACCAAGAAACCCCTCGCCCAAACGGGCAAGGGGTCTCGAAATAAGCATGTTCGCAATGTGCGATGTGCTATTCGGCAGCAGCCTCGGTCTCTTCAGCAGGAGCAGCTGCTTCCTCGGCGGGAGCCTCGACAGCCTCTTCCTCTTCCGGAGCCTCGGGGGCCTTGTCGCTCACGACGCTCACGGTAACGGTAGCCTTGATGTCGCGATAGATGGAGATAGCGACAGCATGCTCGCCGGCAACCTTGATCGGGTTGCCAAGCTCGACACGACGACGGTCGACCTCGACACCAAGGTTCTCCTTGATTGCGTCGGCGACGATCGAAGACGTGACGGAGCCGAACAGCTGGCCCTCTTCGCCCACGTTGGCGAGAACCTTGACGGTCGCGCCGTCGAGCTTGGTGCGCATGGTCTCAGCGTCGGCAAGGCGAGTCTCCTCGCGCTTGGCGATGTTGTGCTTGCGCTGCTCGAGCTGCTTGAGGTTGCCCTTGGTCGCCTTGATAGCGTAGCCCTGGGTCAGCAGGTAGTTGTTGGCGTAACCATTGGCAACTTCAATGACGTCGCCTTCGCCGCCCCTGCCTTTCAGTTCTTTAAGCAGAATGACTTTCATGGTACCTCCTTCGCCTAGCGGTTGCGGCGGTCGCCACGGCCGCTCACGGCGGGAACCGCGTAGGGCATCAAAGCCATTTCGCGAGCGCGCTTCACGGCGTTCGCGATGTCACGCTGATGCTGGGTGCAGGCACCCGTCACGCGGCGCGGCTTGATCTTTCCGCGGTCGGTCACATACTTGCGCAGCATCTGCGTGTCCTTGTAGTCGATGTACTCAACATCGTCCTTGCAGAACTGGCAGAACTTGCGACGCGGCTGCTTCGCGTAATCTGACGTTTTCTTCAACTTACTCTTCCTTAGAACGGGATGTCTTCATCGTAGACAGAAGAAGAGGCATCAATCGTCGGTGCCGGCTGGGGCTGGTAGCTCGCCTGAGGTGCAGGCTGATAGCCGCCTTGCTGCCCATAGCTTTGACCGGAAGAATACTGTGCATCACTGTTGCGGCTCGACATGAACTCAAGCTCGTCCACGATCACTTCGATCTTGGAGCGCTTCTGCCCGTCGCGTTCCCACTGGCTCCAGCGCAGCTTACCCTCGATCGTGACCTTCGTACCCTTGGACAAGTACTTGTTCAAGGCGTCGGCGCGAGCGCCGAACATGGTGCAATCGATGAAGTTGGGGTAGTCCTCCCACTCGCCGGTCTGCTGGTTCTTACGACGGTCGTTGACCGCCACGCCGAAACCGAGAACGGAAGTGCCGCCCGCAGTGCTGCGAAGCTCAGGGTCGCGAGTCAAATTACCGCTGATGATAACTCTGTTGATGCTCATAATTCTTGCCTCTTCCCATGTGCCGGACGCCAAAGGCGCCCATTAAGCTCCAGTTAGTCGCGGTCTTCGCGCTTCACGATCATGTGGCGGACCACAGCATCGTTGATGCGCAGAACGCGATCGAGCTCGGCAACGTTCTGAGGATCAGCGTGGAAATTGACGAGAGTGTAATCACCGTCGGTCAGACCATTGATCTCATAAGCAAGTTTGCGCTTGCCCCACTCGTCGACGTTGTCAACCTTGCCTTCGCCCTCAGCGATCGTGGTCTCGATTCGCTTCATGACGGCAATGCGATCTTCGTCGGAAATGGTCGGGGCGACAAAAAACAGCAGTTCGTAAGCCTTCATCAGCTCACCTCCTTTGGACTTTACGGCTCTGGGTCTGGTGAAGGCATTCACCCAGAGCAGGATATAGCCTGTCTATATTAACGTAGGCTTTCTGCTTCGGGTAGACTAAAGCTGTCTCCCATCACCTGAACCACACATCTTCTCGAGCCGCCGAGCTCATTTTGGGGCATCCTAGCATGCAAACCTGGCAGAAACCTTCCCGATTCCTTCTCGAATTTCGATGCGAGTTCTCCCAAAACGAAAACGAGAGCCCCGTGCATTTGCACGAGGCTCTCGCAGAAATTCAATCTAAGAGGAGGATTTATTCTCCGTCGGCGTCGATTCCCGTCGAAGGGTCCTCGTCGACTTCCGTCAGATACTTCTCGTCGATCTCGTCCTCACCGTAGTCGACCCCGCTCTTGAGCTTCGCCATAAAGTTCGGAGCCTCACCGATGTAGGCAGCCTCTTCCTCGAAGGTGTAGCCGCCCTCATCATCGACGGTATAAAGGTAGCCAACCGCATAGCCGTCCTCCGCGCCCGGCACGCCGCCTTCCGCGATGATAACGTCTTTCGTGCCATCGTCGGTCTCGACGTAGCCGTCATAGCAGAACGCATACGCGTCTGCGCCGCGTGCGCCTTCCACCGTATGCTGCGCGAGGTTGTAGCATTCCTCGGAGGAATCGCCCGGATGCGACTCGATGAACAGGTTCTCCTTAACGACGAGCGTCGTGAACGGAACGAGCTCAGCGCCCTCCTCCATCTTCTCCTTCGCCTCGTCGAGCGCGAACAGGAGCACGTTTTCGAGCATCTCCGGAATCTCGGGGACTTCCTCAGATGAGTTTTCAACAGTGCGATCGGCCATAAGGTCGCTCCTTTGCTTTCGATAATCGATTGTCACAGTGTAGTCCACCGTATTCGCTTTGGGGAGAGGAGCACAGAAAAAGCCCCCGCGATTGCGAGGGCTTGTCAGTTCGTGGCGGAGGAGGAGGGATTCGAACCCTCGTTACCCGGGTTGCGGGCAAAACGGTTTTCGAGACCGCCGCATTCAACCACTCTGCCACCCCTCCGCATGGGGTGTGGGGCTTATGCCCCTGATATGTGAAACGCGCCGAAGCGCGTTACTTTTTCTGGCGGAGAGATGGGGATTCGAACCCCAGATACCCTTTTGGGGCATACACGATTTCCAATCGTGCTCCTTCGGCCAGCTCGGACATCTCTCCGTTTTGCCAATTGCAGCAGCTAAGTATTATACATAAGACCCTGTCTGTCCACAAGGATATTTTTCAAAAACTCGCAAACCCGCCCGTTGCGGCGACTCCAATCGAAAACGCACACTCTACCAGGGCGTTCGCGTTTAGTACTCGCTCGTCAGCGAGTAATGGCCAGGCGTCACTTCGGCAACGCTCATCGGAACATCGAACAGCGAAGACATGGCCTCATCGCACAGGAGCTCCTCTTTCGACCCGTCCGCGTGCACCGATCCATCCTTGATCAAAAGCAGCCGCTCGATTTCGGGAATAATATCCTCGGCATAGTGGGTGACCAGCAGGATCGCGCGCCCAGATTGCGCGATCGCGCGCATGGAGCGGCGCACGTAGTGCATCCCCTGAGGATCAAGACCCGTGCACGGCTCATCGAGCACAACGACGTCGGGGTCGTGAACGAGAGCGCGCGCAAACAACACGCGCCTCGCCTGCCCCGTCGACAACGTCATGACGTCGCGATCTGCAATCGACTCGACACCAAGCGTCGCCATCGTTTTTCGGCAGCGCGCGTAATCGTCCTCACTCGCGTTCACCCGTTTCGGCACGCCGAGCGAACCGTACAGACCGCCCGCGACCACCTCGATAGCGGGCATGTGCACCGTAATCTGATCCTGCATCGTCGACGACACGATCCCAAGGCTCTTCTTCACGTCCTCGAGCGTCGCCCGGGCGTTCCCGCGAAAAAACACCGGCGGCTCGTCCTGGTAAAGCGGAAGAATCTCACGCGTGATCAGCTTGATAAAGGTCGACTTGCCAGCACCGTTCGGGCCGAGCAGCGCCATGCTCTCCCCCTCGGCAAGCTCGAAGGAGCCGACGTGCAAGATAGTTTTACCCGACCGTTTCACGGTCGCATTGTTCAAGCAAAGAAAGGGAGGGCGCGAATCCACTTCGCGCCCTCCTTCGAACTGACTGTCAGCCATGTGGTTTATGCTGCCTTCTTGGTCTCGGAATCACCGCTGTCCGAAGCAGTATCGCTCGAGGTGGAGGAAGCGTCTGTTGCGCTCACCTCGTTGTCGGCGGAGCCGCTGCTCCCATCGGTGGAGGAGCTATCGGAGGAGTCATCGCTCTGGTACTTCGACATATCGAGGTCGTAGGGCAGCCCGCTCGGCATGTCCTTGATCTCGATATCGGCGTTATCCTTCGCATCGGAGAGCCACTGCTGGTAGGCCTTCGACTGGTTCGAGGACTTGAGCGAGCTTCTGAACTGCTCGACGAACTCGGAGGGCAGCTGATCGAGACTCGTCAGCTCATCAGGAGCGTGGAACTCGTCGGTGCACTTGATGATATGGATGCCGTAGCTGCTCGTAACAAGGCCGCTTACCTGGCCCTTCGAGAGATCGGCAAGGCCTGCGGTGTATTCGCTCACAAACGAGTTGAGCTTATCCCAGCCCACATCGCCGCCGTTTTGGGCAGAGCTGTCCTTGGAGTAGGTCTTTGCAGCCTCGGCGAAATCGAGCGTTCCAGCATTGATCTGGTCGAGCACGCTCTGCGCCGTTTCCGTGTCGTCGGCGTCGAAGAGGATATGGGAAGAACGCTTCGCGCCATCGAAGCTGGAAATGTAAGTCTGGGCATAAGAGAGAACGTCCTCGTCGGAAGGATCGTCGCCCTCGAAGGACTTCATGAGGCCCTGCTGCAGAAGGGAGGTCTTGATGTTGCTCTTGTACTCGTCCTCGGTCATGCCGACCGCCTGGAGCGCCTCGTTCCACTTGTCGTCGCTCGCGTAGTTCTGCTTCATCTGGTCGACGTAGGACTGCACCTCGTCATCGCTCACCGTGACGCCCTTCTCCTCGGCGCCCTGGATAATCAACTGCTTGGTCACGAGGGAATCGATGACTTCCTCGCGCACCTTTTCGGGGGTGTAGTCGTATTTGGCCATCCACTCGCCCCACGCGTCCTCGTCGGTCAAAGACATCTGGGAGCGAATGCTCTCGACGGAGGCCGTAACCTCTTCCTCTTGGATTTCGGCACCGTTGACGGTCGCCGCCACACCTCCAACACCCTTCGATCCCGACGTTGACGAGCACGCCGTAATGCCGACCACGCACAAAGCGGACAGGCTCACCGCGCAAACGGTTTTAGCGATTGTAGAAGCTTTCATGAAACCCTTCCCTTTACATGAAAACGTGCGGCAGCGGCGACGCAAAGCCGCACATGAGACGTCGGTTCCGCACGAGATGTAATGCCGCGAAGTATTTTCGCATAGGAATATTTGGAAACATAAGGTCGCACAATTTGCCCACTTATGTTTCACAGAACGCAACACGTGACGTGAAGAGCTACGCCTCGGCCATGGCCGCCTTGAAGTCGATGATTTTCTGGCGGCAGCCATCGCAATTGGTGCCGAGCATCTGCACGGCAAGGATGGCGGCGTTCTTTGCGCCGTTGATGGCGACGCAGGCAACCGGCACGCCGGAGGGCATCTGCACCATGGAAAGAAGGGAATCAAGACCGCCCAAATCGCTTGTCTTCATGGGCACGGCGATGACGGGATCGGGCGTGTAGGCTGCAACGACGCCACCAAGATGAGCTGCCTTGCCCGCCGCCGCGATGATCACCTTGATGCCGCGCTCGTGTGCCGTGGACGCCCATTCGTGCACTTCGAGCGGCTTTCGATGGGCACTCGCTACTTTCACCTCATAGGAGATGCCGAATTCATCGAGCTGCTGCATGCACGGCTCCATCGCCGGCATGTCGGATTTGCTGCCCATGATAATGCCCACAACGGGCTTTTCGTCTGCCATGTCAAGACCTTTCACGCGTCCGCTAATTTGCCTTTTCAGTATACGCGCGGCGCGCAATCGATCGCGAAGGAGAGGGCGATAACGCGGAGTCTGCGCAAAGCTAGCTCGCTGCCGCGCGCATCAAGCGGGCTATGGCCTCGTAGCCGGAGCGCCCGCGCACGAACTCCTCCGTCAAATCAAGCAGGGGAATGTCCTCGGGAACGACAATCGAAGGGTTCTGCTTGAGGATTTCAATGCGCGGAACATGGCAGTTGAACAGGCGACATACCTGCGGGCGCGCCTCCCAGATCATGCAGCCGCCTTCAGGGGACTGCAGCGGGCAGCGCTCGCCTTTGCGGTCGATCGGGTGCACGTGTTTGCGTTCGATGCACTCGTGCATGGCGTCGAGCTCTTCGGGCGTGATGGCCAGCACGTTCAACCCGCAGCACTGTCCACAACAAGTGCAATCGGGGTAACTATTATCGCCGTCGAAGCGCAACGGCTCGTCGTTCGAGGTGATTTTCATGGCTTGCCTTCTGATGGAACTCACGAATGGGACTCGTCTTTTGTTCGATGATAGCGCTCGTTGCGCTATGCAAGTATTTCGTTGTCGCAGCATCGACAAGCGGCCCGGAAACGTGGGGAAACGTTTCCTGCCGAAAGCCGCGAAGTCGCAAGAAGCACAAGGGAAGGGGAAAGGGCGCCCCAAGGACAAAAGTAAAGCGCGGCCCGCCTCTTCAGCGCGGGAAACACGTAGAATATGAAGCCTTCCGGAAAACCTTCTACCCCTTTTCGGATGCTTAGGGTATAATCCGAAACCTGATGCGGGTGTCGCCAAGTGGTAAGGCCCGAGCTTCCCAAGCTCGTATTCGCGGGTTCGAGTCCCGTCACCCGCTCCATTGAAAACCAACGGCAACGGAGCGCATGCATTGCCTTTCAAACAAACCCGCTGCGGCGGGTTTTTCTATTGCAGCAGGTCTCTCTTATAAGAAAGAGAAGGAGCGACTTCACTCATGAGCGACAAAAAAACATTCGACACCTTCATCTTCGACCTCGACGGCACCATCCTGGACACGCTGCCCGATTTGGTTGTTGTCACTAACGAGGCCCTTCGCGAGCAGGGATTTCCCGAGCGAACGCACGACGAGGTTTTAAGTTTCGTGGGCAACGGGCTCGTCGCGCTCATGTACCAAGCGGTGCCCGAGAACACCCCGAAAGACATAGCCGACCAGGCAGTTGCATGTTGGAAGCGCTTCAACCTGGAATACGATAACCACCTGACCGCGCCCTACCCGCACGTCCCCGAAACGCTCGCCGAGCTGCGCCGTCGGGGTTGCAAGCTGGGCGTTCTCTCCAACAAGTTCGACGGAGGCGTGCACAAGATTATCGCCCAATGCCTCCCCGGCCTCTTCGACGTGGAACACGGCGAATGCGAGGAAATTCCCCGAAAGCCGAACCCGGCGGGCCTGCTGCGCACCATCGAGGAGCTAGGCAGCACGCCGGAGCGCACCGCCTATCTGGGCGACTCACCGAACGACATCCTGGTCGCTCATCGCGCCGGCGCCTGCGGCATTGGTGTTTCGTGGGGGTACCACACCGCGCAGGAGATGCGCGACGCAAAATCGGACATCATGCTCGAAAGCTTCTCCGACCTGTTGAAGTACGCACCGGAAGTGTAAAGCTCCAAGAACAACGAGACAAAACAAAGGGAGGCGGTTCCCCATGTGGACTGCCTCCCTTTTCATGCATAAGCAATGCGGGGGCGCCCAATGCCTGCCCCCGCGATTCCGAAAGTCTACGCTTCCGTCGCGTAGCCGTCGGGGTTCATCGACTGCCAGCGCCAGCTGTCGGCGCACATGCGGTCGAGGTCGTACTGCGCAACCCAGCCCAGTTCTCGCTTTGCCTTGTCGCAGGCAGCGTAATTGGTTGCAATATCGCCCGCACGGCGAGGCTTGATCTCGTAGGGAATCGTCTTGCCGCAAGCACGCTCGAACGCATGGATCACATCGAGCACGCTCGACCCCTTGCCGGTTCCCAGGTTGAAGATGCCCACGCCTCGACGCGACCCGTCAGCCTGAGCCTCACCCTGGATCGAGCCGAGCCCGGAAGGCTCGCCCGTGCCGACCTTGCCGCCCATCCAATCGAGTGCGGCAACATGCCCGCGCGCCAAGTCGACCACGTGGATGTAGTCGCGCACGCCCGTGCCGTCCGGTGTGGGATAGTCGTCGCCGAACACGCCGACCGCAGCGAGCTTGCCAACCGCGACCTGCGCCACATAGGGCACCAGGTTGTTGGGGATACCCTTCGGGTCCTCGCCGATAAGGCCGCTCTCGTGCGCACCGATCGGGTTGAAGTAGCGCAGCAGCACGACGTTCCACTCGTTGTCGCCCACGTAAAGGTCGGTGAGCACCTGCTCAAGCATAGTCTTCGTCTGGCCGTAAGGATTCGTGGCGGAATGCTTCGGGCAGTCCTCGGTGATGGGCACGAACTCCGGCTCGCCATACACCGTGGCGCTCGACGAGAACACGATGTTCTTCACACCGTGGTTGCGCGCGACATCGCACAGGACAAGCGTGCCCGCGATGTTGTTCCAGTAGTACTCGAGCGGCTTCTGCACGCTTTCGCCCACCGCCTTGAAACCGGCGAAGTGGATGATCGCATCGACGTCGTGCTCGGCGAAGATCGCCTCCATCGCATCGCGGTCGAGAATGTTCGCCTCGTGGAACGCGCAGCGATCGGCACCGACGCCAGCAATCTTGCGCACGCGCTCGACGGCGACTTCGCTCGAGTTGCTCAAATCGTCGACGATAACGACGTTGAAGCCTTTCGCAAGCAGCTCGACGCAGGTGTGCGAGCCGATGAACCCGGCGCCGCCAGTAACCAAGATGGTAAGCTCGGTTGGCGATTTCGCCAGAGATTTGTTTGCCATAATCACTCTTTTCTCGGAGGGTCCAAGCTTTCGTCATGATACCGCACCGCAAAGATGCGCGCATGCCCTCCAACAACATCGCAAAACAGCAACGAAAAAAGAAGAGGCCTCGTGAAAATGAGCATTTCGTCGCTATAATGGCATCATTCTATTAGTTACATGTCTCTATCCTCCAAATTGCACAATGCGCGGCGGGTAGACCAAGCGAAAGGAGACCAGCTATATGAAGTCAAGGGCAAAACCGTAATCAATCCGATTTTCT
>ERZ1034876.313-NODE-313-length-30725-cov-114.172481_pt1 | contig 30725 bp, 63 predicted proteins | sample MGYA00520698_ERZ1034876 | MGnify/ENA primary metagenome ERZ1034876 (study PRJEB33766, sample SAMN09781723) | gut metagenome | biome: gut microbiome | host: Homo sapiens | place: Madagascar | study: EMG produced TPA metagenomics assembly of the PRJNA485056 data...
GGGGGTGTATATTTTGAGCCCCCCCCCCTATACCTTTATATTTATGTTATATTTGTCTGATATTATGTTTTATTCAACATTAATGCTTGACTTTAACATAAATATTTTGAAAATCATATTTAATGATCTCATCAATTGCGCGTTCGATCTCTTTTTCGTTTTCTTCATCACTAAGAGAAGAAGAAGTAAAGCAAACTCGATCTAAGAACGAACAAGTGTTGTAATGTTTGTCTGTATCAAACCTAAACCACTCATCAAACTGATCTATTGGATCGAAAGGATTGTCTTTAGTTGTGATTGCAACAGACATTTAGTTACTTCCTTTCTTTCCATTCAAGTATTGATAGACAGTTGAAGGTGAGCAACCTAAAGCATTGGCTATCTCTTGGTTAGTATACATACCAGATGCAGCCATAGACTTAAGCTTTGTAATCTTAGCCTGCGTCAATGTAACTGTAGACTTAGGCATAGCCTTAGCTCTAATAGAATCAGGATCAGAGTAACGCAATACTTTCTGCAACTGAGTACTTGAAATAGCACCAGCCTGGATGGCTTCCCATTCCCTATCAGTAAGCTTGATACGTACCTTCTTACCAGAGGCACCTACTTGTGCACGAGCAGCCTCTATAGCAAGCTGCTTTGTCTTCTTGTACAGCTTCTTGTCTTCAATTAGGGCCGGGTTATCGGCTACCTTGGCCTTAACTACGGAGTTAGCCAGGGCCATAGCCCTACGCTCCTTAGGCGCATTCATATCTGCGGCCTTAATTTTTATATTTAGGGAGTCTACTTCTGCAGCATAGGTGGACTGGGCCTGCTTGTTTAGCTTTGAATTATCGGTAGCCAAGTATTCTTTTCGAGCTTCGTTAGCAAGGGCCTTCATTTTGTTACCATAGGAGGCATAAGCTTCCTCTTGAGGGGTACCGGATGAAAGTGTATGAAGGTCCTTAGTAGCAAGAAGCAACTTCTGCTCTTGAGTAGCGAGAACTGTTTTGCCAGTCTTCTTATCAACATAAGTGCGCCCCGACAATTTGTACTCTACCTCTCCGGTATCGGGGTTAATCTTACCAGAACCACGGGTCTCAGGAACACGAATGGTCTGGTTACGGCGAGACAGTAGGGTGGATGCTCCAGTACTTTCGTTGCCATTCTCATTAGTATGAAGCTGATACTTCTTCTTAAGCTCGGCAATGCCGTTATCTTTCTCTGACTGCTTGTAGTCTAACTTATGCTTCTCTGCATCAATGACTACCATGGAGTGTCGAACAGCACGTTCAAGCTCTTCTGGCTTTGCTCCGGCTAATGTCATGTCTGTAATAAGATTAGAAACAATACCCATTTGCTTCTGCTTATACTCTTTTGACATGATCTTGACAGGAACGCCAGCAGCATTGACCCTAACAGTCTTTCCATTAACTACTTTCTCATCAGTAGAATAGGCAGTCTTAGGATCGAAGCCAATAAGACCCTTCAAAGGTTTCTGATTTTTGATCTTGACACGACTATTAGTAGGAATAACTACAACCTGATCGCCATCGAAGTCAGCACCAGACAATTGTTCTGCGACTTTAGGATTAATACCGATAGCATCTACAGCATTAGGGTCAAGAATAGCTCGACATTTACGACTACGGTTGTTAACAGTTAGGATTGGAATCTCAAAGGTGCCACCATGAGGATAACGAACAAGTGCTACCTGCTCTCCATCCTTGTAAGTAGGGGCATACACTTCGGTATCCTTGAGATGGGTCATAGGAAGAATAACTTTGGTGCTCTCACGAGGCAGTGCAGCAGCCTTAAGATGTGTTGCAGCAGAATCGCACTCATTAGCAAAGTCCATAAGAAACTTTTTCTTGACTGTGTCATTAGTCAAGCTCTTAATCTCTTGGTATTCTGAAAGAGAACTATCATAGCTAAGATTCAGCTGCTTCTTAATCAGAGACATAGGCTGCTTAGACAAGAACTGTGAAGACAGGTTCTTGCTCATATCATCCCAGTCGCCCTCTTCTTTGAGCTTGTTGATTGCACTGAGCTTAGACTTACCAGATTTATCAGTGTAATATGACTGACCATCAGCCTTGATTGCTGCACCAAAAGGATTATCCGGGTCTTCGGTATGAATAGGTTTCAATACCTTGTTCTTAGGAACATCATGGGTCTTGTTAGTGTTAAACACAATATCATAACCATCCGGAATATCATCCGAATACATAGCCATGCCCTTAAGGTAGTGGGTTCCATCAACAAGAATACGAACCTGTGCATAGTGAGAATTGCCAAGACTCAAATCATCTACGCCACGACGAATCTCAATGACACCATCTTTTTCAACGCCTTTAGATCCAAAAAGATCCTCATCGCCATAATGAATTTTAACACGAGATCCATCAATAGATGAAGGATATTGAGTCTTGTTAAAGGTCAATCCACCATCAGTAGAATGGTAATTTCCTACTGAATCAATATCACCCATGTTCTGATAGGCATCCTTGTATTCGACGTCCTTATTCGCAAGAACTGATACAATGGTTTGCTTACCGGGATTGGTTACGTTAGGAACGCCAACACCATATACATTATACCCACGAGTGCGAAGAATAAACAATGCCTCTTTAAGAGTGCCCTGAGACACTCCCAACTCATGTTCAACACCAGCACCGACATCAAGCATAGAATGCGATTTAAGGGCCTCTTCTAGCTTGTCAGCAGTAACACTAGCCCTATTCTTATTTGTGGCCGTATTCTCGTTTAGAAGGGCTCTGACGGACGAATCGTTAGCATACCCCATGATACTTGCGATCTCATCAAGGGTTTTACCCTGATGTCGAAGAGATTTCGCTCGTTCAGCATCCATTTGACGACGCTCATGTACAGCGACACGCTTCTGCAAACGAAGATCGGTGGTTGTCATACCAAGAGCTTCGGCAATCTCTTTCTCAGTGCCATACTTCTTAGAAAGTTCGTCTACACGAGAAAGAAAGTCGCCACCGCTTTGAAAAGGATTCTCTCCAGAACCCCAAGGATATCGACCAGAATGTCGCTTAGTTCCATAGTGACTCAAAGATTCATCAGAATCGATAACTTCATCAAGCTCATCAATAACCGCGAATTCAGTATAGTCTTCAAGTTCCATCCTAGTCCTCCTCTCTTATTCCGGAAAGAATCTTATCAAATTTAACGATTTTGTCGCAAATATCCCTAATCTCAGCAGGATCAGGTTCATACTCAAAGATCTCATCATTCTGATAAATCCTCAAAATAATAGAGATCTCCGATGGCTTGCGACGATACTCCAAACAATATAAAGCAGCATAAATCTCTAGCTGCTCCATATGTGCCGGGATCTTGCCGGTCTTCAAATCATGAATACGAAGAGTCTTTGTTTTCTCGTCAAAACGAATAGCATCAGCAGTTCCAAAAAAGTTTGAAGAGTAATATAGAATTACTTCAGGATCAAGCCGATAATTAATAGCATCGTTGACATAAGTGTTCAGAGTCTTCTTAGAACGAGGAAGCTTTTGTCCAAGCGCGATAGCTTCAGCTGCAAACTCATGAAGCCTTGTTCCATACTCCTTAGCTTGCATACTCTCATAGATCTGAAGAAGCTTATCCTTGTCGTAGTTAATCCAGTGCCATTTGCTAGCTCCGAATGTAGCATGCTTACCTTTTAGTTCGTAATGATTGTTGAAGCGCATCAAGTACCTCTTCCTTGTTCTCAGGATATATAAAACTACTGAAAGACATATGATTCATCTTATCAACATAATAATCTTGATTAGGTCGATGCTTAGCTTTTGCGCTACGCTTGCATTCCAATGTTGCCCATCTTTGTCCATAAAGAACAATCAAATCAGGAATGCCCTGAATTTGAGTAGGATCAGTCTTCATCACAATGCAACCCGGAAGACGTTTCTTCAAGTCTTTCTTGAGTTCTGCCTGAAACTTACTTTCCAGCTTGGTTGAGTTACTTGTCATGGATTCTCCTTTCACATGAAAAATACCTCAAAAAGAACATAGAAAGTATCCTAAATCGGGACACATTCTATCTCTCTCCATAAAAGAGTCTGTTTTTTTCGCGGAAGAATTACTAACACCCTGTAATTCTTAAACTACTCAAAACAGACTCTTCATTAACCAAGCGCTAGTCTACAACAACTTCCACTGATCTTGATGAACACCTTCAAGATACCAAGAAAGAATGTAATGACTGTACGCAGTGGGCTTGCGTTGAAAATTCAAATATCGATAAATAGAATTCTCAGACAAACCAGTTCGCTCGGCAAGCTTCCTTCGAGAGATCTGACGGGCAAGCATACGACCTCCAAGCAACTCTGAGAAATTGCGAAGATATGTTTGCTCACTCATCGGAAACAAAGTAGACTCATACTGATCCATAAAATATGAATCACTCTCGATCCAAAGACAAGTATGATCATTGTAAGACCATCGATAACAATCATCGGTGTCGGTCCAAAGATCCATACACTGATCGCCAACATATCTACAAAAGACGGCACTGTCTTTCAAATCTGGAAGACGATCAAAAATATCCTTGACGATGCCTGTCATGGTAATACTGCTCTGCATTTTGCTAAAATCCTTTCAAAATTGCGAAAATTACATAAAAATTGCCAAAAATATCAAAACGTTGACACCTGGTCCTTTTTACGTAATTGGGGGTATATATTACCTTATATATTATAATTTTTTTATCGTATTAGTATACATCAATTTACGTAAAAAGGACCAGGAGTCAACGTTTTTTTTGCCTCAAAAAGGGCCAAAAAGGACCAATTGGTCTCTTTTCACCAAATTTTGCCCAAAATCAGCAATTTTTCAGATGTTGACAGTTGGTCCTTTTTCAATTTTTAGCCTCTCCAACTCAAAAATCAAAAGTTGCCAATTGGTCCTACTTTTTACCTAAAATTGACCCACAAAGTTGCCCTCAGTGAAGTTTTTCTTCTGGTTCAAAGCCTTCGCGATAGCCAAATCGATAGGGGCAGAACTCCTCAAGTGATAGCAATATAGGTCCACAAACGGAGTATTCAATCGATTGATACGTCCCGAAGCCTGCTGCATAACCTTATACGAATAGTTCTGAGAGAAGAAAATAATGGTGTCCGTCGTGATACAATTCCAGCCCTCACATCCGGCAGTGTACTGAACGAGATACACCCAATCGTCTCCAGTCGGAATAGGCTGATGCAAATGGCCGTTCCACTGAGCTACCTCCAACCCTTTGATCTCACCAAACGCTTCAAGCAATGCCTCAAGCTCGTAGTCGAAGTTGTAGAATATGATAGACTTCCTTCTCTTCAAAGCAATATCCACACACTTCTTTATTCTGTCTTCAGAACTATTAACCAACTTCCTCCAAGTGTAGCACAATTCGGATGCATTAACTATCGGCTCATCTGTGTACGGGTTGATCCTGGTTTTGCCAACAAGTTTGTATTCCTCTTTTGGCCATGTTACATCAATAAGTTCGTCATGCATGACAGTAGTTCTCTGCATTGGCATATCGACAAGTATCTTTCTTCGTAGTCGGATAAGGCGTCCTGTATTGATGTACCTGTCGATCTTGGGGTAAGTAGTGAACCGACTATAGATGACATGCGCTTGAATGAACTCGGTTTTGTTCCTGTAAAATCCGTTAGCCAAGAATACTGGGATGTAGTCAGACCAAGTATCTCCTGGGGTAGCGGAAAGAAGGATCCATCGATTGTGTTTCGCAATCCTAAGGAAAGCCTTAACCCATGCGCCACTACCGACAACTCTCTGCTCGTCAAATATGAAGAACGCGTTCTGAATGTCTTTGTACTTAGCGATATTGTTCCAGGAATCGATGACGACCTCTCGGAATATCTTAGATTCGACCTCACTTCCGACAAGCAGGTCTTTCCCCACATGATCTGTGAAGATATAGAACGGGATGAGCTCTTGGTCCCATTCATAGGTATCTCGTTTTCTTGCAGTTGTGATGATATACAACGGTATAGGGCTTTCCATTTCTTGAAACCCCTCGGAATCACTAGCATCAAGATTACCTCCCATTTCTTTGTAATAATATGCTAAGGATGTACGACTCTTTCCAGTACCAACACCTCCACACAATATGTTACCGTCTCGCAGCTCATTAACGGCCTTTCTTTGCCATGGGTATAGTTCAATCATAAAGCCTCCAAATATAAAAGGAACAGCCGTAGCCGTTCCGAATTGTTACTAAACCTCAAATACGTAATCTTGCCAATCAATCCCGTTGTCAACAGATATCGTGTATTCCGTAACACGTCCAGTATCATCCTTCTTAGTAGCATTAATACGGTAATCCGTATCGCTAGTAATAAGTTCTTCCTGAACCGCCTCACGATATACGCGATCCTCTGACATGGAATTATCATGAGCAACACTCTCACTATTTCCAGTTAGAATAAGCAATCCGAACAGTACAACCGTTCCGATGACAACCATAATCTTTTTCATAATAAATCTCCTTTTATAGATTACCTGTCATAATATAGCGTGCAATAGCGGCGAAAGATAAAAAGGGAAAGCCTTTGTAGACTTCCCCATTAAAGTTAGAAGTTATGATCGACATAACCCTTATTGATCCAACTGTGCATCTCGTGACCGTCCGAAACACGCTTGTAGACGCAAACGTATTGATCGCTATCAAGCACATCATCATGTTCGATACCCTTGAACTTAAAGTTCGTAATAGGTTCTCCCTCGAGATATGCAGCAGCGTCCTCTACCTTTTCCTCTACAGACTTGCTCGGAGCGGTCTTCGCAATCTCAGTAGTCTCAACATTGTTATGGTTACCACAACCAGAAACACTAATGACGATAACAAAAGCTATTCCCAAAGCGATAAAGAACTTCTTCATTTTAATCTTCCTTTCAATAAGAAGTTAATTTCCCTTCATAAAATATTATGCAAATTTTGCGCAAAAAAGAATAGTCCTTGTAAGACCATTCTTTTAGATTCTCCTTTCTAAATAAGTTCATCTGCTTTAGCCTGTTTGTAAGCCTCGACGACAATCCAGTATTTAAGATTAAGTTCGAATGCAATACGATTGAAGTCCATATGCTGTTCTTCAAACATAAACACAACTGCGTTCATAATCTTAGCCTGATATGCCGGCGAATATTCACAAAGCTTGACCATAGTAGTCTCCTTAAGTAGAAGTTATACTTCATTAAAGAGCGTGTATATATGGCGAAAAAAGAAGAGAGCCTGCATAAAGCAAACCCTCTTCAAGAAGTTAGTTAGTCTTTGCCTTTTGAATAATTCCTTCACGTTCCAAAATGCTAAACAAAATATCAATGCAGCGCTCATCTGTACGGAGTCGAGCTGTTAGATTTTGGTGTTCACATGCGTGGCTAATCAGCGAGTAAGTGATACCGTATCCAACAATACAAGCTCCGATAAGAGAACGATTGTTTTGAATAGCAGTTTTGATGTTAATCATAATAATTCTCCTTTCGATATGATTAACTACCTTCATTAAAGAGTGTGTAAATAGTGCGTAAGCTCGTCAATACGACCTTTTAGAGCATTTGCATAAGCTTTATGCTGCGCGTATCGTATGCTAATGACGTTACTATCACACAAAGGCTTTTCTTTTTCTGCAATATCCAGAAGCTCTTTTCTCGCGTCTTCATACATTGCGATGAGCGATTGAACTTCTTGCTTTGTTAAAGTAAAATGATCTGAGTGATCCATCATGACTCCAAAAAAATATAGAGCCGTTGATTTCTCAGCGACCCTATATTGTCTACAGATTGTTCAACTTTCGGTTAAACCAAAACTTAAAATCTTCACCAGCTCGATTCACAGAGTGCTTCAGATCAGGATTAGTGTTATAAGCAATCATGCAACTAGCAGCAACGCCAATCGCTTGAAGCCCGATCTTAATCCACTGCCTGATCTCTCGACTCGTTTCGATCTGACGATAGTTCATTTTGTTCTCCTTTCTCTGAACCATCTATTTCATAATAGAGCTTGTCTAGTTTGCGACAATATACTATGAAACTGACATAGCATCCAATACAAAAGCCGATCGCAATTCCGAGAATATAGAAGTAAGTGTAACTATTCACTTGCCGTCGCGCTCCTTGAAGTGAATAGGCTTTTCAGAGTGATAGTTCACCGGCTGAGCAATACACTCCCAACAAGGAGACTCGTTTTCGTCTCTCTCTTCACATTTGCATTTCTTACAATATTTCTCGAAGTCCACAAACTTCATTCCAACTTTATCCAATTTCATCAATCCCTTTATCGCGTAGAATTGGTACCCAATAATCATCATATCGTTTTTCGAGCTCATTCATCTTTTTATCAATTGAAATATATTGCTCACGTTTGCGATCACGCGACTCTTTATCGGTATCAATAATTATAGATCTAAATAGTTTATCGCGTTCCGCAGATAATGCTTCATATGTGCATATATGTCCTTTAAGAACATATGCGATTTCTTCCAAGGTCAAGTCACACATGATTATCTCCATTTCAAAAAGAGAAGAGCCTTTGCGGACTCAACTCTTTGAAGTTACTTCGTCCAGTCGCGTTTAACGCAGGCCTTGATTTTCGATCTAATGATACGAAATTCGTATTCTGTGCAATCGAGGCAACTTTTGATTTCTTCCCAAGATTTCCCTTGAGAATATAGATCAGCTGCCTTACCAAGCATCATGATACGATCACCCGTCCATCGAATCGTTCCGTAAGCCATTACAGTCTCCTTTCATAGAAGTTTCCTTCATAAAAGAATCTGTATAAACTGCGTAAAAGAGAAGAGCCCTTGCGAGCTCAACTCTTTTGAAGACTACTTCTTAATCATCGATTTGATAGTTTCTTCAGAAACATAAGATTTATCGTTTTCTCTTTTTCTTAATCCAGCCTCCAGACCGTCTTTAAAGGCCTGTTTTATCTTTTCGTCACTATCATCAGTGATAGACTTAAAGATGGCAAATAGACCCATTACAGACATCGCTACAGCCACAATACCAAAGCAAAACCCGATAACATTACTCCCCATAAAACTCCTTTCAACGGAAGTAGTCCTTCATTAAAGAAGCTGTACTATTTGCGGGAGTTCTCTTTCTTTTTCATGTCGTCGAGAATATCTTTCCAGTGATTGTATCTTTTAAAATACTTTTCGGATTTATAAAAGGCCATATACAACTCGTGTTCCTTTACAGGATCATACTCATCAGGATGTCCGGCTAATTCATTATGTAAATTAGAATACTTTTCCTGCTCGTCCTGATACTTCCACCATAAAATTTCACAGATCTCTTTTACATCAGAGATTGGGAGATCGATTTTCATTGCTAGCTCCTTTTTGATATGCTTTTCCAATATTGATAAGCATCAGTGATTTTTCGATATCTTCTGTCTCATTTGATTCTAAAATCATATGAGGTAATAACAGTAGAATCTGTCGCACTTCATCCATGTCAACATCGACTATTCCATATTCTGTAATATTTCTGATTTACGCCAACATAAGCTTCCCATAGCAGATACCCGAGTTTGTTTACTTCACGGACAGAAAGAGTAGTGATCATGATTATCTCCTTTCAGAAAGAGAAGAGCCCTTGCGAGCTCAACTCTTTGAAGTTACTGCTGCTTCTTTCGAATCTCGTCAGCTTTACGAACAGTTTCAACAGCATCATCGATTTGAGCAGTTGTATACTTCTCACTCAGAATTTCATAAATCTCTTCGACGGTTTTGCCCTTCTTCCTGAGATTGGAAGCCATTCCGATGAGCTTAACACGAGCCCAATATGCATGATCCCTTTTCTTTTCCATTACAAACTCCTTTCAACGAAGCTAGTACTTCATTAAAGCGTCTGTATAAACTGCGTAAAAGAAAGGGTCCATGCAATAAGCACAGACCCTTTCTTCAGTTATTCTTCAATCAGAACTGCGTCGACATGAATAACATTCTCACGTTCTGCTATCTTGCCCCATTCATATCCGCTGGTAAAAGCGTCATTGAGCTCTTCCTCGTGCTTATAACGACGAATGTCAATGATCTGCTTAATACCGAGATAGATACAAACGATGCTAGCGATAGCACAAATGATCATAGTTTCCATTATTTACTCCTTTTCTAATTGAGGATTATCCCTCATTAGATACGGTGTAAATTTCGCGCAAGTTTAGTCGAAAGGAACCTCAAGATCATCATCGAATTTGCTATTACGATTAGCATAACGCTCTGCGAACGGACTAACCTTGACGTCAGCCCACATTTCTTTCAAATATGCCGTGATTCCCTCACCGTTAGCGAAGTTAGGATTAACCCAAGGATATGGGTTAAGAACGAGATTACAACTAACGACCTCGTGTGCTCGGAACTTTGCATCGAGATCGCCTACATTATTCTCTTTGAGTAGAATATCGTTCTTAGGGGTAAGCATGTGAATTTCAGGGTCTCGCTTAACTCGCGGGCTGTCGACACGGAACTTCAACTTCACATCGAGATAGTAATACGGATCATACTTATCGTTCTTAGGGGTAGAGATCTTGATGTTCCAGCCGTCTGCTGCAAGTGCCTTGGCGAACTCATCATCATTGAACTTTACACGGAAATTTCGATCGCCTTTGTCGTTATAACCTTCAGCACGACCCTCAAGGTTGCAGAATAGAATTTCAAAGTCGACAAGCTCTTGGTCGAGAATAAGATCAGAATTAGTAAACTTGGACATAATAAAACCTTTCTAAAATAAATTAATTCTTAGCAGCTTTCAGGACAAAGCGCAGCAACAGACAGCACAACCACAACCCAGTACCAATAAGAAAATCAAATGTGAAATGGAAGCACATACAAATAAGCCACACAATAAAGTTGAAAATAACCCAACTTCCACCGAATGTGATAATCAGAGCCACCAACACTGCCAGAAATGATGTGATCATGTCTTTAACGTTATCGTCCATTATTAATCTCCAATCGCAGTAAATGCAGTAAAGTCTCCATATTCTTCAATGGAGTCGACAGCTTCATTAGCGAGTCTGTCGAAATATGAATAATCTATTGACGCCTGTTTTGACGTCGCTTGCACCGTTTCCGCTTCGAGCCAACGATAGGGTACGCGTTGTGAAGCGACCATGCCCGGTTTAAGAGTTCCGCCCACGGATAGGTATCGACCATCCTTCTCACGGACGAGCACGCCTCCTCCATCTCCTTCCCGAATTGGGCAAAAGCTTCCGACACGTCCAACAAAGCAGTAATTGTGCCCGTTCTCAATTCCTTCAATGATCTCGGCAGTGGACATTTCAGGGAATCGAAGTCGTTTTGGTTTACTGTCTCCATGTTTATCGTTCCATTCTCTATTAGCAAGTTCGGTCTCATACGCTGTTACATCTGGAAGATCCTCATTCATATCCAAGTACATAGCAGTTGTAACGGACTTGGTAACACAAAGATCCTTGAACTCAATATCTTCGTGAGAGAATAGTTTCTTAAATACATAAGGAACTGCGAACTGAGCACCAGTAACTGTCCAATCACGGCCATGCTTTTGATTGTCACCTGGGATATGATCGAAACGCTTCTTGCAAGTAACGGTATCGTGGTAATATGCAATGTAGTCAGCATCATTAATTTGACAGATACGATCGTAATATGCCTCGAAGTCAAACTTGTAACCATACTGCTTAGCATAATCGATGCAGAAATCGACAATACTCTTGGTTGCGTTTGCAATCTTAATGGAATCGGTCTTAATTGCAACGATCTTGTAGCCTCGTGCGAGAACCTCGTCGTGAAGATTCTGCATGAACAACGCACCACGAAGAGCGACAATATTGTTCTTGTTGCGAGGATCACGCATCGGGTTATCAAATGAAGCAGCAGTAAGACCATATACCGAGTTGATTGCAATCTTCAGAGCATAAGCCAATGAACTAGCTTGATCCGGATCATCCAAATATTTAGCAAGTCGACCATCGAACAGATTTTTCGCTCGATCGTAATCACCGTGCTTGATTGCCAAACGAGCATCGAGAATCGCTTTAAAGTTCTTAGTATGCTTGCCGAAAATATTCATTTCAATAGCAGAATGAGGATGCAGGCTCTCAACATCGAGCAATGCTACATCATAATAAATTCCAGGATAGGACTTGATGTTTCCACCCTTGCCGACGTCTTCTCCTCGGTACATGTTATGATACTTTTTGTCTTTGTCAGAATATACAAACTCATATCCCTCGAATTTGTTCGAGTCTTTGTGAGTACCGTCAGTAGAATCACCTGTAGCCAGATCTGTGTATACCAAATCAGGATGACGCTCTTTGCCAAAGATGATCTTGGTAGTTAGACTGTTAGTCGTATCATTCGTTGTACCACCGGCAATCTCAGCCAGAATCTCTCGAGCAACAAAGTCGGACCTTCGAGCGTTGAAGACTGCCTCAGTAGCGAGAACATCGTCGTCGCAATACTCTGCAACTGTGGTCCACATTTCTTCCGGAACCTCTTGATCCCAAGGCAACCCAAGCTCGTGATGGTGAATGCCTAGTTCGATCTCCCATTTCTTAAGACTTTGCTTCTTACTACAGAAATCATAAACATCTGTGTATGAGAGGTTATATGCTTCACCGAACATAGCGTCTCGGTTACCGTTAATAATCTGTTGAGAACGGTGGAAGATCTCAATATTGGATTCTCCGATAAGGCGTGCATAAATAAGATGGTTGTCGTATCGACGATTGTTGAATCCTACGAGTTTGTTCTGAACGAGATTCTCAATATCAGAAGGTGTCGGGTTGATCATTCGAACAACCTTTGAATCCTCACCCTGGAATTTCCAGTTAACAAGGAAGAGATTAGGAAATACCTCGATATCGTAGAATACAAGCTTGGATCCAGTGTCTGCAAGAATCTCTCGAGTTTCCTCGGATTTAAATTTCATTTCGGCAATGCGATCGAGACAATACGGAGCATGGTGAGTACTGTTTGCACCAAAGCTCAGTACTGCATTTCGCATATCACTGACATCATACTTTAGACCGGAATCATATGCATCATCCAGAATCTTTTTAATAAAATCAATACTAGGTTTTGTTCCAGGGTGGTACTCCTTATTCAGATTGCGCATTATAAGGGTTCGAATACCCTTTTCTGATTGCACTCCATCAAAGTCAATCACCTTCGTATCTCCTCTCAAGGGCAACCCAGATGAAATATGAGCTATTGGGACATTGTTGCATTTTGTAAGCTTACGTCGCAAAGAACTTTTGCCTGCAAATACCTTAATCTCAATGTGATCATCATAGATTCGGCTAAGCTTAGAAGCGTCACCGTCATAAATATAATGAAGGTGAATACCCTTCCCGCTTTTACTGAATTCCGCATAAGTCTTAGGCCATTTGCTAGCCTCTTTGAGATTGAGTTCAGCGTCTTTTTCACCGTTTGATGAAATATCGAAATCAATCACGATGTGGTTCTCAGGCACTCGTACGTAATGAAGCTTCGTCGTATCGAGTTCGCCAAGTTTTGTAGAGACTTTATCCCAAGGCTCCTTAGGTGTTCCATCAGCTTTAGCATATTGAGCGATACAGTACGAGTAATCTGTATCAAATATACTCTTATCAGATGAGAGATTCATCCACTGAGGCAAAGTCTCTTTCTTGACTTGTTTATCTAATTTCTTAAGCTCAGGTACCTTGAACTTAGAATATAGAAAACCTCGATACTGTCCCTCAACAATACGACCGTTTACTTCCCCTAGTTCTACAAAATCAGAGAAATAATTCTTAAGCTCCTCTTTGAATACTCTTCTGGAGAACGGGTATTGAATCTTTGCGTCGTCGCAAAAAGTCTTATACTTTTCCCAGGCAATGTTCAGACTGACAGCATTTTCTCGTTTAAACTCTGTATAATTGGATACCATGAATGTGTAGAAATCATTCGTCGCACCAATCATACTCATCGGGATGTAATTGTCATAGTAATTCGGATCTTCCAAATATACGTCACGACAATGACACGCGATTGCTCCGAGTTCAAACTTTACTTGAGCAGTCAAAGTGCGATACTCACTTGGGTTGATTTTCTCTCCAGTGGGCGAGACATCGATAAGCCTTCGAATGATGCCGGACTTAGCATCGGTGATCTTTACAGGCTTGTTAGTGCCCATAAATAAGAAGCTCTTGAAATGATTGGCGTATGCCGTTTTAAACTTCTCATTCACCATCATAGTCTCGTGCGAAACAAGACTGTTAAGACGAGTATTGTCTTCAATTCGACTAAGATCACCATCATGCTGAATAGCAACAAGAGGATTTGACTTGAATGCCTCAAGGGCAAACGAGTTATTCGCAGATCCAAGAGCTCGAGCATCGAAGACAGAGTAATATCCTTCAAACAATTGCTGAATAATATTCAGAACAGTCGACTTACCCGTACCGGCAGAACCATACAGTACTAGGAACTTTTGAATATGCTTCGAATCGCCAGTTACGATTGACCCGATAGCCCATTCAATCTTATGACGTTCCTCTGGAGAATATAGTGTAGACATGATCTTGTCATACGATGGGCACTCTCCTGGAGTCAGAGGGTATGGAAGCTTTCTACTTGCATAATCTTCTTTCTTTGGATCATCATTGGCAAATATAAGTTTTTCATCCAAAGTTACATAGTTGTCCCGTAGCTGTCGTTGACAGTACTTATGCCATTTATCAATGAAGCCACTATCAGAATCCCAAATATAATTCGTACGGACAACCGCATTATAAGAATCCTTATGCTCGTTGTAATACGTACGAGTCATGTCATCAATTAAAGATATCGCACGTTGCTCGTCAGTTGACCAAAATCCAGTAGACTCATCATATATAGCATAGAAATCGCTACCACGAATCATCAGATCCGTACTCTTATTGATGAGAAACTTCGGAGATATCTCAACAGTATCTTTCTTGGGATTACGCTCGATAATTTTAACGAAATCCAACATTACATGCAATACCCCCTTTCGTTGTTATTCTAAAGGACTTCGCTTAGATGCCAGCACATTTGATACCACAGCTCTGTCTGATTCATCGGAGCCTTCGGATATTGAACATTGAACGCACATCCGATAAGAGAATGATCATCGTAATCACGATTCAGAAAGAGATCAATAATATAATTAACCTCTTCATCATCGTATTGACCATCATCGTACTTACCGAGACCCATATTAACGATCATTTCCCAGAACCATTGTCCTGTTCGATCTCCGAATTCATCGTCACTAGCGATCGAGTTTTCGCAACGCTTTGCCAGAGCGATAAGGACCTCAAGAACAGAGCAACCGGAGGCATTAGGCATACATGGAATTTCAGGATAAAGATTCTGAAAAGTAGAACGTAGCTCTAGACCGTCGATTGCCCTGTTCTCATCTCGAGGGATAAACCAGATGAATTTACGATTAAGTAGTGTGTTAAAAAGCTTGTGGTATGAAACATGATTGGAATATGTATCATCACAGACTAGATCATATAGCCACTCCAAGTATTCGTTTTTGATCTTACGCATAAATATCACTAATCCTCAACCGGGATACCAGGATAATCGTAAGACATAGGAACGATCTCGTAGTAAGCCTTCAGACGATCATTGCGTACATACACGGTGTCGTCCGGGTTCTCACACATGTACGGAAGAACCGTCGGTCCAACAGTGTCTTCCATGTTCTCGAGAGGAATATCCCAATCGTCAGTAATAAGCTGAGAATCAAGATAGAATCGAAGCTCGATCTCAGAGTAATCAGTATCAATACCATACTCGTTGCTCGGAATAATCTCAGGCTTCGCGTCTACGTTCTCATCGTCGAAAATATGAACCTCTTTAACCGAGTCGGGTTCATTAGACTTAGTCACATACTCATTGGCGTATTGAGTATAATCAACAAAATCTTTATTATTTTCGATGGACTTATACTTCTCGTCGCTTACTGTAACATCCTCGCCAGTATTTGCATCAGATTCTGAAAGGCTAGAATCATTATCATCCATTCCAGAAGGATCATATCCCTCTTGCTCATCCTCTACCCATTCCAATCCGAGGTAACGAGTGGCCACCCAATATGTGGCAGCCACTCCAGATGCAAAACCGGCTACGAATACAAGACTGTTCTTAACCAAATTATTCATAGCCTACCACCTTTAATTGTAATAAAGCATTCCGTCGGGGTTGAACTCCAACAACAGATCGCCATCTTCATTCGTAATAAACTCAGCCTCAAGTTCGGTGTTATAAGAGTTGCAAGTAATATACTTCTCTACATCCTTGCTAGGAGTCCAACCGAGCATATGAGCATCCTGGCGATATCCATCTACAGGAATGCCAAGCTCCTTGTAAACATCATCCAGCCATACATGCTCTCCACGGGACAGACGACCGTTAAACCATGCAATTTGGGCTTTAACAAATGTTTCGTTGAGATCCTTATTAGGTTGCCAATTAGGATTAACAATTACGGTACCGTCAGAAAGCTCGTACTGACGCTTATACCAGATATTAGTAGCACTCTCAGTAGCCTCGGTAACAGTCGCCTTGGTCTTTACTACCTCACCAGTCTCCTCGTCAACTTGCTCGACTTCGACCTCTTTCGTGGTGAGACCGTAACGCATCTTCTTATCGACTTCATCACCATACTCATCAATAACGCGGGTACGATAGTCAGAAAACGTTGCATCGAGAGCAGAATATGCAGCAGCAAGACTGAATGCTCGACGGTGCATGATAGCGTTAGATCCGATCAGGCAACCGGCAGACACCATGGCAAGTGTAACCGCAGGAGCATAGTTACGAGCGATGTTTAGGCCTGCATGAATATAAATTCCCTGCTTCTTTTTACGACGATCCTCCTCCATCAGAGAATCATCATTCTCAACCTCATCAAGCTCACAGACTGCGTTTGTAACCTCAACACCAGTATCAAGTGTTCCGATTACAGTATATACAAGAGATCCGATAAGCGTGGCGATTCCGGCACCAACAAGAATCTCGGGACTATTCTTCTTAATATAGAATTTGGCGTTTGCCATCTTAATAATGGCGTTTTCTTTAAAAGACATAAAATATCTCCTTAATCAAGAGGCATGGAACGTGGAAGCTTAAGCGTGTACCCATCACGAGTTCGTTCTACTCGAGCATCATCCAAGTTCATCCATCCGTATTTGTTCGCTGTGTACGGTGCGGTTTTCTCACAAATCTCATACAGAGCTTGCACGCTTACGACTCCGAAATTATCGCATGCTTCGCGAAGATGCTCAAGAGCGGTATCAGCATCAGATTTTCGCTCAAATATAAATCCGTCTTCAGGTCGTTGACGGATTTTCTGTACGTGACTTGTCGGGCGCCCCATACGATTGTAGTTACTAATTGATGAATATGGAATTCGGTTAACTCCATTTGAAACAGAAGGTTGATCAGATTCTCCGTAAATAAGAGTTTGCGATACAGAGGTAACAACGTTGAATAGAAGATCTCGTCCAGCCGGAATAATCAAATCAGTAATAGCATTTGCAATCGCGTCTGTGATACTCCCTTGAATAACAGACTTACCCAAAGAGTTCATCTTGCTTTTCTTAAGTGTGACCTTACCCTTTGGAGCAGTATAGTCAACCTTCTTCGTGTCCTGACTCACGTCTTTTTTTACTAGTGAATCATTCGTAGAATACTCTTTGATTTCAACAGGCATCTATGCTCCATTCTTAGATAAAAAGAGAAGATAATCTGTTTAGATTATCCTCTCTTCGAAGTTGACCTTATTTGGTCTTCTCATCTTCCACGTCGTCAATAACGACATGATCGTTTGATTCTTCCGAACCCTCAGACTTCTTCGTCTTGAGCTTCGTCAGACCTTCATCAATCTTACCCTTGACGAAGTGAGCGCCCTTCTTGACGCCCTTGATAAGCTTCGGTCCGCCGACAATCACCGCAGTGGCGATGCCAGCACCGAGCATTACCGCAGGCACCACAGAATTGCTCTCTCCCTCGTAAGGTTCGATATCCGTAATTTCCTCAGTAGTCTCAATCGGAGTCTCGTCCATGGTCTCAGTAGTCTCAACAACCTCAGTGTCCATTATTTTCTCCTTTTCTGACTTGAAGATTCCTTTTGAATCTCCTTCATTAAATGGTTTGCGAAATATGCGGAAGATTAACCCCAAACTTCATAGTTCTGCGTTGGATACCGTTCGAAATCGACATACATGCAACGTACACCATCATCGTTGACCAAATTGTCAAGAGTTAATGAAATATGACTGCAATCAGGATAAGACCAATCGAAGTTATATCCGATTTTAATAGGGGAAATACCGAGATTAATGTAATATGCGTTAAGTGATACCGAACCTTGCTCATATAAAGTTTCATTTGTTTTGTTTAAAGCTCGATTGATTCGTTCAAGGTTCGAGTAGAAATATCGCCCTGTGAAAACGTCCTGACAACGATACACTTCATCTTTGTAGCCTACTCCACCGTTAGCAAAGGCATTCAAAATAGCTTTACAAGAAATAAGCATTTCATTCAGAACATATTTCACATCCGCATTTGGAGCGCTTGCCACAAATTTCTTCAGATCGGAAATATAGTCATCTACGATCTCACCGGCCGTAAAGGGCATACGATCTTTGATAGCGACAGGGACATTGAGCTCTTCTTCCAAAAGCTTTCCCTCAATTTCCTCCGCCGCAAATTTTCGATATGAAATTCGTTTGTCTTCTGACAAAGAACCAAATATCGGAGTATTGTCTAGATCAGATATATACTCATGGATTAAAGATAGTTCCTTTTCGAACATCAACAGCTCCTCAAAATATAAAGGAAGAGCCGTTGACCGACCCTTCCTTTAATCTAGTTCTGGTGCTCTTCAAGAGCTTTAGTTACTTGCTCTTTGACTTTCTCATCAAGCTGCTTTTGCGCGACGATTCCGCTGCCAATTTGAGCAACGAGACCAAGCACCGTAAATACAGCCGAAGCAAGTCCAAGAAGCTTTCCTCCTTCATTCATGAAAGCACCTCCTTTCACTAAAGAACTTGCTAAAGCTGCGTATAAGTTACAATGGGCTCCGTGTTATAATTAAGCACAATGCACGGACTGTCGTTATCTGCTACCTGAGCTGAGAAATATACATTCAGCTTATGATCGGTATTCCATCCACAATTATCCCCGCATTTGATTTCAGGAAGATCGAGGAGGAAATAGAAATCATTAAGACTTGCGCACATATCCTGAATGCACTCAGAGTTGATCTCATTCACAGCACGCTCGATCTTAGGAATAGACGATTTGAAATATCGACCGGACCACGTGTCATAGCACAGCGTGTCTCCGTTGTCGACCACAACCTCGGAATTGGAGAGTGGATCATCGTTGATCTTCTTCTCAGAAATACGGTCAACGATTTCGTGCTCTTTCTTTTCTCCGAGTTTCTTTACGACTTCGTTCTTGTAGGTATTGAACTCGTTGGACGTTACCGCATAAAGTGTAGCCAGTGCTGCGTTACGTTTCGTGTTAATCGACTGAGCACCAACGAAACATGCGATAGACATACCACCGATAGCAATCGACGGAATATAATATTTGATTCCGGTTGCAATAGTCTTAGGCGTTCCTAGAGCTTCTTTAGCATCTACGAAGTCCAAGCCCTCAGTCTGAAGTTCGTTCTCCGCTTTCTCTACAACAGCATCCATTGCTTCGGGAGTCTTTTCGACGGCTTTAACAACCGCACAAATAACTCCCGCAATTCCGATTCCAGTAAGTACTGCTGGTGAATTATCATTAAGATACTTCACACCTTTCTTTACGAAATCGTTTACACAAGACAAATTCATGTCAATCCTTTCAAAATGGGACGAACTTAAGAGGAATTGTGCTCCTCCATAATAGGGTCTGCAAAATATGCGATTAGTCGGCTACATCGTCATAAGCTTCACACATAAGGACATCTAGTTTGTACTTTTTGACAAGGACCATTGTTCCTGGTTCATCAATAGGAATACGGGTATTCTTCTTTGTGGCGATAGATGCCCAGTACTTGTCCTTTTCCGCATTCCAACCCACTAGCTTTTTGAATGGTGGCTCGTCAATAGTCGCAAGCATACCGATAACTTTTGAGCTGTTATACGATTCAAACAAAGGCGAAATTACTACAACCGGCTCGTCCATTTATTCCTCTTCCTGAGTAAGAGACATGAAGAACTCGAGAGAACTCATGTCTGATTTAACGATCTGAATAACCTGCGGGAGATCAAGATCATCGACTGTAAAGAAATGTCCTTCTGGGATCAAAATATACATAGCCTTACCGTTGACAAAATCGTCATGGTTTTCCATACGATCAATCAACTCTTTTGACTTGCCTTCCAGTACGGTTTTATCCCCTAGCAGCTTCCGATCCTTTGAGAAATAGATGAATGATCCACTACGAGGATAATCTTCCCAATACTCATGATCTACAATAATTGTACGCATTAAAAATCACTCTTCTTTCATGATTTCATTGTATAGACGACCAAATATCTTCTAATGAACAGTCACCACAACATGGTGGACAAACATCGATGGATCGAAAAGTAAACCGTAGATTAGAATTCCAAGCAGTACAATAATGAGCAGAGCAGTAAGAATCCCAATGGCCCATAGCAAAACTTCACCAATCATCTCCAGGATATCCTGGATCATATAGCGCTTCATATGATTAGTCTCCATTCTTTGAAGAAAATACGCTACGAAGCAGAGCCATGATAAGCCAAATTGCCGTGACAACGTAAATGTTAAACTCGATCGCAACGCCGGCCATATTTAGTAACCAGACAATGCCCCAAAGAATACCGACAGTAATCCCCCAAGAGAATACCAAGCCGATTATCCAACTAGCAATAATGACAATAATCGCAAGCATTAAAAACCTTTCTACTTAGAATCCTTGACCTTAGCCTCAGAGACAAGTTTTGTTGATATAGCGGTTCACGGCAGAGGTCGATCCGAGAATGCGCTTCATAATCGCGTACATGATAGCCAGATTCTTGTTATCAGGATCGTCCATCTTACGCTTTACGACTGTCTTCTTGCCATCTTCCCAGAACACGATAGTCGCTTGTCCGTTAAAGATAACATGATCAACATCAGGTGGATTTTTGCCATAAGCGGTCCTATAAAAATTAGAAAAACCGTTTGACAAATTTTCCATCAGCTTGTCCATTTTAGCGAAGTCATTGGTCATTCTAATTCTCCAAAAATATAATCGTCGCATACGTTATCAAAAGGACATAGAAACATCTGTCCGTGTTTTAAGCATTTATAGCTATTACCGCGAATCATAATGCAATATCGGCATTCCCAACAACAGGGACCCCCGAAATTGTGTAAATCCTTGGCTACTTCATCCATTTGCATAACCTCATCGTTGTTTATCTTCAGATTCAGCAATATCTTTATCGATTAATTCATGAATATACTGCAGTTTATTTTCTATTACTTTGATTTTTTCTTTAGCGGCATTCAGATCTACCTTCACGGTTGTAGGTCTCATATATGCTCCGCATTTTATAATATCTGGATTTACTTTCGATGCAGTTTCACTTATCCTTAGAGTAACTAAAGTTAAATCGCCAATGTATTTTTCTAATTCCTGGTGTTCCTTTATATACGACGTTAACAGTCTATTCAAATCTTGACGATCCAAATTAGCCATAGCCATTAAAAATCACTCTCCTTTAGCTTATAATAATCTTCGATCGTTTTGCATTTGGCTAGCATTTGATCCATCCTAGAATACCAATGACGCTTCTTGAGATCCTCTTCACCGTTTTTCTCCCTATAGCGAGTCTGGTATTTAATAATATTGCCCTGGCAGAACTGTCGAGCTCCATCAATTCCGAGTGATTCGACAATAATATCAAAAGACTCGAACGGACCAACCATCTCGTAGTGATTCGGATGGTTTACAGGATCTGTATCATTTTCTGTTGCGCGAAGATCGAAACTTCTCACCGATTTTGATTCGTAATTATTAATAACGTCATATGTCTGACCCTTATATTTAACAGTTACTTTTACAGGATCTTTAACAAACTCAACATCGCAAGATCCAACACAGTTGTTATCAAAAATTGTAGTTCGGACATTCGTCAATTTATAAGTGCATCTCAAATTACTCGGATTTCCATGATGCTCGATTTTATCGATTCGTTTAAATGTGAATTCAAGATTGGGTGCCATTGGAAGATTCGTTACCGTGAAATAATTGGTGATGGGTTCAAGGTCAGAATCAATAACGAAGGTTAGCAAATTATTTTTATTATCGATCGATTTAATTTGCGGACCTTTATGATAATCCCATAGTAGGAATTGTTCAAATGCATAAGCACACTCGTTAATAAAATATGGCTTATAATGGATAGCTATATCCTGAAACATAAACGGTGGTGCTTCATAAATTGAAATATTAGAATAAAGCACCTCATAGAAATTAGCTGTGGGGCATGGTTTCTCTATATGTTTGTCTGCTTTCACGTATTGATTAGGGAGATGAATTCCATAGCGATTTGAGCGATTAAAATTAAGGATGTATAGTCCTGTAGAAATGTCCTGTGTAGGGATATTTTTGTCGCCGTGATAACACGCTATAAAACTTATTTGTCCCCTATACGGATTGGCACATAATGAATCAATCGAATAATCATGCTTTTTAAACCAGTTAACTTGGTCTGTCTTGAATGCATCAAGTAAAAATTTGTTAATCATTTTTATTATCCTTTCTGATGCGTTCTACCCAAGTACCGTTTTCATACTCGAAATGCTTTGCATGGCTAACATTGCTTGTACGATAACAGTTCGGGTTACATTTAGAGCAAGCTAGTCTGTCACATTCATACAATACTTTACTTTTCGTTGGGTCCTCGGTAATTTCTCCAATATACCGATAATCGAAGGTTATTTCTGGAAACATATCATCCGCATAGACCTTGGAACGATTAGGATCGACTTGGAATATAAAAGTTCGTTTTTTCCCATTCTCAAATATTGAAATTTTTGCCAAAGGTTTGTATTGAATGCGACCAACAAGCGTAATTGAGAAGCCAAAGGGATTACCATAAATAGGCTCGAGGCGTTTAACTAGACAATCGTCCTCTACAAATGTGTTTAGAACTTGAAGCATACATTTATTTATTGCTTTTCGGTCTGATTTAGCACTCATTCGTATTCTCCTTCATAAATGGCTTGGACATACATACGACATCTTTGACGATCAAATCGTCTAACTTTCGATATAATTTGTTAGATTGACCAACTGTAAGCACGTCCAGTACACGCTTATCGATAACCATTGACTTTGAGTAAGTCACTGTTGATGTGATTATATAGGTGTTTGGGTCTTCATTATATTTGTCAATTGTATGTGTAATATGATTAAGCAATTCTCCGTTAGGCATCATTTTTATTCTCCTCGATCCTTGCGAGCATCTTGTCTAGACGCTCATTAATCGCGTCGTAATCCATAAGAGAATTAGAGACATCATAATGGTCTGCGTATAAAAGAAATGCACAAGTTATTACGTCCATAACCTCGTTGTTAAGATCTACTTCGCAGTTTTTGATGTTGTATTTATTCTTGTCAGCCGGATAGACACAATCGTTCTCAGCTTCTGATACTCGAATAAGCTTCATAGCTGCTTGAGTTACCTCAGAAGACTCATAAGCTAGTAGTTCCAGACAACCTCGAGGGTCGATGTGCTTGTGTAATTTGCGAACTTTTTCTTTAATATTGGAATACTCAATAATACCCATTAGAACTCCTTATGCTATATATCCTCGGCTGTTTAGCGGTTCAACGTTAGGGTCAAGTTCCATCATTGCATCATGTAATCCTGCCTCATATCCAGAGTTATAAGCCTCTTCTCGGAGTTTCTTTATCTCATCGTAGCTTAACAGGGACTGTATAAGTCTATCTTTTGCTTTATTAACATATCGTCGTTGCTTCTCGACAGTTGCCCCGTCTAATTGGTAGGTTTCGATGCGCATGGTGTCTAATGCTACTAAACTTGCAATAAGAATTTTAACGTTTTCGTCAACATCGTCATTTCGTACCGTTACTCCGATTTTATTCTTTAAAGAGTTCATGCTTATAAATCAGCTCCTCTGTAATCGGTTCGCCAAATAGAGCTCCTTAAATTTGATATACTTTTCCGACACAATCCTCGATATCAGTTTGTTTGGTGATAAGCTCGGAATTAGGAAGACCCTTAATCCAATAGCAGAAATCATGCCACTCGTCTAGCTTATGATGCTTGCGTGAATTATACATATTCGTTAGAACTTCGTAATTCAACATCACGGTTCGCTTCTGGTTATAAGAGCTAGGCAGAAGCTGGATCATTTGCCACCAATATCTTTTGTCTTTTGTTTCGAGATATCTTTCGCGGCAACCATTCAAAGCCGAGATAATAACATCCATTACATCTGTTGTCCTAATATCCCACATAGGACGATCTTCATCATCAATAAGAGGAAGTCTTTGTGGCATATAAACTTCAATAAGTGAGTCAAGATGCTCATGACTGAAATCATCTAGCGTAAACTCTTTAGCGTGAATCTTATGCATCGTGCTGCAAGAATTTGAAACAGTTCCGACCTTATAAGTATCAAATTCTTTCCACCAATATAGAGGAGCAGTAATGTCACAATAAACTACGATCATACGCATAAACTTACGATGATCCGTACCAGCAGCACAAAGTCGATGCATGAGCTCTGAATCGTTAGGACCTACCATAAATCCTTTATTTGAATCACACATCTTGCTAACCGAACAATTATCACAGTCTTCCCATTGCTCATTTTTAAAACTTTTGCAGTCATCGCACTTAGCGCAAAGAATATACCTATAATCGCTATCACTCTTATCCCAAGAGTTCATTGGGTTACGCATACCTCGAATAGCTGCTTTCCAACCGTAAATTTCAGTTTCTTCGATTTTAATCATGAGTAATCCTTTCTGAAACAGATTCGGGTTCTGGTAAATAAATCTGCCAACTAGATTTGACGTGATATTTATCTTTACGATTGTGAAGTTTAACATAATCCGTTGTCAGTTCAAATGACCAGCAATACTTAGTGCGACAAAATTCAGGCGCTAAGTCACATTGACGTTCGAATTCATCCACCCGTACATATCCTCGTTCAAACAGTGTATCGTTCCACCATTTGATTATATCGTTTACGTCTCTATCTGTTTTGATGTCTAAACAATATCCTTGGTTAAAGTCCATTATTCGTCATCCTCTTTCAAATCTTCCAGAGTTATATCGTATGTCTCCATGTCCATACGAATCTCTTCGATCTTTCTTTGCTTAATCTTTTGAATAGCTCTGTAAATCGGATGCTCTTCTATCGGTATGAACTCGCCTACAACGTTATCATTATTGTCTAACTGATATGTACGCTCTGCACGCATTAGTATGCTCCATCCACTTCGCTATATGTAGTTGTGGTTTTCTCAACATAACCATACGGACCTGATGAATATTTACGTTCAACTACTTTTGTGCAATTAGATTTTGGTCTAAAGAATTTACATCCATTCGGACAACTACAAACCAAAGGAGCATTACCCCTTGTTCGATCGCTCATCATCCAAGCTCGACAGACGTCTCCATTCATCAATCACTTCGATAATCGCTTTACACATAAGAATAAGAGCCATTATCGCAATTGCTACAAGTATCGCAGTTATACTGATACAACATATCAGGTCAAGGATATTTATTAGTTCTTTCAATTATAGTCTCCTTTTAATCAGTCAGTTTGCGATCTTTGAACTTATCTTCAATTTGATGGTAACGATTTTTATCTTCTTTTTTTCTCTTCCACATCTCATAATCACAAACAAATATGCCTATCAGACAACGTAGTGTAAAAATTAGCGCTAAAACGGAAGCGATTAGTATAACAACCATAAATGCGTCAATCACTTTGTTTATCCACTTCCTTCTCTAGAATATAGACATTTGATACGGCATTACCAAGGTAATCATATAACGGATCTGCTCGTTTAACAAGCCAACCGTTACTTAAAGCGTTGACAAGATCGTCGTATCCCCAACATCCATTATCGTTATAATATATTTTTATCGAACGCTGCTTAATCATCGTCTTCCCACTTCCACATCAGATAATCATACCATGGATTTTCGTTGTCAAACATGTTCTCATAGCAATCATTTTTATTTGTAAACGTATAGGAACGACTATAATCATTCAGTTGTACATATACCGAATGAACATTCAGTCGCTTAGCCAATCTATTCAAGAATTTATTAATTTCTTTGAACGTTTCTGCATAATGTCGATCTCGCAAATGCCCATCGAGAACGAGAAAATATTGACTTTGAGTTTTAAAGTCCCATGCTAGATTATCAAATTCATCGCGATTCGACCAGCTGTTATGACCATAGGCTCGAACGATATGAATGTCCATATTTCCTTCGGACCCAGTCACCTTTGGAAGATGGTCGATTACCGTTTGCAAAATATAATCTTTCTCAGCCTGAGTTCGTCCAGGAGCACCTAGTTCAATTAAACCTTGCACGTAAGTCCACATAGACATTACAAACCCTCTTCCTTCAGAATCTCAGCAACTTTCTCGCCCAACCCCATTGAACTAGCGATAGCAAATGCTCTACCAGGCTCTAGTGCAATAGCTCCATCGTTAAAAGGAGTTTCCGCAAACCACTGCTGATCTTTTACTGCATAAATAAGACTTACCGACCGCGCCTCAGCAGAATTATCTGAAAATTTGTAGCGTGTTAATATAAATTGAATACCTGAGATATGTCCGTCTTTATCATAGATTTTGTTAACTGAGTATTCAGAATGATTCATGTGAGTTTCCATAGTTAATCCAGTTCATTAGAATCGATTTCATTTGTTAATTCTATAATGTCCCTTAATGACAAATCGAGCATAACGCCATTCACACCGTAGATATGATTTAAAACTTTTTTCGCTCTTTTAACACGATCATCAAGTACTCGTTTTAAATATACTATTCGCAAATCAAGCTCGTATATGCGCTTTGCCAAATCGAGCATTTTCTTTTCACGTTGTTCGTCAATTTTACGATATGTTTGATTGCTGAAAAACACGTCTTCAAGTTGTTCGTATTGCTTAACAACTTGTTTCTTTTCAACTTCATGAAGCTTAATAAGATCCTTTAACTCACTCGGTGTAATATCAACGTTCATGGTTATCTCCTTTCAAGAAAAAGAGAAGAGCCTATATTTCTATAAACTCTTCTCCATGACAGACTAAAGCTTGTCGAGCTCAGTTTGCAACTCGTTGATACGAGACTCATACTCACCGATCATAGTCTTATAACGCTTGCGTTGAGTAACGAATAGATCATTATCTATAAGACCTATATAAGTATTCTCGAATTTATCCATTCGATCCTCAAGATCAAACTCAAGACCATTATAATGATTTATGAGAATGAGAATCTCGTTTCGCGTAAGTTTCATTCCGACTCCTTTCAAAAGTCTTTATATGTCATAATAGCGTGTGCTTTTTCTGCGAGGTATTGTTCTTTGTGGATGTAATGGGTCAATTTTAAAAGATCGGTTGCATACTGTGCAAAAGAAGCTAGATTGATACGATTCTATTACCGTGACTAGTCCTGAAGTGTGTCCGCAATAAGGACATCATGCAAGATATAGAGGCTCTTCGTCATTCATTACTGCTCCTTAATACAAAGAATCAATGCTATAACGTCCGTAGTCCATAACAGGAATCGGATCGGGAGGAATAGCCTCGTTAGCAGTAGACCAAACAACTCTAGCGATTTCCTCATCGTAATCTACGGATTCGACTTCGAACATTTGACCTTTGAATCGTCCTCGATTAGCCGCAACCAAATCTCCAGGTTGCAATTCACAAAAGCTATAGTAATCCATTATCGGTTGCCTCCTGAAAGAATAGCAATCGCAAGAAGACCAATTCCAGCTCCAACGCTAAGCATCAGAAAAGTGTAAATAATAATGCCGAAAAGACTAAAGTTAAACGTCTTTGATTTTCCCTTTCTTAAGAAGCTTGTAATAAATCGCGATCACTTGATCGTTTGGCATATTACGAACACGTTTTGCCCAACCATCTCCGGAATATGCCTCACGAATCTTTTCACGCATCTGACTTATTTGTAGATTCATGATGCTCCTTTTCACCATTAAATTTTGACATTTCTTTGAACCCTTTCAAACAATTATATACATATTTAGAACAATCCTCGCAAAGATCAAAAGAAAGCTCTGTGTGAATATCGCCATTTTCGGTGATGACCATCATTTCTAATTTGTTTGGATTAGTGAAATTTTCTGGATAGTAGATCATAAAATCTAAAGGACGTTTCACTGTTTTACCGCATATATCGCATTTATAAATTTTCATAACTCACCAATCAAAGATAAGAGAGACCCTGATAAATATCAAGATCTCTCAATCTAGTTAATTAGAACTTTAACAGTTTCCAAACCCAATCTGACAGTTTGCCAAAGGTTTTATTGTTAAATGCTCCTTCTTGTTCAAAGTGGAATCCTGCAACACAGAGAAGTCCGACTCCGACAACCGTTACAGACTTTTCAGCAATGTTCGTAACACGATCAACCACTGCTAACTTACGTTCATGCTCTGCCTTGATTTGTGCCTCAGCCAACTCAGCAGACTTAATCATCTGCTCGTTTTCGATAGCATTAACCTTGGCTTCGCACTCAATAAGTTCTGCATAGGTTTTCGCTTGCGATTCGATAGCTTTAGTAGCCCGCAATTGATCCTCAGAACCGACTTCCATGTGAGACAAAATCTCAACATTGTCATTCAGTACCTTTACCATTTTTCCCTTTTCAATACTGGTCATTTGATTCTCCTTTCGTTAAATGACCTATTAACTCATTAAAGAGCTTGTTTGTCTTGCGAATCTACTACACTGTCAAGGACAATACAACACCCATTAATAGAGCGATTAAGAATTTCCTGATATGAATCTTTGTAGATTTCTAGGTAAATATCTGGAGCTTTATGCTCGTCGATTTGTGAAATATGCAGACATCCAACAGCCGATTCACAAACGTTCTCATACGTTTTGAGATACTGGTCACATCGCCTTTTATAAATATTTAAGTCTTTATTCTTCAATCGAATAATTTGTGCAAAAGTAGCACTAAGAATGATTATTAAACTAAGCCATATCCAATAAATAGTAGTAATACTCATTATTCACTCCTATAGTTGATCTCGATTTCTTTAGAACCCAATTTGAATTTGAAATTCTGCTCTTTATCGTTCCAGTTGAACCACAGTAGTGGAATTTTATTCAGAAGTTTCTTAACAGTACGATATAGACAAATCATAAATATAAGTGACCAGATCATAATAATAATCTTGATAATTATAAGAACTGTAAACATGTTTTCTCCTTTTTAGTAGTTCATACTTGGAATCGTGAACTTATTATTCTTTGGTTCTCGTAGTGTCAAATAATAGTAATTCCTTCCTTGCGGGTCTCGTTCAAAATCGTCCATACTAAGTGTATTAGTCCATGCTATATAATAATCGAAAGGAAGATCACAAAAGAACAGACCTTCTATATCCGCCACTTCAATTCGTCCGTTATCATGTATTTTATTATTCCAACAAGAGATAGCAAATTCTACGTTATCTAAACCGAAAAATGCAAGCTTCTTATCCATAATATATCTCCTTTCGAAAGATAAGAGACCTTGCGATCTCCTATCTAGGTACTACCTTCCTGAACGTTTCTTCAGAATATGCTTAATCAGCATAACAATGAATATCACTGCTACAATGATATCACCGAATACGATTAGAAATGCTGCACCAGCAGATGCAACACCCACAATCAAGAATGCGGTGAGAATCACGAGCATAGTAAGCAAAGTCAACAGAATAAACATAAGTTTCCTTTCTACGTATGTTTGTAGTCCTTCATTATATACTTTGCAAAACATGCGTAGAAAATATGTTACTTGTCCATGCCCTTACTTACAGCGTCGAAGTATTTTAAATGCGCTTTTTGAGTAGCGAGTTCTAGATAAGTTTTAATGTATTGTTTATCTTCTAATAAATTATAATCGTCAGAGCTTAAATGCTTAAGTAGAATATCATCCATTTTACGAGTATTATCAAGCATGTTTTTGATACACGAACGCTTTAGCACATCAATTTGCTCTTTATCAAGCATAACGTTATAGATAGACATTATAATTCTCCTTTCCGAAAGAGAAGAGCCTTTGCAGACTCAACTCTTTTGAATGTCTCCTTACTTCGTATCCCAGTCGTAATCATGAGAACCCGTTGTTGCATCCTTATGATTCAGCCAAGCGCCATAGCCGAGAAACGCTGCGGACATCACCGCAGATATGCCAATGCCGATAAGACAGCAATCAGCATACCCACGACGAGCGCCCTTTCGCGCTGCTTCGTATACAGTGTTGTGCAAACACTCATAAGGTGAACAAAAATCGAATTTCTTCATAATGTACTTCCTTTCAATAAGTACCTTATACCTTCATTAAAGAAGTTGTAAAATATGCGGAAGAAAGAGAAGAGCCCTTACGAGCTCAACTCTTTACAAGTCCTCAACAAATTCCTTAAACAGAGGAATCATATAAAAACTTACCACGATAGACGCTACGATGATCA
>ERZ1034876.314-NODE-314-length-30711-cov-7.131230_pt1 | contig 30711 bp, 25 predicted proteins | sample MGYA00520698_ERZ1034876 | MGnify/ENA primary metagenome ERZ1034876 (study PRJEB33766, sample SAMN09781723) | gut metagenome | biome: gut microbiome | host: Homo sapiens | place: Madagascar | study: EMG produced TPA metagenomics assembly of the PRJNA485056 data set...
TGAACAAGCGCGGTGGTGGAGGCGGTGGTTTGGTGAACAAGCGCGGTGGTGGAGGTGGGTGGTTTGGTGAACAAGCGCGGTGGGAAATCTGCTGAAAGTGAACTGTTTGGCACTCAGGTTGCTCGAGTGCCAGAGGCGGAATATGCTCATGCATGAAGCGGTGAAAACCGCGAAGCGATCCTACCCCTGACCCCCGCGACGGCAGGGAAGGGATGACGGAAACTTTCAAGAAGAAAGGGAGCGACAGTGTCGATCTCCATCAAGCCCCTCGAAGACCGTATTGTTATCCAGCAGGTCGAGGCAGTTCAGACCACCGCCTCTGGCCTGGTTATCCCGGATACCGCCAAGGAAAAGCCGCAGGAAGGCGAAGTCATCGCAGTCGGCCCCGGCCGCGTTGATGACAACGGAAACCGCGTTCCCGTCGACGTGAAGGTCGGCGACGTCGTGATTTACTCGCGCTATGGTGGTACCGAGGTCAAGTACGAAGGCAAGGAATACCAGATCCTTTCCGCACGCGACGTCCTCGCAATCGTTGAGCGCTGAACATAAAGTTCATTTGGGCGCTGAACCTAGAGTTCGCCACTGACAAACAGTGTGGGCCCGGCACCTGAGGTGCCGGGCCCACACTGTATCGAGAACAGCAAAGAACTACGTGGCGTTTGTTTCTGTCTCCTTTGTCCGGCGTGGCCACGCAAACCACGCGGCGGCAATTACCAAGACAACAACTGTGATCATTGCCCACGTAGGAATCGTCGAACCGAACCGCAGCAGAGATTGTTCCCACGAAGCCAAGGTTGTTGCTGAAATCAATCCGCCAAGTGGATTTGCGATGCCAGCGATCAGAAGCGTCGTGCCCAGCGCAACCAAAACGATGCCTGAGATGACGTTCGTCCACGTTGTATCGCGACCGAATAGGCGAAGGGGGCGGGGACGCAACCAGGTGCTTGAGGACAGATTCGTCGACTGCCACGCCAATGCAAGCACTGCCAGAGGAACAACCATGCCAGTGGCGTACAGAGCCATCAGAGCAGCGCCTGTTGCCGGCGAGCCTCCGATACCTGCGGCCACCAAAACGGCCCCTAGGATTGGCCCAGCGCAGCCGATACCAGCAAAGCCATAGGTGAGCCCCAAAAGGTAGATCGACAGAGGATGAGTGCGATCACGTTCTTTGCGCACTCGGGCCGACGCCTTGCGATGAGGCGTGGGGATTTCAAGAGCGATAATCTCAACGATGCCAAGAATGATGATGATGAAGGCGCAGATGCGTGTGATCAGATCCAGGTGATCGCGCAGAGCTGATCCCGCCGCGCCAACAAGTGCGCCCAAGGGCAGAAGAGAGGTCAGCAAACCCAGCCAGAAGATTCCCGTGCGCAGTAGCAGTGCAGAACGCGACTGGAATGCGTATGCGAAGAATGCTGGCAGGATCATCACCGAACAGGGGGCGAAGACCGTCAATACGCCACCGAGCAGGGCGGCCAATGGGGTCAAAGTCATGAACGGGCAGCCTCCGCCTGAAGTTCAATCGTTGTGCGCACATACTCGTAATCGCGGTAGCCCGAAATATAGGTGTCCCCAAGGAACATGAAAGGTGTGCCGGTGACGCCGATGGAGTACGCTTCCTTCTTCGCGTCGGCGACAGCCTGAACAGTTTCGGTTGCATTCATCGTGGCGCGGAAGGTGGCGATGTCTGAAACGCCAGCTTGTTCAGCGAATGCGACGAGAGATTCCTCGGTGTATTCCGGGTGTTCGTGTTCGTTGGTTGCCTGATACAGCAGATCATGGAATTCCCAGAACTTGCCCTGATCCGCTGCCGCGCGACCCGCTTGAGCTGCCAAGGGGGACGTGGGGGTGATCTGCGCTAGGTCGCGCCATTCGATGCGAAGAGTTCCGTCTTCGATCAGATCGGCAAGCTTGGGTTCGATTTCTTTAGCAAACAGCGTGCAGTAGGGGCAGGAAAAGTCAGAGAAGAGTGTGAGGACAACCGGAGCGTCCACTGCGCCTTTGGCCTGATTGTCGTTGGCGTCGCGCTTGGGAGCGGATCGAATGATTGCAAGGAGCTCTGCGTCCTTCTCACTGGGCGCTGCGACGTGCGGGTCAACGTCGGCGGCTGCCGCGGCGGCGGATGAGGCCCCTGGTGTGGCTGATGCAGATTGGGCAGATTGAGGGTGCGTCGCGTCTGACGATTGTGCTGACGCTGCCGAATCTGCTTGCTTGTTTCCACTAGTTGTCCAAATGCCGACGGCAAGGACGATTGCTGCAATGACGATAAGTGCGATCGAAATGATGAGCGATCGGGATTTACGGCGTGGCTGGGGTGAAACAACTGGTGATGTCACGACTTCGCTTCCGATTGGTTGTTGGTGGGGGATAGTGAAAACTATCGATGATTCTTTAGTGTGGCATGAGAAGTGAAAAGGCGTCGCGCTATGTGCGCGACGCCTCTGTAAGACTGGGTTAGATTACGACGCTCGACGCTGACGATGCGATGAACGGATTTCTTCGCGTCGTTCTTCTTCTGTCATTCCGCCCCAGATGCCGTAGGGCTCTTGTGATGCCAGCGCGTATTCGCGGCACTGGTCTATCACGGGGCATGTTGCGCAGATTGCCTTAGCGTTGGCGGCGCGACGGCGACGCGTTGAACCGCGTTCGCCTTCAGGGTGGAAGAAGAGCTCGGTATCGAGGTCACGGCATGCGCCGTCGTACTGCCAATCCCAAGCGTCGATCATCGGACCGGGGAGACGTGAAACGTCAGACATGTGTACCTCTCATTCGGTGACTGTCGGTCGAAGTACTTCTTCGCGAGCAGCCTCCACCAGTTTAGATGTTGTTCGTAAGTTGTTCAAGACCCGTTCATGCATTCTTAGTTATTTCTCAGAAAAGGCAATAAAGCTGAGAAAAGCCTGAATAAATTGCTACAAAACGTGCGAAATGTCATGAAGAAGATTTGTCTAACTTACTTGATACATCGTCTTCGTTCCGGTGGCGAAAGTTCGCTCTTCGGTGAACAATCGTTGTAGGAATGAACAACGTTGAATAAAAACGTTGGTAGCTGGCGAGCGGAAAGGAAACGACATGCCTCGCGCACATCTTGCGTCTTCAGCTGATTCAAGTGTCGATGCTCCGCTGACAGTGACTGCTGTTTCCGTTCGTCTTGGAATCTCTCCCTCGACTCTTCGCACCTGGGAACGACGCTATGGCCTTGGCCCAGATGAGCGCCAAGCAGGAACTCATCGTCGCTATCGTGCCAGCGATGTTGCGCGTTTGACCGCGATGGTTGAGCTTGTGCATCAGGGGGTTTCTCCTGCAGATGCTGCCGCTACCGTGTTGGCGGCGGCCCCTGCGCATTCGCGTCAGGAAGATCTCCCCGTTCCTCATACGGTTTCTGAACTACTGAATTATGTATCAGCCTGCCAAGGGCATCAGCTGAAGAATGTCCTTCGTTCCGCGGTGGGCGACGAGGGACTTGTTCATACCTGGAGTCGCTTAGTCAGCCCAGCACTCGACACCTTGCGTGCCTCTACATGCGGGCAGAACCCTGGATGTGCGCCGTCCTCGATTCTTCAAAACGCTTTCCTTGATGTGCTCGCTCAGTTTGCTAGCGAGTGCGTTTCTCCTCAGACAGTCCTTGGGTCTGTTGTTGTTCTTACGGACGTTGCCCACGAGCTGGGAGCGCACGTTCTTGGTGTTGCTCTTGGCTGGTACGGCATTGATGTGCGCGTCGTTTCGACTGCGACAGTCGATGACCAGGGAGCGTGTGCTCGCGTTGCTCTTCATACCAAAGAACGCCCGGTCGTGTTGGCTATTGTCATGGGTTCTGGGGCAAGTTGCGAGAAATTTATTCATGCTCTTACTACTGATCTTGACCTTGATGTCATGCTGGTTGGCGCGGATGCTCCGAAGGTCGTTGATGAGCGCGTACTGCGCGTGCGCACAATTGCTGCCGGCGTAGAAGAAACTCTTGCGGTGCTTGCACCCGGTGCTGATCTTTCCTCGGTTTTGTCTTAACAAGTCCTATAGAACCTCTCATCGAAACTTGAGGCAGTGATACCTTTATCGGTGTTACGCATATCTTTTGACCGGGAGTGACAATGAAGACCCCCTGGAATGATTCCGCTCTTATTGACGCTTTTGATGCTGATTTCTCTGCGCTTGTTGAGTTCGCTTCAGCTTCAGCGTGCTCTGCTGGCTTCGGTTATCTGGATGCTGATGGTGCCATTACAGAGTCCAAGGGCGTTGAGCTGTGGATTACGTGTCGAATGACGTACGTGTTTGCACTTGCTGAGATGCGTGGTGTCCAGGGAGTGTCTGGTCTTGTCGAGCACGGGCTTGATGCGCTGTCCACTTCTTTGCATGACGATGAATATGGCGGGTGGTTCTCCGCTCTGGATGCGACGGGGGGGCAGGCTCGCCCGGTTGAGCCGATCCGCAAGGAAGCCTATGCGCACGCATTCGTGATTCTTGCGACTTCCGCAGCCTATCTTGCTGGGCATGAACGAGGCCGGGCGTTGCTTGATGAAGCGCTTGCCGATCAGGACGCGCACTGGTGGGAACCGTCGTATGGGCGCGTCGCGAACTCGTGGAACCGCGACTGGAGCGAGTGCGAAGAATATCGAGGTCTGAACGCGAATATGCACACGGTCGAGGCGTATCTTGCTGCCTTCGATGCGACGGGGGAGCGACGTTGGTTGGATCGTGCGCGCGAAATGATGCGTTTTGTTGCCGATCTTGGTGCTCGCTTTGGTTGGCGCTTGCCTGAGCACTTCGATAAAAACTGGGTTGCTTGTCCTGAGATGTTCATTGAAAATCCCGCTGATCCTTTCCGTCCTTACGGTGCAACTCCGGGACACGGGTTTGAGTGGGCGCGTTTGATCCTGCATGGTCGAGCCTCACTCATTGCGTGCGGGGATACTCCGGGTGAATGGATGTATGACGTTGCGCATTGTCTTGTTGATCGAGCGGATGAGGATGGTTGGGACAGCGAAAAGGGTGGGATCGTTTACACGACGGACTTTGATGGAAAGACTGTTGTGGATACTCGCATGCACTGGGTTGCTTGCGAAGCGGTGAACGCAACGCTCGCTCTGGGTAAAGTCAGTGAAGAACTGGGTAATGATGACGGCGTTATGGTCCAGTCAGAGCGTTTCGCTCGCTATGTTGCGTGGGCGGATCAGTTCATTCATGCTGGCCCGGGACGCTGGATTCATGAAGTCGACGCAGATGGACACGAGAGCGAAACTGTCTGGGCAGGCAAGGCTGATGCCTATCATGTCGGTCAGATGTTGCTATTGCCTCGTGTCGGCTTGTATCCCGGATTCGCTGCGACATTAGCGCAGTTGAGGGCACAAGACCACTCGGAATTGTGAGGTTCGTCCGAAGTTTTTATCCGCCTTGAGCCACAGCCTAGACTTGGCTCATGGGAGACTTTTTAGAGCATGATCCGTTCTCGCTGACTGGCCTTACTTACGATGACGTTCTTCTGCTCCCAGAGCTGACTGACGTCGTTCCATCCACCGTTGACACTACGTCGCGGCTGACGAAGAAAATTACCCTGCGTGTTCCGTTGCTTTCTGCAGCGATGGATACTGTGACTGAAGCTCGTATGGCGATTGCCATGGCTCGTCAGGGTGGTATTGGCATCCTTCACCGCAATCTTTCGATTGAAGAACAAGCGCAGCATGTTCGTCAGGTGAAGCGCTCCGAATCTGGAATGGTTGAAGATCCTGTGACTGTTGGTCCCGATGCGACCATCGAACAGCTCGATGAGCTCTGCGGTCACTATCGTGTGTCTGGTCTTCCTGTTGTTGACGAAGAAAATGGTCTTGTTGGCATCATTACGAACCGTGATCTGCGTTTTGTCCCCGAATCCCAGTGGGCAACGCTGAAGGTTCGCGATTGCATGACCCCGCGCGAGGATCTTGTTGTGGGTCAGGTTGGTATTTCTCGTGAAGATGCGAAGGCTCTGCTGGCTGAGCATCGAGTGGAGAAGCTTCCGATTATTGACGAAAACAATAAGTTGACCGGCTTGATCACGGTCAAGGACTTCGTGAAGACCGAGCAGTACCCGAATGCGACGAAGGATGACCGTGGTCGTCTGGTTGTTGGCGCTGCTGTTGGTTATTGGGGTGATACGTGGGAACGTGCAACCGCGCTCGCTGAAGCAGGCGTTGACGTTCTTGTTGTTGATACGGCTAACGGTGGCGCCCAGCTTGCGCTGGATATGATTCGCCGTATTAAGGCGGATCCGTTGTTTGCCGGCGTTCAGATCATCGGTGGCAACGTCGCAACCACTGAAGGTGCTCAAGCACTGATTGATGCCGGTGTCGATGCGGTGAAGGTTGGTGTTGGCCCGGGATCGATTTGCACCACCCGCGTCGTTGCTGGCGTCGGCGTCCCGCAGATTACTGCAATTTACTTGGCTGCCAAAGCGTGTAAGCCCGCCGGTGTTCCGCTGATCGCTGATGGTGGCCTGCAGTACTCGGGCGATATCGGTAAGGCTCTTGTTGCTGGTGCTGATACGGTTATGCTCGGCTCGCTTCTGGCCGGTTGTGAAGAGTCCCCGGGTGAGGTTGTCTTCACGAACGGTAAGCAGTACAAGCGTTACCGTGGCATGGGATCGCTGGGCGCAATGAGCTCGCGCGGTCGCAAGTCCTACTCGAAGGACCGCTACTTCCAGGCCGATGTCACCAGTGATGACAAGATCGTTCCAGAAGGTATTGAAGGGCAGGTTCCGTTCACTGGTTCACTGGCCTCAGTGATTTACCAGCTTGTTGGTGGCCTGCATCAGACGATGTTCTATCTGGGTGCTTCGTCGATCGAGGAGATCAAGAAGAATGGTCGCTTTGTTCGAATCACATCTGCAGGTCTGCGCGAATCTCATCCGCACGATGTGCAGATGACCAGCGAAGCTCCGAACTACCATTCGTCAGGATCTTCTCGCTGATAACGTTTGACAGGTGGTGACCCTCGTCGCAGACGGTTTCACGTATGCGACGGGGGTCCTATTTTTATTCCAAAATGGGCATTAATCTAAAGCTGTCGGAACATGTTTTCACACTGTTGAAAAGGGAATTGCGCACATGCTCATCCTGATCGATTACGCAAACGTCGAAGCAATTGAACAGACACTGTCCTACCTTCCGATTGACGGTGTTACGACTAACCCGACCATCTTGTATCGCGAAGGCAAAGAGCCTTTGGACGTTCTGCATCAGATCCAAAATTTACTGCCCTATGGGTCGCAGTTGCATGTTCAGATCGTGTCAGAACGCGCCGACGATATGGTTGCTGAAGCGCGTGCTCTGCGTGAAGAAATTGGCGGCAACCTATTTGTGAAGCTTCCTGTAACTCGCGACGGCTTCGCGGCAATTCCTCGCATTGTCGCAGAAGGCATGCAGGTAACGGCAACAGGCATTCACTCTTCGATGCAGGGATTCATGGCGGCAAAGGCTGGCGCCCGCTATGTTGCTCCCTACGTGAACCGCATGGATAACTACGGCATTGATGGTGTTCGCGTTGCCAGCGAAATCCACCGCACGCTGAAGTCGTATGGAATGGAAGCTGACGTTTTGGCCGCGTCCTTCAAGAACTCTGAACAGGTTCTTGAACTGGTCCGCCAGGGCGTTGGTGCTATCACTGCTGCCCCCGAGGTTCTTGCGGCACTGATTAAGAATCCCGCAACCGATGCGGCGATCGCCGAACAGAACAAGCACTTCAGCCTTCTGGTCGGTGAGAAACGCACATGGAAAGACCTGATCGATACCAAGTGACGTCACAATGGTGGTCAGCGCTTAGCGCTGACCACCACGCGTCCAATCAGTCCCGCCTATGGGACGAAGTCGCGCCCCGCACATGGAAGTGACAGCGCGCTGAAGACTGGTGACCCGATAGCAACAACGGCGTTCTATTGGGTCATCGACCTCTTCAATTCACCGACCCCTTCACTGATGGGGATGCTGACCCTTCAGCTATTCAGAGCCCTTTGTGGCCACTGGGAATCAACCTGCTGGGGCTTACCCTGACGTGCAAAGTAGGTTTCAAGCCCCTCAGCCCATTCTCTAAAAGCGCTGGCCTGCAATGCCATCAACGCATGAGCACTGCTCTGAGTGAGCGGAGCACCAAAAGCCTGGGCAATTTTCGCCAACACGTCTAACGTCATCGAAACGTCAACTTCTGCCGTGTGAGCATTCGGATCCGGATCCACACCGTAGTGCGGTGCCATGGTGGTCAGGGTTCGCTTTCCCTTCCGGTACTTATCGAAGTGACGATCAAGAACGATCGGATCAAGAATGAGTCCAACAGGGCCACCAAGGCGTTCTTCTAAAGTTTGCAGACCATGGCGAGTGAGCTCAGCATTCATCAACGTAATATCGAACGCCGCATTGAAGACAACAACAGGGAATCCGCGTTGCCAGTGCGCAACCAAAGAATCAGCGACCTCGTTTAAGACCTCGGAAATATCCCGTCCCTGGGTCTGAGCTTTTTCGTTGGAAATCCCGTGAACAGCGCTGGCACTTTCAGGGATCTCTACCCCGGGATTAGCTAGCCATGTGACAACTTCGTCAGGGCCAGACGGGTTGATACCCCCGCGTCGCAAAACAAGCGCAGCCGTGACAAGGCGATCCGAAAGAGGATTCGTGCCGGTTGTCTCTGTGTCGAAACCAAGCCAAGGCTGATCAATCCAAGAAGTGTTTTCATTCATGGAATCAGTGTCGCCTAAACCATGGAGAAACGAAATGGCAATCAACAGGTCGGCGAAGCCGGCCTCGTCGACTACCTCATCGCACCCGCCTGCAATCATCAACAAAAGCGCATGTCAGCGCCCCAAAGTGGTTAGTATCAAGTCGTGAGCAACGAAATTGAAATTGGTCGTGGAAAGCGTGCGCGACGCGCGTACAGTCTGGACGATATTGCCCTGGTTCCCTCAAGGCGCACTCGTGATCCTGAAGATGTGAACGTCGGCTGGCAAATCGACGCCTACCACGTCGATATTCCGATCATGGCTGCCCCCATGGACTCGGTCATGAGCCCCGAAACGGCAATCGCATTCGGAAAACTCGGCGGGTTGGGTGTTCTAGATCTGGACGGTCTATGGACGCGCTATGAAGATCCGGAGCCGCTTCTCGAAGAAATCTCCCATCTTGGAGAAGACGAGTCTATTGCGCGACTCCAACAGATCTATTCGGAGCCAATTAAGCCGTCGCTCATCACTGCTCGCCTCGCTCAACTTCGGCAAGCCGGCGTAGTTGTTGCGGGTAAGTTGTCGCCTCAGCGTACCCAAAAGTACTGGCGAGCAGTCGTCGATGCGGGCGTGGACCTTTTCCTCATCCGAGGCTCAACAGTCTCTGCAGAACATGTTTCCAGCCGATCTGAGCCCCTCAACCTTAAGCGGTTCATCTATGAACTCGACGTCCCCGTCATTGTTGGTGGAGTCTGCACGAATACGGCAGCGTTGCATCTGATGCGCACGGGTGCTGCCGGTGTTCTTGTCGGATTTGGCGGGGGAGCGGCGCACTCGACCCGTCAATCGCTCGGCGTGCACGCCCCGATGGCAACAGCAATCGCCGATGTGGCCGCTGCGCGTCGCGATTACATGGATGAATCCGGCGGACGCTACGTTCACGTCATTGCTGACGGTGGCATTGGGCGTTCTGGTGATTTGTCGCGTGCCATCGCCTGTGGCGCGGATGCAGTCATGCTGGGTGCTGCCCTAGCTCGCGCGGAAGAAGCGCCCGGGCGCGGTTGGCATTGGGGTTCCGAGGCCACGCACCCAGACATGCCTCGCGGTCAGCGTGTTCACGTAGGCACATCCGGAAGCCTGCAACAGATTCTCTATGGTCCTTCGACGCGTGCAGACGGTTCCCTGAACTTTGTTGGCGCCCTGAAGAGGACCATGGCATCAACCGGCTATTCGGAGGTGAAGGATCTCCAGAAGGTTGGGGTCGTCGTCAGCCCCTATCGACCGAGCTAAGTTCTCGACCTCCATCTCAGGATCGCCTAGGCGCGTCCGGTCGTGGTTCCTTGCCGCGTGGGCGCCCTCGTCTCCGCTTAGCCGTTGCAGGGCGAGTGGGTGGTGGGGGCTTCAGCGTGTTTGGCGGAGCAAAGTGGCCCTTACTAGGGTGAGAGCCCCCAGGGTAATCATGTGCGCTTCGCCCCCCTGACTTGAATGCTCTGTATTCGCATACTCGGGCGAGTAATAGGGGTCTTTAAAAAGTAAATAAATAATTTTCGTTTACGAATAGGTGTCCATTTGTTAATCTTGGGATTTACGGGATGTCAAAGTTGATGCCCGTTTCGATTCCACTCCCTTGGCAAGGATGCGCAAGGGCTACAGAAGGGGATTCCGAAGTGCGAGGAACAGCACTGCACGGCCTTATCGGAGGGGTCGCCGCCCTCATCCTTGCGACGACTCCGCTCGTCGCCCAGGCCGCCCCCGGCGCGGCAGGAACGTCCGCAGACGCGCTCGGCGAGGGCGCTTCTCAGTCCGGGGCACTCTCCCCGGGCGTCGATGAGGCTGTCGAGGCCAGTCAATCCGGCGGCGAATCCGCCGATGGGGGGGCCTCCGTCCCGTCCCCTGAGTCCGTGGCCCCCGCACATTCGGCTGAGGCCCAGTCGGAGGCCCCGTCCTCGTCGCCCAAGCCTCCGGTCCTGCGTCGCGCTCCCCGCTCCGCCACGGCGCTCACACCGATCCCGGATATCCAGACGATCGGCGAGGGCGACGACTCCGCCCTCGTGGGAGTGGAGGTGATCACCCGTGGCGTCGTCACCGCCTCCTACCCGTACGGCGAGGACGGACTCACTTCGACCCTCAGCGGCTTCGTCATCCAGACTCCTGGAACTGGCGGCACATGGGACCCAGCGCGCATGGCCTCCGACGCCATCTTTGCCTACGTTGGCACGAAGGCGATTGACGTTCCGGCAATCGGAAGCTGCGTCCAGGTGGCTGGCAAGGTCTCCGAATACCCCGCGACCGGTCCCAAGACCCCCGCCTCCACGCAGAGCCTCACCCAGATCTTCGTCTCCACCGTCTCCGCCGTCGAGGGCTGCGAGCCCGTCGCACCGACCCCCCTCGACACCGTACCGACCGGAGCGCAGATGGAAGCGCTCGAATCGATGCTCATCGCCCCGCAGGGAACGTGGACGATCACCGACAACTACTCGACTGGCCAGTACGGCACGCTCTCCCTCACTCCGGGAACTGAGCCTCTGCGTGCCGCCACTGACGTTGTCGCCCCTGGCGACCAGGCCCGCGCCTACGAGGCCGAAAACGCCGCGCGCGCCATCGCCCTCGACGACGGCACGAACACCAACCTCGGACGCGCAGCCGCGACCGAAGTCCCCTACGCCTACCTCGCCAATGGTGCGCCCGCACGCGTCGGCTACACGCTCGCCTTCGACGCGCCCGTGATCCTCGATTCGCGCCACGAGGCATTCGTCCTCCAGCCCACCCGCATGGTCGCCGCCCACCCCGACCGCTCGCCCGTCACGATCAGTGGCGAGCGCCCGACCATGCCCGTCGTCGGTGGGGACATTCGCGTCGCCACCTTCAACGTCCTCAACTACTTCTCCGACCTCGGCGAGAACGAAGCGGGCTGCTCCGGCTACCCTGATCGCGAGGGGAATTTCGTCACGGCGAAGAAGTGTTCGGTGCGAGGCGCCTACTCGGCCAAGGCTTTTGCGATGCAGCAATCGAAGATCGTCGCCGCGATCACCGAGATCAACGCCGACGTCGTCGCCCTCGAGGAGATCGAAAATTCTGCCGTAGTTGGCGCCTCTAAAGATCGTGACGCTGCCTTGAAGAACCTCGTCGAAGCACTGAACGCGAAGGCCGGAGCGGGCACCTGGGCCTACGTCCCGAGCCCGACGAACGTCCCCGCGAACGAGGACGTCATCCGCGTCGCCTTCATCTACCGGCCCTCGACCGTCGAGCCTGTCGGCGAATCGACGATCCTCGACGACCCGGCGTTCACCGGTCTTGCCCGACAGCCGCTCGCACAAGAATTCACCCCCGTGGTCACCGAGACCCAGGTGGGCCGCAGCGTCGTCGTTATCGCCAACCACTTCAAGTCGAAGGGCTCCGTGCCCAAGGGCATGGAGGAGGGCAACACCGACAGCGGAGACGGCCAGGGGAACGCCAACGCCATCCGTGTCGCCCAGGCGAAGGCACTCGCGGCTTTTGCCGAGAGCTTCTCGGGGAAGCCGACTCTCCTCGTCGGCGACTTCAACTCTTACGCGAAGGAGGACCCCCTCGCGGTCCTTGAGGCCGCGGGCTGGAACCGAGAATCCGGTAGCGCGCACCCGTCCTATGTCTACTCCGGACGTTCAGGGTCGCTCGACCACGTCTTCTCGAATGCTGCGGCTCATCCGCTTGTCGTCGGTGTTGCCTCGTGGGCGATCAATGCCCAGGAGTCCGTCGCCTTTGAGTACTCGCGTTCCAACGCGAACATGTTCCTCGCGACGGAGACTACGAACCCCTATCGCTCGTCCGATCACAATCCGGAGATTATCGGCCTTGACCTCGTCCGCGACGTCGAGCCCTCCCCGAACCCTCAACCCCAGCCTCAGCCTCAGGGCACACCTGGGCAGACGCCCCCCGTTCGGACTTCGCCGTCCGCCTCAAGGGGGCTCGCGCGTACGGGCGTCAATGACAGCTTCGCGCTCATCACCGTCGCAGGACTCGTCCTCGGGGCGGTAGGCGTCGCCGGTATGGCGGCGTCGAGGAAGCGGCGCTGACCGAAACTGAGGTCAACGTCGCGCAAGCGCCCGCGATGTTGCGGGCAAATAAACGAAGGAACACCATGAATAAACGCAGAACAATGCTCATCGGGGGCAGCGCCGCCTTCCTCCTGGCTCTGTCGCCCGTCGCGGCTCTCGCGGTGCCAACAACGGACGGAGCCTCGGATGAACCTCAATCCGGTGTTGCCACAGGCATTACCGGAACCCAATCGGGGGCCGCGACAACCCTCGCCGACTCCGACGCCGAGGGCGCGAATGCCCCGTCGGCTCCCGATTCGACCCCGGCGACCGGGGCACCGGCGTCAGCGCCTGTGAACGGCGGGGGAGTCGTCGAACTCGACCTCTACACGCTCACCGACGTCCACGGACACATCGAGCAGGTGACGAAGAAGGGCACCGTAAAAGAGGCCGGGCTTGCAGCGATGAACTGCTACCTCAAGTCCGCTCGTACCACAAACCCGAATTCGTCGTTCACGCTCCTCGGTGACAACATCGGCGCCTCGCCCTACACGTCCGGGTCTCTCAAGGACAATCCGACGATCGCCGCGCTCAACACCCTCGATCCGCTCGCTTCGACGATCGGTAATCACGAGCTCGACATGGGGCAGGCCGTCTTCAAGCAACGCGTCGACGGCTCGAATACCGCAGAGTTTGTGCAGGCGAGCTTCCCCTACCTCGGAGCCAATGTCCGGGGAATGGGCTCGTGGGAAGACGGGGGGATTTCAAAGCCCTACCTCGGTGACTACAAGGTGTGGGCCTCGCCCTCGGGCGTCAAAGTCGCCTTCATCGGCGCCATCGCCCAGGATGTCCCCTACAAGTTGAGTCCGGGAACGACCGCGGGGCTCGTCTTCGACGACCCGATCGCCAGGATCGACGAACTGGCCGCGCAGATCAAGCAGTCCGGCGAGGCCCAGGTGGTCATCGCCATGCTCGACGATGATGTGAAGAACAACTATCCGCTGGTCGGGAAAAATGTCGATGGCATCATGGGCGGGGATACCCACGTGCCCTACGAGTTCGACAAGGTTGACTCAGCCGAGAAGCTTGACTCGAAGAACCCGCTACTTGCTGGCGTTGCGTCGGGCTCGTACACCGACAATCTTGGACTCATCCGCATCTCGTATGACATGACAGCAGGGGCCGTCGTCAAGGCTGATACCCAGCTTGTGCCTGCGGCGAAGGTCGCCGAGTGCGGCGAGGATCCTGATACCAAGGCCATTGTGGACAAGGCGGTCGCGGATTCGAAGGAGGCTGGCAAGCGGGTCGTCGGTACCGGTTATACGGAGGCGTTCCGACGGGGCGTCTTCACGACCCCGGGCGGACAGACCGATCCTGGATCCAACCGCGGCATCGAGTCGAGCCTCGGGGACTTCGTGGCCGACGCGATGCGCGAGACGATCACGACGAAGGAGGGGCGTCCCGTCGATATCGGTATCATCAACGCGGGTGGTCTGCGTGAGGACCTCGTCCCGAATGATGACGGCACCATCACCTACGCCCAGTCCTACGCGGTCATGCCCTTCTCGAACGAGCTCGGATATGTGTCCATTACCGGCGCTGACTTCAAGCTCGCCCTCGAACAGCAGTGGAAGACCAATCTCAACTCCCAGAATTCCCGCCCGCTGCTCAAGCTCGGGCTCTCCGAGAATGTTCGGTACACGTACGACCCGGAGCGTCCCTTCGGCGAACGCATCACCTCGGTTACCGTTGACGGTCAGCCACTGGACGAGGCGAAGACCTACACCGTCGGGTCCGTCACCTTCCTGCTCGCCGGAGGCGATTCCTTCGACGCGCTGACCAAGGGCGGGCCGTTCGTTAACAGCGGAAACCTCGACCGCGACAAGTTCAATGAGTTCCTTACCGCTCATTCGGGAGCTACGCCCCGATCGCTCAAGTCCGCGATTGGCGTCACGCTGCCCAAGGATCCCGTCAAGGACGGTGCCTCATTCACCGTCGGCCTGAGGGGGCTCTCCTTCTCGGAGGGGCCGTCAAAGACCACGGGCGTTCGAGTCGCGGCGGGCGGTGAGGTTGCTGCGGCCACTGTCGACAACTCCCTCGTCGAGGACCACGCCTCTGACGAATCCTCGGTGATCACAACCGACGGAGCCGGACGGGCGACCGTCTCGGTCACCGCTGTCGGGGCATGTGAGGGGAAGGCGGCTGGTGAGGTCGTATCGACGCCTGTGACGATCGATACCGACTTCGGCCGCGTCGTCGAGGCCTCCGCCGGTCTGAGCGTTAACGTCGCTTGCGCTGGGCCCGGCTCGATTCCTTCGGGCGACGGAGGTGCTGCGTCGTCTGCGTCCACTACTGGAACCTCGTCGGGGAAGACGGGGAAGAGCGGTCTCGCGCGAACCGGCTTCGATGGCGGATCTGGCCTCGTGCTCGCGGGACTCTTCCTCGGTGCGGGCGCCGTCGCTCTCACGACGAAGCGACGCTGATCCCCCGGCCCCGGACGCGGTTCTCACCCGCCGCGTTCCGGGGCTGACCCTGCCCGCGTTCCGCCGAGAGGCGGTTCGAACCGGGACGAAAGTCGCGACTGTCGACGCGTGCGAACGCTCACGCCTGAGAGGATGGGTGCCCCGTGTCGGGCAATTCATGTTGCGAAAAGATAACGGTGGCAGTCGTGACCTCCCGTCCTTGCTACAGTTGTCAACCCCCGACATCGCAGGATGTCAGTGTTCGACGACGAGCGCCGGATGAGGGGGTGGCCTCACCCCCTCATCCGATCCTCGGTTCGTTCCGGCCTCGTCGTCCTCGAAATCTAAGGAAGAATGCATGCCCTGGTGGGAAATCATCGGTTGGACCGGCTCGGCGCTCGTCGTCATCTCGCTCATCGTCCCTTCGATCAGGCGTTTCAGAACGCTCAATTTCGCCGGATCGCTCATCGCGACCGTGTACAACGTCGTCTTCGGGATCTGGCCCTACGCGGCGATGAACGCCGTCATCGCAATCATCGACGCCTATTGGCTCTACCGTCTGAGTAGCGGGGAGCGTGAATACCGCTTCGTGCTGGCCGAGGCGGATTCGCCCCTCGTCCGCGATTTCCTCGAGGTTCACGCCGCGGGCATCGAGGAGGCCTTCCCGGGCTTCTCCCATTCGGATCTCAGCACCGCCGGCGCTCATCTCATGATGTGCGCGGATGAGATCGCGGGAGTGTTCGTCCACGTGAACAACGGCGACGAGGGTCGGGTTCTGCTCGACTACGTCACCGACCGTCACCGTGATCTCACTCCCGGGCGCGCCCTCTATTCCGACGAGGGCGTTCGTCGGGCCGTGCCCGCCGCGCTGCGCCTTGCGCGCAGTGCGACGAGCGATCCGGCCTATTTCGAGCGGATGGGGTTCATCGCCGAGGGCGACGATCTCCTCTTGAGTCTGCACGATTGACCAGGGGACTTGACAGGTCCCGTTCCACTCTCGATAATTTTGTCACACGTCAATTCGGAGTTTTACTAATGTTCCATACGGAATGTCGACGCTCCGCAAGGACGGAGCCGAAGAAGGCTCAAGCAACAGCGCTGTTCATCGCCGAACAGCCCAACTGGAGGAAACCCATGAACACCTTCTCGAAGTACCTGGCAGTCGCGGGAGTCGCCGCGCTCGCCCTAGCCGGCTGCACGTCCGGCGCCAAGCCCGCCGCCGAATCTGGCGCCACCGCCAGCGAAGGCTCCTCTTTCAAGGCCTGCGCCGTTTCCGACGCTGGTGGCTGGGACGATAAGTCCTTCAACGAATCCGCCTACAACGGCCTGACCGCCGCCAAGGAGAAGCTCGGCATCTCGGTCAACACCGCCGAATCCTCCTCCGACGCGGACTTCGTCCCGAACGTCGAGGCCATGGTTGACGACGGTTGCAACCTCATCATCGGCGTCGGCTTTAAGATCGAAAAGGCCCTCCACGCCTCTGCCGATCAGAATGCGGATCTCCACTACGCCCTCGTCGACTCCTCCTTCTCGGACGCAGACTTCAACACCGTCGTCCTCGAGAACGGCCGTCCGCTCCTCTTCAACACCGCTGAGGCCGCCTACCTCGCCGGCTACGTGGCTGCAGGCATGACCCAGACCGGCAAGGTCGCCACCTTCGGCGGCATTCAGATCCCCTCGGTCACCATCTTCATGGACGGCTTCGCCGACGGCGTCGCCGCCTACAACGCTGCCAAGGGCACGAACGTCCAGCTCCTCGGCTGGGACAAGGCCGCTCAGAACGGCTCCTTCACCCAGTCCTTCGACGACCAGGCCCTCGGCAAGCAGCAGGCTCAGCAGTTCATTGACCAGGGCGCCGACATCATCATGCCGGTCGCCGGCCCGGTCGGCCTCGGCGCCGCCGCAGCTGCCAAGGAGCACGGCTCGACCTACATCATCGGCGTCGACTCCGACTGGTTCCTCACCAGCCCCGACTACTCTTCGATCATCCTCACCTCGGTGATGAAGGAGATCGGTGCCTCCGTCGAGCAGGCGATCACCGACTCCGTCGAGGGCAAGTTCACCTCCGACCCCTACGTCGGCACCCTTGAGAACGGTGGCGTCTCCATTGCCCCCTTCCACGACTTCGACTCCAAGGTCTCCCAGGAGCTCAAGGACGACATCATGAAGCTCACCGACCAGATCAAGAGCGGCGAGCTCAAGGTCGAGTCGGAGAACTCCCCGAAGTAATCGGCCTCGAGGGCGTGGCGGGGCACCCCGCCGCGCCCTCGTCGTCTCAAAACCCGCTCACCGACACTCGAAGAAGAGCCAAAGGTAGGTTCTCAGTGAAACTGGAACTCAGGGGGATTACGAAGCGCTTCGGGCCCCTGGTCGCGAACGACCACATCGACCTCACCATCGAGGAAGGACGGATTCACGCCCTCCTCGGAGAGAACGGCGCCGGAAAATCGACGCTCATGAACGTCCTCTACGGACTCCACCAGCCCGACGAGGGGCAGATCCTCATCGACGGGGCGCCCGTCGTCTTCAAGGGGCCCGGCGACGCGGTCGCCGCCGGGATCGGCATGGTGCACCAGCACTTCATGCTTATCCCCGTCTTCACCGTTGCCGAATCGATCGCCCTCGGCGATGAGCCGGTCGGCAAGGCCGGGCTCATCGATCTGGCGAAGGCTCGCGCCCTCGTGAATGAGGTCTCCGCCCGCTTCGGATTCGACCTCGACCCTGACGCGAAGATCGAAGACCTCCCCGTCGGAGCCCAGCAGCGCGTGGAGATCGTCAAAGCCCTCTCCCGCGAGGCGAAGGTCCTCATCCTCGACGAGCCGACCGCCGTCCTCACCCCGCAGGAGACCGACGAGCTCATGGCCATCATGCGCCAGCTCGCCGACTCGGGAACCTCCATCGTCTTCATCACCCACAAACTCCGCGAGGTCCGCGCCGTCTCTGACGACATCACCGTCATCCGCCGTGGTGCCGTCGTCGGCACCGCCTCGCCCGACGAGTCCGAGAACGAACTCGCCAACAAGATGGTCGGCCGCGCGATCATGCTCAAAGTCGAAAAGGAGGAGGCCAAGCCGGCAGGTGGCGGTCTCTGCTTCGACAAAGTTTCGCTTCTGGGTTCCGCCGGCAACACAATCCTCGATCACGTCAGCCTCGAGGTCGAACGGGGCGAGGTCGTCGCCGTCGCCGGCGTTCAGGGCAACGGCCAGACCGAGCTTGCCGAAGCCATCCTCGGCCTCGTCAACCCCGACTCGGGCTCAATCACCCTCGAAGGCGTCGACATCACCCACGCCGGGCCGCGCAAGTCGCTCGACGCGGGCATCGGCTTCATCCCCGAGGACCGCTCCACCGACGGCATCATCGCAGGCTTCTCCATCTCGGAGAACCTCATCCTTGACCAGTTCGACAAGGCGCCTTTCGCGGCCGGCCCGGCCCTCAGGCTCGGCGTCATCGAGAAGAATGCGAAGGCTCTCGAAGAGGAGTACGACATCCGTCTGACCTCCATCGAGGACCCGATCTCCTCCCTCTCCGGCGGCAACCAGCAGAAGGTCGTCGTCGCCCGCGAGCTCTCGAAGGACCTCAACCTCCTCGTCGCGAACCAACCGACCCGTGGCGTCGACGTCGGCTCCATTGAGTTCATCCACAAGCAGATCGTCTCCGTGCGCGACCAGGGGACGCCCGTTCTGCTCATCTCCTCCGAGCTTGACGAGGTCGTGGCGCTCGCCGATCGCATCGCGGTCATGTACCGCGGGCGGATCATGGGCGTCGTCGCTCCCGATACCCCGCGTGAGGTCCTCGGCCTCATGATGGCGGGCGTGCCCCTCGAAGAGGCCCTCGCCTCCCAGTCCGATTCCACCCAGGAGGAGGCACGATGACGAAGAAACCTCAATCCAAGGGCGGCCTCGTCGCCCGGCACATCCTCGGATCGAAATGGTTCGTCTCGATCCTCGCAGTCCTCATCGCCTTCGCGGTCGGCGCGATCCTCATCGTCATGGCTGGAGCCTCGGTGACCGACGCCTACTACGCGATGTTCCGTGGCGCTATTTTCGACCCGGAGGCCAATAGCTTCGTCCGACAGATCAAGCCGATCACGAACACGTTGCTCTACGCGACCCCGCTCATTATCGGTGGCCTCGGCCTCGCCTTCGGCTTCCGCGCGGGACTGTTCAACATCGGCGGTAAGGGCCAGGTTATCTTCGGCGCGCTCGCCGCCGTCTGGGTCGGCTTCAACCTCCACCTGCCACCGGTTCTGCACACCGTCGTCGCTCTCCTCGCCGCGGTCGTTGCGGGAGCACTGTACGCGGGGATCGCGGGCTTGCTCAAGGCTCGCACCGGAGCCAATGAGGTCATTGTCACGATTATGCTCAACTCGATCGCGGCTCTCACCCTCGGCTATGTGCTCGCGCAGAAGTCTTGGCAGGTTCCCGGCTCGAACCAGCCGCAGACCCCCGATGTCGCCGACACGGCGGCCTTCCTCCCGATCCTCCCCTCGCCCTTCAAGCTCCACGCGGGTATCATCGTCGCCTTCCTGGCCGTCGTCGTGTTCTGGTGGATCTTGGACCGCTCGACCCTCGGCTTCCAGGTGCGCGCCGTCGGTGCCAACCCTGCGGCCGCCCGCACCGCCGGCATCTCCGTCGAGAAGATCACCACGATCACGATGATGATCTCCGGCGCTTTCATGGGTCTTGTCGGCGCGAACGAAGCTCTCGGAACCGTCGGGTATGTCTCGCGTGATGTCGCGGGATCGCTCGGCTTCGATGCGATCACCGTCGCCCTGCTCGGACGCAACAAGCCCCTTGGAACCATGTTCGCCGGCCTTCTCTTCGGCGCGTTCAAGGCCGGTGGCTACACCATGCAGCCTAAGGGCGTTCCGATCGACATGATCCTCATCCTCCAGTCGGTCATCGTCCTGCTCATCGCTGCCCCCGCTCTCGTGCGCTGGCTCTTCCGCCTGCCCAAGGAGTCCGAGAAGTCGTTGCGCGCCGAGCTCGCCACCCTCGGCATTGACGATGAGGCCCCCGCCCTCGTCACCCCGACGACCTCGAAGGTGGCCGAGACCGCCGTCGACGCCACGGCCGCCGATGCGGAAGGAGAATCGCGATGACCACCACCCGAACTCAGGCCGACGTCATGGATGACGTCCAGGTGAAGCGCTCCTGGAAACTGCCGATCGTCTACACCCTCGCGGCGCTCCTGCTCACCTTCTTTTCCTTCACGGCGAAGGGTGAGGTCACGATCCGCCTGACCGACAAGGCACAGGCTTTCGAGATCCCCGATATCGTCCTTGGTGGCGCGGGCATCCTCTGGGTGTTGCTCGCCCTCGTCGCGCTCGTAGCCGTCTGGTCGATCGTCACGACCTCAATGCGGGTCAAGAGCCCGCGCTGGCTCGACATTCTCGGGATGGCCCTTGCCGGTATCGGCACGATTCTCGCGTTCCTCGTGTACGCGGGCTCGGGCTCGGCGGGCGTCGTCACCCTCACCTCGACCCTCGTGTCGACGGTGGCGATCTCGACGCCGCTCATCTTCGGTGCCCTCTCGGGCGTCGTGTCCGAGCACGTTGGCGTCGTCAACATCGCGATCGAGGGCGACCTGCTCGTCGGCGCATTCGCGGGCGTCATGGCGGCTTCCTTCTTCCAGACCCCCTACGCGGGTCTCGTTGCGGCTCCCCTCGCAGGGGCGTTGCTCGGTAGCCTGCTCGCCCTGTTCTCCGTCCGCTACGGAGTGGATCAGATCATCGTCGGCGTCGTACTCAACGTGCTCGCCCTGGGTCTGACCACCTTCTTCTACGGGACGCTCATGAAGGTCTCGCCCGAGACCCTCAACACGAACAGGTTCTCCTTGCCTTCGTTGAAGATCCCATTCCTCGCGGAGATCCCGATCATCGGTCCGATGCTGTTCAACCAGACGGTGCTCGTGTACCTCATGTACGCGACCGTCGTCTTCCTCGCGGTCTTCCTGTACCGTTCGCGCTGGGGCCTGCGCCTGCGCGCCTGTGGCGAGCATCCGAAGGCCGCCGACACCGTCGGCATCAACGTCAACCGTACGCGTTCGCGCAACACGATCCTCGCCTCGGCTTTCGCGGGCCTCGGTGGCGCGTTCTTCACGATCGGCTCCGGCCTGGCCTTCACGGACAATATCTCCGCGGGCAACGGCTACATCGCCCTCGCAGCGATGATCCTCGGCAAGTGGCATCCGATCGGCGCCATGTCGGCGGCCGTCATGTTCGGCTTCGCCCAGGCCGTCGCGAGGATGCTGCCGAACGTGGCACCCGCGATCCCCTCCGACCTCGTGTCGATGATCCCCTACGTCGTGACGATCATCGCGGTCGCCGGGTTCGTCGGGAAGTCGAAGGCCCCCGCGGCTGAGAACATCCCCTACGTGAAGTGAAGGACGCATCATGGTGGACACTGTCGATGAGGCGATCTGGGATCGCCTGCGCGTCGCGGCGATTGAGGCGATGAAGCGGGCCTACTGCCCCTACTCCGGGTACCCCGTGGGTGCGGCAGGCCTCGCCGAGGACGGGAGCATCGTTGTCGGCTCGAACGTCGAGAACGCCGCCTACGGTTGCGGGCACTGCGCGGAGACCTCGATGGTTTCCGAGCTCATCCGCACGGGTGCGGGTCGCCTCCTCGCAGTTGCCTGCGTGAACGGGAACTCCGAATCGGTGGTTCCCTGCGGTCGCTGCCGACAGGTGATCTTCGAGCATGGCGGTCCGAGTTGCCTCGTCCTCATGCCGACCGGCGTCATGCCGATGAGCGAGGTCCTCCCCCAGGCATTCGGCCCCAGCGACCTTGATGAGGTCGCCACCTCCACCCCGCGCAAGGATTGAGGGCTCGGTCGGCTCTGGCGTCTCCGGAGCCGACCGCCCTCGTACTTCGTACAGCTTCGGGCGCTCCCGACAGCGCCCGCAGGAAGGAAAGAGAAGATGGAAGTTTTCGACGTCGTCGATGTTATCCGTACCAAGCGGGACGGTGGCGTTCTCAGCGGCGAGCAGATCGACTGGACGATTGACGCCTACACCCGCGGCGCCGTCAAGGACGAGCAGATGGCCGCCCTCGCGATGGCGGTCTTCCTGCGCGGGATGAACCGTGAGGAGATCGCGCGCTGGACGAAGGCCATGATCGCCTCCGGCGAGCGCATGGACTTTGGTCGCATCGTGCGCCCCACAGCCGACAAGCACTCGACCGGGGGAGTGGGGGACAAGATCACTCTGCCGCTCGCGCCCCTCGTCGCCGTGTTCGACGTGGCCGTCCCGCAACTGTCCGGCCGTGGCCTCGGGCACACGGGCGGAACCCTGGACAAGCTCGAGTCGATCCCGGGCTGGCGGGCCGCCATGACGAATGAGGAGATCTACCGCGAACTCGGCGAGGGCTGTGGCGCGGTGATCTGCGCCGCCGGAGCGGGTCTGGCACCCGCCGACAAGAAGCTCTACGCACTACGCGACATCACTTCGACCGTCGATTGTATCCCGCTCATTGCGTCCTCGATCATGTCGAAGAAGATCGCTGAAGGCACGGGTTCGCTCGTCCTTGACGTCAAGGTCGGCTCGGGGGCCTTCATGAAGGATCTCGAGCAGGCGCGTGAACTCGCCCGGACGATGGTCGACCTCGGTACCGATGCTGGAGTGAAGACCTTCGCCTACCTCACCGATATGTCGACCCCGCTCGGCCTCAAGGTCGGCAACGCCCTCGAGGTGGAGGAGTCAGTCGAGGTTCTCGCCGGTGGTGGCCCCGCGGATGTCGTCGAGCTCACCTGCGCGCTCGCGCGCAAGATGCTTGAGATGTCGGGCAAGTCCGATGTCGATGTCGAGGCGGCCCTCAAGGATGGTCGCGCGATGGATCGCTGGCGCGAGATGATCCGCGCTCAGGGTGGTGATCCCGATGCTGAGCTACCGACCTCTGCGGAGAAGCACGTCGTCTACGCGGAGTCTGACGGTGTTCTCGAGACGCTCGACGCGCTGGCCGTGGGTGTCGCCTCTTGGCGCCTGGGCGCCGGACGCGCCGTGAAGGAAGACCCGGTTCAGGCAGGCGCGGGCATCGAGATCCATGCGAAGCCCGGTGCGACCGTGAAGAAGGGCCAGCCCCTGCTCACCCTCCACACCGATGACGAATGGCGCATCGCCCGTGCTCTGGAATCTCTCGAGGGCGGGATCATCATCGGGTCGGCTGCCCCCGAGGTTCGTTCGGTGATCCTCGGAGAGGTCCAGTAGGGCGCGGTGCGGCCGACGCGCGCTCGCACGTAGCCCTGCGGATATCCGCGATCGTGCGGATGCCCGCGACCGTGCGCATCGGGGCGCGGATCACGACACGGAAGGAGGAGGAGTGGATAAGAGGGACGAACAGGTGATTGACGCCGTCCGGCTCTATTTCGAGCGTGGCCTGAGCCAGGCCGAAGTCGCGGCCAGGATGGGCATTTCACGTCCGACCGTCGCCAAGCTCCTGCTACGTGGGAAAGAGGCCGGGTTCGTCACCGTGGAGATCCACGATCCTCGAGAGACCTCGTCGGTGTTGGGCGAGCAGCTCGCTGAGCAATTCGGCTTGGTCGAAGCGCGGGTCGTCCATGGTTCCGGTGCATCCGAGCGCGAGATCCTCGACGATCTCGGGCGCGTCGGCGCGGGCCTTGTCGAGTCCCTCGTCAAGGACGGCATGAGTGTCGGTGTCTCCTGGGGGCGGACGATGAACGCAATCGCGTCGCGTTTGCGCCACACGCTGAGGCGCGATGTCGAGATCGTGCAGCTCAAGGGCGGGATCTCGCATTCCTCGGAGGTGACCAATGATTTCGAGGTCATGAGGGCCTTCTGCGAGGCCTTTAATGCGATTCCGCGCTACTTGCCCCTGCCGGTGATCTTCGAGGATGTCCGCACCTTGGAGATCGTGCGCTCGGACCCATATATCGCGGCGATCCTCGAGGCGGGCAGACAGACGGACCTCGTAGTCTTCACGGTCGGGGACGTCGCCGCCGAGAGCCTTGCGATCAGCCATTCTCGCCTCAAGGGATCCGAGGCGACTGAATTGCTCGCGGAGGCGGTGGGGGATGCGTGTTCGCGCTTCTTCACCGCCGAGGGCGAGATTGCGGTGCCGGGAATTGATGAGAGGACTGTAGGCATTTCCTTGAAGGATCTTGCCTCGCGTCCGATCCGCGTGCTCGTCGCGGGCGGTCCGAAGAAGGCTGTGGCTTTTGCGACGGCTCTGCGGATGGGCTTGGCGACGCATGTCGTGGTCGATCAGGATCTCGCGAGGGTGCTTCTCGCCGAATCCGCTCGCGCTTGAGCCCCGCCCTCGTCGCGAACAAATGTAAAAGTAAAGCTTGACTCTTTGGAATACCTCTGATTAGTCTGATCGGACCCCGGCGCAAGGACGCCCGGCGAATGGTTTCGCCGTCGCGGGTCCACGAAGGAGAAAAAATGAAGGCAACGCCACATATTGACCCCCAGGCTCCGATCGCTGAGACGATCCTGCTGCCCGGCGACCCACTCCGCGCGAAGTTCATTGCCGAGACCTACCTCGAGGACGCGGTCCAGTTCAACTCCGTGCGCAACATGCTCGGATTTACCGGCACCTACCAGGGCACCCCGGTCTCCGTCATGGGCTCGGGCATGGGCATCCCCTCGATCTCCCTTTACTCCTGGGAGCTCATCCACGTCTTCGGATGTAAGAAGCTCATCCGCATCGGCTCCTGCGGCGCGATGCAGCCCGGCGTCAACCTCTACGATGTCGTCATCGGACAGGCCGCCTGCTCCAACTCGGCGTTCATGGACCAGTACGACCTGCCGGGCACCTACGCGCCGATCGCCTCCTTCCGCCTGATTGAGGCCGTGCGCCGTCGCGCCGAGGAGAACGGCGTCACCACCCACGTCGGCAACATTTTGTCCTCGGACACCTTCTACAACGCCGATGAGACCTTTAACGAACGCTGGCAGAGGATGGGGATCCTCGCCGTCGAAATGGAATCCGCGGGCCTGTACGCCACCGCCGCACACGCCGGCGTCGAAGCACTCGGCATGTTCACCGTCTCGGACTCGCTCGTCACGGGCGAAGCCACAACCGCAAAGGAACGCGAGACCGCGTTCACCCAGATGATGGAACTCGCGCTGCCCCTGGCGCAGATCTGAGGAAGGCACCACCATGAAGAAGACCGAAGTCGCCCAGATGATCGACCACACCCTCCTCAAGCCCGAAGCGACCGTCGCCGATGTCGCGGCCCTCGTCGCCCAGGGCGCCGAGCTCGGCACCTACTCGGTGTGTGTCTCACCCTCCATGCTGCCCCTCGAGACCCCTGAAGGTCTCATGGTTGCTTGCGTCGCAGGCTTCCCATCGGGCGCAGTCAAGCCTGAGATCAAGGCCGCCGAGGCCGCTCGCGCCGTTGAGGACGGCGCCGACGAAGTTGATATGGTCATCAACATCGCCCTCGTGAAAGAAGGCCGTGAGGCCGAGCTCGAAGCAGAGATTCGCGCCGTGCGCGACGCCGTTCCCGCTCCGCGCGTCCTCAAGGTCATCATTGAGTCCGCGGCCCTGACCGATGAGGAGATCGTCATGGCCTGCCGCGCCTCCGAGAACGCGGGGGCCGACTTTGTGAAGACCTCCACCGGCTTCCACCCTGCCGGTGGCGCCTCGGTGCACGCCGTTAAGCTCATGCGCGAAACGGTCGGCGACCGCCTCGGCGTCAAGGCCTCGGGCGGAATCCGCGATGCCGCGACCGCGCTCGCCATGATTGAGGCCGGAGCCTCGCGCCTCGGCGTATCGGCGACGGTCGCGATCCTTGAGGGCATTGAGGAGTGAGACGATGAACGATCAGCTTCTTGCGACGGCTCGCGAATGGGCCACTCATGATCCGGACGGTCAGACCTCTTCGGCGCTCCTCGCCTCCGTCGAGGCTGCTTCGGCGGGTGACGAGGGTGCCCTGGCCGAACTGCGGGCCGCGATGAACGGGCCCCTCGAATTCGGCACCGCGGGTCTGCGTGGCGAGATCGGCCCGGGTGAATCCCGGATGAACCTTGCCGTCGTCATCCGTGCGACCGCGGGCCTCGCCGCCTACCTCAAGACGCAAACCGAGCGCGAACCTCGCGTCGTCATCGGTTGCGACGCCCGGCACGGCTCCGTCGATTTCGCCCGTGCGGCCGCGCGCGTCGTGTCGGCGGCGGGCTGTCGGGCCCTGGCCCTCCCCGTCTCGCACCCGACCCCGCTCACCTCCTTTGCGGTGCGCGCCCTTGACGCCGACGCGGGCATCATGATCACCGCTTCGCATAACCCCGCTAAGGACAATGGCTACAAGGTCTACCTCGGCGGAAGCGTCGTCACCGACGCCGGTCAGGGCGCCCAGATCGTGCCCCCGCATGACGCGGGCATCGCCGCTGCCATCGCGGCAGCCGCCCCGGCTGACGAGGTTCCCCAGGATGAGGAGCGCATTGAGCAGGTCGATCCGCGCGACGACTACGTCGCAGCCGCAGCGGCTCTAGCCACTGGCGAGCATCGGGGAGACCTCAAGATCACCCTGACTGCGATGCACGGCGTCGGCGGAGCACTCACCGAGCGCGTTCTCAAGGAGGCGGGCTTCACCCAGGTGTCGCTCGTCGTCGAGCAGGCGGAGCCCGATCCCGACTTCCCGACCGTCTCCTTCCCGAACCCGGAGGAGCCCGGCGCCCTCGATCTGGCGATGGCGCATGCGCGCGAGCACGGCTCGGACCTCATCATTGCCGTTGATCCCGACGCCGATCGTTGTGCCCTCGCCATCCCGGACGAGGCCTCGGCGAGCGGATGGCGTCAGCTCACCGGCGACGAGACCGGTTCGATCCTCGGCGAGTTCCTGGCCGGGCGGGCTCCGAAGGGCGGGGTCTTCGCCAACTCGATCGTGTCGAGCCGCCAGCTCGAGCGGATCGCCGTGGCGCACGGCCTCGACTACCGCCATACCCTCACGGGATTCAAGTGGATCGCCCGCACCCCGGGCATTGTCTTCGGCTACGAGGAGGCCATCGGCTTCTGCCCCGATCCCGAGCACGCGCGCGACAAGGACGGCATTTCGACCTCGGTCGTCGCCGCCTCTCTGTTCGCCGACCTCAAGGCGCAGGGCCGCACCGGCCAAGACGAGCTCGAGCGCATGGCCCGCGCCTATGGCTGCTACGTGACGATGCCACTCACCTTCCGCGTCGAGAACCTCGGTCTCATTGCCGAGGGCATGGATCGTCTGCGTGAGAACCCGCCGGAGCAGCTCGCGGGTTCGCCGGTCGTCTCCGTCGTCGACATGTCCCAGGGCTGGGACGGTCTGCCGGGCACGAACGCGATCATGGTCACCACTGAGGCGAACGACCGCGTCATTGCCCGCCCGTCCGGCACCGAGCCGAAGCTCAAGTGCTACCTCGAGGTTATTCTCCCCGTCGAGGACGGTGCTCCGGTCCCTTGGTCGCAGGCGCGCGAACGTCTGGAGACGATCAAGGCCGAGTTCGGAGCCGCGATCGGCATCTGAAAGTCCCACCGTGAGCCCGGTCTGTGATGGGCACGGTCGGGCTCACGGTCCTCTGTCGCATACGTCCTTCTTTTCCGCGCCGAAAGCATCACCTTTTGGTGTCGAGGCGATGCGGGGAGACCCCGGCGCCCGGTTCAGCATGTGCTCACGCTGAACCGGGCGCCGTTTCCTCTTCAGAAGGGCGCTCCGCCCCTCGTGAGTGAGACGCGGCGGGGAAGAGAGACAAAAGAACGTGCGTCCGAGGCGCAGTGAGAGGACGAGGGAGCATTGAGAGGATGGGGAAGCCCTGAGAGGACGAGGTATGAGACGCTGGCCTGCCCGGGGTGGGGGCCGAGACGCCGAGGGGCTGAGCCGTCGGTTTGCCGAGGACCTGAAGGGCCGAGACGCCGAAGTCTGAGGGGTTTTCCACGGCGCGAAGAATGTGGCTCTGCGAGCGATGCTCGCAGAGCCACGCAACGCCCTCACGGCCGAAGACCTAGAGCCCCGGCAGTGAAAGGCTCACAACCCGGGACGCTTGCCGATCGTCAGCGTGACCTCCTGCGTGCCCGCGAAAAAGTCATTGCCCTTGTCGTCGACGATGATGAAGGCCGGGAAGTCTTCGATTTCGATCTTCCACACGGCTTCCATGCCGAGCTCCGGGTATTCAAGAAGTTCGACCTTCTTGATGCAGTTTGCGGCCAGTTCAGCAGCCGGACCACCGATCGAGCCGAGGTAGAAACCGCCGTGCTTCTGGCAGGCGTCGGTGACCTGCTTGGAGCGGTTGCCCTTTGCGACCATAATCATCGATCCGCCGAGCGCCTGGAACTGATCCACGTATGAGTCCATGCGGCCTGCGGTCGTCGGGCCGAAGGAACCGGACGGCATACCTTCCGGAGTCTTCGCCGGGCCCGCGTAGTAGACGGGGTGCTTGAGCATGTATTCCGGCATCGGCTCGCCGTTTTCGATGCGCTCGCGGATCTTCGCGTGGGCGATATCGCGGGCAACGATCATCGTGCCGTTCAAAGCCAGGCGTGTCTTCACCGGGTACTTTGACAGTTCGGCAAGGATTTCGCTCATCGGGCGGTCGAGGTCAATCGACACGGCGCCGGTGTCTTCGCCCAGCTCAGACGGGTCGGTTGCCGGCAGGAAACGGCCGGGGTTGAAGTCGAGCTGCTCCAAGAAGACACCCTCGGGCGTGATCTTTGCCTTTGCCTGGCGGTCAGCCGAGCAGGATACCGCGATGGTGACCGGCAGAGATGCGCCGTGGCGAGGGAGACGAATGACGCGAACGTCGTGGCAGAAGTACTTGCCGCCGAACTGGGCGCCGATGCCCATCTGCTGGGTCAGCTTGAAGACCTCCTCTTCCATCTCGACATCGCGGAAGCCGTGTGCCAGTTCCGAACCGGTGGTCGGTAGCGTATCGAGATAGTGAGCGGACGCGTACTTCGCGGTCTTGAGCGCGTATTCAGCGGAGGTGCCACCGATGACGATCGCCAAGTGGTACGGCGGGCATGCTGCGGTGCCGAGGGAGCGAATCTTTTCTTCCAGGAACTGCATCATGTGTTCCGGATCAAGGATTGCCTTCGTCATCTGGTACAGGTATGACTTGTTCGCGCTACCGCCACCCTTAGCCATGAACAGGAAGTGGTAGTCGAGCTCGTGACCGACCTGCGTGTCCGCGTAGAGTTCGATCTGTGCCGGCAGATTGCAGCCCGTGTTCTTCTCTTCGTACATGGTGATCGGAGCGTTCTGCGAGTAACGCAGGTTGAGTTCGGTGTAGGCGTCGTAGACGCCCTTCGCGAGGGGGCGCTCGTCCACGCCTTCGGTGAGGACACGTTGGCCACGTTCGCCCTTGATGATGGCCGTGCCCGTGTCCTGACACATCGGCAGAACGCCTGCGGAGGCAACGTTTGCGTTCTTCAGTAGGTCGAGTGCGACGAAGCGGTCGTTTGCGGATGCTTCCGGGTCTTCGAGGATCTTCGCCAGCTGTTCGAGGTGCGCGGTGCGCAGGTAGTACGAGATGTCGTGGTACGCGGTTTTCGCCAGTAGCTCGAGTGCGCTGGGGGCAACTTTGAGGAACTGTGTTCCGTCAGGGCCTTCAACGGTTTCGACGCCTTCGGTGGTGAGCAGACGGTACTCGGTTGTGTCTTCACCCAGTGGCAGCATGTCTTCGTAGAAGAACTCGGTCATTAGGACTCCTTGGAAGGGAATGTGTCAGTAGATCTGGCAGTTTCCGTGCGCTGGATTGCGCCCAGAAAACGCCGTGTTCGTCTTCACGCTATTGCGCGCTTGTTCACCAATTCGGGACCGTTGTCCCGTTTGAAAGCGTCAGATCTTTTGGTGTTTTTCTCGCCTTTTGTTTTTCGCGAGCTGGTGCGAATAATTCGGTGACGTGCACTGATGAATTCACGAGGCCGCGCCCACATTCCTAGTGTCTTTCCTGGTATGTGGTGCGGATTTGTGGTGCTTAACGGGCTACGTATTTTGCGGATATCTCTACGGTTTGCCTAACCTTTCCTGCCCGATTGGAGAGGTGAAGCGGTGAACAAGCGCGGTAAAAGAGCAGGTGGTGGTGAACAAGCGCGGTAAAAGAGCAGGTGGTGGTGAACAAGCGCGGTGGGGGGTGGGGTCACGGAGGCAGATTTTGCGAAGGCCGAAGGTGATACACCGCTGATTGATCCGACGTCGCACCTTGCGATGGTTCACCCTGGAAACAATAACGGTCGTCGTATGTTGCGTCGCGGGTACAACTACCTTGAAGGTGTGGACAAGCTGGGTCGCCTCGAAGCCGGCCTGTTCTTCATTGCTTTCGTCCGTGATCCTTCGACGAACTTCATCCCGATCCTGTCGAAGATGGTGAACGACCAGATGACGGAGTACCTCCAGCACATTGCGACCGGCATGTACCTGATGTTGCCGGGCGTGAAGGAGGGCGACACCTACGTGGGTGAGAAGCTGTTCGCTTGAGCGAAGAGTTTCAATGTGGCGCGGTTGTGTTGTTTTCAACGGGACCGCGCCTCCTTTATTTTCGCTACCTTGCTCGACCGCGCTTGTTCAGCATTTGCCCAGCGCGCTTGTTCAGCATTTGCCCAGCGCGCTTGTTCAGCATTTGCCCAGCGCGCTT